>Ga0105049_10000091_pt1 | contig 82926 bp, 72 predicted proteins | sample MAT06_FD_78087 | JGI IMG/M metagenome (GOLD analysis project Ga0105049, IMG submission 78087) | Freshwater microbial communities from Lake Fryxell liftoff mats and glacier meltwater in Antarctica - MAT-06 | ecosystem: Environmental > Aquatic > Freshwater > Ice > Liftoff microbial mat | place...
CGCCCGGCATGCAAAATTTGCAACGCAATCTTGCCGCCCGCCTGATGCACGGTGTCCGTGATGAGTCGATGCGAACGCGCCGCCCCACTGGACGCCATACGTGAACCAAATGGGGTGAGCCATCCTTCCACATTCGGTGCAAAACCGCCCGTCACAATCAAGCCAACCCCACCGCGCGCACGCGCAGCAAAATATTCGGCGAGCCTAGGAAAATCTTTTACCTTGTCTTCTAAGCCGGTATGCATTGAGCCCATCAGCACGCGGTTTTTGAGGGTGGTAAAGCCTAAATCTAGTGGAGCGAGTAAGTGCGGATAGTTAGGGTGTGGCGAATGCATATGCTCTCCAAAACAGGCGGGTCTCATTCAATCTCCAAATCAACAGTGCGTCATTGATTTTGTTATCAGCTGCAACGCATTGTCATTCCGACAGAGCAAGGCTTTATCTTGCAACGAGGAATTTTATCCGCTCTGTGGCTGGACAACGCGGATAAGATTCCTCACAAAAGCGTTCGGAATAACAATTTTTTACTTTTGACTTTTTACTTTTTTAAAAATCGATGCTTTATTAATTCGGAAATAGAACCACACAACACAAAATAAAAAAACGGCTGCCTCGGCAACCGTCTTAATGAAAATTAAATAAAGGGCAAATCAAAAGCCGCCGATAGTCAACAGATTGTATCTATCGGCAGTCAGCGGTTTGAACGCTTTCAGTATATGCGAGAGTTTGTCAGCATCTTCGTCCTCAGGCACAAAGACCATCACAAAGGTGGCACCGGCGCGGGCAAGTTCTTCGTGTTTTTTCATATCGCGGGTTTCGCCTCCAACTGCTTTCGCAACATCGTCAACTTCGTCAACGCTGCCCCCTTCGGCTTTGAGCAAATCACGCGCTAAGATGATGGTGATATCAGCCTCTTCAAAGCCATTAGCGAGTAATGTCGTTTTGATTTTTACGGCTTCACTCATCTCTTTAAACGCGAGTACACCGTAACCAACCGGATAAAACGCACCAAATATATTCGTTGGCGGTTCTTTCAAAAAATCAATGCGCTCTGCCATGTTGGCTCCTTAGTGTTATCACGTGCAATTCGTCGATAAAAATTACAAAACTGACTTTAATAATTCGCCCATCTTTGCTGGGTTTTTAGTGACCTTAATGCCGCACTCTTCCATCACCGCAAGTTTTTCTTGCGCGGTACCTTTGCCGCCGGAAATAATCGCGCCCGCATGGCCCATTCGCTTGCCCGGTGGCGCGGTGACACCCGCAATGAAACCTACTACCGGCTTTTTCATATTGTCTTTTATCCAGCGGGCGCACGTTTCTTCCGCGTCGCCACCGATCTCACCCACCATGATGACGGCATCGGTCTCTGGGTCGTCGTTAAACAATTTCATGATGTCGATATGCTTCATGCCGTTGATCGGGTCGCCGCCGATGCCGACACACGATGATTGGCCTAGGCCTAATTCCATCAGTTGCCCGACCGCTTCATAAGTGAGCGTGCCGGACCGTGAGACCACACCGATGCGACCTTTTTTATGGATATGACCTGGCATGATGCCGATTTTAATTTCATCTGGGGTGATTACGCCCGGGCAGTTCGGGCCGATCAAGATTGAACCACGGCCTTGCATACGCTCGCGGGTGCGAATCATGTCGCGTACCGGGATGCCCTCGGTGATGCAAATAATGAGTTCAATGCCCGCATCGACTGCTTCATCAATGGCGGCGGCGGCAAATGGCGGCGGTACGTAAATCACGGAGGCATTCGCGCCAGTTTTTTCACGTGCTTCGGCCACCGTATCGAATATCGGAATACCTTCGTACGATTGCCCGCCTTTTTTAGGCGTTACACCAGCCACATAGCAATTCGCGCCGTTGGCATATTCTTTGCCCATTTTGGTGTGGAACATTCCGGTTTTGCCGGTAATGCCTTGGGTGAGGACGCGGGTATTTTTATTGATAAGAATTGACATATTTTTAACCCTTGTGGCCACTAGCCGCAGCGGCAACGACACGCTCGGCAGCTTCGGCCATATTGTTTGCAGAAATGATTGGTAGGCCAGAATCTTTCAAAATCTGCTTACCCAAATCTTCGTTAGTGCCCTTCATACGTACCACCAGTGGCACCGCAAGCTTCACTTCGCGCGCGGCGGCAATAACGCCATTGGCGATCACATCGCACTTCATGATGCCGCCGAAGATATTCACCAGAATCGCTTTCAAATTCGGGTTTTTCAGCATGATTTTGAAGGCTTCAGTCACCTTCTCTGTGGTGGCGCCACCGCCGACATCAAGGAAATTTGCAGGGGAACCGCCATAGAGCTTTATCACATCCATCGTCGCCATCGCCAAGCCGGCGCCATTGACTAAGCAGCCGATATTGCCGTCGAGTGAGATGTAGGTGAGATCAAATTTTGAGGCTTCAACTTCCGCGGGGTCTTCCTCATCAACGTCACGCATCGCCACGATATCAGGATGACGATAAAGCGCGTTGGAATCAAAATTCAGCTTGGCATCAAGCGCCAACACTTTATTGTCACCCGTATAAATCAGCGGATTAATTTCGGCGAGCGAACAATCGCACTCGTCGAACGCTTTGTAGAGTGACTGCATAAAAGCCGCCGCTTGGTCAATTGCCTGATCGGGCACGCCAATTTTTTGCGAAATATCTTTTGCCGCTGCTGTGGTCAATCCTTCGTCTGGGTCAATATGCACTTTATGTATTTTTTCCGGCGTGTGTTCAGCCACCTCCTCAATATCCATGCCGCCTTCGGAAGACGCCATCAAGGTCACGCGTTGCGATGCGCGGTCCACCACCATGCCGACATATAGCTCTTTTTTAATGTCGGCACCTTCCTCAATAAGGAGCCGCTTCACCAAGCGGCCTTCCGACCCGGTTTGCGGCGTAATTAAGGTCATTCCAAGAATGTTGGTGGCGTATTGACGCACTTCCTCAATTGACTTGGCAACTTTTACGCCACCGCCTTTACCGCGACCACCGGCGTGTATTTGCGCTTTAACGACCCATACCCTGCCGCCGAGTTTTTCTGCCGCTGCAACGGCTTCATCAACCGAAAAACAGGCGATGCCGCGCGGCGTGGCAACACCATACTTACGCAAGATTTCCTTGCCTTGATATTCATGCACATTCATGTGGAACCTTTGGGATAGAGCGGGGAGGGAGGAAGTTATGCTTATATTTTAACAGCGCTTAAGTTGAAGCTGCATTGTGCGTCTTAGTCAGTGAGCCAACCCCGATAAGTTGAACCAACGCTTACTAACTTACAAATACGACCGTGCGCTGTCGAAACCACACGATTCGGAGAGTGGCGCTAAATTCTTTAACAACTGTCGTTCCGAACGCGTTTGTGAGGAATCTTACCCGCGTTGTGCTGCTGTACAGCGGATAAGATTCCTCGTCGCAAGATAAAGCCTTGCTCTGTCGGAATGACAAAGTTTTGCGGTTGGTAATAAAAAAATTATTGTACTTTTGATTTAGTAATTGAATTACTTCAGCGCGTCGTTCAGGCAACCTGCAGGCACTTTGCAGACTAACGCAATCTCGTTTACCAGCGGGCGCTTCCAGACAAAATGCCGCCAACAACTCCGTCAACACTATTATTTTAAATATTCAATTTGAAGGCTTATGCCATTGCGGATAATGTGTAGCTACTACCGCACCAGCCAGCGCTAGCGCATGGCAGCGATTCAGCGGATAGGGTTGCCGTGTGGCATCGGACGGCAATTGTCCGGCTAAATTTTGAAATGCGGTAGTGGCGGCGATGCTGATGAGGTCAGTTAAATGCGTGCAGCCGGCCACACCACCGAATGCATGGCGAACATGCTCGCTAAAGCCAGGCCGCATGCTCATGCCGATAAGTAGTTTGTATTTGGGCGTGATCGTTCCACATGTGCCTGCATACGGTGCGGCGTCAGTAGCGGCTTCAGCGTCTATGATGGTGAGCGTGGTGTCGTACGTTAGGCGTAGCCACATTTCGTGAATGGCGGTGTTGGCTTCACGTACGCCGCTAACGAGCTTAAAATCAAATGATTTGGTGTCGTGTAAATGCGCTTCGACTTCAAATAAACCGTCATTACGTTTATAGCCGCGCGCAGAAATGGCGCGATGATGTAGCGCTTCTCTGGGTGCTGATTGGGTGAGTGGCATAGGGGATTGAACACTTTCAAAGTAAAAAACGCCCCTGAGGGCGTTCTTTATTAAATTAAAAAAACTAACCAAGCTGGCGATAGGTCTTGATGGCGTTCGCAAATTCAGTGCCATTTTGAAAGCGCTGCTCCATGTCTTTGGCTAAAGCTTGATCGATAAAATCAACTACCCAAGGCGGCAGTGAAGGATTGAATTCCAAAATATTTGGATGTGGCTCATTGGCAATGGCAAACATCAGTTGCGTCATCGATTCGCCAGTGAAGGGCAAGCGGCCACATGCCATTTGATAAAAGCTCACGCCAAGTGAGAATAAATCAGAACGACCATCAATTTTCTTGCCCGCCAATTGCTCAGGCGACATATACGATGGCGTGCCTAACACCATACCGGTTTTGGTTTTTGATGAATCTGTCACCCGCGCGATGCCGAAGTCAGCGACTTTCGGCACTTTGCCTTCCGGGTCGTACATGATGTTGGCAGGCTTAATGTCACGGTGAAATACGCCTTGCTCATGCGCATGATTCAAGGCGCTGCCGACCTTAACCATGATGTCGCACATCTCGTCAAATGGCAGCAGATTTGGTATTTTTGTGTTGTCGACTAAGTCTTTACCTTTTAAGAATTCCATTGCGATGTAGGCTAGGTCATGCTCATCACCTGCATCAAAAATTCTGACAATATTGGGATGGTCGAGCTTGCCCGCAGATTCGGCTTCGCGGAAAAAGCGATCTTTGGCTTCTTGTAATTCTTCGCCTTCAAATTCGGTCGATAGCGCCATCGTTTTAATCGCGACTTCACGGCCAATTTTTGGATCTTTACCAAGATAGACTACACCCATCGCGCCCTTGCCTAATTCTTTTTCGATGGTGTAGCGTCCAAGTGTTGGCTTCTCGCTAGTACCGCTTAACATCATAGTGGCATTAGCTGAACGTGCGCTACCCGATCCACCCAGAATGATGGTTTCTGACATGGCTTTAGCGCGATTCATGCGCTCCGACACATCGCGGAATTTTGGATTATGTTGGTTGATATACATGAATGCCGATTCGGCTTTATTGAATTGCCGACGGCGCTCAAAATCAAGCGCTAACGAATAAATATTCTCAAGCACTTGCTCATCAACTGGGCATTTGCGAAATTTATCAAACGCCATATCAAGCTGGCCCTGCTGCTGAAACGCCAGGCCCAGCATGCGATTTGATTCCGCGCCAGCAATATCCGATTGCTCTTTGCCGCGCTCAGTAACTAAGAAGCGTTTGGTGGTGAGCAGCAAATGACCGATCACCAGCAAGGCGGCGGGGAGCATTAGCTTAATCCAAATGCCAGGACCCATCATCAGCGCGAAATGTGTGCCCAACAGCAACACAAATAAGCCTAATGTGATCATCGCTGCTGGCCCGGCACGTAATCGCGGCAATAGCGCGACTAGATAGGCGGCGATCAGCAACAGCGCAACCAGATTAACCCACCCCCCCCAAGTTGGCGTGCGGAAAAAATGCTGTTGCAAGATGGATGAAACCGAGTGTGCTAGGGTCTCAACTGAAGACAGCAGGCCAATTGGTGTCACCGTGCTGGTGCCAATGCCCGAGGCGGTCGCGCCGATTAAAACAATTTTGTCTTGATATTTTGTGGCGGGAATTTTGCCCGAATACACATCAAAAAATGAATCAACCGGCATGGCTGGCCTATTGTTCACATTTTTATAAAAATATGGAAACATAAGGCCGTTGTCGTCCGTGACGATACGTAAATTGCCGAGCGTTACGCTTTCGCCAGATGTAACGCGAATATCTTTCGCGCTTAAATTCAAACTCTTTGCGGCAATGGCTAAGGCGAGCGATGGAAATTGCTGCGCACCAAAAAAATCGACCGTCGTAATATCGCGCCGAATACCACCATCACTGTCCACAAATAAACTTAAATCGCCCACGCCAGCGGCAACAGCGCCGATCAATTCAATCGGGTAACCAAATTGCTCGCCTGCAAAGACGGAAACCGGGGCGGCGGGCACGACACTGCTTTTTACATAATCAGGTAACGGCTTATCAGGCTTACCGTTTGGCGGTGACAGTGATGCGCTTAGACTTAGCGGTAGGATGACATTGCCTGCGCCTTTGATGCTGGCTGCAAGACGGCGGTCCGTGTTGAGCGTTTGCTCTGCTTCTTGCAGGATGGGACCGAATTCTGCCGTGGTGAGGCTCGGTGGAATTGGCGCTTGTCCTTCAGGCGCTACTGGATTATTTTTTTTATAAATCTCCAACAGCTTGTTGATATAGACGAGCCCGGGATCTTTTTGCGGCTCAAAGAAAAATACGGTGTGCCCAATGACTTTTGACTTTGCCACCGTGAGCTTATCAATCATATTGGCGTGAATCTCACGCGACCATGGCCAGCGACCGAGGTTGGCGATTGATTCTTCATCAATGGCAATAACCGCAACGCGATCAGACGGACTCTTTGAGGTTGCCGAAACACCCCAGTCATAGGCTTTCGTATCGAGGGCGCCAAAAAAATTGGTAGTGAAATTGATGAGCATGACAACAACAACGATGATCAACGCAAAAAACCAGTCTTTCGACCAAAATCCTTCTTTTTTCATACAAGCTCCCTTTTTGAACGCTGTCTTAAGCTGCAAAATCGATTTTAACAATAATAGCGCTGCGCAAGCATACCGTGATTGCACCGCCCATGCGTAATCCTAGAAACGGCAGTTGACCGCTTTAGTTGCTTGAAGGTTAGAATGAATATACGAGTTTAGCGGTTTCGCACGTCCACCTGTTTGGTGACGCACGCTACCGGTGCGATTGCACATTGTTCAAACTCCCTAGCCGCGTTGCTTCTCCTTTCAGGATAAGGCCTGCTGCGCCCGTGTTTGCCAAATGAGGCCTTGCTCGGAAGTCCGAAAAATGCACACTTATGTCCCCAACAGGGACGCTATCCCTGTGGGACACACCCGTCTAACTGCCGTTTCTAGGGTAATCGGCGGTAACGAAAAATAAAGAAAAATGTGCAAAAAAATAGCCACCGTGAGGTGGCTATCCGGCTGTCTATTTTCTATTTTGCTGATGGTCGAGGGTTCAACAGCGCTAACTTAAAAACCCTAAGTCGGTATTCGAGAATCGCCGGATATTTGGAAATACCGTCGCCATATCGGCGTTAGACACGCCAAACCATTTGCTAAGCGTAGCGCCGTATTGATCGACAGACGTGGTTGGAATCCACCGACCGTTGGTGGAAACATCATTCGGGCCACCCAGCATCTGGTTGGGGAATGCACCGTAAAACTCTTGTCCGCGCACTGCCCCGCCCAACACAATCTGATGGCTGCCCCAACCATGATCGGAGCCCATACCAGAAGCTTGTTTAAAGGTGCGGCCAAAGTCTGACATGGTGAAGGTAGTAACTTGGTTAGCAACACCCATTTGTACCGTCGCATCGTAAAACGCTTTTAGTGCGGGCCCTAATTGGCCGTATAAATTATTGTGCGCGGTGATTTGATTGGTGTGCGTATCAAACCCACCTAAAGCAACGAAGAAAATTTGCCGCTTCACCCCAATAGTAGCGCGAGCCTCGATGAGTTTGGCGACTTGACGAAGCTGGTTGCTAATACCGCTATTGAGGTTGCCAAATATTGGCGTGATGGTGGTGTTAGTCGCGGAGATGATGGGGTTAATTCTGTCAGACGCGCCTAGTGCTTCGGCAAAAATGTCGTCCGCCTCGCGGGTGTAGTCGCTGCCCGCGTTTAGATTCATCATGTTTTTCATCGCGGTCAAGCGTGCTTGATTTGCCACACTCGTGCTAAACCCATTCAGCGTGAATGCCCCAGTGGACGGGACGGCAATCACACGCGGCGTGTTACCAGTTAAGTATATTGCTGACCCTGAAATACTGTTGATCATCGGAAAATTAGTGCCATTGGAAGGGCCAATTACATCCGCCAAGCGTCCACCCCAGCCGGTGCGCTGGATACCTTTAGAAATACCCGTCATCCACTGCATGGTTTGGTCTGAATGCGAGAATAACTGCTCTGGCCGCGCCTTCGATACCGCACTATATTCGGCTTTAGTAAGCGGCTCCATCAAAGTGCCGACGTTACACATTACCGCCAATTTATTATCATCAAATAACGTTTTGAGTCCTGACATTGCGGGGTGCAGACCGTAACTGCGATTGAGTGCTTTTGGCTTAATAGGCAACAGTTGCGCTTGTGGAATGGCAATACTGTCCACGCCACCGCGACCCATTAGATATTGATTGTAGTCAGCAACTTCCATTGGTACGATCAAATTATTTGCATCATTGCCGCCATATAAAAATACGCAAACAAGCGCCTTGTAATCGGTCATAGGTGCGGTTTGCGCCAGCGCGGCCGACAGACCCAAACCGTCCAATGTGCCTACCGCAGATACGGCACCTGCGCCAGCAATGCCTTTGAGTAAACGACGACGCGTGATGATGTAGGGTGCGTTCATATTAGCGATCCACTTGAAATTGGCTGGAGGTGAGTACAAGGTAGGCGGCGGATTTTGCGCGGCCAAGTGTGTCGGTCGCAGCAATGGTATTCACTGCTGTAACAATTTGCTGTTGTGCGCTCTGCGACAACGCACCGGCTGAGAATGTCCAAGATAACTTTTCAACTAATGCGGCTGGGTTAGTCGCAAGTGCCTGCCAAGGTGTCCAATCAATGGCAACACCCGTTGAATCTAAAACGGTTCTATCTGCTGGGTAAGTTGTTGCCGTAGAAAAGATAACGTTGTTCAGAAAATTATTGCGCGCGAAGCTGGTGGTCGATGTCAAAATCTCAAACTCCGGTCCTAACTTAGCATTCGAAATCGCATGGTCCGGCACAAAGTAATTAAACACCGTGGGCGCACGAAATAAATCTTGACCCATGCCGGCGTATGTTAAGCGCATCCATACCCCATCGTTGACGCCACCTAGACCGCGATAAGCACCAAGTGCCAACAATATTGGTTCCTTTAACTTGCCATATCCCGCAATAGTCTTGATCGGCCCGCGTGCTTCAGTGTCTAACAAAATTGTGCGTATTACTGCTTTAAGGTCGCCCTTAATGCCCTGCCCGTTATTGTTAAATACCGACGCCACCCGTGCTACATAAGCGTGGCTGGGGTCACTGGTGACGAGCTTTTGAATAAGCTGCTTCGAAATAAATGGTGCCACATTGGGATGCGCCATCAAATGATCTAACGCCATGCTTAAGTCGCGTACGGCAGTTTGTGCCGCCGGGATGGTGAAACCGCCGATTAATGTCTTAGCACCCGTGTCGTGGTTAGCCTCCACCGCCTGCATGGGTTGCGCATAGTAGCCGGGATTATTACGGACGGCTGGTGCGCCATTTGCGTTGGCATAGGTCCAGCCGGTAAATACCCGCGCCAAATTTTCTACCGTGGTTTGCGAATAGCTGGCAATGGCATTGCCACCCGCATCTTTTTTGACGGTGCCGTCAAGATGTAAATCATATAAACCAATTGAAAACAACTGCATTACCTCACGCGCATAATTTTCATTGGCCGAAATACCGCGCGCCGGATCAGGCTTATTGGAATTCGCCATGTTAAGGTAATCCCCCATGACAGGCGAGAGCGTTACTGCGTACAGCAAATCTTTGTAATTACCAAACGCATAGTCGAGCATCAACTGCTGGTAGCGTGCCATGCCGTAGGGCATGAGCGAGTTATCCATGCCTGATGTGACCAAGATTTGTGACAGTGCAAAGGCCACGCGTTGGCGTAGCTGATCATTTTTAGTCAACGCATTCTGGGTGAAGCGCAGCTGCGTTTGGAAGTGCGAGTAGTTGTCGCGTGAACACATGGTGGTGGGTGTGCCACCGTCTACACAGTCAGTTGGCCGGGTGGTTGGGTAAAACGGCAAATTTGGCAAGGATGACGCTGCCGCCAAGTTGAGTTGGCTGTCTACCCATGCCGCAATGCCCACCTGCTTGACCTGACTAAGCAGCGAATCCGTCGGCCCAAATGTCGCTTGCTTGAGTAAGCGATAAATATCAGCATCGGTTCCAGCCGAGACTCCCGGCACGCAGAGCGTGACGCCATTGGCATTCCAGCCACGATCAAACATATCTTGCACAACCGCAAATTTAGTCGCGAAGCGGGTGTTGTTTGCTACCGCCGATTGATATACCGGTTCTGTATTTGCCGCGCACTGACCACTTGCATCTGGTAGCAATGCATACGAGACACTCGTTTGCGGTGCGCATTTAGCGCCGCCGGCGAGCTGGCCGATTTTGCCCGTTTTGGTCATGCTGCACATGATCGGCTGTGCGGGATTGGCGAAAGTTAGCGACGATATTTTGTAAAGTGGAATCGCACCTACAGGTGCATCGGCTTGGGTGCGCCACAGTTTGTAGCTTTGACCAGTGCGCGCGTAGCCAGAAGCGACAGCGTGTTGATCAAGGGCGGCAATTTCGGCGGCGACATCGGTACGGTAATACTGACCGGTGCGGTTATTGATGTATTCGATGGAGTCAACCGTAGCACCGGTTTGCGCGATGGTTGCAGTACTGGATATAAGCGTTATTAATGCGAGTACCAAGACGGGATAAGACTTTCGGGGCAGCGACATCTTTACCTCTCCTCAAGCGATGAACTCGCAAGTATTTTTAACCATGAGGATTCGATTCTCATGCAAAAAATGCAACTTATCAACCGTTAATTTACAACTGGCTGGACGCGTCCGACTAATGGCATGATTTGTCGGACATTAACCACACAGGCCGAGACGCAATAAAGCAATAAACGCTAATATTGGCAGGCTTATGCAAGTATTATTGCTCGGAAACGCTCGCCAATAGGCGAGTTTTATATTTGGCCTTGGAATCAGCCTGCCACCGCCCGTGGCAACTATTCGCCGAAGCGAGCGCCTACACCTACGCTATGCGTGGCCGCAAAATCAACGGCGCTTAATTTTTTACCGTCCTCCTGCTTAAGCTTTGCCACGCTAATTTGCCCTCCTTGGGCGCTGATGGTAATCACATCCCCAATCGCGACCACCTCGCCAGGTTTGCCCTTCACATCGCTAAAGGTATGGGTGAGCTGCATAGCCGAGGCGAATAGATGCACCCTCTTGCCCGCCAAAGTTGTCCAAGCACCCGGCGCTGGGTCGGCGGCGCGAATCAGATTATGGATTGTGTCAACATGGTTATGCCAATTCAGGTGAGCCTCGCTTGCGCGAAACCAGCCTTCGTAACTAGCATCAGCTTCATCCTGAATGGTTTCGCTGTGCGTCCCTGCGACAACGGCATCTGAGGCTTCAAGCAACGCCGCGACGCCCATCGGAAATAATCGGTCAAAGTAAACTGTACCGAGGGTATCGTTGTTCGAAATAGGCGTGCGTTTTTGCAAAATCACCGCACCTTCATCAAGCCCATCGGTAGGGCGAAAAATGGTGAGTCCCGTTTCGGCGTCACCGCGCGAAATCGGCCAATTGATAGACGATGGTCCTCGATATTTTGGCAGCAGCGACGGGTGATATTGGATCATGCCGTGTTTGGGGATTTGCACAAACGCCTGCGGCGCAAATTGCAGGACAAACGCCATCACGCCAATATCCACATCGAGCGAGCGCAAGGCGTCGGCTGCATCTGAGGTTTTCAGTGAGCCAAATTGAAAAATGGGGATGCCATGTTCTAGCGCCAACAAACGCAGCAGGTCAGGCTTTGCCCCGTCTTTTTCCGGTGCACAAAACACGCCCGCCACATCGTCCCCACGAGAGAGAAACGCAGCGAGGACGGCTCTACCAAAATCTTGCTGGCCAATGAGGGCAATTTTCATTGTTTTTCCCCTTATAAATTTATGGTCTTGAGTTCACGCGTTCAAGCTTTACTAAATGCGCCGGCCGCCTTCAACGCGTCCACTTTCGCGGCGTCATAGCCCAATACATTCTGTAAAACATCCGCGTTATGCTCGCCTAAATAGGGCGCACGTTTGATGATCGCAGGTGACGCGGATAGTTTAATTGGCATCCCTACGTTGAACCAATTGCCGCGTTTTTCATCTTGAATTTCACAGTACATTTCGCGTCCACGAATGTGTTCATCATTCGCCAAATCAGTGGTGGACATAATTGGCCCACACGGCACGTCAATGGGATTCAATATCGCCATCACTTCACGCTTTGTGTAGTTGGCCGCAAATTGATTGATTAGCGCCCACATCGCGTCCTGATTTTGTCGCCTGTCGGCGATGTTGGCAAATCGAGAATCCGTCGCGAGATTATCGACGCTCAATGCGGCGCCTACTTTGTTGGCGAGCGATGCCCACACTGCCTCTTGCACCACCACGTATATCCAATCGTTTGGCCCATGCGGCTTGCAGTGAACCGCGTTACCCAATTGTCCGCCGCCGGAGTCATTGCCCGCGCGGGGCACGTCGCCCATTCCTTTCGCAGTAGCGACTGAGTATTCTGGCAACACACCGTTGGTAAGGCGTTGATGATCGCGAAATTTGACGCGACACAAATTCATTACGCCATCCATCATCGCCACCTCTACATATTGCCCAAGTCCAGTGCGATTAGCCTGATTTAATGCGGCTAATAGGCCAATCGCTAAATGTAGCCCGGTGCCCGAGTCACCAATTTGTGCGCCAGTGACAAACGGCGCACCGTCCGGTGTGCCCGTGGTGCTCATTGCCCCGCCCATGGCTTGCGCGACATTTTCATATGCTTTGAATTCTGCGTATGGCCCCGTTGAACCGAAGCCTTTGATGGAGCCCATGATAATTTTTGGGTTGATCGCGTGAATTTTTTCCCACGTAAATCCGAGCCTGTCTAATACACCGGGACCAAAATTTTCCATCACCATATCGCAGGTTTTGAGTAGATCGACAAATACCGATTTGCCCTCGATGGACTTCATGTTTACCGTGATCGAGCGCTTATTGCAGTTGAGCATCGTGAAATAAAGCGAATCCTGCCCCGGTATATCGCGCAGTTGGCCGCGGGTGGCGTCGCCCTGCGGCGGCTCAAACTTGATCACATCCGCACCCATCCAGGCGAGCAGTTGCGAACAAGTAGGCCCGGCCTGAACGTGGGTCATATCAAGTATGCGAATTCCTTTTAGGGCTTCCATGTTTTTCTGTCTCGTTGTTATCAAAAAATTAAGTGTCTTTCGACAGTGTGGGGTTTAAGCTTGTGATGCGTCCGCTTTCGGTGCCAGCGGTTTCATCTATCACCGCATTAATGAGCGTCGGCTTTTTTGATTTGATGGCGACTTCCATCGCCTGACGCAATTCACTGGGCGTTGTCACATTTACACCAATCCCGCCGAAGGCTTCCATCAGTTTGTCGTAACGCGCACCTTTTACAAAAACAGTCGGTGCCGCATCAAGCCCACCGGTCGGGTTGACATCAACACCACGATAAATACCATTGTTGTTTAACACCACCACACAGATGGGGAGCTGATAGCGGCAGATGGTTTCAACCTCCATGCCAGAAAAGCCAAAAGCACTATCGCCCTCAATGGCAATCACGGCTTCACCGGTCTCAATTGCCGCGGCAATCGCGAATCCCATGCCGATTCCCATAATGCCCCAAGTGCCAACATCCACGCGCTTTCTGGGCTGATACATGTCAACAATTGAACGGGTAAAGTCGAGCGCATTTGCGCCTTCATTGACCAACATTGCGCTTGGATTGGCGTTGACAATATCGCGCACCACATTCAACGCGCTATGAAAATTCATCGGTGTCGGGTTAGCGGCGAGCAGCAACGCCATCTTGGCGATATTTTTATTTTTTTGCGCTGCGATCGCTTCAAGCCATTCTGCGGGAGGTTGTTGCCAAGACGCACCAATGTCATCTAACAGTGCTGAGACGCACGAGCCAATGTCACCAACCAAGGGCGCTGCAATGGGCACATTGCTATCAGCCTCTGTGGGCGAAATATCGATTTGAATAAACTGCTGTTTGCCCCACGCGTCTGGTGCAATCTCGCCCCAAACTTTGCCCTTGCCATGAGACAGAAGCCAATTGAGCCTGGCACCAACAAGCATCACCACATCCGCCTCTGCCAGCACGTAGGAACGCGCCGGACCTGCATATTGCGCGTGGGTATCGGGCAACAAACCTTTTGCCATCGACATCGCCATGTAGGGAATGCCGGTTTTTTCGATTAGTGCGCGAATATCAGCATCGGCTCTAGCATAGGCAGCACCTTTGCCCAGCAGAATAAGCGGACGTTTCGCGCGCTTGAGTAGATCAATTGCACGGTGAACGGCGTCTGGCGCAGGGATTTGCTTGGGCGCAGGGTCAACCACTTTAACCAGTGATTGTTTGCCCGTTGCCACCGGCATAGTTTGGGCAAATAGCTTGGCCGGAAGGTCAAGATAAACGCCGCCGGGTCGGCCTGATAGTGCTGCACGAATGGCTCTGGCTACCGCAATACCAATATCCTTGGCATGAAGCACGCGAAAGGCTGCTTTACACAGCGGTTTAGCAATGGCTAATTGATCCATTTCTTCATAATCACCCTGCTGCAAATCGACGATTTCACGCTCACTTGAACCTGAAATCAAGATCATCGGAAAACAATTTACCGTAGCGTTCGATAGTGCCGTTAACCCATTCAAAAATCCCGGTGCTGATACGGTTAAGCAAATGCCAGGCTTTTGGGTCAAGTAGCCCGCAATGGCGGCAGCGTTGCCGGCATTTTGTTCATGTCGAAACGAAATCACGCGCATCCCTTGCGCTTGCGCCAGGCGGGTCAAGTCGGTAATCGGGATGCCGGGCAGGCCGTAAATAGTATTGATGTCGTTCAGTTTTAACGCATCAATAATTAAGTGAAAACCATCAGTTAATTTGGTGCCACTTAATTCAGAAAGCTTTGCATTCATCAGACAAGGATCCTTACATTATTTTTCAGTTTGCCATTTTCTTCTGTTGGCGTTTGTTTCAGATTTAGTCATTTATTTGCTATTGTGCATCATAGATTTAGGTTCAGCATTATGCGTAGTCAACCCTTGATTTTTGTCAATTACCCTTGGAAAAATAATGGCATTGCTTATTTCGCATCCGCAACGCAAATCCATTCGTTTGAAATTACAACAAAACATTATTTTGCGCACCTTGAAGCCGCGCGCCTTTACCGAGCTCGAAAAATTACTTCACATCGCCGACTATAAAAAGGGCGAACTTTTGCTTGGACAAGGTGAACACAACATGACGCAATATTTTGTCTTAGACGGCATCTTAAAGCGGGTGGTGTCGAATACCGATGGCAAAGAAATGATTTTGCGTTTCGCTGCTGACGATCAAATGGAAACCTGTTACGCCGCGTGGCGACTTCGCACGCCTACTCCCTATGCCATTGGCGCGCTAATCAAAAGCCGCGTGGCGATGCTGCCGATGGAAACTTGGGTCGATTTTTTAGAGTCGCAGCCAATAGTGAAAGGTGATTTTGAATATGAAGTCATGCATTTAATGTCAGAAGTCATGGCACATGCAATCACACTACATTTACTAGACGCCAAAGGACGTGTCCAACGATTTTTACGTAAACACCCCGAACTTCATGACCGAATCCCCATGAAAGCGCTCGCGCTTTACTTAAGCCTTACGCCAGAGACGTTGTCGCGGCTAAAACAAAAAAAGAGACTTTTAGTAGGCTAGAGTTTTGACCTTTGCCGTTTCTACGTTGAACTGTATCGTGTCGTAAATCTGTAATAGCTCAATCCTTGCCCAGCTCAGATGCCAAGTTTATAAAGCGATTGCTTAGTTCGACAACGCAAGCCGTTGTGCCGCGACTAATTGCTGTATGCCCGCCTCGGCCAAACCAAGCAACTGGTCAGTTTGTGCACGGGTGAAGGGTTTACCCTCAGCGGTGCCCTGTATTTCAATAAACTCGCCGCTGCCAGTCATGACTATATTCATGTCGGTTTCGCAGGTGGAGTCCTCCGCATAATCAAGGTCGAGTATTGCACCACTACTATTGAGCCCAACGGAGATGGCGGCTACATAATCGCGTATTGGTGTGGCGTTTATTAAGCCTTTTTTCATCAATACACCAACAGCGTCTTCAAGCGCTACATAAGCGCCGGTAATGGCGGCGCAGCGAGTCCCACCATCCGCTTGTATGACATCACAATCGAGTGTAATTTGCCGTTCGCCTAGTTTTTTCAAGTCAACCACGGCGCGTAAGCTGCGGCCAATTAAGCGCTGAATTTCTTGCGTACGGCCGGTTTGTTTGCCGCGTGCGGCTTCGCGGTCGCCCCTGGTGTTGGTGGCGCGCGGCAACATGCCGTATTCTGCCGTGACCCAGCCCTCACCTGAGTTTTTTTTGTGCGGTGGCACACGCTCTTCCACGCTTGCCGTGCAAACTACCTTGGTGTCGCCGATGGTAATCAAAACCGAGCCTTCAGCGTGTTTTGTGTAGTGGCGCGTGATGCTGACAGGGCGTAATTCAATGAGGCTACGATTGTATGATCTTGGCATTTTTCTCTCTAAACGACCTAAGTTAGTGGCGATTAGCGACTGACTTTTTTTATAGCATTTTGAATTTCGACAATTGCACGTTCGATTTCATCATCAGATATTTCATCTTTTATGCCGGAAATTTGCTGGGTGGTATTCATCGACGACGTAAAGCCTTCGATAGGCTCAGTCACCGCCACATTTTGTTGGGGTTCATCTTCTTCCTGTTTTTCCCAACGCATTGCCACCACTGACAAGTTGTCTGATTCAGCACCGGCTTTACGCTCGGCGTCTTCCATTAATTTGGGTACGAGTTGAACCACATCGGCATCTACTGTTTGCGCGGCGATGCTATCAGTATTAAGCGGCCCCCAAAAACCGTCAGTCGATATCCAAATGCTATCGCCGACTAGCAAAGGCCATTCTTCGGAATGCGTAATCGTGGGCGGCAATACGCCACCCAAACAGTTATAAATTTTATTGCGATCCGGGTGCACTGCCGCCTGTGCTGGCGTGAGTATGCCGGCATCTATCATCTGTTGTACGCGCGAGTGATCCGCCGTGACGGCGGCTAGCCGCCCAGCACGAAATAGATAAAGTCGAGAGTCGCCGACATGCGCCCAGCACGCTTTGTCATGCTGAATCACTACTGCCACAATCGTGGTGCGCGGGCATTCCAGCATATCGTTTTTGTCTGCAAATGCAACGATAGCGCGGTGTGCTGCATGAAGGGCGGCGTCTAAAAACTCTTTGGGACGCCGCAATGCTGTGCGCGCTTCGGTTTGAAACCGATTGTTAATGGTATTGACCGCAATTTCCGCCGCAATTTCACCCCTCGCGTGACCACCCATGCCGTCTGCAATTACCATCAACATGACGTCTTTAGAGTATGAATAAGCGAGCCTGTCTTGATTGACCTTACGCCCGCCGATATGACTTTGCTGAAATATCGTGAATCGCATGATTAGAAAATTTTCTTATTCAACGTCGCTTTGACGCGGCTGGTAAAGCTGGTTTGCACCTCTGCTACCTCCACGTCAGCCCGCCACTCCGTAACGTCTTTCATCAGTGCGCGCTGTAACTCAAATGCCGACTGTGGGCGTGCTAAATGATCCAGCTGCAAACACCAATCGACAATGTCGTATAGGTCTTCTGAATAGGCACTTTTGGCAAGCGGGCGTAGCGCAACTAGTTTGTCTTCTTCTAGCCGTTCATTCGCCGGCTGCGGATGAATGCCGCCTATGGCGGTATAAAGTGTGGCACCTACCGCATAGATATCCGTCCAAGGGCCCATTTCATTCGGGCTGCGATACTGCTCAGTGGCCGCATAGCCGGCGGTGTACATGGGACGCAGTTTTGGCGCATCCGTCGTGAGTGACTGTCGCGCCGCACCGAAATCTAGCAATACCGGTTTACCCTCCATGGTGATGTAAATGTTGGCCGGCTTAATGTCTAAATGCAGCAATTTATTGGCGTGGACTTCACGCAATCCGTTGAGTAAATGCGTGAACATGCGCCGAATAAAACTTTCGGAAAACTCATGGCGATGCCGCTGGATATGGAATTGTAGGGTGCGCCCTCGCACGTATTGCATGACCATATAAACCGTTTCGTTGGCACGAAAAAAATTTTCCACCCTCACAATATTAGGGTGTGAAATCATTGCCAGCGAGCGACCTTCTTCAAAAAAACATTTGAGTCCGTGGCGAAATACCGCTAAGTTATCGTCAGAACTTATCGCCACTACCGCGCCATCAGAGCGCACCACCAGCGCCGACGGCAGATATTCTTTTACCGCCACAGGCACATTATTTTCATCATGCGCCAAATACACAATCGAAAAGCCGCCCGAGGACAGCACTTTATCGATAGTGTAATTTTGTAATTGATAGCCCTCTGGGAGCGGCTGATTGGTTTGTGATGCCATGTTTCAACTTAGATATAGATGCGCATTTGCCCGTGGGCAATGGCGGGAAATGGCGAGGGCAGCAATATGCATAAGCTATAATTGTGCCCGAAACTCGCGCTTAGAACACGTGTTAACCCTAATTACGGGATAACACGGGATAAGTAAACATCACCAAACTCACAAAAATCTTCCCGCTATGGCGCATCCTGTAAAAAGTATGACGGGCTTTGCCGCCGTCACTGGTGAAGTCGTCGGTGGCCGCATCGCTATCGAATTAAAGTCGGTTAATCATCGCTATTTAGAATTTCAAACACGTATGTCTGAAGATATACGTTCGCTGGAAGGCGCGATGCGCGAGCTCATCGCCGCCGCGCTGACACGCGGCAAGGTTGACTGCCGGGTGACGTTGACGCGCGATGAAAACCAATCAGTGACCGAGCCTAATCGGGAGGTGTTGGCCGCACTAAAGCAATCTGAGGCGGCAATATTATTAAATTTCAATGCCGATGCAAGGCCCTTGTCCGTTTGGGAGGTGATGCATTCGCCAGGCGTGATGGCGCAGGCCGAAATGACGGCGGAGTCCTTAAAGTCGCCGTTGTTGGCGCTGTTTGCTAGCGCCGTCACTGAGCTTAACGCGACTCGCGTCCGTGAGGGTGAAAAACTCGCTGCCATGATTGTTGAGCGGCTTGACGGTATTTCAGCGTTAACCATACAAATCGCTCCGCTCGTACCGCAGATGGTGGCCGGTTACGAGGAAAAGCTACGCCAACGTATTGCAGATGCAGACCTTAATGCTGCGAGTGACGATAGGCTCAAACAGGAAGTTGTTTTATTTGCCTCGCGCATCGATATAGCTGAGGAGCTAAATCGTCTTGGCGCACACGTGAGCGAAGTACGCCGCGTACTTAAAGGCGGTGGCGCCATTGGTAAACGGCTCGATTTTTTAATGCAAGAATTAAATCGCGAATCCAACACGCTGGGCTCAAAATCGGTGTCAACCGAATCAACCAAAGTCTCAATTGAACTTAAAGTCTTGATCGAACAAATGCGTGAGCAGATACAAAATATTGAGTAGTGTATTTTGGCGCTGGGCGTTTACTGTCGATTCGTTTTTTATTTTGCTGTTATTGATAATTGCCAACTAGAGAGCGTGATACGCTCAAGCTCAACGTCAACCCCAACCAATTCCAAATTTAGAAACAATGCCCGGCTGTCTCTTCACTATCGTCGCCCCTTCTGGTGCCGGCAAATCCAGCTTGGTTGCCGGCCTGCTCGCGCACAATGCGGCGATTCGATTGTCTGTTTCGACCACTACGCGCCCGCCACGTCCGGGTGAAATGTCGGGGCGCGAATACCACTTTGTAACGCGTGAGGCGTTTCAATCGCTCATTGCCGCTGGTGAATTTCTTGAGCACGCCGAGGTTTACGGCAACTTTTACGGCACGTCAAAAAAATGGATTGAACAGACGCGGGCGACAGGTGCGGATGTATTGCTTGAGATTGACTGGCAGGGCGCTAAGTCGGTGAAAAAAATATTTCCAGATATGGTCTATATCTATATATTGCCTCCCTCAATTGAGGAGCTGCAACGCCGCTTAATAAAGCGCGCGAAGGATTCGCCAGCCGTGATAGAGCGCCGATTGAGCGAGGCGCGTGAGGACTTAAAGCACGTCTATAAAGCCGACTATGTTATTATCAATGAAGATTTTAATGTGGCATTAGCTGACTTATGCGCGGTTACCCGCGCATGTGAATTAACAGCTTCCCGCCAAATCGCGCATCACGCCGATTTAATCAAGTAATTTCAAAGCGAATTTCACACTGTTTCACCGTATTGAAATTCTGCAATTACGTTTTTTTACTTTGTATAGAGGCATCACATGGCACGTATTACTGTTGACGATTGCGTCAAACTGATTCCGAACCGTTTTGAATTAACGCTTGCCGCCACTGCACGTGCGCGTCAGTTGGCAATGGGTTCAGCCCCTTATGTTGATCCGGGCAAAGATAAACCAACTGTCATCGCACTACGTGAAATCGCAGCGGGCTATATTAAAGTTGATATTTTGAAACCACATGTGCCGAGCTTGCCAGTGGTGTCAGCTGACGTGTAATTTTTTTGATGGGGAGGAATTGTGTTGTCAGAACCGAGCCCTCACCTGTCAAAAGCACTTTCGCCTCCTATCGACATTCATGTCGAGATAGGAGCACCGAGGCTACCATCCATCATTGATCCAGTCGCCGCATTAGAAGCGGCAACGCTAGCGACCTCGGAAGTTGCCTCGCTCAAAGCAACGATTAGCACCTACTTAAAGCCGTCCGACATTGAAAAAGTCGAGGCAGCGTACGCAATGGCGCGCGACGCGCATCAAGGTCAAACGCGCCAATCAGGTGAGCCGTATGTTACCCATCCGCTCGCGGTCGCCACGCTGCTTGCTCAGTGGCATTTAGATGCGCAGGCGCTAATTGCGGCCATCTTGCACGATGTCGTGGAAGACACGCCCACCACCAAAGATGAAATCGCCAAGCGCTTCGGCAAGCCGGTTGCCGATTTGGTGGACGGCGTATCGAAACTCGATAAATTGCAATTTGCCACGTTAGAAGAAGCGCAAGCCGAAAATTTTCGCAAAATGCTGCTTGCCATGGCGCGCGATGTGCGGGTGATACTAATTAAATTAGCCGACCGCTTACACAATATGCGCACACTGGACGCTGTCAAGCAATCCAAACAAGAGCGCGTTGCGCGTGAGACGCTGGAAATTTATTCGCCAATTGCGTATCGCTTAGGGCTTAATGCGGTGCACTATGAATTTGAAGATTTAGGCTTTAAGGCATTGCACCCCAATCGTTTTCAAGTTCTTGAAAAAGCGGTAAAATCCGCACGCGGTAATCGGCGCGAGGTCGTCGGCAAAATATTGGAGGCGGTGAAGTCGAGGCTCGCGGAATTTAAGGTCAATGCGGTGGTAAGTGGCCGCGAAAAGCATTTGTCCTCCATTTACAAAAAAATGCAGGAAAAGCACATATCGTTTTCCGACGTGCTTGATATTTATGGTTTTCGCATCATTGTTGACGATATGCCATCATGCTACCTAGCCTTGGGTGCACTGCATACGCTATACAAGCCGTTCCCCGGCAAATTCAAAGACTACATCGCGATTCCTAAAAATAACGGTTATCAGTCTCTGCACACCACGTTATTTGGCCCGTATGGCACACCGGTTGAGTTGCAAATTCGTACCGCCAACATGCATAAAATAGCCGAGGCGGGTGTGGCCTCACATTGGCTCTATAAAACCCTCGATGCCGAAGTAACCGACATGCAGCAAAAGACCCACCAGTGGTTACAATCGCTGTTAGAAATTCAATCTGGTACGGGCGATGCGCTTGAATTTTTAGAGCATATCAAGGTCGATTTATTTCCCGATGCCGTTTATGTTTTTTCGCCTAAGGGCAAAATTATTTCGCTGCCGCGCGGTGCAACCTTGGTCGATTTTGCTTACGCAATACATTCAAATGTTGGCAATCGCGCCATTGCGGCCAAGGTTAACGACGAGGCCGCACCGCTTTCACAAGCGCTCAATAACGGCGACCGGGTTGAGATAACGACGGATGAAACTGGCCGACCTAATTTGGCTTGGCTCAACTATGCAGCGACCGGCCGTGCGCGCTCGCACATACGTCACTACCTAAAAACAACGCAGCAAGCAGAATCAGTAGAGTTAGGCGAATTACTGTTAATTCAAGCCGTGAGAACGTTAAATTTTGATCCCAACGATGTTGGCAAACTGCATTGGCGGCGCCTACTGAAGGGTGACAGTGCGCGTTCTAAAGAAGAGGTGCTAGCCGAGGTTGGTTTAGGCAAGCGATTGGCGATTGTGGCCGCACGGCGATTGTTTGATTTAGCCGAGTTAGAGCAGCCGCAACATAGACCTAAAGACGCGATTGTGATTCGCGGTACTGAAAATATGGCGGTGCAATTTGCTACTTGTTGCCGACCGATACCGGGCGACCCGATTATTGCCGCGATGAAAGGCGGGCAGGGGCTTATCATTCACACCCACGATTGCCCTACATTGCGCGCGCACAATGTTAACGGCCATGCAAAATTTGATCCGGATAAATGGGTCGATGTGACTTGGGACCCTGCCATCAACAAACTGTTCAAAGTCGATATCCGGATGATGGTGACGGATGCGCGTGGCGTCTTAGCTAGGCTCGCCGCAGAAATTTCGAGCGCTAACTCCAATATTGTCCATATTCGCATGGAGGATATTCCTCACGATGAAAAATTTTCTATCCTCAACTTCACTATTGAAGTCAATCACCGTCAGCACTTAGCGCGTGTGTTGAGGCAAATGCGTCAGCTCCAAGAAGTGGTGAGGATTACGCGGGTAAAATCGGCCCAGCACAATGCGCATAAAGAACCTAAAAACGATATCAAGCAAACCGGTCAAACATGAAAACAATTATTCACACGTCGCACGCCCCCGCCGCCATTGGTACTTACTCACAAGCCGTCAAAGTTAGCGGCGTGGTGGAAACCGTCTATCTCTCAGGCCAGATTCCACTTGACCCTAAAACAATGCAGTTAGCCGATGGCTTTGAAGCGCAAGTAAAACAGGTATTTGAAAACTTAAAAGCTGTTTGCATTGAAGCAGGTGGATCACTCAATGATTTGGTTAAGGTCAACGTGTATATGCTTGACCTTGCTCACTTTGCTAAGGTTAATGAAATCATGGCGACATACATGGTCACGCCTTACCCTGCACGTGCGGCAATTGCGGTGGCGGGTTTACCACGCGGTGCCGAAATTGAAATTGAAGGCGTGATGGTCTTCCATGTCGATACTGATAGCGGCGGCTAATTACTATAGATATTTTCAGCCTTGGCAAACGCTAGCTTAACGAAGACAAAAGCAACATCACTCGCTGAAAAGCTCAATAGCATCGGTTTGCGTGCAGATTGGGATTTTGCGCTGCATTTACCAATACGCTATGAAGACGAGACGCGCATTACCCGCGTGCGTGACGCGCGTGTCGGTATTGATTGTCAGGTTGAAGTTGACATCATTCACACCGAAATTACGTATCGGCCACGTCGCCAGCTAGTCGTGCAATCCAAAGACGGCGATGAAATTTTGTATCTGCGTTTTCTTAATTTTTACGGCAGCCAAGTCAAGCAGCTTGCCGTTGGTAAACGCCTGCGACTTTTCGGCGAAGTACGCCAAGGTTTTTTTGGCGCCGAGATGGTGCATCCACGTTATCGTATTGTCGCTGCCGATGAGCCCGTGCCAGAGGCGTTAACGCCAGTGTATTCCACCACCGCTGGCGTGTCGCAGGCGGCGATACGGCGCGTGATTGAGCGTGCACTAGATGACCTGAGCGGCCGACACGAATTTGCCGATTGCGTGCCTGAAAAAATTCGTCGCCGATTAGGTTTGCAGCCATTTCAAGAGTGTGTTTTTTCATTGCATCGGCCATCACCTGCGGCGATGCTTTATCAATTAGCAGAGCGCACTGACCCCGCTTGGCGGCGCATTAAATTTGATGAGTTATTGTCACAGCAGCTCGCAATGAAAAAAGCCCGCGCCGCGCGTGATGCCAAAACAGCACCGCAGATGCTGGCACGTGGTCAGCTCGTCGCGCAATTTTTGCTGGCGCTCCCATTTGGGTTAACCCATGCGCAAACGCGCGCCGCAAAAGAAATCACCGACGATTTAACAAAATCGCACCCAATGCAACGTCTGCTACAAGGCGACGTTGGCTCTGGCAAAACGGTCGTGGCGGCACTCGCTGCCGTTCAGGCCATTGAATGCGGCTATCAGGTAGCAATGATGGCGCCGACTGAAATTTTGGCCGAGCAGCATTACCGAAAATTATCCCAACTACTCGCTCCACTTGGGGTAGTGGTAACGTGGCTCACCGGTAGCTTAAAGGCAAAAGAAAAACGCGGGTCCATTGCCGCGATTGCTAGTGGTGAAACACAGTTGGCAATTGGCACACATGCGTTATTTCAAGACGGCGTGTCGTTTGCAAATTTAGGGTTGGCCATCATTGATGAGCAGCATCGCTTTGGCGTCGGCCAGCGATTAGCGCTGCGTGAAAAAGCCAGCGTGGTGGAAGAAGCGCATCAACTCATGATGAGTGCCACGCCCATTCCACGCACACTCTCGATGAGCTACTTTGCTGATCTGGATGTGTCTGTGATTGATGAGCTACCACCAGGTCGCACGCCAATATCGACAAGGCTCTTAGCCGATACGCGGCGCGATGAATTGCTCAAGCGCATACGTGCCGCGTGCTTAAATGGCGGGCAGGCGTATTGGGTGTGCCCGCTGATTGAAGAAAGTGAAAAGCTGCAATTACAAACGGCGGTGGATACCTACAATCGTATCAACGAAGAGTTTCCAGAATTAAATGTCGGCCTAGTGCATGGCCGCCTAAAGCCCGCTGAAAAAAACGCGGTGATGCAGCAATTTATCAACAACGATATTCAATTACTGGTCGCCACCACCGTCATTGAGGTCGGTGTGGATGTATCGAACGCCACCATCATGGTCATCGAACATGCCGAGCGCATGGGTCTGTCACAACTACATCAATTGCGCGGGCGTGTTGGTCGAGGTGCTAAGCAAAGTGCCTGTATCTTGCTCTATCAATCGCCACTCGGAGAAACCGCGCGCGCGCGGCTTCAGGTGATTTATGAAACGACTGACGGTTTTGAAATTGCGCGCCAAGATTTATTGATTCGCGGCCCCGGCGAGCATTTGGGCGCACGCCAATCGGGTGCGCCGTTGTTACGCTTCGCCGATATCGAACGTGATGTCGAGCTGCTCGATGCTGCCCGCGATGCCGCGACCTGGATGCTCGCGCACGACACGGCGAACGCCGAAAAACATCTCGCCCGATGGTTAGGTTCGCGCCAGCATTATCTGAAGGCTTAACGTTTAACGTTTGACGCGCAATATTTAATGCCCAATCCAACTCAATGCGAACTGTAAGACTCACCCAACCCGATTGTTGGCGGCAAATGCCCCCAACGGGACGGTTGCGTCCTTGGTTAACCGATCGCGGCTCACTCACCGTCAAGATAATTGCCAACGTTGAAAAATTTAATCTCCAACGCTTACAGCAGCGCCTAGCCACACCGTTGAAGGATGAACGCCGCGCCCTTGGGCTGCGACAAGGGGAATTGGCGGTGATCCGCGAAGTGGTTTTGCGTGATGACAACACACCACTTATCTTCGCCCATACAGCCGCGAATCCACGTGATTTGCGTGGTGCATGGCGTGGTTTATCTAAACTCGGCAATCAGCCGTTAGCAGAAATGTTATTCCACGACCCGTTAGTCAGTCGCATGGCAATTGAATACAAGCAGTTGCCGCCGACGCACCCCCTGATCGACTCCATTGTTACCGCGACGTCATTGCCGCCACAATTGATGTGGGCACGGCGTAGCGTGTTTTTGAAAAGTAGCCGTCCGCTGTTGGTGACAGAAGTGTTTTTGCCACACCTCTTGGCACTGTAAAGGGGTGATTGGGGTTACTCACGGTCGCTTGTCACTACGGTTATTTCTTCGCTTCAGCGAAAATCCCGCCCAACCTCTCTTTTAAAAAAGGGAGGGGCTGTGTGTTTCTTCGCTACTAAAAAGGGGGGTGGGAAGAGTTGCGTTCGTCAGTTTGTGGCTACGGCTTTTGCTTCGCCTCAACGAAAATCCCGCTGATGCGCTCGTTCAACCTTTCCAACGCAAGGTGCAGTTTGTAGCGTCGGCGCACGCTTTTTTCGGATCCGCCGTGGCGATGAAGCAAACGATTAAACCGAGATTGTCCTTTAGGGTTTGAGATGATAGCGAGGCTATTTTTTGCGTGTATTTTCGGTTCACTGACCAATGAATAGCGAGCTATGCAAGAGGAAAAAACAGGAAAGACGCCAATAATAGTCCGTTTGCACTCAAACAGTCCCGAGGGGACGCTTAATGGACAATCTCGGTTAAATATAAAAAATCCAATATCGGCGGGAATTTTCAAGCAGTTATCCTCCAAAGCGCTCGCCAATAGGTGACTTTGTAAATTTAATACGCTGCTAATGCATCGGCGAAAATAGCCGTATGTCTGTTGAACAAATCACCCCACCGTCGCGTTTTTCGCTTTACCTCAAACTCATTCGTTTTGATCGCCCGATTGGCACGTTGTTGTTGCTGTGGCCGACGCTGTGGGGATTGTGGATAGCGGCAGGTGGCGTGCCGGATTTGACTGTGCTGTTGGTCTTTGTCGCGGGTACATTTTTGATGCGGTCAGCCGGCTGCGCGGTCAATGATTATGCGGATCGCAACATTGATAAGCACGTGACTCGCACCGCAGAACGGCCGCTGGCGGCGCAGCTAATCGCCCCGCGCGAGGCGTTGATGGTGGCAGCGGTGTTGGCGTTGATGGCGTTGCTACTGGTCATTATTTTTCTCAATACGCTCACGCTACAGTTAAGCGTTGTTGCGGCGCTGTTGGCGGCCAGCTACCCGTTTACCAAACGCTTTTTTGCGATGCCACAAGCGTACTTAGGGATTGCGTTCGGGTTCGGCATCCCAATGGCGTTTGCGGCGGTGACAGATACTGTGCCCGCACTCGCATGGTGGCTACTCGCCGCAAGCTGCTTGTGGACGATTGCCTATGACACCGAATACGCGATGGTGGATCGCGACGATGATCTAAAGCTAGGTCTAAACACGTCGGCGATTTTGTTTGGTCGTGCGGACGTGGCCGCGGTGATGCTGTGTTATGCGCTCGCCTTAGCTGTGCTCATCGTCATCGGCGTCCACTTGGCCTTTGTCTGGCCTTACTGGTGGGGGCTGATTGCAGCAGGTGCGATTGCGATTTACCATTTCACCCTCATTAAAGGGCGTGACCGCGACAACTGTTTTCGCGCGTTTTTACATAACAATTGGTTTGGCGCTGTCGTGTTTGCAGGGATTGCCGCGCATTTTGCGATCAAATGAGATGCTCATCCTAAAGCTTGCCCTCGTACCATTTTTCCTGATGTTGATTTCACTCATCGGCAAGCGCTATGGCCCGGCTAAGGCGGGCTGGATGGCAGGTTTGCCCGTTATCGTCGGGCCAATATTATTGTTGATGGCGCTAGAACACGGCGCGAGCTTTGCGGCACGCGCGGCGCATTTCACATTGGCATCGGTGCTGACGGTGATTGCCTTTGGCGTTGCCTACTCACATGCGGCCAAGCGCTATGGCTGGGGCAGCAGTTTGGTCATCGCTCTACTAGCCTGGTTGATCGCCGCCGTGATTGTGTCGCGGTTGCCGATGTCATTACTCTTAATTACCACGTTAGCTCTTACAACATTGGCGCTCGCGCCTTACTTATACCCGTCGTCTCCCTTACCAGCATCAGAGTTGTTACTCAGAATGTTACTAGGTGCTGTGCTGACGTATATCGTCACCACATTTGCGAGCACGGTCGGTGAAACATGGAGCGGCATCGCCGCATTAGCACCCGTACTTACGCCCGTACTAGCCGTGTTCATCCACCGTCGATCCGGTGCGCCACATGTGATTGCACTGTTGAGTAACCTTGCGCGCGGGCTGTATTCGTTGCTGGTGTTTTGTTTTGTTGTAGCGTGGCAGTTGCCCACGCTTGGCATAACGCCGACATTTTTATTGGCGCTGCTATGTGCAGGTATTGTGCAGGCGATAACTTATTTTTGGCCGATATTGAGAAATCCTAAAACGGCGAAAGTCTAGCCTTTCGTTAGCCCTTAGCCCCTACTCAGGCCAATGCTTAATGTATTGTTTGAGTAGCTGATTCTCAAATGCCGCGTCTTTTATGGCGCTTCGAGCAATATCGTGAAATGACAAAATACCGACAAGATTCCCAACGTCTAACACCGGCACATGGGTGATGTGTTGCTCAGTCATCAGGCTGCGTAAATAATCGACCGTATCATCAGGCTTAGCCGTTGGCGGGTTAGGTTTCATCACCTGTTCACAACAGGCGTTAGTGATGTTAGCGCCTTGGTTATTGAGAGCGGCTAAAATTTCCCTTAACGTAATTAGCCCCTGCATTTGGCCATCGCGGGTGACAATGACTGAGCTAATCGCTTTTGTCACCATGAGTGCGACCGCTTCAGTTACGTTGGCAGTGGGCTCGATGGTAAATAACGTTGCATCGGGCGATTGCCTAGCTTTGTCGCGGAGAATTTCAGCCACTGTCATGCTCATGTATGCATCCTACAATTGGTAGAAAAAGCGGTTTGCAGAATCACTACTTTATGAGGCGAAGCCCGCCACGGGGTGACGATGGCTTGTCCGGATCACGCTCACCACTTGGGCTTGACGGTCGGATCGGTGTAACAGTGCTGGGTGCAACTGATGACGCGGGCGCATCGACACTAGCATCGGCGTCAACCGGGTCATTCATATCATTGGCTTCTTTAGCGTCCATGGACTTCGCCGACGTTTTGGGTACCGCTTGTAGTGCAGGCACTGGCGGCGGCGCGGCGGCGATAGACTGGTGTCCCGTCAATGAATCAGGCGCTGCCTCAGCTTCAAAGAAATAGCCTTGCCCATTCTCGCGGGCAAATATCGCTTGCACCGCGTGCATAGGGACAGAGATTTCGCGCGATACGCCGTTAAAGCGCGCAGAGAATTGAATCAAATCATTGCCCATGGTGAGGTTACGCGTGGCTTGTAGCGACACCGACAAGACGATCTCACCGTTCTTCACATACTCCATTGGCACCCGCACATACTGGTCAACTTTGACGCTTAAGTATGGCGTTAAGGATGAGTCCGCACACCATTCGTAAATAGCGCGAATGATGTACGGCTTTTTTGACAGCGTTGACATGTTGGGTCTCTGTCAGCCGGGTTATTTACGCATTGCCTTTTCGGACGCGGTCATTGAGTCAATAAACGCTTGGCGTGAGAACAAACGTTCTGCATATTTGAGCAAAGCGACGGCTGTTTTTGGAATCTCAACCTGATAGTGATCCAAACGCCAAAGTAGCGGCGCGATGGCTACATCCAGCATAGAAAACTCTTCACCCAGCATGTGTTTTTGCTTCACAAAAATGGGCGCCAACTGCACTAAATTTTCGCGAATGTATAAACGCGCTTTGTCAAAAGCGGCCTGTTTGCCGCGCTCAAGCGTATCAACGTGGTTAAAAATTTCATTTTCCATCCGATACAAAATCAACCGCGCACGCGCGCGCATGACGGGATCAGCGGGCATCAGTTGTGGGTGCGGAAAGCGCTCATCGATATATTCATTGATGATATTCGACTCGTACAAAATCAAATCGCGCTCAACTAATACCGGCGTGCGATTGTATGGATTCATCACCGCCAAATCTTCCGGCTTATTCATCAAATCAACATCGAGGATTTGAAAGTCCATACCTTTTTCGTACAGCACAATGCGGCAACGGTGGCTAAACGGACAGGTGGTACCAGAGTACAAGGTCATCATGATGCATACCTATTTCTTTTCGAAACTGCGGGTTTTTTGCAATGCGTTACGCGAATTGCAATTCTTATAAATGCCAAGCCGCGCATTGTGCGCGGCCTAGCGATGAAATCAACAGCAAAACTTACTTCACATCTTTCCAATATTCACGCTTCACCACTAGGGCAGCAAAAAACGCGACAACTAGAAAAAACATCACCCCCACACCAAGCTGGGTGCGCTTAACGCGTGAAGGCTCGGCCATAAATGTCATGTAATTGACCAAGTCACGCACGTAAATATCGTACTCAGGTTGAGTCATGGAGCCTGTGCGCTCAATGGCAAGTTTAGTCACGGCCTCTTTCTTACCATGGCTTATTTTTTCGCCCACCACCACTTTGGCTTGGGATCCTTGCAGGTCATGCAACACATGCGGCATACCAACGTTAGCGAAGACGTCGTTATTCCAGCCAGTCGGTGAACTTGGGTCAACGTAATATGAGCGTAGGAATGTGTAAATCCAATCTGACCCCCGCGACCGCGCGACCAGCGTTAAATCAGGCGGCACGCCACCAAACCATGCTTTCGCGTCTTTGGGGTCAAGCGCTGTTGTCATGTAATCGCTAAACTTTGCATCGGGATTAAACATGAGGTTAGCTTTAATTTGTTCCTCAGTTAAGCCAATCTGCGTTAAATGTCCCCAACGCATAAATTGCGCATTGTGACAATTCAAGCAGTTATTAACAAAGCTGCGGGCACCACTTTGCAGTGACGCTTTATCTTGAAGATTAATGTTGGCTTCGTCTAAGTGCACATTTGCACCACCGGCCGCAAACGCTAACGGGGAAGCGAGCACGGCTACGGCAGCAAGCGAAGTCAATACGCGAGTCATCGTCAGTTTCATTATGCTGTCACCCGGCTTGGCTCTGGCAACTCGTTGGGAATATCTTTTTTGGTGTACCAAGGCATGAGCAAGAAAAACGCAAAATATACCGCCGTCAGAATACGTGACGCCAGTGTGGCGGTATCCAGCCCACCAATGACGGGTAATGCGTTTGGAATTTGTCCCCAGACGGTCGTTGGCACAACGCCTAAATAACCTAGAATTAAAAAGCTCATGATGAATGAGGCAAAGAATTTTTTGTAGAGTGGGCCGCGATAGCGGATTGAGCGCACTTTACTTTTATCAAGCCATGGCAATGCAAATAAAATTAAGGTAGCAGCGCCCATAACCATCACGCCCCAAAATGCCGAGCCAAAGAACGACGGCACTGCGCGGAGCATGGCGTAAAACGGCGTGAAATACCACACTGGTGCAATGTGTTCTGGCGTTTTAAGTGGGTCGGCTTGGATGAAGTTGGGCTTTTCTAAAAAGTAGCCGCCCATTTCCGGCGCAAAAAATACGATTGCCGAGAACAAGCCAAGAAACACCACCACACCAACAATATCTTTCACCGTGTAGTACGGATGAAATGGGATCGTATCTTTAGGGATACCAGTTTTTTCGTCGACATTTTTTGATAAATCAATGCCGTCCGGATTATTTGAGCCGACTTCATGCAGCGCCATGATGTGCGCCGCCACTAAGCCTAGTAACACCATCGGCAGCGCAATGACGTGGAATGCAAAGAAGCGATTTAGGGTAGCGTCGCCAATATTGTAGTCACCGCGAATCCACACCGCTAATTCAGGACCGATAAAGGGCACTGCCGCAAACAGATTAATAATCACCTGCGCGCCCCAGTAGGACATTTGTCCCCATGGTAATAAATAGCCGAAGAAAGCTTCTGCCATCAGGGTTAAATAAATCAAGCAGCCCAAAATCCAAATCAGCTCGCGTGGCTTACGATATGAGCCATACATGAGGCCGCGCGTCATATGCAAATAGACCACCAAGAAAAACATTGAGGCACCAGTTGAGTGCATATAACGAATGAGCCAGCCCCACGAAACGTCACGCATGATGTATTCAACGGAAGCAAATGCGGTTTTAGCATCTGGCTTGTAATTCATCGTCAAAAATATGCCGGTGACAATTTGCATTACCAATACCAGCATCGCGAGCGAGCCGAAGTAGTACCAGAAATTAAAATTTTTCGGCGCGTAATACTCTGCCAAGTGCCCTTTCCATAGCGACATTAACGGAAAACGCTGATCTACCCAAACAATAACTTGTCCTACTGGACCGCTAACGGGCGGTGCGATTGCTGCTTTTGTTCCACTTGCCATGATTGCTAAGCTCCTTTGGTTTAGGCTTTCGCGTCGGACTTGGCGTCCGCATCGATCACGATGGTTTTGTCATCTGCGAACCGATATGCAGTCACTTCCAAATTCTTTGGTGCAGGCATACCCTTAAATACCCGTCCAGCCATATCAAATTTTGATTGATGGCATGGACAGAAGAACCCACCCGGCCAATCTGCGCCCAAATCTGCGGGCCCGATTTCTTTACGCATCGTCGGCGAGCAGCCCAAATGCGTACAAACACCTTTGGCCACGAATATTTCAGGCTTGATTGATCGGTTGGTATTTTTTGCTACCTCTGGTTGCACTGATTTTGCTGATATTGGATCAGCCAGAAGATCGTCATTTTTAGCCAGCTGTGCCACCATTTCAGGCGTGCGACGTACTACCCAATGCGGAGCACCGCGATATTCGATGGTGACCAATTGGCCTGGCTCAATTTGCGAAATATCGTATTCGACGGGTCCGCCTGCAGCTTTGGCGCGTTCGGAGGGAAACATACTGCCCACGAATGGCACAGCAGCTGAAGCACCTGCAACCCCGGCAACAGCGCAGCCGCCAATAACTAAATTGCGGCGCATTTTTGGATCTACATTGGTTTTAACAATGGCACTCATTGGCATTTTCGCTAAGTGGATGTAAAAATTGGAGATGCCGCACGCGAGGTTTAAGTGATGCAAAACGTTCACGCTGACGCGGAGCACGCATTTTAAACTATCCGAGGGTTGAACTTAAAGCCCCCAATCTAAAATAATAGGTCAAAATATGGATTAACTCTTTGTTTCCAATCGTTAAATTTAGTATAAAAATAGTCGCTTATGTTGGTTGTGAGCCTTCATAGCCACGATGTTTTAACTGTTGCTAACCCGATATGTGGCTAAATATTGCCGTGGCGCACAGCTGGCCTCAAACGTGATGCAGCCACAATTCTTACAAAGGGATAGACATGGGAATGATGCAAGAGTTTAAAGAATTTGCTGTTAAAGGCAATGTAATGGATTTAGCCGTCGGTGTGATTATCGGCACGGCATTTGGCAAGATTGTTGATTCTGTTGTGGGTGATTTAATCATGCCAATTATCGGCAAGCTCACTGGCGGGCTGGACTTCACCAGTATGTACATACCGCTGAATGGTCAAGTAACAGGCTTGGTGTTAGCAGAAGCCAAAAAAGCTGGTGCTGTTATCGCTTATGGCAACTTCATCACGATCGCGATTAACTTTGTGATTTTGGCGTTCATCATTTTCTTGATGGTGAAGCAGATGAATAAAATGCGTAAGGCGACACCTGCGGCGGCGCCCGCCGAAGATATTATATTGTTGCGTGAAATTCGCGATTCGCTTAAAAAGTAATTTTCGGTGATACGAAAAAAAGCCTGCACCAAAAAGTGCAGGCTTTTCTATTTGTATTTTTGAGGCTTGCCCTCATACTACTAACGTCTTCATTTTTATCATGCTGCCATGCGCCGTCTTTGGTTAATTTTTGCTGAGTTTGTTACCGTCACGCTTGCGGTGATTTTTGTCGTCACCTTGATACGGCCTGATTGGAACCCGTGGCGTAAGAATATTGTGGAAATTCGCGAAGCCGCGAGTGGTTATACCAATATATCTTCGCCACAAGGCGCGCAAAATTTCAAGACCACCTATGCGGAGGCCGCTACCCGCGCCAAGGTATCCGTGGTCAACGTCTCCTCGTCGCGTAATGTCGCCGTCCCCCGTGGGCACCCTTTGTCGGGCGACCCGCTTTTCAGACGTTTTTTTGGCGTGCCTGAGGACGAGGGCGAAGGGGAGCCGGATACGAATACGAATCCTCAAGCAAGCCTCGGCTCGGGGGTGATCGTGAACGCCGATGATAAGGGCGGCTATGTACTCACGAACGATCATGTCGTGACCAACGCACGCGATATTCAGCTTTCGTTTGGTGATGGCCGCGTATTGCCCGCGAAAGTGGTCGGTACGGATCCTGAAACTGATTTGGCGGTGTTGCGCGTGGAAGGCGCTGGCCTAAAAGCGATGACCTTCGGCCAATCTGACAAAGCCCAAGTAGGTGACGTGGTACTTGCCATCGGCGACCCATTTGGCGTGGGTCAAACGGTAACAATGGGTATCATCAGCGCGCTTGGGCGCAACCGCTTAGGCGTGAACCGCTATGAAAATTTTATTCAAACCGATGCTGCGATTAACCCGGGCAATTCTGGCGGCGCGTTGGTTGATGTGAATGGCAATCTGCTCGGTATTAACAGCGTAATTTATTCGCGCACTGGCGGCTCTCTAGGTATCGGGTTTGCTATTCCGGTATCAATGGCAAAAGACGTGATGGAGCAGATTATTAAAGACGGCACGGTGACCCGTGGTTTTATCGGCATCTCGCCGCAGGATGTTACGCCAGAGTTGGCAGATTCGCTGAAATTAGGCGACGCGCGCGGCTCATTAGTCGCGCAGGTGAATCGCGGTAGCCCGGCGGATAAAGCGGGAATGAAGTCGGGCGATGTCATCACCGCCATCAACGATAAACCAATTCAAGATAGTGTTGCCGCCATGGCGGCAATCGCTGCGCTGAAGCCGGGCACGAAAGTGAAATTTAGCGTGATTCGCCAACAAAAAGAAACGTCGGTGAATGTTGAGATTGGTAAGCGGCCTAAAGTGCAGCGTAATCGCTAAACGGCAGCCCTTAAAATCTGCGGAGAGCGGACGAAACTCGTCATGACGAGCGGCGCTAAACATCACGTACGACGGCATTAACGCGGCGAAATGTGACCCAGCAATTCGCTTGCTGAAAGCTCAAAACCGAAAACTCCTTATTTAGCGGGCTTTTTCAGGATTAAATGCTTGAAAACGCTCGACAGTATTAGGGTTTTATGTTCTGTCTAAACACCTGCTCCATCTTATCTACCATCACGTCACTGCCAAACTGCGCGTTCGCAATCGCTTGGCCTGTGGAACCCATTGTTTCGCGTAACGTTGTATTACATATGAGTTTGTCGAGCGCAGCCGCTAAGGCTTGTGGGTTACGGGTGGCAACGAGCAATCCGCTTTGGTCCACCGCGACCGCCTCGGCAATCGCGCCCACTGGCGTGGAAACAACTGGTAAGCCGCAGGCCATCGCCTGCATGATGCTTTGCGGCACGCCCTCATTGCCGTATGAGGGCAAGACAAAAATATCCATCGCAGACAACCATTCGGGCACATTTTCTTTATTGCCGACTAGGCACACGACATCGTTCAGGCCGCGTGCGGCGATTTTTTCGATGAGCCGTTCGCGCTCGGGGCCGTCGCCGACGATGAGCAATTGCCACGCATGATGCGCGCTTGATTGTTTGCGTAATAACACCAACGCATCAAGCAAATCTTCATGCCCCTTCCAATCACGCAGCGTGGCGAGTATGCCAAGCGTTGGGCGATTGGTAACACCTAACTTTTGCCTAGTGGTGTCCTTGTCGTGTGGGTGAAAACGGCTAAGGTCGATACCGGTTCTCACCGAGGTAAGTTTATTCAGAGGGTAATTATTTTGGGTGTGGAGTTGCACACGCAACGCTTCGCCCGTGGTGACGACATGCGCGCTCGCATTCATGTAAAGCCAGCGTGTGAAGGGGCTGTTATTGATCGGCGTGGAGACGTGTCGCGTGCGAATGAGTGTGGGTTTTTTATCCATCGACAGCGTCGCGAGTGCGAGCGCAATCAACCAGCTATCGGTAGAACTGTGGCTGTTAATAATATCGATGCCATTGTCGTGCGCGCGTAGCCAGTGACGAAGCGCCAGTACGCCGCTGATACGCTTTTTTGCGATATCAATTGCGGAAACGGGGATCCCTAGTTTTTGTGCGGCGGGGAAAATTTCTGCCGCTTCGGGTGTGAGAAGCGTTACTCGATGCCCGCGTGCCATCATGCCGCTGATTTCAGTCAAGATGCGAATTTCTTGTCCACCCCAGCCTAAAGATGATTCGGTGTGCACGATTGAAAGTGGTTTCATTTAATCTGTAAGTTAGGCATTTCTGTTTTAAGCATTTCTGTTATTGTAGCCGCTCATTTTAGATGGGCTTTTTGGCCGATGAAAATAGCGTTAATTCGAGCGCATTACAATCCATTCGGTGGTGCCGAGCGCTTTTTGAATGTTGCCGTTGATGCCATGCTTGCACACCAACATACGCCCACCATCTTGACGCGCACGTGGCCGAAACGCGCGAACGTCAGTATTGCCCACGAGATTATTAATCCACGATACGTAACCAGTGCAGGGCGTGATCGCAATTTCGCCAACGCGACGCGTGCAACGCTGGCGACGTCTTCATTCGATTTAGTCCAATCCTACGAACGCTTTCAAGGATGTGACGTATTTCATGCAGTAGATGGCGTACATGCCGAGTGGTTGAGGCAGCGCGAACGTATTCAATCGCCTTTGCAACGCTTCGGTGTAGGCATAAATCCGCACCACCGTTATGTGCGTGCCGCCGAGCGCGAGATGTATCACTCCAATGAACTTCGCGCAGTGATTTGTATTTCAGAGATGGTGCGCACCGACATTCTGACGCACTACCAAATTGACCCGGCTAAGTTACATGTCGTCTATGGTCCCATTGATACTGACCAATTTCATCCTAGCTTGATCGCTATTCACCGCGATGTGGTGCGGCATAAATATGCGATTGCCGCGAACACAAAAGTGGCGATTCATGTTGGCTCTGGTTTTGAGCGGAAAGGTGTCGCGGCATTTTTACGCGCCGTAGCGCTAGTGCCTGGCTTGTACGCATTCGTCGTCGGTCACGATAAACGACTCGCCAACTATCAAGCGCTGGCACGCGAGCTTGGCATCAATCAGCGGGTTTTTTTCACCGGCGGCATTGCCGATGTGAAGCCCTATTATGCCGCGAGTGATGTCTTTGTTATGCCGACCATCTATGAGCCATTCGGCTTGGTGTTTGGCGAGGCGATGGCGTGCGGTTTGCCGGTGGTAACCAGCACTACGGCCGGTGCGGCAGATTGGATAAAACACGCTGAAAATGGCTTTGTGGTGGAAGCGACTGATATTCGTGCAATAACGACGGCCATTGAGTCGGCGATTGCCGATCCCGCCATCGGCCTACGAGGCCGTGAAACGGTACTGGCGCGTAACAACGTTGATGTTGGCGCGCAGTACGCGGCACTTTACAAAAAACTCATGCCTGCATAGTGAAGCGTAGTCAACGTATCAACGTAAAATAGCCGATTACACAATTCGCTAATCGTGGCTAAAGGACGCAGTATGGAAAAAGTGCTGGTAACGGGCGGTGCTGGATTTTTAGGCTCGCACTTATGTGATCAATTAATTAAGGCTGGCGCTGATGTCTTGTGCGTGGACAATTTTTTTACCGGCGATAAACGAAATATTGCGCATCTGTTAAGCCAGCCGTATTTTGAATTGATGCGTCACGATGTCTCGTTCCCGCTCTATGTTGAAGTGAACAAAATTTACAATCTAGCCTGCCCGGCCAGCCCGGTTCACTATCAGCATGATCCAGTGCAAACGACAAAAACTAGCGTACACGGTGCCATCAATATGTTGGGACTTGCCAAGCGCACTGGTGCGACAATATTGCAAGCGTCAACGTCCGAAGTGTATGGCGACCCAGAAGTGCATCCACAGACCGAAAATTATTGGGGACGCGTGAATCCTATCGGCCCACGGAGCTGCTATGACGAGGGTAAACGCTGTGCAGAAACATTATTTTTTGACTACCACCGACAGCATCAGCTCAATATTAAAGTGGTGCGGATATTTAATACCTACGGCCCAAGAATGCATCCTAACGATGGCCGCGTGGTGAGTAATTTCATCGTCCAAGCGTTGCGTAATGAAGACATCACCATCTACGGCAGTGGCGAGCAAACGCGCAGCTTTTGCTATGTCGATGATCTGATTCAAGCGATGCTGCGCATGATGGCATCGGCCAACGACTTTACCGGCCCGGTCAATATCGGCAACCCAACGGAAGTCACCATGTTAGAGCTAGCCGAACGCATTTTGTCGCTCACCGGCTCTACCGCCAAGCTTGCCTATAAGCCGCTACCGGCAGACGATCCACGCCAGCGTCAGCCCGACATCACGATAGCTAAGAAAAATCTCGATTGGCAGCCAACAGTGTCGCTCGAAGACGGCTTGAAAGAAACCATCGCGTATTTTCGGCGCACCTTGTCGTTATAACCATGCAAGAGTCAACACAAGGGTCCGCTGCGCTCTACAAACGCTTACTCGGCTATGTAAAGCCTTATCGTTGGGCGTTTGCCGGCGCAATAGTCGCCATGGCGATTGGCGGCGCAGTCGAAGGCTCATTCGCCTATTTACTCAAGACCATGCTCGAAACGCTATTCGTCGAGGGTAATGAAAAATATGCGTGGATCGCCGCCGTTGCCGTTGTGGCGGTTTTTTTAACGACGGGTATTTCGCACTTTGTAGCGGGTTACGGCATGCAATGGGTCGGTAACAAAATTATGCTCGACATACGTAACTTGATGTACAAGCAATTGATTCGTCTACCGGTGCCAACCTTTGATGCATACAGTTCTGGCGAGCTGCTATCGCGCATAACTAACGATGTCATGGGTGTGCAGGCGGCGGCCACCACGGCATTAACCACGCTGGTGCGCTCTAGCTTTACCTTGATTGGTTTTCTGGTGACGATGTTTATTTTGAACTGGCGTTTAACACTCATCACCTTGGTTGCGATACCGATATTGGCGGTTGTCATTAATTTTTTTGGTAAACGCCTACGCGCGCTCAGCGTCGATAGTATGGCGGCGCAGGCCGAAATGCTCGATATTGTTCGTGAATCTGTTGTCGCCCAACGGGTGATTAAAATTTCCGGCGGGGAGGCGCAGGAAAGTGCACGCTTTGATAAATCTGCCAATACGGTTCGGCAACTCACCATGAAGCAATGCATCGCGGCGGCGGCCGCTACGCCGATCACGCATTTTGTGGTGTCAATTGCTATTGGCGCCATTATTTATTTAGCGGCCAGTAAGACCTTGGGCGAGCCGATGCCGATGGCAGACTTCATCGCTTTTATTGTCGCTGCCACCGCACTCGTTCCGCAAATCAAACAACTGGCTAGCGTGAACGAACAAATACAACGCGGGCTGGCCGCATCCACCCGCGTATTTGCCTTGATTGACGCACCGACTGAAACCGATACGGGTCAGATTGCGCTAACGCGCGCCAGCGGCGCCATTACCTTTGAAAATATTAGCCTTAACTACACCACTAAAAATACCTTAGCACTCGACAATGTATCGCTCACTATCGCCCCAGGCGAGACCATCGCGCTGGTTGGCCCATCCGGCGGCGGTAAAACGAGCTTGGTAAATTTAGTACCGCGATTTTTTACCCCAACCCAGGGCACGATCTCCATTGATGGCATCGCTATTGAACAAATTCGCCTGCAAGATTTGCGCGACCAAATTGCCTTAGTGAGTCAGGATGTAGTGCTGTTTAACGGGACGGTGGCGGCCAATATTGCCTATGGGAAAACGGCAGTAGCAACAAATTCCGCTATTGAAGCCGCCGCGCGCGCGGCAAACTGTATGGATTTTATTCAAAGTTTGCCGGCGGGCTTTGATACCATTATCGGCGAAAACGGCGCTAGGCTTTCGGGCGGACAGCGTCAGCGATTAGCCATCGCGCGCGCAATCTTAAGAGACGCGCCAATTCTATTGTTGGATGAAGCCACCTCAGCGCTGGATAGTGAATCTGAGCGTGCGGTGCAAAACGCACTCGAAACGCTCATGCGCGGTCGCACCACCATTGTTGTCGCACACCGACTATCGACAATAGAAAACGCCAGTCGCATAGCGGTGCTAGAGGGCGGAAAAATTGTCGAGATTGGCACGCACCGCGAATTGCTTGCTGCCAATCAACTCTATGCGGGACTATATCGGCTACAGTTTGTCGGGGCTTGATCGCCAATCGCACACAGCTAACAGCATACCGACTAAGGCACCTAGCAATAGGGAGGCATGACGCGAGAAAAAATCATCCGTCATATTGCGTAGAAAAAATCCGGCTACAAGCATCAACCCACAACTGGCAACTGCCCGCCTAGCGGGCGAAGCGGCCAGCTGTAATCGTGAATAAAACCCGATGGCAAGCCCAGCAATTAAACATAACAATGCCAGTGCACCCGGCACACCCATTTGAATCGCGTAATTGAGCACAATGTTATGCGCCTGCCGATACATATTGCGATGCCATGGGTCGCTAAATTGTGCTGATAACGCGCTTTTACCTTCTTCAAGCGCAAATCCATAACCTGCGATCGGTTTCTCAAGAATGACCCCAATGGCGGCTTTCCAAATGAGCTGCCGATCATCTTGTTTTAACATCGCCGTTGCACTAGTCACGGTGTCAGGATAATAATTCGCCCGCACCACCGATGACAAGTAAAACAAGCCAATACTAACCAGCGCACCGATAGCCATTACGCTTAAGGTGTGCAAAATTTTTCGATTTGCGCGACGATAGTTTAGCGCCACATAAAGTACAAACATTACCCCAAAGCAAAGCCATATCATCCTATTTGCCGTGAGCCACGCGGCCACGAAAATGATCATCGCCGCAATAATGCCAATTGATTTTGCAAGCCGCGGTGTTGACCACGGCAACAGCCATGCCAGTGGTAGCAATGCTGCCAACATCACCAACCAAGTGGTCAGCCAGCCGATGCTGATGTAGGCGGGCTCGTGACCAATTAGCACTGGCTGAAAGGGGTCATTGATAAGAAGCCCAGTCAGGATAATAAGGCCGCTAAATAGCGCAATAAGCCAAATCCCAACTGCACGCGATGTGCGACATAAACAATAAAACACAATGCCCGCAAAAATGGGCGTAACAACTTGCCCGCGCATACTTATGAGGCTCTGTTGCCAATCGGGGCTTGTTAATGTGTATGTGAGGATGGTCAGCACCCAAATACTCACGCCCCAACGCAGATAACGATTCAGCGGGATCGCAATGGTGACGGTATGCGTAACGCGCGCGATGCCAAGCAAAATAAAAAATGCGATGACCAGAGTGGCCGCACGTAGCCCCGCGCTGGATTGAAATGGGGCAACGAAAAGCGAAAGACCCGCGAGTGCGATTGCGACTTGCAACGCGGTTTCAGCGCGTGGATGGTGAGGATAAGTGGCGGATGTTGGTTGCATAGTTGCCGTCGCGGCTAATGCGCCGGAAAACCCATTTGCGTTAACCACATCCGGATAACTTGGCGCAGGCGTTTAAAATTTGCTACGTGTTGAAAAAGCGAATGTGCAAAGCGGCGCTCTCTGCAGTTCATCATCACGCGCTTATATTGCGTTGGGTCATTCAACATTTTTGCAACGTCAAAAACTTGCATCGCTTGACCGATAATTTCACTCTCAAGCAGCGTTTTTGTTTTGGCGCGCATCGGAATACGGCGATTAATATCACGTAGTTGATCGACAATCACAAAATAGCTATTGATACGTTCAACTGCTCGCGAAACGTCGCCACTACCGGTAATGGAGTTCGGGTTTTGTCGATAGCGATACACGCAGGTATCGACATAAATTATGGTGCTAGCGCGCAACACTGCCTCCGTCGTAAAGGCAATATCTTCATGCAAGATTCCGCGACGAAATTGCAATTGTGAGTCGACTAAAAATTGACGACGATAAAGGTATAGCCACGCAAAGTGGCGCCAGTCTTTTTCTTTAATGAGTATGGTGAGCCAATCCTCACCGGCGACTGTCTTACTACGCTTAGGCCGCAGGTAAACAGGCGCGTCAGTTAATCCTTTGCCAAAGCGCATCGCCTGAAAACTAATCATGTCGGCCTGTAATTTCATCGCCGCTATCAATTGAGGCAATGCACCAGACACAATTAAATCATCGGCATCCACAAACCACACATAGTCCCCTCGCGCCTTAGCAAAACCGCGATTTCGTGTCTCTGCTAACCCGACATTGGCTTGTCGTATTAAGATCACTCCAATATCCGACGGCGTTAGGGTTTCAACCAACGCGGCGGTGTCATCAGTTGAACCATCATCAATGACTATCCACTCAAGCGCGCAATGCGTGGCGGCAAGTGTCACAGCCTCAATTAACGGCGGTAAAAAAAGCGCGGCATTGTATGCGGGCGTCACAATACTTAATAATGGCGACTGTTGTGACATGTAATTGAAGCAAGTAGATTAGGCAACGATTGCAAAATTATAAGCGACAGCGTGTCTGTATCAGTTACCCTTTTCGATGTTGAATCCACTCCTTTCCCGTCCTTGCCATGACCCAAGCCTCGCCGCCCTTGCTCTCCCTCATAACTATTGATGTGGGGTAGTGGTCTATCGATCAGATCTAGATTGGCTTGCACGCACACTGACTTCCCTTGCTGCATCAATCAGCAAGGCGATTGCCCAAGGCGTGGTTGGTGTTGCTCACATCAGTATCATTGATAACGATGCTGCGGCAACTGCTGAAGACGGTCGGCAACTCGCCAAGTTAGTCGATGCGGCAGTGGGTAAAGACACAGAAAAAATTACGCACACTATTTTGAGACAGGCGTCGAATCGTGGCTACGGTGCGGGCAATAACGCGGCACTGAGAAATTCATCGGCTGATTATGTGTTGATCCAAAATCCCGATGTACAAATGACGGTTGATAGCATTACTAACGCCATTACTTACCTCGCGAGTCAACCCACTTGCGGCATGATCACGCCAGTGGCGACTTCACTTGATGGTCAAGTGCAATATTTAGTGAAGGCATATCCAGATATAACTACCCTATTGGCGCGCGGTTTCGCGCCAAAATGGCTGAAGACCCTCGTCAATAAACGACTTTCAAATTATGATCGAACCGATATCGCGTATAACGCTGCTATCTTGGATGCGGTGATTGTATCCGGCTGCTGTATGTTGTTTCGCGGCGAGGTGTGGCGGCGAGTAGGCGGCTTTGATGAAAAATTCTTTTTATACTTTGAGGATTTCGATCTGAGCAAACGCGTCGCCGAGACATCCCAAATTCATCGTCTGCCGACCTTTCAAATTATTCATGGCGGCGGCAATGCATCAAACAAGGGGCTTAAACATATCAGCCTGTTCGTGCAATCGGCGTGGCGCTTCTTTCACAAACACGGCTGGCGGCTGCGTTGACGTTTTGCTATCGGCGTAAATCGGCGGTTTCAATGATGGTAAGTCGAGTCGGTAGACGATCCCAACTGTTTAACCTAGAAACGGCAGTTGAACGGGTGCGAGTGTGCGTTTTTCGGACTCTTTGGGAAGGCCTCATTTGGCAAACTCGGACGACTGAGGCCTTATCCTGCTATGACGAGCAACGCCGCCAGAGAGTTTAAAAAATGTGCGATCGCACCGGTAGCCGAGTTAGCCAAATAAGTCACCATTTTGGTGAACGAGGTAAACCACAAACTTCCTTGCTAGACGCGCACTTTCAAGCGCCGCAAGCGGTCAACTGCCGTTTCTAGGTTAAACCTTATTGTTTAATCTCAGTAACTTCAACTACTGGCGCCTTATTTGCTGCACGGGCTGGGATTAACGACTCTAGTCCTGGCAATTTTTTGCGTAGCTCATCGGTAACCGCGCGCGCTTCATCATTATTGGTAATGACGGTGGGCGTGATCATTACCACCAGCTCGGTGCGGTTAGTGTTGCGCGTTTGGGTGCCGAACAGCCCGCCGATAAAAGGGATCTTCGACAAAAACGGCACGCCGGAAGTGGCGTAGTCGCGCTGCTCTCGAATCAAGCCGGCAAGCACCATGGTTTCGCCCGATGCCACATTCACCGTCGTCTGCGCCTTGCGATTATCAATATCGGGATTATTGTTGCCCGTTACAGCACGGTTTGCACTGCTCACTTCTTGATTAATTTCCATCGTCACGCGGCCCCCCGCGTTGATGCGCGGGGTCACGGTGAGCAAGACGCCAGTGTCAATGTATTGATTGGTGGTGACGGTATTGCCACCAGTGCCGGTGCTGGTACCGGTGTTGATGGATATACGGCTACCCACGTTAACAATGCCTTTTTCATTATCAAGCACCAATAATTTCGGCGCGAACTCGATACGCGCACGACCGTCGGTGCCAAGCATTTGCAGCACACCACGAATGTCGCCGCCAACCGCGTTGATTAGCTGTAGCCCGCGCACGGCGGGAATAAGTGACCTTAAATCGGTCGTGCCAGCCGGTATGCCCGGCACGCGCGGCAATATTGCGCCATCACCCGCCGTATTACGCAATGCGCCGATGGTGTTATTTTTAGGATCCTTCATAAACCACTCAATACCGAAGCTCAATTCATCTTTCAAATTGACTTCCGCCACCAGCACCTCCACCATCACTTGCCGACGCGGCACATCTAGCTGGCGAAGGGCGGAAAGAATAACGTCGTAGTCAGATGGGGACGCCAGAATAAGTAAAGCGTTGTTATCGTTGTCCGCGATGATGCGTGTGTCTTTAGAGACTGCAGTACCGCTCGACTGAAACAAGTTAGTAATGAATGCGCCAAAACCACCCGCACCCGCACCTGCGCCACCGCCAACACTACTTACACCGCCTGCTTGCCCCGGTGCTGCACCCTGAATGGTCGGCGTGGTGGTCGCAGGTCTTGCGCCGGGCGCTAATGTCGCACCTGCGCCACCACCGCCGGTTCGATTGCCGTAAATTTCAGTGAGCAATTGTGCGAGCCTATCGGCTCTGCCATTTTGTACCGGATACACGTTCAGCCGCACTCCACCTGCCATGCCACCGCCTTTATCGAGTCGGTCAATCCACTTTTTAGCTTCCTCTAAGTAGCGTGGTTGGGTGGTGATGACCAGCAAGCCGTTTAAACGCTCAATGGGCACGATCCGTACAATGCCAGCGAGTGGACTAGCAGCCCCCGCCCCCGCCGCGCTTGGCGCACCCCCCCCGATACTCACCCCACCGAAGATGCGATCAAGATCGGCCGACAGCGCTTTCACATCCGTTTGCATTGGAAATAAACCAATCGAGTAGCCCGCCAAATAATCGACATCGAATAAGTCAATCACGTCCAGCATGTGTTTTAACTCGCGCTGTGTGCCGGACAAAATCACTAAATTACGCAGCTCATCAACGCGAATAGAGGACTGTGGTTCAAGCGCATAGGGTTCTAAAATACGCGCCATGTCGCGTACCCCGGCAAATCGTAATTGCACAATTTGTACGCTATAGCCATTCGGCAACTGTGCGGCGGTAGTGGCAACTTGTGGCGATAAAGAGCCACGGCTGCCCAAACCGGCTGGCATGATTTTGTAAATCCCATCTTCGCGAATCATCACTTGGCCGTTTTGACGCAGTAGCGACTCTAGTATCGGAATTAGATCAGTGCGCGGCACCGCTTTGGACAGGCGGATAGTAACGTTACCTGATGTTTGTGGATGAATGCTAAACGACTCGCGCAACATATCCCCTAATATGGATTGCGCCACCGCACGAATATCGACGGACTCAAAGTTAAGCGTGAATTCTTCTGCGCCTTTGACAGCGGGGACAACTGGCGGCGGCTGACGTACAAATTGACCCGTGCCGGGGTAGAGTTTCGAATTATCAGCGTAGCTGGGTTGGATGATTTGGCGCGTGCTGGATACGCCAGGGCTAGCGGCTGTAGGCGCTGTGGTAGCGGATGCAGCGGTTGGCGTGCTGGTCGCTGCGGCGGTGGTCGCTGACGTTGATGCCGCAGCGGGCTCGTTAACCTTGGTTGACGAGGATGTAGGTTCGGGCTTTGCCGCATCTTCTTTTGACGGCTCCGTCACCGCGCAGCCAGCAATGATTAGGATGAACATTAGCGCGGCCGCAATAGTTGGTGGTCTTGCTATTCTGATACGAGATAAATTTAATAATTTAGTCATTTTTGCATCATCACTTTATGTTCGTCATGTTGGGTTTTTTGCAAAACCTACTGTGGCAAATTTTGAAAACGACGGCGTCGCATTTGTACGCCATTTGGGTCAGGTGTTGTGGGAGACACAACGGCTTGTCCGGGTACTTGTTGCGACGCCTGCTGTTGTGGCACACCCGCTACCTGCGGTGCGGCACCTTGACCCGGCATAAAGCCGGGCGCCATTCCCTGTAGCTGTTGACCCTGCTGACCCGGTGGGTTTTGTGGAAGCGGCGGACCAAAATTGCCGCCCGGTATACCCGGTAGCCCAGTCGGCTGTCCAACTGGTTGCCCAGGCACACCAGGTTGACCCGCCACGACGGCTACCTGCTGCAGTTTAGGTGAGGCTGATGAACGTAGCGTTAATTCCTCGGTCTCGTCACCCTGTTTCATCACCACCCGGTTCGCCTCTACACGTTCAACCATGATGCCATTAATAGCACTGCCCAAATTGACGCGGTGTGTTTTATTGGTGGCGGTTTCAACCAAATACGCGACCGATATGCCAGCACTTACCGTCGTTCCGCTCAGTTTGAATTGGCCTTTTTTCATCGCGACTTGGGAGGTTGCGTTGCTCGGCGGCGCGGGACGCCGGGCAGATAAGAATAGTGGGCGCTCGATCGTTTCTTTATAGTTGGCGTCAAGCGACGGTAATTGAAATGGGGGCAAGACATTGGTGTCGAGCGTTGCAACGCGGGTCGTAGGGTCAGGCGCTTCACCACGTAACGCGCGCCCCCAGTCGGTTTCCCAACCGATGAAGGCGAGTGCGGCAATGAGCAGCAACGACAGCACCGCCGTTAAGACATAACGTGCGTTCACGTCTTCGCTCCTGTCGCTTTTGCTTGAGGCGCGTCAGACGCGGCCACAATCGGCGCTAATCCTGACACATCAAATTGAATAAACATATCCGGCTCGGCCCCAGGCGGCGGCTTAAAGCCTGATGGCACTTGCGAGCGAATCGAAATGTTATCGATGGTTAGATATGGCTCACGGCTTTCAATGGCGTACAACACTTGGCGCAAATTTTGAATGGTGGATGACATCGAAATGGTCGCGGCGACTAATCGATAGCCAGTGTCATCTTTATGCGGCAGCAACTGTGCCGAGAATACCCGTGCATTGTTTGACTCAATCAGTGCTTTCACCACATCCTGCAAATCTGCGCCAGCAAGACCGGGCGTAGCGCCTTTTAAGAAATATTTTTTCGTCTCTTTTGCCTTGAGCGTTTCAACGGCCTGCATCATTTTTGGCCGTAGCTGGTTAAGTGCGGTGTAGCTTGAAAGCTGACGTGTCATCATCGCCTCAGTTTCGGCATAACGTTGATACAAAAACCAGCTTGGCACCGCGACTGCAGCAAGAGTAAGCAACGTCAACAAAATAAATAGTGCAATCGCGGCTACCCGACTTGTGCTTGGTGAGTCAACTAGTTTGCTCAAGCGACTCATGGTTTCACCATCGGCTTGGTCATAGGCACAATTGCTGGTGAAGGCGCTGGTGTAAGCGCAGAAATTGGTGCTGCTGAAGGCGCTTGCGGCAAGGGCAATATAGTCGCCCCATTTTTAGTCACATCTTTACTCGCATTTGCGCCAAGTTTTGCGTTTTTATCTGACGTTGCTGGTGGCGACGGTGGCCCAAGCGCAGGTGACACTGTTGCCACCGGTGCAGTTGATGTCGATGCGGCAGGCACAACAGGTGAAGTTGGCTTTTCGGGCAATCCGAATAAATCTAGCAGGGCCGGTGCTACACGGGGTTTGACTTCCGTGGAAAGTCTAAAAAACTCCGTGTTGGGCTGCGCGCCGCGCGTGGTCTGGGCACGTTGGGTGGTGTTTTGCAAAAAATTTGATTGCTCAAGTAGCTCAATCATTTTCGCGGCGGATGCGGCCTCGCCTTCTAATTTAATTTCTCTAATTTGTGGCTTGCCCGCATTGGCAGAATTTTTCGCCGCCGGCGGTGCGGTTTTGAGTTCAAACACTTGTAGCCATGTGGTGTCGGGTGAGATGCGGGTGAGGTCTTCTAAAATATCGATGACCTGGTAATTTGCATATTTTTTATTGACGGCAACCTGATATTCACGTTGCAAACGCTGAAATTCAGCCTCAACTTTTCGGGTTGATTCGGCCTCAAGTCGTGCCTTATCGACCATCGGCATGATGAGCTTTACGTCGCTGCGCTTCATAAATATTGGCGCCACAATTGCCGCCGTGATTAATGTGCACAATAGTGCCGATAGGCCAATATTAATTTTTTGTAATGTGCTAAAACGCCGCGCAGGGCGCTCACTTTCAGGTAGTAGCTCAGTGTGAAAGGTGTCTTCTGCGATGGCTAGTGAAACCACCCGGCCGCCGCTTTCGCGCACGCGCGCTGTGGTGCTATCCACCATTTTTTTCAACGCAACCGTGATGTCAACTTCTACCCGCGACACACCGTCAGCACCTTCAAAGCGCCGCGCAACGCGGCTCGCGATATAGACCTGAGTTGCGCTAAATGGGGTTTGCCTATCAATATCGTTGTGAATGACTTCCTGCAAATTTTCTTCGATAGCGGCCGGATAACTCACCGCTTTTTGAAGCACTGAGGCGCGACTCAAGATTAAGCGTATGTCTTTACCATTGAGTTTTACATTCGCTGGCAGCGTGCCAGTGTCATCGAGTGCTATCGTTAATTTATTGGCGTGATCCACCCAATATTTTTCGATCAAGGGCGAGGCGACCTGACGAAGTTCGCCCGTCCACCAACGCCAAAATTGGCCGAGTGGGCGCGGCAGGCGTGATTTTGCGGCACTTTTTGGTACGCTATTGGGATGCCCATTTGAAGGGTAGATTGCGGTCGCTTCAGTCATAGCCCGTATGTTACCTTTATGGCGTCTTATTCGGGGCAACTAGCTTGCCCAGCGTAGAAGCGTCGTTGCCCGAATTGTTACCAGTTGTTGCGTTGGCGGCTTGGCTTATGGCATTAGCATCTTCATTAATATTGGCTAATAAATCACGCCCCTCTTTCCAAGAAAGATAGGCGTACGGACGCTTCGGATCGGTGTAACGGCGCACCACGACTTCACGCACGAAGCGACTGCCGTCTGGAAATAGTGCATCGCTGCGAATACGCGTGGGGATGTTATTAGTCGATAGGCTGCGTGAGGTGTTTTGGGCAAAGTTGGGAATGGGTAATTTGCTCGCGCGGGCGAGATCACGGCGAGAAATATATTCATCAATTTGCTCATCGTTGACATTGGTAAGCGCGCGAATCACCGCACGCTGGGCAATCTGCTCGTTAAAGCCGGGTTGGCGGGAAAACACGGTGATATGCGGCTGAAGCCGACCAAAGAGTTCAGGTGTCATGCCGACTACCAGTTTTAATTCCTCTATAGATTGAAAAGGCGCGTTAGCTGGTGGGTAGTTAAGCCCCGCCGCGATGTAATCGGATGCTTCCGCACCGCGAAGACGTTTTTGGCTGTCCGCATCGCGCCAATCGGCAATCGCATCCACCAGTTTTAAGGCGTCTTCCTCCACCATGCCTTGCGATATCAATAGCCCGCGCAGTAACTCCTCCCGCGCGGTGTTTATGTCGATACGCCCCACTTCGTCTTGCATGGTGATGGTCACCGTAATGTCGCGATATAACCATTCCCGCGAACTGCCGTCTGCGTTCCAACGATCCGGCGTATTTTGTGGTTTTGCTAGTTCAAAAATGGCGCGCTCTAACGCCGCATCGGCGAGTGTCTCTGCCTTCACACGCGCGAGTGAGTTTGCCACCACGTTAACGTCGGTGCGCATGGTGTGGACGAATGAGATTGCGATCACCGAGAGCAGCGTGATGACCCACAAGATGATAATCATGGCAACGCCGCCATGCTTAAGGAAATTAGAACGGGTAGCGCTCATCTTGGTCGCGAGCCACATTGTCGGGTGAAATTGGTCGCAAGACAGCCCGCTTCTTCGCCAACTTTTAAGTTCACCACCATCGCGGGCACGTCACGTCCACGGGTGGTTTCAACTTGTAAGCGCAACAGCTTCGGTAGCCTAGCCGCATCGCGCCACTCATTACGCCAAGTGGGCTCGGTGTTGTCGTTATCTGCGCCGAAATAGTCGATGGATAAACTGGTGATGTTATCCATTAATTTGACGGGCGCAATCGCGTTGGATTGGGTCGATGCGGAATTAATACTTAACAATCCCTCAAAATTTTGCGCCTGATTATCAAAGGCTTGGCGGTTCAGCATGAGTTTGTCGCCATCCAGCGTTAGTTCCGCCCATTGCAGTCCCGCTGCTGCGCCGTTTTGCAATGCGGCATCAAGATTGAGTGTGGTGACATAACGAAGCCGTGTCGCCTCTCCCTCAAAGGCCACATAAGGGTTGGTGACACCGCGCCAGCGTGTGGGGAAAATTTGGCCCATTTCGCGCCGTAAAAAATACTCCACCATGCGCCAATTAGATGCCGCCGTGACGCGTTTGTCGCCAGCATCCCACGCCCGCAGGCCTACCGTGAGCGCGGCGTAAATCATTGCCATCATTAGCGCCAGTAGCGTGATGGCTAGGATGGTTTCCAGTAGCGTGAAGCCGGATGATTGCCGTTTTCGTCGATTCATACTTTAGGCCCAATTTTTAGCGTGTTCAGCGTCACCACGCGCTCACGGCCATCGTCACTTTTGAAGCTGACGCGCAATTCAATTTCGTACAGACGCACAAACATATTAGCGTCCACGTCGATATTGCCGAGTGCGGTTTGAGCATTTGGGTTCACCGCAATTGCGCCTGTTGGTTGCACTGTGCCTGTGGCACCAGCGGCATTCGCAATTGCTGTGGTTTCGATTGAGGATAGGCTCGGCGGCTCGGTCATCGTGGAGTAGAGTCTGACTGAAAGTGCCCACTGAAAATATTCATCAAATTGGCCGCTGGTGTCACCCTCCGCCAACACTTCTTCCAATCCGATGCTGGCTAATTTCGATTCCGCCATCATGGCGGCTTTTGCATAGCGATCAGCGATATCGGCACCATTGACGCCACGCGAAAAAATTTGCATGAGGACGGCCATCGCAATCGCAAGTAGTGTGAAGGCGACGAGCACTTCTAATAATGAAAACCCCCTATTGGCGGGGAGTTTAAAGTATTTATGCTTCAAGGCGCCCGCCCTGATTTCACTTTGCAAATTATGCAAGCAGTATTATTGACCGCGCTCATTTTTCTCCACCGAGTCTGTCACCGTCACGCGTCCCGTTAGCCAATCAATGTCGATTGCAAATTCACGCTCGTTGGCAACGATGGTGATGCGCCCACCATTCGATGAGCCGTCCGGATAAAAACGAAAGCTGGCGGTGGCCGCGTTTATTTGATCAGCTTGCGAGGTGAATAACTTAATCTGCAGCTGATTATTGAGCTGATGCACTTTGGTGTCAAAACTCGCCGTTAATTCGCGGCTCTCGACATTGACGGTCACGAAGGCATCACGACGCGTGTTGATGGCCGCATCACGCGCGAGTTTCATCGCAGCAGCCACCGTGCGCACATTTGATTTTAGTTCTGCGCCGGACACGCCTGCGCCAAATAGTCGTGGCACGAGTGTGAACGTGGCGGCGGCTAATGCCACCACTAGAATGATTTCAAGCAGGGTAAAACCATGTTGGCGTGGCATGGCCTCAAGCCTTAGCGGGGCTGATTTATTCCACTTACTCCCACGAATTAATATCGCGGTTAGCACCGTCGCCGCCCTCTTTACCGTCGCCACCAAGCGACGATAAGTCGTAGGGACGGTTGGCTTCGCCGGGTGATTTATAAATTAAATTTGCGCCCCACGGGTCTTTTAATTCATCCGCATTTTTCACATACGGCCCATTCCAATTTGACACATTGCCAGGGTTACTCAATAGCGCACGTAAGCCCTCTTGGGTATTCGGATAGCGGCCAGTATCGAGTTTGTATAAATCCAACGGACCGGAAATACTCACTAATTTACCTTTTGCCATGCGCGCCTGCGCCTGCTCTTGCTTGCCGAAAATATTGGTCGCCGCCCAAGCCGCAATCAGTCCAATGATGGTCACCACGATGATGATTTCCATCAGCGAAAACCCGCGTTGTGCGGCGTTATGCACACGCCGTGACGACGTATTCAATAATTTGTTTTTCATCGTATCCTCATTCATCTCGTAATAATTAAAACGGTAAATCCATCATGTCAAACATAGGACTTAAAATCGCAAAAATAATCATGCCAATTGCCATGGCGAGCCCAATGATCATTGCCGGTTGTATTAGCGCTAATGCACGCTTGATCGCGGTTGCTACTTCACGGTCATAAACGTCAGACACCTCCACGAGCATTTCATCGAGCCGACCAGTTTCCTCGCCCACCGCAATCATTTGTACCGCTAGCTTCGGAAATACGCCGGTTTCTTGCATCGGTTTCGCCATGCCGCGACCTTCTTTGAGTTCGCGCGATACCACCTCCACCGCGCCGCGAAATACAGCATTACCTAGGGTGTCTTTTAATATTGATAGCCCCGCCAATAGCGGCACCCCATTTTGCAGGAGTGTGGCTAGGGAGCGGGCAAATATTGCCATCTCTACTCGCGCGAGCAAGCCGCCAATGACAGGCCAACCCAGTAAACGGCGATCCCACCGCGCTCGTGAAACTGGGTGCGTCCACGAGCGAGACAACAACCACAGCACAAACAAAATACCCGCCAGCACAACCGGCCACTGCTCGCGCAAAAACAATCCGACGGTGAGCACGATATCGGTAATGAGCGGTAATGTTTTACCGGCCTGATCAAATATTTGCTTAAATTGTGGCACCACAAACATGAGTAGAATGCCGACCGAAAATGCTGCCACGCACATCAATATGACCGGATAAATGAGCGAGGACACTACCGTCTCGCGTAGCTCTTTGGCACTTTCCATATAGTTGGCCAAGCGCATTAATACGCCGCCCAATGCTCCACCTGCCTCGCCCGCCTTCACCATGTTGATGTAAAAACGTGAGAACACATCACGGTGTGAATCAAGCGCCTTTGATAATGCCGCGCCGCCGCGCACATCGTTACGAATAGCTTGCATAAGCTCACGCGCAACATCGCTATCTGCCAAATTGATCAGTATTTCTAAACTACGGTCTAGCGGTAAACCTGCTTTGATGAGAGTGGCTAATTCGCGTGTGGTGATTGCCAAATCACTTTGCGATATGCGCTTAGGTGCGAATAAACTTCGCGATTTTTGGGCAGGCGTCGATACCGCTTGCACCTTATTGTCGTTGCCAACCTCTACCGCGCGAATTGGGATGAGTCCAAGTGATTTGATATGCCCCATCACGCCCGAGTGCGAGGCCGCGTCGAGCACCCCTTCTTGGGTCTCGCCATTCACACTTACGGCTTTGTATTGAAATAGGGGCATGATTGATGGTGCGGCTAACTAAATTTGTGAATCTTGTGGGTCATGTATCTTCTCTAGTAACACGCAATACTTCTTCAAGTGTCGTCACCCCATTCACCGCTTTTTTGAGCCCATTTTCATACATGGTTTCCATGCCTTGTTTCATCGCCTCAGTGCGTAGTTCTGAAGCGGTCGCGTGTTTCATCACTAGGCGACGAATATCATCGTTAATCGGCATCACTTCCATAATGCACTCGCGACCAAAATAGCCGGTATGCCCGCAGTGCTCACAACCTTTGGCGTGGTGCAGCGTGACACTTTTGTCATTGGTAAAGCGGCGTAACCCCATTTGGGTGACAACTTCTTCCACCGGATGGTAGGGCGTTTTGCAGTGTGCACAAAGGCGCCTAACAAGGCGCTGTGCCTGAATGCCCACCACGGTGGAGGTGAGTAAATAGTCATCTACGCCCATATCGAGTAAGCGGTTAATGCTCGACGCCGCATCATTGGTATGCAGTGTGGAGAGCACCATGTGACCTGTCAGTGCGGACTGCACCGCAATCTCGGCGGTTTCGAGGTCGCGAATTTCGCCAATCATGATCACGTCTGGGTCTTGACGCACAATTGATCGTAGCGCGTTGGCAAAGGTAAGCTGTATTTGCGGCTTCACCTGTATTTGGTTAATGCCGGGCATTTGATATTCGACCGGGTCTTCCACCGTGAGGATTTTGACATCCGGCTGGTTCAGCCTATCAAGTGCTGTGTATAACGTGGTGGTTTTGCCCGAACCGGTGGGACCCGTTACTAGTAACACGCCATGCGGCTGATTCAAAATATCGATAAACACTTTTAAGTTGGCTTCATCAAAACCAAGTGCGGCGAAGTCCAGCGTGACGCCGCCTTTATCCAAAATACGCATCACCACCGATTCGCCATGCATTGTCGGCACAGTCGAGACACGCAGGTCAATTTCTTTACCCTGCACCCGCAGCTTAATGCGGCCATCTTGCGGTAACCGGCGTTCAGCGATATCAAGATTGGCCATGATTTTGATACGCGAAATTACCGCCGCAGAAAGTCGGCGCGGTGGCGACTCGGTCTCATGCAGGACGCCATCAATACGGTAGCGCACAATCAAGCGATTTTCAAATGGCTCGATGTGAATATCTGAGGCGCGACGTTCCAAGGCGTGGTTTATCACTAGATTGACCAAACGAATCACTGGTGCTTCTGAGGCTAAGTCTTTTAAGTGCTCAATGTCGCCAAATTCTTGCTCCTCATCGCGGGTGGAAATATTGTCCACAATCTGACCCATCGACGACTTACCCGCGCCATAGAGTTTTTCATACGCAACATCAAAATCGTTCGCGGCAATAAGCTTAGATGTAATCGCTTTGCCAGTTGCCGCTGCAAATGCGCGTACTGTAAAGCTATCTTCTGGGTCTACCATCGCCAGCACCATCGTCGCGTCGGTCTCTGAGACCGGTATCGCACGCGCCTCTAAAATAAACCGCGACGAGATTGCGTCCTCCATCACTGGTATCTCAGGAAATTCTTGCGCCTCCACTATTGTCCAACCGCGCTGGTGTGCTAACGCGGTGGCTAATTCACGATGCGACACCATGCCCATCCGCGTCAAAATGGAGCCAATCTTCTCGCGACTGCCCGCGAGTCGGGCCGTGTCTTGCACCTTGAGGGCGCGATCTAGGCTTATCGCATCAAGCTTGCTGCGCTGTGTGAGCACCTCGCCAATTTTTAGTGTTAATGAAATTGGCGGTGGCGACGTCAACGGCGTTGAATCGGCTGGAGGCGTAATGCTATCATCGTTAGCGATTTGACTGAAAATGTCGGTCATGATGTGACTGCATAAAATAGATTTTTGAGTATAGCAGTCAGCACCTGCTCGATTGCACCGTATGTGCGGTCGCAAACTAAGTGGGCGCGCAGAGCGATGCGAATTATCGTAACTGTTTGTGACCGCTTTTAACAGGTATAACCGCTACCCTAACGCCTTCACCAACATCTCAACAAATTTAGGCAGCACTGCTTCGGTGGAGTAGTGACGTCTCACTTGCTGATACGCTTGACGTGACATTTGTTGGCAGAAGTGAGGTGAGTCGATTAGCTGATTAATGGCGTTTGTCCATGACGCCACATTGTCATCGGCAAATAGTCCTGTCTCACCTTCGACGACGTGTGACGAATAGGGTTCAGCACGGGTATAAACGCCTACCGCCCCGCAGGCGGTGATTTCTAAAAATTTATTTGGGCATTTTGATTCTTCAAAGCGTGATCGCCCGACGGGTGCCACCAAAATTGTCGGTGCCGCACGGCTGACGGTAGCAGCATAGCCTTCGTAGTTAAATTGATACGGTTCAAACCGAATGCGCTTCGGATCAACGCCAGCGAATTCGGGCGGCAGTGAATTTGACATGATGAAGAGATGCACATCGTCGCGTTTGCTAGCAATGTCGACCAGCGCGTCAAAAGCCATCATGTTTTTTCGTAAACTACCAACATAGCCGATTGTGGTGATGCGCTTTTGGGTCGCAGCTCTAGACGGGAATAATGACAAATTCACATTTGTCGGCAATACCGCCAATGATTTTGCGTGTGGCCGCAAATCCTCAGCAAGTGGCGCACTGTAGGTTAAGGTGGTGTCGGCATGCCGCACGCAATCCAAAAAGTGCTCATAGGGTGGTTTGCCCGGCGTGAATATGTCAGCATATTCGTCCCACTCGCGGCCTAGCCAAAACCAATTGTCGTCGAGCATGTAGAGAGTGCGAATATTTTTCATCGCACACTCACGCATCAGCATTGCCCCATGCGCTGTTCGGGTGCGGCTAAAAATGACCAGGTCAACATCGGCTAAATCCGCAAATGTCGCGCGCTCGTCAAATAGGCTTCGCCAAGTGACAACGTTCCAATCGCGCATGAGCGAGAAATAATTAAAAAAACAAAGCTGGTTGTGCGCGGGCTCATTCATGCCGCCTAATACCGCAATACGAATTGGCCGCTTAAGTAGGGTTACTTTTTGCAGTAAGCTGTCACGAAAAGTGCTTGAAAGTGCCCGCCAATAGGGGGCTTTCACATTATTGCCGACATAACTTGCGAGCGTGGTGATGCTAAATTCATCATCGCGCAACGGTAGTTGCCGATGCGGTTCACTAAATACGCGCATCATGACGCGCAGGTTGTCATCTGCTGGCGCCGACATTTCGTGCGTAAACGCCATGTGATGCCAGCCGATCGTCGGTACCGGCTGTAATGGTAACGAGTCTATTTGCGTGTAGCGGCTTGCGCGTAGGCAAAACTCCCACCACCACATGCGCTGCATGGCACTCACCTCGGTAAAGCCGCCGAGTTGACGACAGAGCGTCGTTGTCACCATCGTATTGGTCATGGGTACTAAATCGAGCATCTGCAACCACGCGTGCGGGTACGCGCTTGAAAATTGATCGTCCTGATGGACGAGATACGATTGATGGGCTGCGACACGGCCATCGCCTGCGCTGCGATACCCCGCAACCATCGTCGCATGTGAGGTTGATAACGGTGCTAACAGCGGCGATAAAAGCGCATCACGATTCGCATATCGTGTGCTTATTTCACTGCCCAACGTAACGAACCCAAGGGCTATGGTGTTGACCTTTACCAGCGCCGCATTCGCCAATTTGCCTGGATGATCGGTGGTTTGTGGCATGACGATAACGCAAACTTGCTTGATCGTGTTTAGTTGGCTTTCGAGCAGCGCAAACCATTGCGGGCCATCAATTACGATGATGACGGGTGCTTTTGTAATGTCACGCTCAATGAAGTAGTTAAGCGCTACCAATAGCGCGTTTGCATCGCTGGCGTACTTAGTCTCATCGCCCACAATTAGTGCAATTAAGGTTGAAGCTTGCGGTGCATTGTTCATTGAGAATTACGTATTAGCTTACCGCTGTCAACGTCGAATGACCAAGTGCATGGCTTTTATATCGCGCAACAACTTCTGGGGTGGGGCCGTCGTCGATCACGATGCCATGATCAAGCCAGACTGTGCGATTGCAGTAGTCTGCTAATAAATCCAAGCTATGGGATGAGAAGACTAATATTTTTCCCTGCGCCATAAATTCGCGCATCCGCACATTTGCTTTCTCGGTAAATGCTAAGTCGCCAGCACCCATCACTTCATCGAGTAACAATATTTCTGGGTTGACCGACGTGGATACCGCAAAGGCGAGTCGAACAAACATGCCCGATGAATAGGTGCGCGTTGGGTAATCAAGAAAATTTCCAAGGCCGGAAAATTCGGCAATTTCCGGTAATTTTTCTTCAATTTCATCAGGTGACATCCCCAACAGCATTGCGCGGATGCGAATATTCTCCCAGCCAGAGCGGTTGTACTCAAAGCCAGTGGCAAATTCAAACAGTGGACACACATGGCCGACGGTCTTGGCTATTCCTGAAGTGGGCGGGTAAATGCCAGCCATTACTTTTAAGAGTGTTGATTTGCCTGCACCGTTGTGACCAATCAAGCCGACGCGCTCACCAGCGCGAATATCTAATGTGACCGATTTCAACGCTTCAATCACATTACTGGGACGCGAGGCGCGGTTGCGCAGGCTTGCTAAAAATCCTTTTAGCGTATGACCGTCTGCGGCGGTGCTGACGTCAAAACGCACGCCTACTTGATTGAGTGATATTCCGAGTGTGGTCATGGCTACAAAATATAAACAATACGTTTATCTAAGCGCTGCGCGATAAAAATGGCAACTAGTAGTAGCACCAAAATATACAAAGCGGCCGCGGCATATACCTCTGCTGAAGCTGGGGTAAGTGAGGTAAGTGGATAGCGTACGACTTCGATTAAATAGTAGAGTGGGTTGTACTTATAAACAAAATCCAGTCCACGCTCCTTGAGCACGTCGACCGTAAAAAAAACCGGCGTGACGAAAAATAACACCTGCAATAGCGCTGTCATGCCATGCGGTAAATCGCGAAAGCGCACGGAGGCGTAGGCCATGATGGTGGCGTGCAAATAATTTGCCAACACCAGCAGCAATATGCCAGGCAGTGCCCACAACATGCCTAGCCCAAAGTCACGCTGCATAAAAAGCATCACCACAAAGAAAATTGCTACACCGATGATGAACGGTACGCTCGCATTCACCATTACCCGCAAAATATAAATTTGCTTTGGATAGGTAAATTGCTTGATGTAGCCCTCGGCAAATACAAACGCGTTACCGCCCTCAGTAATGGTCTGGGTTACAAAGCCCCACACCACGAAACCAATCGCCAAGAAGGGGAGAAATTTTTCCAACGGCTGATTAAAAAGCGTGCCGTAAATAACGCCAATGCCACCCACCCACAGCGCCAGATTGAGCAATATCCAGGTAGGACCGACCACCGACTTCGCAAATTTATTACGGACATCCGCCATACCCAGATGCCACCACACTCGCCAATTTCTGAGCGCAAGCAAATTGTCTTTGCCTAGTTTGAGGTAAATATTCATTGCTGTTTTTTGAGTGCCATCGTCAGCATTTTGGCATCAGCCGAATTAGAATTAACCGTTTGAAAACCAAGCGATGCATATAGCTTAATCGCACGTTGGTTACTCGGCACGACTTCTAAGATAAGACGCTCTAAATTCATCTCGGTGAATGCAAAATCAAGCAGGGCCACAATCGCCTCTCGTATCAGGCCCTTACCAGACACACCAGGGGCGGCAATAAATCGGCCTACCTCGGCGGTGCCTACATCGCGATCAATACCGTAGATGGAGACCTGCCCAAGCGGTACGCTTGTCGCAATGTCTTCCACGATAAACATAAACGCATCATCTGACATTTCATGTTCACGGAACCACGCAAGGTGCGTGTCAAATGGTATTTCAGCCGGAGTGCCTAGCCAAAGCCGCACTTCTTCTCTATTGCGCCACATCAGCGTCATCGCTAAATCATCTTCGGCGAGTAGCCGTAGCCTGACATTGGCAGACTGTATTTTTGGCGGGCGATGGATCATTTGGCGTACTTAATCACTTCAGCAATGACCCTATCAATATCGGCGTCATTGAGTCGTAAATGAATTGGGAGCGAAATAATTTCATCCGAGGCTAGTCGTGCATTTGGGCACGTGCCATCCGCATATTGAAACATTCGGTAGTGGGTGTTGTCGCGGTAGTGCACACCCGGATAAATGGCGACGTCGTTAAGTAGCTGCATGAGTTCATCACGATTCGACACACGTATTTGGCATAGGTGCGTGGAAGATTCGCAGCGTGCATCAACAGGAATCATGCGGATGTGTGCGTGCCTCGCAAAACCATCGCGATAGCGTGCGGCAATTTCGCGACGCCGTCGATTGTCCTCATCTAAATAGTTAAGTTGTACCAAAGCGATGGCTGCCATGATCGAGTTACCGTGATACTTGTAACCCACAAATTCAACGTCGTATTTCCACTTATAGTTCCCCGCTGATGCGGTACGCGCATAGGTATCTTTATTGATGCCGAGCCACGTGAGTTTACGTGCGAGCTCATCGTCCCCACCCGATTGAAAACAAATCATGCCTGCATCTGCGGTAGGCAAATTTTTCACCGCTTGGTAGCTAAATACGGTTGCATCTGCATCATAGCCGACATGGGTTAGCGCCCCATTTGCGTCTTTAACGCGTGTGCCTGACATGTGTGCCGCATCTAAAATCATCAATAGCCCACGCGCGCGGCAGAGTGTCAATACCGCCTGATATTGCCCCGTGTTTCCGCCCATGCCAACGAACATAACTGCCCTCGTTTTTGACGTTATTTTTTTAGCCACATCTATTGGGTTAAGACAAAGTGACTCGTCCACGTCCGCAAATATTGGCTTCATGTTGGCGTACAAAATGGTATGGCTATCCGATACAAATGTGAGTGGTGTGGTAATGATTTCATCGCCATCTGCCCAGCTGTGCTGACGCTTAAATACCTCAACGGCTAAGTGCAATCCCACCGTGGCGGAGTTTAAAAAATGTGCGTGTGGCAAACCGGTGTAGGCTGTCCACGCTTCTTCAAACGCTACCGTTTTATAGCCCAATCCGGTCCACCCCTTTTCAAGGCACTCGCGAATTTCGCCCAAACATTCGTCAATCCGAAATGTTGGCACAAACAATTGAATAGGGTTTACAACGATTGCGGCGGCGGCGGCGATGGTGGGAGGTTCGGCAACTAACGTTTGCCGCTCCGTTAAACAATCCTGTAACTGTGTTTGCCAGTCGCGCATCGTAACACCTGCATCAGTAAGCTTATCGTTTGATAACACTGAGTAAGCAGGGCGTTTGGCCGGCGCGTTGTATTCGGCGGTGCTAACAGCACCGACGGCGTTGATCTTTCGTTCACTATCATTCGTGTTGGCGATAATAGCTGCCGCAAAGCCATGCCAAGAGGTCACACCGGCCGCCGCAACATGATAGATACCCGTCGGCACAGTTAATGTAATCGCCGTATCGGTTACCGTTAACAGCGAACGTGTCGCATTGGCAACATCGCGCACCCACGTGGGAGAGCCTAATTGATCATTGACGACATCTAGCGTATCGCGTTCTCGTGCCAAGCGCAGCATTGTCAACAAAAAATTGTGCCGCCGATTAGAGTAGAGCCACGCCGCACGCAAAATCAAATGGCGTTTAGCGATGGACGACACCGCTAATTCGCCCGCGAGCTTAGTCTTGCCATAAACACTTTGCGGCGCGACGGGATCAGTCTCAAGGTACGGCGAATTGCGATCACCCGCGAATACATAATCCGTTGAGTAATGAATGATGGCTGCACCACAGCGATTTGCTTCGTACGCCAGTATGCCGGGTGCCACGCCATTGACTTGCATCGCGAGCGCAGCATCATCTTCGGCATGATCCACCGCCGTGTAGGCAGCGGCATTGATGATGAGCTGGGGCTGCAAATCACGAACAACACTACGAATTTGCGCAGCGTTGGTAAGATCAAGCTGCGACCGATCAAGTGCCAATACGTCAAGGCCAGCGATTGTGGCAAATGAGCGGGCAAGTTCATAACCGAGTTGACCGTTTTTGCCGGTGATGAGGATGCGAGGTGTGGGAAGTGTGGGAGTTGAGCGAGAGATCATAGTAATCGGTTACGCAAACGTTTCGGCATCAGCCAATAGTGGCGCATTCGCGTCGGCGGCTTTTAATTGTGGCGCACCACTAAGCGTTAGAGGCCAATCAATATTTAATGCTGGATCATTCCAACGCAAACTTCGTTCATGCATGGGCGCGTAGTAATCTGTGGTTTTGTAAAGAAATTCCGCCTCATCTGACATCACTAAAAAACCATGCGCGAATCCAGTTGGCACCCACAACATGTGCTTATTTTCAGCTGACAAGGTAAGTGCTACATGCTGCCCAAAGGTCGCAGATTGTCGCCGTACATCCACCACCACATCAAATACTTCACCAGCGGTTACTCGTACTAATTTGCCTTGGGCTTGCTGTACTTGATAATGTAGCCCCCGCAAAACGCCGCGCACACTTTTTGAGTGATTGTCTTGTACGAACATGTCAGTCACACCAATAAGGTCAATAAATTTTGCGTGATTATAACTCTCGTAAAAAAACCCACGCTCGTCACCATAGACGGTAGGAGCCAATATTTTTACATCTGGGATGGCAGTATCAACGACACGCATCAGACCGGCTCCGTCAGGAGCCTAAGCAAATACTGACCGTACGCATTTTTTAACATCGGCTTTGCGAGTTGTTTAATCGCTGCGCCATCAATCCAGCCTTGGCGATAGGCAATTTCTTCAGGGCAGGCGATTTTTAAGCCTTGCCGACGTTCGATGGTTTCAATATATTGTGAGGCATCGAGCAGCGACTCATGTGTGCCGGTATCAAGCCATGCCATGCCACGTCCCATGTTTTCGCAGGTGAGTTGGCCGCGTTCAAGATAGAGTCGATTTAAGTCGGTAATTTCTAGCTCCCCCCGCAGCGAAGGCTTTAACGACGCGGCTAATTCGCACACAGAATTATCGTAAAAATAAATACCTGTTACCGCATAGCGCGACTTTGGTTTTGCAGGTTTTTCTTCTAATGAAACCACCCGACCCGCCGCATCGAACTCCGCCACGCCGTAGCGCTCAGGGTCATTGACTGGATAGGCAAATACCGTAGCCCCTTCGTCACGTGCGTTGGCTCGCTGCAGCATGGCCGACAAATCATGACCATAAAAAATGTTGTCGCCCAAAATCAGCACAGAGGCCGCCTCGCCGATGAAGTCCTTGCCGATAATAAATGCTTGGGCGAGACCATCGGGCGATGGCTGTACCGCATAGGATAAATTAAGCCCCCATTTTGAGCCATCGCCGAGTAGCTCTTGAAAACGCGGAGTATCCTGTGGCGTGGAAATAATCAAAATGTCGCGTATGCCTGCGAGCATCAATGTTGATAGCGGGTAATAAACCATTGGCTTATCGTAAATGGGCAGGAGCTGCTTCGACACTACCTGCGTGACGGGATATAAGCGCGTACCGCTGCCGCCGGCCAAGATAATGCCTCTACGTTGCTGGTGTTTCATGCGGCGTCCCCATATTGGTGGTTGATCCAATCGCGATATTGTCCGGTGGTCACACCATCAACCCACGCTTGATTATCTAAGTACCAGCGAATAGTTTTTATAAGGCCGGTTTCAAAATTTTCAATGGCACGCCAGCCAAGCTCGGTTTCTAGCTTGGTCGCATTAATCGCGTAGCGTTGATCGTGCCCCGGACGATCAGCGACGAATTGAATCTGCGCACGATATGAAACGCCATCGCCACGTGGTTTTAATTTGTCCAGCGTATCGCAAATAGCGTGAACAACTTCTAAATTATTGCGCTCATTGCGTCCGCCAATATTATAAGTTTCACCAATGCGGCCACTCTCGAGTACCAGCCGAATCGCGCGGCAGTGATCCGTCACATACAACCAATCACGCACGTTTTTACCGTCACCATAAACTGGTAGCGCCCTACCGGTTAGCGCATTGGTAATCATCAGCGGAATGAGCTTTTCAGGGAAGTGATATGGCCCGTAATTATTCGAGCAATTGGTAGTCAACACCGGTAACCCATAGGTGTGATGATGCGCACGCACAAGATGGTCCGAAGCCGCCTTTGAGGCTGAGTAGGGGCTATTCGGCGCGTAGGTGGTTTTTTCTGTAAATGCGGGATCATCTAAGCTGAGTGAGCCATAAACTTCATCGGTCGAGACATGCAAAAAACGAAATGCAGATTTTTCCGCGTCGGCTAGCGTCGCAAAATAAAAGCGTGTGGCTTCGAGCAAATTAAACGCGCCCACCACGTTGGTGGCGATAAATTCACTTGCGCCAGCGATGGCACGATCAACATGGCTTTCGGCGGCGAAATTAATAATGGCGCGCGGCCGCATTTCTTTTAGCAGCGCATCTACCGCAACTCGATCGCCAATATCAGCCTCGACAAACCGATATTCAGCACGCGACGCTACATCCGCCAATGATTGCAAATTGCCCGCGTAGGTCAGCTTATCCAGATTGACGACGGGTTCGCTAGTGTGAGATAGCCAATCACGAATAAAATTTGAGCCAATAAAACCGGCGCCGCCAGTAACAATAATCATGTTGAACGCATTTGTATTTAGGAGTTAAATTTTAGCAGTCTTCATGTTGTTATCGCCTTTGGCGACAAAACCTTGGTAAGCATTGATATTGGTAGCGCTTCGACACCATGGCCAAGCGAATAGCGTTCTTTGCCAGGCTAAACAATGTATGCCGCCGTTGGCTGCACATCCTTAATAGCCTCCCAAAATCCACGCGTTGGCGCTGGTGCAGATGAACGTTTTTTCTCAATGGCAATACGTTTACTGCCGGGCATATCAATTCACAAATCAATTTCAGCACCAGCAGCAGTGCGAAAAAAACTAGCACTTGCCTGTGGCTCACAAGACGCCAGCGCCTGCCCGATCACCCAGTCTTCCCATAACGCACTAATGATTGGATGACCAAGTAACGCATCAGCCGAGCCAGCGAATAGCAATGTGTGTAATCGGCCTCTATCGCGTCGATAAATTTTTAAGCTTTTTATAAAGCGTTTTTTAAGATTACCCGCATAGGGCTGCAATTGGCGAATCATAAAAGTGTTGGTCAGCGTATCTAGATAATGCTTCATGGAGAGCGCACTTACGCTTAGCAATGGTAGGTCACGCTGCAAGTGGGTATCAATAAATGCCTCGCGCCATGCAATTGATCGTGCATTAGTAGGCGTCAAAAAACTCCCTGGAAATCCGCCGCGATGCCAAAGCGTTGTCTGCACATTATGTACACCTGCCGTCACCTCACGAATCGAAAAAGCCGCAAGCTCATGGTGGGAAATAAGCCCCGCTAGGCTTTATGAGGACTGCCGAGACAAATCTGGCGAGGCTGATCCTAGATTGAGAAAGTTGAGAAAGCGGCCGTTAGCACGTTTCGTATCTACCATGCTTCGCAGCACTGGAAAAAGTGCTGGAAGACGCCGTACTTCATCAATGATGATGAGCTTTTTCTGCTTGATAAATGACTCAAGATAAAGCTCGGCGTCGCCGAGCTTGGCTACATCAGACGGGCGCTCCAAATCAAGATAGACCGCTCCACCTAAATGCTTCGCAACAGATTTTGCCAAGATGGTCTTGCCACCACAGGAAAGTGGCGTAGTGATGACTGCTACGATGGTGCTAAATGACGGTTTAACATCCTTTTATATCAAAACGTTACCTTTTAATTTGCAATGTTATGTTTTCCGCTATTTTTCACTATTTCATCATTTTTTATTTTTCGCGCTGCTGAGTATTTGTGAGCTCAATTAACTTCGCGTATTTCGCAAACGCGGCGAAGCAGCCAATTACCACGTGCGCGAAGCCTGGGCCACCATCAAGGAAGCCACGGCGTAAAAAGTAAAATTTAATGAAGCGGGCGAGAGGGCTTAAAAATAACTTTGCATAACCAGCACGTACACCCTGCGCGAACAGTGCCTCGGCGTGAAGGCTGGAGTAGCGATTTTGTTTTTGCAGATAAGTGGCAACATCTTCAGCCGACTCGTGTAACAGGTCGCCATCTAAGCCGCCAACGCTTACGGTGGTGATAACGGCTTCATGTACAGGATCATTGCTCCAGCTGGCGGCTTGACGATTAAAGAGGCGCAACGACCAGTCGGGATAGCCCTCACCGTACGACAACCAGCGGCCAAAAAATCGATTGCGTCGGCGGAAGCGATAGGCTTGGTGCGTGTGCGCGTCAAAAGCACGCCTAATACTTGCCGCCAGTTTGGGCGTAACGCGCTCGTCAACGTCTAAACAAAGTACCCAGTCGTGCTTTGCGGCTGTCACCGCAAATTGTTTTTGTTTGCCAAAGCCTAGCCATGTCTGGCTTACCACCTTAGCGCCCATGGCGGTGGCAAGTGTTTGTGTGTTGTCAGTGGAGTCTGAGTCCACTACCAAAATTTCATCGGCAAACGACACGCTCTCAATTAACGCAACAATCTGGCTTGCCGCGTTTTGGGCGATGATACAAACGGAAATGGGCAATTTTTGGGCTGGAGACATTGGCTAGATTTTACGTTGCATTAGGGCAGCGTTGTTTACGTTGTAGTTGCGCTCAACCGCCAGCGTAAAATATACGTTATGCAAATTTTGCTCGTTAAACTTTCTTCGCTTGGTGATGTGATTCACAATTTTCCAGTGGCGACCGATATTCGGCGTGCATTTCCACACGCCATTATTGACTGGGCAACGGATGCAACATATGCAAGTCTTGTGGCGATGCATCCCGCGATCCGCCGTATCGTGCCGATACATTTACGAAGCTTCAAAAGAAAATGGTGGCAGCCATCGCGAATCGCGCAGTTATTCGATGACAAAGCCGCACTTGTGCGGGAGCGCTACGACTTGATTATCGATACGCAAGGCTTAATCAAAAGTGCGTTAGTCGCCAATTGGGCGAATGGCAATATCGCAGGCTTTGATAAACAATCTATTCGTGAGCCAATGGCGACGCGTTATTACCGCGATCAATATGCGGTGTCGCGTAAAGAGCACGCGGTGGTGCGCAATCGCGCACTGGCGGCGCTAGCACTTGGGTATACGCACCTTACCGAATGCGATTACGGCTTATCGGTTGCAGACGAAAAGGAACAAGCCCAAGCCTATGCAGTGCTGCTACACGCCACCAGCCGTGATGACAAAACATGGCCGCTCGCGTCTTGGGTGGTACTTGGCCGCGCCTTAAATCAGGCTGGGTTTAAGGTGATACTGCCATCCGGTAACCCGGCGGAATACGTAACGAGTGCGCAAATTGCCGAACGACTCGATAACGCCCAAGCAATTAACGCGATGCCGCTCCCCTATACTGCCACCATGCTTGCCCAGGCAAAATTAGTCGTGGGCGTGGATACCGGCTTGACTCATTTAGGCGCTGCACTCAATCGCCCTACCGTAGGCATCTATCGCTCCACATCGCCTGAGCTCACTGGGCTATATGCAGGCGCTAACAATGCTGCGGTCATCAATTTAGGCGGCGGCTCACGCCAACATGCGGCAAGCGTTAGTTGTGATGATGTGTTAGCCACGATCTCAACATTGAAGTTAACAACCTAATGTGGCGTTTTTTATATAACGTTGTTTTTCATTTGTGTTTACCTCTCATCTTGGCGCGACTTTGGTGGCGTGGCAAAGCTGAGTCTGGCTATCGACGTCATATTGGTGAGCGCTTAGGTTTCGGGCTAGGCGATATTACCAATGGTCAGCGCGGCGTGGTATGGATACATGCAGTGTCAGTCGGTGAAGTGCGTGCGTCCCTGCCGTTGATTGAGCAATTGCGCCAAGCTTTTCCAGCGCAAAAAATATTGGTGACGACGATGACGCCGACCGGTCGTCGCACCGCCCGTGATCTGTTAGCGAACGACATTGCGGTGGCGTATTTGCCCTACGATCTTGCTTGGGCGATGCGTCGCGTCATGAAGCGGCTCGCGCCCACCATGCTCATCATTATGGAAACCGAGCTGTGGCCAAATTTAATCGCAACCGCCCGTCAACATAACGTTCCAAGTTTTTTAGTCAATGCGCGGTTGTCCCAAAAGTCGCAACATCGCTACGCCAAATTTCTGCCCATTCGTTCGATGACTCGAGATGCCTTGCGCGCACTTACGATGGTGTTAGCGCAATCTGAACGCGATGCTGACCGGTTTCGCTCACTTGGAGGGCAACGGGTTGAGGTCACCGGTAATATGAAATTTGACCTAACCATTGATGATGCTGCAGTCACGCGCGGTGAGTCTTGGCGTGCGCAAATTGGTGCTCCAATAAATCAGCGCCCCGTCATCCTATTGGCCAGTACCCGTGACAACGAAGAGATGATGCTGACAGAACAATTTCAGCTGATTACAGATTGGCCGCCGGCGGGGACAAAAAAACCGCTTTTGGTGATCGTTCCACGCCATCCCTCACGGTTTGACGATGTCTGCATGCGTTTAGAAAATAATCATCTTGCCGTCATCAGACGCAGTCAATTTAACGAAGACAACATCGGTGACAGTTTGGCGCAGGCAGATGTATTGCTTGGCGACTCAATGGGCGAGATGCAAGCCTACTACGCCATGTGTGATGTCGCAATTATTGGCGGTAGCTTTCAGCCGCTAGGCGGGCAAAATTTTATCGAGGCTGCCGCCCTCGCCAAGCCCGCCATCATCGGCTCCTCAACATATAACTTTAGTGATGCCGTCACGCACGCAAAAGCGGCAAATGCATTGATGCAAGTAAACGATACCAAGTCCGCCATTACCGCCGCAAAAATGCTCCTTGCTGACGACGTTAAACTTGCGGCGATGGGTGAGAACGCAAAACGCTTTGCGGCCGCGCATCGCGGCGCAACGGGGCGCGCGATGGCAGAAATAAAAAGTAAAGTCGTTATTTGACGGCTAGTTTCAGCACTTTTTGCTTGAAAGTGTCTGTCATTATTAGGGTTTACTTTTTTATTTGGCGCTGGGGATTTGCGCCTGATGCATACGCCCTAGGATGATGTCGGTACGTTTGAGCAAATACGGTGCGTTACGATTGCGGTCATAAAAACGTGGGCGTGGCACCATGGCGGCGAGTTTCGCGGCTTGGTAGGCTGATAAATTAGCCGCCGATACGCCAAAGTAATAACGTGCAGCCGCCTCTGCGCCAAATACCCCATCGCCCCACTCAATTACATTTAGGTAAATTTCCAAGATACGGTCTTTATCGAGCGTGGATTCCATCATCACAGTGATGATGGCTTCTTGGCCTTTACGAGCGAACGAACGTGTTCCGGACAAAAATAAATTTTTAGCCAATTGCTGCGAAATGGTGGAGCCGCCCGCCACTACCTTACCGCGTTTTTCGTTTTTTTCAATCGCCTTTTGAATGCCTTCCCAATCAAAACCGTCGTGGTCGAGAAATTTACCGTCCTCCGCCGTGAGTATTGCGCGCTTTAGATTGTTTGATATTTTTGCCTGTGGCATCCAGACCTGCTTGAGCATGGCGTCGGGCTTGGTTTCGCGCATGATCTCAAGTCGCGCTTTCATAAATGCCGTCATTTCAGGCGCGTGGTCGCGCCACCAAAGCAGCTTGGCAAACACCAGCCCTTGATAGGCCAAAAATAAAACGATGACGGCGGCAAACAACAAGCCAAGCCACTTAAAAAATTTGCGCGTCATGTTGGCTTTCCGGTGCGGCGCATCGCGGCGATGATAGCGTCGGTTTGTGGCATTACGCCACGCCAAACATAAAACGCCTCAGCCGCCTGCTCAACCAACATGCCTAAGCCGTCCGACGCTGTCGCCCCTTGTTTCGCCGCTGTCAGCATAAACGCCGTTTCACCCTTGCCGTACATCAAGTCGTAGGCGAGACTATTGCTGGCGAAAATGGTTGGCGGCAAGTTGGGCACGGTATTTTGTAAGCTTGCCGAGGTGGCGTTAATCACAATATCGAATTGCCGTTCGCCAAGATTTGCTAGTGGCGCGGCGGTAAATACGGTGCTGGTGATATTAGGGTGAGTCTCAACCAACGCTAACGCTTTTGGGTAGGTGCGATTTGCCAAGATTAACGAAGCGGGCGCTTCATCGAGCAATGCACCAATTACACCACGTGCCGCACCTCCTGCGCCAAGTAGCAGGACGCGTTTGCCCGCAATTGCCCGCTGCAAATTTTTACGAATATCACGGGTCAAGCCAACGCCATCGGTATTGTCGGCAACCACTTCATCGTTTAGGAAATGCAGCGTATTTGCCGCGCCCGCCGCGGTTGCGCGCTCACTTGCCGAGCTTGCGTATTCAAACGCCTTTACTTTAAATGGCAACGTAACATTTACTCCTGCAGCCCCTGCCAGACGATATGTCTCAACCACCTCGCGAAATCCCTCAAGCGGCGCGAGTAGTCGTGTATAGGTAATGACATGACCAAATTGCCGCGCAAATTCGGCGTGAATCTCAGGCGATTTAGAGTGTTGAATAGGATTGCCGATAACGGCGTAACGATCAGTCATTTTGTTTTTTATATTGTTATTTGGTAAGTTGTTTGCGTTGTCGCTTGTTTTTGTCAGCAATGAAATTTTGCAATGAGGATGTATGTCAAACTTGAATCCACTATAAAATTTTAATCGCGCCATATTTTGGTGCACCATTACTTTTATCGCTTTATTTTGGTGCAAATTATTTTAGTTGGTTGCGATAAGTTGTTTTAACCGAGATTTTCCATTAGGGTCTGAGATGATAACGAGGCTATTTTTGCGCGTATTTTCTGTTGACTGACGAATGAATAACGAGTTATTCAAGAGGAAGAAACCGGAAAGACACCAAAAATAGTCCGTTAGCACTCAAACAGTCCCAAAGGGACGCTTAATGGAAAATCTCGGTTTAATTCAGTGCATTACCTAGTGATTGAGTGTGGCATGTTTTGTGCTGATAGCTTTGCTCGTTATTAAGTAGCGCCGCAATGTTTTGTGTTCAAAATGTCGGTCGCACTCAACCCGCATTTACCTCTATCGCTTTTTTGCAATCCTAACTCAGGAGAATCGTATGGCAGCCACTGGAGTATCTGATGTGATGAAAATGGTCAAAGACCATGATGTTAAGTTTGTTGATTTTCGCTTTACCGATACTAAAGGTAAAGAGCAGCACGTGACCGTGCCTGCAAAAGCGTTTAATGACGAAAAATTTACCGAAGGGCACGCCTTTGATGGCTCCTCTATTGCTGGTTGGAAAGGTATTGAAGCCTCTGACATGCTGTTAATGCCGGACGCCACTTCTGCCTTTATCGACCCATTTTTTGATGACTGCACCATGGTACTTTCATGCGACGTACATGAGCCATCCACGGGTAAAGGCTATGACCGTGATCCCCGCTCGCTTGCCAAACGCGCGGAAGCGTATTTGAAATCTACCGGCATTGGCGATGTTGCGTATTTTGGCCCTGAGCCAGAATTTTTCATTTTTGACTCTGTTGAGTGGAATGTTGATATGTCGGGTTGCTCGGCAAAAGTCTTTTCAGAAGAAGCCGCATGGTCAACAGGCGAAAAATTTGAAGGTGGCAATTTAGGCCATCGTCCGCCGGTGAAGGGCGGTTACTTCCCTGTGCCGCCAGTGGACCAATTGCAAGATATTCGCTCGGCCATGTGCATTGCACTGGAGGAGATGGGTGTCGAGGTGGAAGTGCATCACCATGAAGTCGCCAATGCAGGTCAATGTGAAATCGGTACAAAGTTTGAAACACTCACTAAGCGTGCCGACTGGACGCAGATTTTGAAATATGCGGTGCTCAATGTGGCGCACAGTTATGGCAAGACCGCCACCTTTATGCCAAAGCCTATTGTCGGTGACAACGGCTCCGGTATGCACGTACACCAATCCATCTGGAAAGACGGCAAAAATCTATTCGCAGGTAACGGCTACGCCGGCTTGTCCGACTTTGCGCTGTATTACATCGGTGGCATTATCAAGCACGCTAGAGCCTTAAACGCCATCACCAACCCCGGTACAAATTCCTACAAGCGATTAGTGCCCGGATTTGAAGCGCCCGTAAAATTAGCCTACTCTGCGCGTAATCGTTCGGCATCTATTCGCGTGCCGTACGTACAGTCAGATAAAGCACGTCGTATCGAAGTGCGCTTCCCAGATCCGACGGCTAACCCGTACTTGGCATTTGCGGCCATGATGATGGCGGGCTTAGATGGCGTGCAAAACAAAATTCACCCGGGCGACCCATCGGACAAAAATTTGTATGACCTGCCGCCAGAAGAAGATGCGAAGATTCCAACCGTATGCTCATCGCTCGACCAAGCGCTTGACGCGCTCGATAAGGATCGTGAATTCTTAACCCGTGGTGGCGTGTTCTCTAATGAAATGATCGATGCGTATATTGAATTAAAGATGCAGGAAGTTACGCGTTTTCGCATGACCACGCATCCAGTTGAATTTGATATGTACTACTCGTCCTAGATTTACAGCCCGCGTTCAAGCAGCAAATTAGGAAGTCAGGGCGGCGCTCCGCAAGGAGCGCCGCCCTTTTTTTGAGGAATCAGTGGGGTGAGACCTACGCTTCGCGGTTTAAAAAGGATAAACAATGCACCAAAACAGTGCAAACCCCACCCCTAGTGCTACTCAACCCAAAAGTCGCTACCTATTGCATTGAAAAACAGCGGCCACAGTCGCAAACTTAACGTCCTCCGATTTAATCAGGCAGGCGTTAAAAACGACGCTATCTATATGAATTTGCAACGCATTCTTTTAATCTTCGTCATCCTAACCAGCCCATTGTTGTGCTTGTTCGGAAGCGTTTATTTGAATGAGGCGAATGCACAAGCCATTTATAAACATATCGATGAAACAGGGCGTGTTAGCTATTCAAATCAACCACGCAAGGGCGCCGTTGCCGTCGATTTAGCGCCACTTACGATGATGCAAGGCGTGCCGGTTGCGAAGGTCGAGAAGCCAAAGCAGAGTGTGACGACCGAACAAGTTACTCCCATTGCGCCCGCTGTCCAAGCGAATTCACAGACAATTACCCCGACACAATCAAACGCGCCAATAGGATTCCCAACCCCCCGCGTTCTGCCTGTGCCCGATAGTGCGCCTCATCAAGCTTTAGCGCCAGTCATGCCGGTGCGGATGCCGAGCGTTGCCGTAGCCGGCGGTATTGATGCCGCCACGATGGCAAAGCAGCGTAGAAATAATGTGAAGCGGCGTATTGTCGAAGGCGAAATTGAAGCAGAAGAACAATTATTTAGTGAGACCCGAGAGGCTTTATCGGCGGAGCAAGCCAGAAGCCCGGCGATGCGCATGCTGAGAACATCGCTACCAAATGAAGCGCGACCATCAGAGACAACTACCGAGTCGCGGGCGCTCATTGAACGCCATTTCGCCCGTGTGCGCGATTTACAAGACCATACGACGATGCACGAACAAAATTTACGTGAATTGCGCGAGATGTTGGTGAGCGTGGCAAATAGCGATAGTGTACGCCCGCAAACATTATCAGCTGTGCCTGCTAAACCCGCAAAAATACTCGGCATTCTGCCAAAGACAGCATCGAAGACTATTCCTAAAGCTCAGGCGGCAATTCCCCAAGCAGCAATTGACCCCGCCAATGTTGCTACCGTCAGCAACACGCCAACCCCCGGGCGCGAGGTTAAAAATACCACCGCGTTGGTGGCATCAACAGCACAAACACCAGCAATCGCATCAGCCGTTACGAATCCTGCAAATCCCACTAATCCCGAGGCAATAATCAGCTCCAGCACGCCAATACAAGACGAAGTAGACGCGCGTGCCATATCGCAACTCCCCGTGATTAAGTTACGGCCAGCGTCTAACAATCACACGAACAACGTAGTGGCAAGTTTGCCAAAACGTTCTATGGCGGAAGATCGCTAGCAAGCGCCCCGCCATTATCAAGACTCCTTTCGATTGGGTTGTCCCGTCGAAGTTAACGCCGAAGGTGATGAGCCTTCGGCGTTTTTTTATTTCCACCGCTCATCTAGCGCACCTGTAATCTAGCGCTATGGTCATGGCCGCTGTTTACTTTTACGTCGGCATGAACCATGGCAAGAAAATTGCTAGTTACTTTCCTAGTGCGTGGTGCTTACGCTATCGGCCAAATGTCACCTAAAAACTCAACATCTATCTCATCTTCCACCTCAGTTGCCACCTCAGTTGTCAACTACGCGGGTCTCGATATTATCGCGACCGCCGTTGTGGTCATCAATCACCATTTTCATTTGATACACGCTAACGCCGCCGCCGAGAATTTATTTGCCTTCAGCCGAAAAAACGCGCTGGGCGCGTCGCTCACGCGGTTGATTGCCGATGGTGCAAATGCTGAGAGTTTTTACGCGATGTTGACGCAGGTAAAGACCACTGACTCTGGCTTTAATGAGTCGAGCATTACCTTTACGACCTTGGCTGGACAAACGCTGCATTGCTCTTGTGTGGCAACACCGATTGAAGCAAATCAGATAGTGGTGGAGTTTCAGCCGCTCGATCAGCATTTGAAAATCGCGCGTGAAGAAAAGCTACTCGAGCAGCAAAAATTGAATCGCGAATTAATTCGTAATCTCGCGCATGAAATTAAAAACCCGCTAGGCGGCATTCGGGGCGCCGCGCAACTGCTTGAGCGCGAGCTGCCGGATGATGCGCTGCTCGAATACACGCAGGTCATCATCAACGAAGCCGATAGACTGCAGTCGCTCATGGATAGGCTGCTCACGCCGCATCGCCTCCCAACGATCGAGCCCGTCAATATCCACGAAGTGTTGGAGTATGTGCGGGCGGTCGTGCTGGCGGAATTTCCAGAGACACTGCAAATCGTGCGCGATTACGATATCAGCCTGCCAGATATCGTCGGTGATCGTGAGCAACTCATCCAGGCCATGCTCAACATTGCGCGCAATGCGGCGCAATCGACTAACGGTGTTGGCCGCATTAGCTTTCAGACGCGCATTGCCCGACAAGTCACAATTGTGCGTGAACGATTTCGCTTGGCCTTGGAGGTCAGAATTTGCGATGCAGGGCCGGGCGTGCCAGCGCACTTGCAAACCTCAATTTTTTATCCACTCGTGACGGGCCGCGATGGCGGCACGGGTGTGGGTCTATCGCTTGCGCAAACTTTTATCAATCAACACGCTGGGGTGATTGAGTTTGAAAGTGTGCCCGGCAATACCCAATTTATTGTGCTTTTGCCCGTCAGAACACAAGCTGAAACCTTAACAAAAAAATAACCTTACATCGGAAACTGTATTTATGAAACCAGTCTGGATTATTGACGACGACAAAAGTATTCGCTGGGTGATTGAGAAAGCGTTAACGCGAGAAGGTATCGCCTACAAATCATTTGCGAGTGCTGACGAAGGTTTAGACGCACTCGATAGTGAAGCACCGCAAGTGGTGGTGAGCGACATCCGCATGCCTGGCGCATCAGGCCTTGAATTTATGCAGAAGTTAAAAGCTAAATTGCCCACCACGCCAGTCATCATCATGACAGCCTATTCGGATTTAGAAAGCGCGGTTGCCGCATTTCAAGGTGGCGCGTTTGAATATTTGCCGAAGCCCTTTGACATCGACCATGCGGTGGAGCTAATTAGGCGTGCCATTGATGAGTCGCGTTATGTGGTGGTGAATGGCGCGGCTGGCGTGACTGAAGCCGCACCGGAAATTTTAGGTACAGCCCCCACCATGCAGGAAGTATTTCGCGCCGTCGGCAGACTATCGCAATCCCATGCGACGGTGCTGATTACGGGCGAATCAGGTTCCGGTAAAGAATTAGTCGCGCACGCGCTACATCGCCACAGCCCGCGGGCGGGCAAACCATTTATCGCCATTAACACCGCCGCAATTCCTAAAGATTTGCTTGAAAGTGAACTCTTCGGCCATGAGCGCGGCGCATTCACCGGCGCTGCCGCCACGCGACGCGGACGATTCGAGCAAGCCGAAGGCGGTACATTATTTTTAGATGAAATCGGTGACATGCCGGCTGACCTGCAAACCAGGCTGCTGCGGGTGTTGTCAGACGGCCAGTTCTACCGCGTCGGTGGGCACACGCCGATGACGGCGAATGTGCGCGTGATTGCCGCCACCCACCAAGATTTAGAGGTGCGTGTAAAGCAAAACTTGTTTAGAGATGATTTATATCATCGGCTCAATGTGATTCGGCTCAGGCTACCATCACTACGCGAGCGTCGCGAGGATGTGCCGCTTTTGACTAAACATTTTTTAGCCAAAAGTGCGCGCGAATTAAATGTTGATGTGAAGCGATTGTCCGATAACGCCATGGCGTTTCTGGCGACGTTCGATTTTCCGGGCAACGTTAGGCAGCTCGAAAATATTTGCCACTGGATTACTGTGATGGCACCTGGGCAGTTAGTCGAGGTCAATGACCTACCGCCGGACATACGTGCAGAAATGAGCGGCGCTAGCAAAAGCGCGGATAGCAACAGCGTTGATTGGAAACAAGCGCTCGCGAAAGAGGTCGCCGCATCACTCTCGCGGGGCGAGTCAAATATTTTTGATGGTCTCATTCATGCGTTTGAATCGCAACTCATCCTAAGAGCACTAGCGCACACCGGCGGTCGTCGAATCGAGGCCGCCAACTTACTCGGGATTGGTCGCAATACATTAACGCGCAAAATTGCCGAGCTAAAGCTGGAAGAGGGCGGCTAGTCAGGACAATTAGATGCTGGTAAACACCGAGTGCGGTCATTACTGCGTGCCTTTTGGAGATGCAGTGATGACGGCGCGACTATAGTGATTTGTCGAATCTGTAGAGATTGCCAACAGATAACACAAGTAGTGACGTGCGTTTCCAAGCATATATACTCCAAATTGCACGCCAACAGACGACTTTTAAAAAGAGTTTTACTATTTAAGGAATTTGTTATGTTCAGCCGAATTGTCATTCTCTGCCTAATTTCGATCAGCGCAGCCGCTGCACAAACGTCGTCGCCATCATCAGCCGACGCTGAATACAGCATCCGCGAAAACTACACCAAGTATGAATACCGCATCCCGATGCGCGATGGCAAAAAATTATTCACCGTGGTTTACCTGCCAAAAGACGACAGCAAAACCTACCCATTTTTAATGCAGCGCACGCCCTACAGCGTGGGGCCATATGGCGTCGATGAGTATCCCCGCCGCATTGGGCCTGCCGCCGAATTCGCCAAGGCGGGCTACATATTTGTGAATCAAGATGTGCGCGGCCGTTTTATGTCGGAAGGCATATTTCTCGAGATGACGCCGCATAAAGTAAACAAGAAACCAAACGAGTTTGATGAGAGCACCGATATGTTTGACACGGTCGAGTGGCTACTCAAAAATGTCGCCGGTCACAATGGTCGCGTGGGCATTTGGGGTAATTCCTACCCGGGGTTTTTTGCCGCTGCCTCCATCATTGACGGCCACCCCGCCATCAAAGCCGCTTCACCGCAGGCGCCAGTGATTGATCTTTACATGGGCGACGATAGCTATCATAACGGCGCATTTATGCTCGCTGCTAATTTTGGTTTTTATACATCCTTCAAGCAGCAAAATAATCCGCAATTGCCCTCACGCGATAGCATTAGCTTCCAATACGGAACGCAAGATGGTTATCAGTTTTTTTTGAATGCAGGCACGCTTGCCGACATCATAAAATTAGTGTCAGGCGATACAAAATCATTGCTGCCAGATCAAATCAAAAACGATACCTACAATGAATATTGGCAGTCGCGTGATATATCGCGGCACTTAAAAAACATTAAAGCAGCCGTGCTCACCGTTGGCGGCTTCTTCGACGCAGAAGATCCACTTGGCCCGCTAAAAGCGTACCGTGAAATAGAAAAGAATAATAAAAACATCACCAACATACTCGTGATGGGGCCGTGGACGCATGGTGGCTGGCAGCGCAATGACGGGCAAAAAATTGGTCATGTCGATTTTGCCTCCAAGACTGGCGAGCATTACCGCAAAAATATTTTGCTACCATTTTTTGAAACGCAGTTAAAAGACGTTGTTCCTAAAAATAAAGTCGCCAATATCAAAGCGCACATATTTGAAACCGGCACCAATGTGTGGCGGCAACTTCCCGCGTGGCCGCCGACCAATGCAAAAGCCCAGCGGCTCTACTTTCAAGGCGCAGGTAAGCTTGCTTGGAGCCCATCGGGCAGCGGCATCAGCGCAGGCTTTGACGAATATGTAAGTGACCCAGCGAAACCCGTTCCATTCACCAATGCCATTGCCATAAACGTGCCACAAGAATATATGGTGGGTGACCAGCGCTTCGCTTCCACCAGACCCGACGTATTGGTCTATCAGACCGATGTGCTGCTTGAGGATGTCACCCTCGCTGGACCAATATCGCCAAGTCTATTTGTCTCCACCAGTGGCACCGATTCTGATTTTGTTGTGAAGTTAATTGATGTGTACCCGAGTGAATTAAATACCGACAACACCACCGGCAATCCTCCTGCGCCACCACCGCGCGATGCGGGCGTGCCGCGCCAAGTGATGGCGGGCTATCAGCAGTTGATACGTGGTGAGCCGTTCCGCGCAAAATTCCGCGAGAGTTTCGTTACGCCGAAAGCGATGCTGCCTAACCAAATCACCAATATTAAATTCACGATGCCAGATGTGATGCATACGTTTAGGCGCGGGCATCGCATCATGGTGCAAGTGCAGTCATCATGGTTCCCGCTCACCGACCGTAATCCGCAAACGTTTGTTTCAATACCCAACGCGAAAGCAGGTGATTATGTGAAGGCAACGCAGCGGCTCTACTTTGGCGGCGTCGCGGATAAGCAGGCCTCTTCGATTGAGGTGTTGGTGGTGAAGTGACACCGAATATAGGGCGCGCCGTGCGCGCCGATAGCAATTGTTATTTAACAGAACTTCCGTTTTTCTAAAGCGCGCTGTGGCGTTCAATACATTGGTTCACACGGCGCAACCCGCGCCACGCAATGTCATCTGTATTCCATGCATCATTCAACCAGTGGTGCGGAGATTAGCTCGCTTTTTCTCCGCATATTTTGCGGAGGATAGCCGCATGCTTCGCATATTGATTGTACTTAGTCCACTTGTTGCACCCATCGAACCTATGACGCTTTTTAAACGTATTAGGTCAAATACGTCGTTCGATTTACGGCTTCGCCACTCTAGGTAACGGCCGCAACACCGCTTGCCCACCATCTACCCGTATCACTTGTCCGCTGATGTGGGTGGCACCGGTGCTGAGTAAAAATGCCATTGCGCTAGCGACATCATTGGGCTCGGCGATGCGGTTTGAGGGGATTAACGCGGCCGAGCGGGCTTCGGCTTCGGGGGTGGCAATGAAGCGCTGCGTGAGGCTTGAGCGGGTTAAGCCGGGGGCGACGACATTTACCCTAATTTGTTTATCAGCGTAAGTGGCCGCCGCCGATAACGCTAAACCTGTTACTGCACATTTTGCGGCGGCGATTGCCTCGTGATTTGCAAAGCCTGCCTCGGCAACGACTGAGCTTGTGAGCACGGCGCTTGCGCTCTGCTGGGCTTTGTTAGCCTGGATGATGAACCATTTCAAGACATGAAATGCCGAGGTGGCGTTGATCGCGATTTGTTCGTGCCAATCTTTTTCGGCGGTTAAGTGCAATGGTCTTACTACGGTGGAACCCACGCAATGAGCGAGTCCATCCATGACGCCAATCTCACTTGCTGCCGCTTGTAATGCGGCGGCACCTTCCGCTACGGTGAGATCAGCCGCGAGGACATAGTGTTGATTATTAAATTCTTGATTAAGGGCGTTTAGCTTTTCTATGTTGCGGCCAACAAGTAACAATTTTTCGCCACGCGCGTGTAGCAGGTGAGCAAGGGAGGATCCGATGGCGCCAGCAGCGCCGGTGATAACGATATTCATATTGGAAATTTCTCTTTATTGGCTTTGTGCCAGAACGATGAAAAGGAACGCTGATATTTTTCTGGGTTGATAAAAGCGCGTGGCGCGGCAATAACGCGCGCACCGTGATTTGCAAACTGTTGAATGAGGCTAGTGTAAAAAGAATTATGCGTCTGGGTCACGTTGATGTGAGACGATGCGCTGGTTTTAGTGTGCGCAGCCGTAACAAAAATAATATCGGTAATTTCCCGCAGTGCGCCGAGCACGAAGTGCCAGCGCGCTTTAGACCATGGATATTTTGCGTGAAATTCAGTGACGATGAAGCCAACGTGAACAGCCCCATTTGCCTCATTTCCATCATCCGCAACATGTTGTATCGACCAAGGATGACAAAGCCACACAGCTTGGTTTATCGGCAACGCATTGATTATGGTGAAACCCATTGTTGTCGCTATTTGCATCGCAACCTCGCTATCGAGCAATGCGGGCGGCACTGTCGCGACCAAACCACGTGTGCCTTGTGGTGCAGAAAGTGTCGGCTTGTCGCTACGCGCAATGTTATCCATTACTTCATAAGACACATCAATTATCGAGCCGACGTTATTACTCGCAGGCGCATATTTCGCGACATTTTCGGCATTAAATAAATACGGCTTCCCGGTCCACGTGCCCGCCACCCATTGCCATGACAGCGTGTTGGAGGCCATATCACCATCGCGTAAATAGCCGTATAGCCAGCGTGCGCCTACGCGCCAATCAATTTTTCGCACATGCACAACGTACGAGGCGATCCACATGCGGGCGTGATTGTGCAAGTCGCCAGTTTCGTAAAGCGTGCGAATTTGGCTATCAATAATATCCACGCCCGTGGTGGCCGACAAAATATCCGACGGCATTTCATGCTTATATTGGCTTGCCGGTGGTGGCGTTTGGTTGACCCAAATGTCGTCCCCCAATCGGCCCCAAACATGGTGAAAATATTCGCGCCAGCCAAGCTCGAATGAAAATTTATCTTCCCAGCCGATAGTTGTTCTCGCCCCGATCCGCTGGATAACTTCCGGTACATCCGTGATGCCATGCGTCAAATAAGGTGAGAGTTTGGTCACCCGACCATCGAGCGCGTTGCGCGTACGTGCATAGGCGCTCAGGTTGAGTGCGTCAATTTTCTCTAACGCCGTTTCGCGCATTGTTTTAGTAGGTAGCAGGCTAGATTGCATTAAAGCGTATCAATGTTTTTCAAAGTAATTGCCGCATGGTCGCGCAACGCTTGCCTATCGTCAGCTGACATCTTGGTGATGTTTCTCGCCATCAGTGCCGTACGCGGATTACGCAAGAGTGTGGCCTCATGCTTATCTAAAAAGTTCCAATAGAGCGTGGTTACCGGGCAGGCGGTAGCGCCCGTTTTTACATCCGGCTTGTAGCGACAGCCGGTGCAGTAATTCGACATGCGCTTAATATATTGCCCGCTGGCAATATAAGGCTTCGTGGTAAAACGCCCGCCGTTCGCGTATATCGCCATGCCTGCTACGTTAGGTAGCTCGGCCCACTCAACCGCATCGATATACACCGCCAAATACCAATCTTCAATTTCCTTTGGGCTTACCTCGGCCATCAGGCCGAAAATGCCGGTGATCATCAGCCGCTGAATGTGGTGCGCGTAGCCGTATTGCAAGGTCTGGCCGATACTATCTTTCATGCACTGCATGTGGGTGTCCCCTGTCCAATACCAAGCTGGTAATTTGCGCGTGTGCTGGAAATGATTTGCCTCGCGCATGCCCGGCATATCCAGCCAATACAAGCCGCGAATAAATTCGCGCCAGCCTAATACTTGGCGCACAAAACCTTCCGTGGCTTCAATCGGTGCACGGCCATCTTCAAACGCGGCAATAGCAGCCGCGATCACTTCACGTGGATTTAATAGCTTCAAATTGAGCGCGGCGGAAATATGCGCATGATACAAAAATGGCGCGTTGGTCCACATCGCATCTTGAAATTCACCAAACGTGGCCAAGCGTTCATCGCAAAATTTTTGCAGTGCGACTAGCGCATCCACACGCGTGACTGGCCATGCAAAATCGGTGAGCGTGCCGGGATGATCTGCAAAATTTTTCTCGATGTCTTTAAACACTGCCTTGGTGATGGCATCTGGCTTGACGGCGTGCGTGGGGGGAACATTTTGAGGTCCCGTTTTCGGAAACGCACCGCGATTTTCTGAGTCAAAATTCCAGCGGCCTTGCAGGGGCTCGTCACCATCCATCATTACCTTGTAGCGACGTCGCATCAGCCGATAAAAATACTCCAGCCGCATTTGTTTATAGCCCTTCGCCCACTCGGCAAAGTCTTCACGCGAACACATAAAGTGCGTGTCGTCACGAATCACCAGCGGCGTTTTGATGGTCTTCGCGAAGGCCAGTAATGATTGCTCAACACGATAGTCGCCCGGCGTAACCAGCACAATTTTTTGCGGCTTATGTTGTACAACGGCATCTGCGAGGGCGTCAATTAAAGTGGCGAATTGATGCGTGCCGGTGGTGCGGTATTCCACTTGAAATTTTTTCTTTTCCAGCACCGCCGCAAAGTGGCGCATCGCCGATAGAAAAAACGCGGTGCGGGGCTTAGCCGACCAAACATGGGTTGATTCATGCGGCACTTCGGCCATCAGCACGATATCTTGTTTTGCATCCGCATCGGCTAATGCAGCCGAATCAATATCAAGCTGGTCGCCCAGAATAAAAATAAGATGACGACAATTTTTCATAATGCTTTCGGTGCGCTACGACGACATTTTTCAGAGCAGTATTTCACCTGCTCCCAATTTTTTTCCCACGCTTTACGCCACGTCATCGGCTTGCCGCAGGTGACACATGGTTTGGATGGAAGAAACGATTTGTTGCCTTTGAAAGTTTTATTCATGGTCCATCTGTGAAGCACAACGTTTCGCGTGGAAACGCTTTCTGCAATGGTTTATCAGCCGTTAACAGACGAGTCTTCAGGGCGTATGCTGTGGCAATAAATTCACAATCGTAAGCCGTGCAGCCGCTCTTGGCGGCAAGTGCCAATACCGCTGCGCCATCTGGCTGAAACTCGAACTGGACCAAGCGGCTTAACGCTTGCCCGTAAACGGCGGTGGCCTGCTTTTGCGTCAGCATATTTTTTCGCATGTATAGCGCCAAGATGTTCTTAAATTCGCTGCGCCAGAGTACCGGCACATGCCAATCCCCGTCTGTTGCCAACCAATGTCGCGCTGGCTCTGTGTGCGTGCTGTCGAGAAATAAATAAGCGATGACATTGGTATCAACAACAATCATTTGCGGCCTTGGTTCTTGAAAGTATCAATTTCATTAGCACTGAATTTTTTGCCAGTTTTACTGATCGATTTGCTGATTGATGTTCGCAGGGTGTCCACCTCGGCCAGCCATTCAGCAGCGGATTTTTTTGGCGGCGTAAGCGCGTCACTTAGGCTAGCAATCACTTGGCCGTTCATGCTGCGATGGTTTGCTTCAGCCACGAGCTTTAGGCGTCGGTAAATATCGTCCGGGAGATTTTTAACGGTGAGAGAGACTGGC
>Ga0105049_10000096_pt1 | contig 81459 bp, 79 predicted proteins | sample MAT06_FD_78087 | JGI IMG/M metagenome (GOLD analysis project Ga0105049, IMG submission 78087) | Freshwater microbial communities from Lake Fryxell liftoff mats and glacier meltwater in Antarctica - MAT-06 | ecosystem: Environmental > Aquatic > Freshwater > Ice > Liftoff microbial mat | place...
CAGCAGGCGGCGGACCAGCAGGCGGCGGACCACCAGGCCCGGCCCGACCCGCGGTCGGAGGCGGTGGCTACCGGCGAGCCCGCTGTTCCCAGCCCGGTCGATCCGCCGACAGAACCCGCGCCCGCAGACACGGGATCCGGGCGCGACACCGTCGCGTCGTCCGGCGATGCCACCGCACCACCGCACCCGGCGACCCCGGTGCCTCCGGCGCAGACCCCGGTGCCCACACCGGCCGTGGCGCCCGCACCGGCCGTGGCGCGCCCCGAGGCCCCCCGCCCGACGGCACCCCGTCCCATGCCGCCCCGCCCCGCTCCCCCGCGGTCCGCCGTGCCGGCGACACCCGCCGCCCCCGCGAGTGCGGAGCCGGCGACCGCGCCCGACACGGCACACCGACCCGCGGCCAGACCCTCACCGGTGGCCGTCGCGGGCGCCGATCCCGGCCGCTGGGGCCGTATCGACGCCGAGGGCACGATCCACGTCCGCACCCCCGACGGGGAGCGGGCCGTCGGCTCGTGGCAGGCCGGGGCCCCGGAGGAGGGCCTGGCGCACTTCGCCCGTCGATTCGACGACATGCTCACGGAGGTCGAACTGCTGGCCGCCCGCCTCGACGCGGGCGGCGGAGAGCCGAAGCAAACCCTGAGCAGTGCGAAGACGCTCCGCGACGGGCTCGACACCGCCACCGTCGTCGGGGATCTCGTCGGGCTGCGCGCGCGCCTCGACGACGTCATCGCCCGGGCCGAGGCGGCCGTCGGCGCAGCTCGATCGGCACGGGACGCCCAGCGTGGCGCCGCGGTCATGCGCAAGGGGGAGCTCGCCGTCGAAGCCGAGTCCCTGTCGGTGGAGGCCACCCAGTGGAAGCAGGCGGGTGACCGGTTCGTCGCGATCCTCGACGAATGGCGGACCATCCGCGGTATCGACCGCAAGACCGACGAGCTGCTGTGGAAGCGGTTCTCCAAGGCGCGCGAGTCGTTCAACCGGCGTCGCGGGTCGCACTTCGCCGATCTCGACCGGCAACGCGCAGGCGCCAAGGTCCAGAAGGAGTCGCTCGTCGTCGAGGCGGAGAGGCTGGCCGACTCCGACGACTGGGGCCCCACCGCCGCCCGCTTCCGCGACCTGATGACCGAGTGGAAGGTGACGGGCCGCGCCCAGAAGGACTCCGACGACGCTCTGTGGCAGCGGTTCCGCGCGGCCCAGGACGCGTTCTTCGCCCGGCGCTCGGAGACCTTCGCCGAGCGCGACGCCGAGTTCGCCGCCAATGCCGAGGCCAAGAAGGCGCTGCTCACCGAGGCCGGGCGGATCGCCACGGCGGACCCGACCGCCGCCCGCGCCGCCCTGCGCAACATCCAGGAGCGGTGGGAGGCGATCGGGAAGGTCCCCCGCGACGACATCCGGTCGCTGGAGGCGCGGTTGCGCGCCGTCGAGGAGAAGGTGCGGGAGTCCACCGACCGCCAGTGGCGGCGCACCGATCCGGAGGCCGAGGCGCGCGTGGCGCAGTTCCGCGACCGCGTGGCCCAGTTCGAGGCACAGGCCGCCAAGGCCGAGGCCGCCGGCGACCCGCGCCGTGCCGAGCAGGCGAACGCCCAGGCCGATCAGTGGCGCGAGTGGCTGACCACGGCCGAGCGGGCGGTCCAGCACCGCTGACGGGAAGCGTGATCACCGGTCGGGCGCGAGGTCGGCCGGATTGTGGCCGGAGAACGCGCCCGGCCGACGATCACGCGGTACGGTCAGCGGCGCAGGGCGATGCGCGCCCACGACGCCGCGAGGACCAGCACCGCGAGCACCGCGAGCACCAGGCCGATCCCGGCGCCGGTGCCGCCGTCTGGCACGCCGATCTGGCGCGACCAGATGGCCCACATCCCGTCGATGACCGAGATTCCGCACCCCGCCGCACACACCCAGGCCAGACCCCACCAGCGGGTGGCCAGCGCCAGTGCCGAGCCCAGCACGCCGAACCCGATCGCGGTGAACGCGAAGAGCCGGGGCAGCAGGCCGAAGGACTCGGTGCCCGCGAGCACCTCCCAGCCGGGCGTGGAGCCGGTCCACGGCAGGACCAGCGACACCGTCAGCGCCAGGATGCCGATCGACACCGTCAGAGCCGTCCGGCCGGGGTCGATCCGGTGTTCAACGCGCCGGGCCACCCCGGCCAGCTCGGCGTCCAGCGCGGCGAGCTCCGCGGGAACCTCGCGGTCGTTCATCAGCTCTTCCCCTTCGTCAGCGGCGCTCCGAAGCCCGGCAGACCCAACCTCGTGGGGGCGACCCCGGTCCGGGTGCCGGCGTCGTGGTGCTCACCTGCGCGGGTTCGGCGGTGGGTCAACACCGGGCTGTCGGAGACGAGATGGTGCGGAGCACCGTAGCCGATGGTGACCTCCACGACGTCACCGGGACGGATCCCCGAGCCCTCCGACCCGGCGGCCCCCGGGGAGAAGTGCACCAGCCTCCCGTCCCGCGCGCGACCCGAGAGCCGCCGGGTGGCTCCGTCCTTGCGCCCCTCACCCGTCGCCACGAGCACCTCGACGACCCGACCCTCCAGCGCGCGGTTGGCCTCCCAGGAGATCTCCTCCTGCAGCGCGACGAGCCGCATGTACCGCTCCTGGACGACCGCCTTGGGCACCTGGTCGGGCAGCGTGGCGGCGGGCGTGCCGGGCCGGGGCGAGTACTGGAACGTGAACGCGCTGCCGAACCGGGCGGCACCCACGACGTCGAGGGTGGCCTGGAAGTCGGCCTCGGTCTCGCCGGGGAACCCGACGATGATGTCGGTACTGATCGCGGCGTCGGGGATCGCGGCCCGCACCTCGTCGATGATCGAGAGGTACCGCGAGGACCGGTAGGACCGGCGCATCCGGCGCAGCACGTCGTCGGAACCGGACTGCAGCGGCATGTGCAGCTGCGGGCACACGTTGGGCGTCTCCGCCATGGCCGAGATGACGTCGGAGGTGAAGTCACGCGGGTGCGGCGAGGTGAACCGGACCCGTTCGAGGCCCGCCACCGGCCCACAGGCCCGCAGCAGCTTCGCGAAGGCGCCACGGTCACCGAACTCGACGCCGTAGGAGTTGACGTTCTGCCCGAGCAGCGTCACCTCGAGCACCCCGTCGGCAGCCAGCGCCGCCACCTCGGCCAGCACGTCGCCCGGTCGTCGGTCCTTCTCGGTGCCGCGCAGCGAGGGGACGATGCAGAAGGTGCAGGAGTTGTTGCACCCCACGGAGATCGACACCCAGCCGGCGTAGGCCGACTCGCGCCGAGCCGGCAGCGTCGAGGGGAACACCTCGAGCGACTCGGCGATCTCCACCTGGGCGGTCTCGTTGTGCCGCGCCCGCTCCAGGAGGACGGGCAGCGCGTGCACGTTGTGGGTGCCGAACACGACGTCCACCCAGGGGGCGCGGCGGACGATCTCGGCGCGGTCCTTCTGCGCGAGGCATCCGCCGACCGCGATCTGCATCCCGGGGTGCGCGGCCTTGACCGGCGCGAGGTGGCCGAGGTTGCCGTAGAGCCGATTGTCGGCGTTCTCCCGCACCGCACAAGTGTTGATCACCACGACGTCGGCGTCGGCGGGGTCGGCGGACCTCGCGTACCCGGACGCCTCCAGCAACCCCGCCATCCGCTCGGAGTCGTGCACGTTCATCTGGCACCCGTAGGTACGGATGGTGTAGCTGCGGGTCACGACCACTCCTCGCTGGCGATCGTCGGGCGCGCCCGGGTGCACCGCCCGGCGGTGGCCGGGCTCCGACGACGCCGCTCAGGGTATGCCTCGGAGAGCGGGTCGACCGCACCGCCCGGGCACGGCAGTATGCCGGGATGACAGGCGGGGGGCCGGCGTGACGGGCGGTTCGACGGCCATGGACCGGCGCGCCGTCCTGCGGGCCCTCGGCGCGCTCGGCCTGCTCGCTGCCGTCCCCGCCTGCGCGTCGCCCTTCGCCGGGAGGAGCCTCACCGTCGCGACCGGTCGGGCGTCCGGGGTGTACTTCGCGCTCGGCACGGCGCTCGCGCAGGCCTGGGCCGAGCAGCTCGACCTGGGCGTCGCGCCTGCCGCTGCATCCCGGGGCCGAGCGGTTCTACCGTGAGGCGAAGGACTCCTGACGCGCCAGCGCGTCGGTCTCCTCCGACATGCGGTGCATGGCCGCGGCGAACAGCGCCCCGCCGTGGTGGTTGTAGGGGTGCAGGTGGCCGAGGAGCTCCAGCACCACCAGTCCGTGCATGCGCGCCCGTAGCTCGATGAAGTACGCCAGGGCTCCGGGCGGGAGCGCAATCCCGGGGAGGTGCAGCGTCTCCATCGACTCCCCGCCGGGAAGAAGTGGCAGGGCGGCGAGTTGCGCAGGCGTCCAGCCGTCGAAGACGACCTCGGCGAACGGCGCCGCGAGCCGCAGGGCCGCCGGCCCGATATCGCCCTCGGGCAACGGCGCGAAACCGGGTACCGGGGTGCCGTAGATCAACAGGAAGGCGGACCGGTTCGCCGTCGCCCAGGACCGGAACGCGGTGGTGGCGGCGAGCCGACGCGTGAGCGGCGGACGGCCCCGGCTCGCGTCGGCAGCGGCCTGCACGGCGTCGGCCAGTGCGTGATGGCCATCGGCGACCAGCGCGGTGAGTAGGGCGTCGCGGCTGTCGAAGTAGTGGTAGAGCGACTGCACGGTCATCCCGACCGACCGCGCGACGGCCCGCAGCGACAGCGACCCGGCGCCCGACTCGGCCAGTTGCTCCAGGGCGGCGCCCTTGATCTCCTGCACGGTCTCCGCCCGTCGCCGGTCTCTCACCGAACCCTCAACTGGCATCGACAGACCTCCTTGACAGTGTCAGGCGTCGATCGAGATACTGGCGCCGCTCGCACAGACTAACACTGCCAGTCAGGGGTCAGACCATGAACGCCGTCCTCACCGACGCCCGCCGGGGCCACCCCGGGCTCTACTGGTTCGCCGTCGCGATGGCGGGCCTCGTCGCGGTGCTCGTCGTCGCGTCGATCGTCGACCAGCGGACGGTGCTCGGAGCGCCCCTCTGGTTCAAGCCGCTCAAGTTCGCGATCTCCTTCGTCGCCTACGCCGGGGCGCTGGCCTGGATGCTCGGGCAGCTGCGGGAACGGGCCATGCGACGCACCGGCTGGCTGCTCGTCGCCGCCTCCGCCATCGAGATGGTGGTCATCGTGGCGCAGGCCGCACGCGGCGTGCGTAGCCACTTCAACGACGACGACGCCGCCGGGATCACCCTCTACTCGATCATGGGCGTGACGATCGTCGTGCTCTACCTGGCCACCTTCGCCATCGCGTTGCGCTTCCTGCGCGAGCCCGGCCGCGACCGGGCCTCGGGCCTGGCGATCCGGCTCGGGCTCGGCATCGGGCTCGTGGGCCTGTCGGTGGGCTACCTGATGGTCGGCGCGGGAGCCCACGCCATCGGCATCCCCGACGGTGGACCCGGCCTGGCGCTCGTCGGCTGGAGCACCACCGGCGGCGACCTGCGGATCGGTCATTTCCTCGGCATGCACGCCCTGCAACTGCTGCCGCTGCTGGCAGCCGGGCTGGCGGCCGTCGGGGGCGAGCGCCTCGACGTGACCGCACGGACCCGCATCGTGGTCGCCGCCGCCACCGGGTATCTCGGCGTGGTCCTGCTCGTCACCTGGCAGGCGCTGCGCGCCCAGCCCCTGCTCGCCCCCGACGGGCTGACGCTGGGCGCACTCGCCGTCCTGGCCTTCGGCACCGGCGCGGCCGTCCTCGTCGCCTGGCGCACCCCCGGCCGCCGCACCCCCGGCCGCCGCACTCCCGGCCGCCGCACTCCCGGCCGCCGCACTCCCGGCCGCCTCACTCCCGGCCGCCTCACTCCCGGCCGCACCTCGGTCTGATCCCCTCACCGCCCGGACAGGAACCCACCCCGGACAGGAACCCACCATGGACCCCCAGACCCTCTTCGACCTCGCCTTCCCCCTCGCCGTGCCCTTCTGGGCACTGATGATCTTCCTGCCGGGCTGGTCGGTGACGCGGCGGATCATCTCCTCGCCGTGGATCGCCGTACCGCCGCTGCTGGTCTGCCTCACCCTGCTGATCCCGCAGTTCGCCCCGTTCTGGGCGGCCGTGAGCTCACCCGACCTGGGTGTCCTCGCGGCGCTGTTCGGCACACCTGCCGGCGCCGCGGCGGCCTGGGCACACTTCATCGGCTTCGACCTGTTCGTCGGGCGATGGATGTACCTGGACGCGCGGGAACACCGGACGCACCCGCTGGTGATGGCGCCGCTGCTCGTCCTGACGATCCTGCTCTCGCCGCTGGGGCTGATGGCCTACCTGCTGGTGCGCGCCGTGCTCGGGATCCGCAGCCCGGCACCGCAACCGGCGACGGTCTGATCACACCGCGACGATCGCCGCGCCCGTCACGGCGACGGTTCCCTCGGGAGCCTGCGCGAACCTCGCGACGACCTGCAGGCCGCCACCGGCCGGCAGCTCCGGGCACAGCTCCCCGCCCGCGAGTTCGACGGTGCGCGCGGCGATTGCCAACCCCAGGCCGGAGCCCTCGACATTGCTCTGCGCGGGGCTGCGCCAGAACCTGTCGGTGGCGCGCTCCAGCTCCTCGGCGGGCAGGTCCGGGCCGCAGTCCCGAACCGTGACCTCGACGTGACCGGGCGACGAGGTCGTCCGGACGCTCACCGCGCCACCGGGTGGGGAGAACTTGACGGCGTTGTCGAGCACCGCGTCCAGCACGGTCTCGATCGCTCCCCCCGACCCGGCGCCCCCCGACCCGGCGCCGACGGTAGACCGCGTGCACCCGCGCCACGAGCTCGCCGATGTCGTAGGGCTTGACGAGGTGGTCGTCGGCACCCGAATGCAGTCCGAGGATGCGGTCGTCCACCTCGCCCCGGGCCGAGACGACGATCACCGGTACGTCGCTGACCTCGAGGATCGCGCGGCAGACGTCGACGCCGTCGATGTCGGGCAGGCCGAGGTCGAGCAGCACGACATCGACGCCGCCGAGGTGGTCGACGGCCCCGCGCCCGGTCGCGAGCCGGCTGGTGGTCATGCCGTGGCGGTGCAGGGCGGGGCGCAGAGCCGCCGCGATGCGGTCGTCGTCATCGACCAGGAGGATGTGCACGGGCGCCCCCCAGATGAACAGCGTTATACGAGTGAAACCCGATGGGCTCCCCAAGGTGCTGGACTGTGGTGTCCGATTCGCCCTAACGTCCCGCCATGCCCGGAGGCCCCCGATGACAACACCCATGATCCGGATGGCGACCGTCGACAAGCACTTCGGCGAGCTGCACGTCCTTCGCGACATCAACCTCGAGATCGAGCCCGGCCAGGTCGTGGTGGTGCTGGGCCCGTCGGGCTCGGGCAAGTCCACGCTGTGCCGCACCATCAACCGGCTCGAGCCCATCGACAGCGGCGAGATCGAGATCGACGGCAAGCGGCTCCCCGAGGAGGGCAAGGCCCTGGCGGGGCTGCGTGCCGACGTCGGCATGGTGTTCCAGAGCTTCAACCTGTTCGCTCACAAGACGATCCTCGAGAACGTCACGCTCGGGCCGCTCAAGGTGCGCAGGACCAGCAAGGCCGAGGCCGAGACCGACGGGCTCGCCCTGTTGGAGCGGGTCGGGATCGCCAACCAGAAGGACAAGTACCCCGCCCAGCTCTCCGGCGGCCAGCAGCAGCGCGCCGCGATCGCCCGCGCCCTGGCGATGAAGCCCAAGGTGATGCTGTTCGACGAGCCCACGTCCTCGCTCGACCCGGAGATGGTCAACGAGGTCCTCGACGTGATGACCGCGCTGGCCAAGGAGGGCATGACCATGCTCGTGGTCACCCACGAGATGGGCTTCGCCCGCCAGGCCGCCAACCGGGTCGTGTTCATGTCCGACGGCCAGATCGTCGAGGACGCCAACCCGGAGAGCTTCTTCACCAATCCCACCTCCGACCGTGCCAAGGACTTCCTCGGCAAGATCCTCACTCACTGATGACAGCTTCGGCCCGACGGAAGGACCGCTCCACCATGCGTCTGTCTCACATCACGAGGATCGCCGCCGTTGCGGCTGCGCTGGTACTCACGGCCACCGCCTGCGGCGAGCAGGCTGAGCTCAGTTCGCCGGGCGCGAGCGCCCCGCCCGTCGCCGAGGCGACGTTCGAGGCCGGCACGACGATGGCGAAGCTGAACGAGGCCGGCGCGCTGCGTGTCGGCACGAAGTTCGACCAGCCGCTGTTCGGGCTCAAGGGGCTCGACGGCAACCCGGTCGGTTTCGACATCGAGATCGCCAAGATCATCGCCGCCAAGCTGGGCATCCCCGCCGACGGGATCACCTACACCGAGACGCCCTCGAAGATCCGTGAGGACGTCATCGCCAACAGCCAGGTGGACGTCGTCGTCGCCACCTACACGATCAACGACACCCGCAAGGAACGGATCTCCTTCGCCGGCCCGTACTACGTCGCAGGCCAGGACCTGATGGTCGCGACCGACAACACGACCATCACCGGTCCGGACACGCTCAAGGCCGCGAACGCCCGGGTGTGCTCGGTCAGTGGCTCGACACCGGCCAAGACCATCGAGCAGTACGTCGACCCCGCCAACATCGTCCTGTTCGACGTGTACTCGAAGTGCGCCGACGCGCTGCGCAACGGCCAGGTCGACGCAGTCACCACCGACAACGTGATCCTGCTCGGCCTCATCGACTCCAGCCAGGCCGCGTTCAAGCTGGTCGGCGCCCCGTTCACGGAGGAGCCCTACGGGATCGGCATCACGAAGGGCGACGTCGCGTTCTGCGAGTTCGTCAACACGACCCTGACCGAGGCCGTCGCCGACGGCACCTACGCCGCGGCGTGGACCGCGACCGCGGGCAAGGTGCAGCCGGAGGTTCCGGAGCTCCCGGCCGCCGGAACCTGCAGCTGACATCAACCCCGTGACGGTGCGCGGCCGGTTCTCCGGCCGCGCACCGTCGTTCCTGCCCGGAGGCATGAATGGACGCCCTGATTGCGGAGTTCCCGCGGTTCCTCGGCGGCTTCTTCGGCACGCTGCGCATCTGCCTGTTCGCTGCGACAGGCGCGCTGCTCGTCGGGACGGCGCTGGCCGGCGCCCGGGTGTCCCCCGTCCCCCCGTTGCGGTGGGTCGGGACCTCCTGGGTCACCGTCTTCCGCAACTCACCGCTCATCGTGGTGCTGTTCATGTTCGCGTTCGGTCTGCCGCAGGTCGGCGTCACGTTCCCGACCCTGAACGGCAACGCCTTCTTCTGGCCCGGGGTCGCCGCACTCTCCGCCTACACGGCCGCGTTCGTCTGCGAGGCCGTCCGGTCGGGCATCAACTCGGTGCCGCCCGGGCAGGCGGAGGCCGCCCGCGCGGTCGGGCTCACCTTCGGTCAGACGCTGGGCACGGTCGTCCTTCCGCAGGCCCTGCGGACCGTCGTGCCGCCGCTCGGCAGCGTGATCATCGCGATGATCAAGAACTCGGCCATCGTGGGTGCCTTCGGGGTGACGGGAGAGTTGTTCTCCGTCGACGCCGGCAACACCGCGCTCGGCTACTCGGCGCTGTCGAGCCTCACCGGTGTCGCGATCGCGTATCTGGTGATCACCATCCCGGCCGGGCTCGCCCTCGGCGTGCTCGAACGAAAGACCGAGGTCAAGCGATGACGTCCACCGGCGTACGGCCCTGCGCGGAGGCGTCATGACCTCCGTCCTGTACGACGCGCCCGGCCCGCGGACCCGCCGCAACACGGCCATCGGCACGACGGTCGCGCTGGTGCTCCTGGCGGGCGTCGTGGCGTTGGCGGTCGTCCAGCTCGGCGCGAACGGTCAGCTGGACGGCGAGAAGTGGGGACCGTTCTTCAACCCGGGCAACCGATACTTCACGGCGACGTGGCGGGCACTGGGTGTCGGGCTCGGCAACACCCTCGTCGCCGCCGCGCTCACGCTGGTGCTGGCACTGGCCATCGGTACGGCGCTCGCCGTGCTGCGGATCTCCAGCACGCCGGTCTACCGCTGGCTGGTCGTCGGCGTCATCGAGCTGCTGCGCGGCCTGCCTGTCGTCATCACGATCTTCCTCGCCGCACGCGTGCTGCCGGAGATCGGGGTCACGCTGCCACCGCTGTGGTACCTCGTCATCGGTCTCACGCTCTACAACTGCGTGATCATCGCCGAGATCGTCCGGGCGGGGGTGGCCGCGCTCCCCCAGGGCCAGTCCGAGGCCGCGTCCGCGGTCGGGCTCACCCGCTTCCAGGTGCTGCGCATCATCCTGCTCCCCCAGGCGTTCCGCATCATGCTCCCGGCGCTGATCAGCCAGCTCGTGGTGATCGTGAAGGACACCTCGCTCGGCTTCATCATCTTCGGGTTCTCCGAGTTCGTCCGCACCGCCAACACCGTGATCCAGTTCTTCGGCGGGCAGGAGGAGATCAACCTCCCGCTGCAGGCCTACACCGCGGTGGCGCTGGTGTTCATCCTGATCAACTACGGGCTGGGCAAGCTCGCCGAGTACGTCCAGCGGCGTTCGGGGCGGGCGAGTAGGTCGGCGGCCGTGGCGGTACGGGCCCCCGTCAGGGTCGGTACCGGCGGCGGCTGAGGCCTGCGTCGTCTCCCGACCCTCAGTGCGTCCGGCAGATCGACCTGTGGTGGCGGTCGCGCCGGCCGACGGTGGGTGTGGATCAGAGGTTCTCCACCACGACCGGCTCGATGCCCTCGGCCTCGGGGAGGTCGAACCCGAGCACCTGGGCGTAGAAGCTCAGCTCGGCGTCCAGGGCGCGGCGAATGTTCTCCGACCGGCGGAAGCCGTGCTGCTCGCCGTCGAAGAGCAGGTAGGCGACAGGCACCTTGCGTTCCCGCAGCGCGTCGACGATCCGCTCGCTCTGGCTCGGCGGGACGATCTCGTCCTCGGCGCCCTGCAGCACGATCAGCGGGCGGGTCAGCAGGTCGACGTGGTGGATCGGGGAGCGCTCGACGTAGATGTCGCGCGCCTCGGGATAGGGCCCGACCAGCCTGTCGAGGTAGCGGCTCTCGAACTTGTGCGTGTCCGCGGCAAGCGCCTCGAGATCGGCGACACCGAAGTGGTTCGCGCCGGCCGCGAACGGGGTGTCCGCGCGGGCCAGCGCCGCAAGTGTCGTGAAACCGCCGGCCGAGCCGCCGCGGATCAGCAACCTGCCGCCGTCCACCCGGCCGAGGAAGGCGAGCCGGCGGGCGGCGGCGAGGCAGTCGGTCACGTCGAGGATCCCCCACGCCCCGAGCAGCTCCTCGCGGTAGGCGCGCCCGTAGCCCGTGGAGCCGCCGTGGTCGACGTCGACGACGGCGAGCCCGCGGCTCGTCCAGTACTGGACGGCGGGGTTCAGCACCGGCACCGCCGCCGCCGTCGGGCCGCCGTGGACCATCACCAGCAGCGGGGGGAGCTCGCCGGTCGGGCCGGTGCGGTCGGGGTTGGCGGGCGGGTAGAACAGCGCGTGTGCGGTGCGGCGTTCGCCGTCCACGCCGGTGGAGGGGAACGAGATGTGCTCGGGCACCGACAGGTAGCCTGGGTCGACCCCGAGGTCACGGGGGCCGTGCAGCGTCGTGAGGGCCCCCGTCGCCACGTCCAGGCGGTACACGCCGGGTTCCGCGGTCGGAGTGCCCGCGACCAGAACCACCCCGCCGTCGGGCATGGCGCGCACGGCGCTGATCGCGGAGAACGGTAGGTCGAGGTCGGTGATCGTGCCGTCGCCCGCGCGCACGGCCAGACCGTCGTAGCCGGCACTGCGGCGCGCGAACACCACCCGACCGTCGCCCAGCACGACGTAGCGCGCCGACCCGAGCATCCACCCCGGCCCGGCGATCTCGGCGTCGGTCCGCACCACCTGCTCGATGTCGGCGCCCGGGGTGAAGCGGTAGAGGTTCCACCAGTCGGTGCGGTCGCTGATGAACCACAGCGACCCGTCGGGCTGCCAGCGAGGCTCGGTCACCGACTCCCCCGGTCCGCCCGCGACGACCGTCTCCTCCCCGGTGGCCAGGTCGCGGACCACCAGCTCGGTGGAGTCCCACGGCATGGACGGGTGGTTCCAGCGGATCCACGCCAGCGTCGTGCCGTCGGGGCTCAGGCGGGGTGCGGCAACGAAGTCCGGGCCCGTGACCAGCACCTGCGGCCGGCCGGGCGCACGTGCGTCGACACGGACGATCTCGTTGTGCACGTCGGTGGCCGCGGGTCCGGCGTGGTGCTCCCGGACGCAGACGATCGTGGCGTCGTCGGGGGCGAGGTCGCCGTCGGCGAACCGATCCGCCCGCCGCGCGGCGGGTTCGGGGGTGAGCGGCTCCGGGGCGCCGCCCGGGACGAGCCGGTAGAGCCGCTGGTCGGCCCAGTTCGCGAACCAGGTGACGCCGTCGCGCACCCACCATGCCGCCCCGCCGTACTCGTGCACGGCGGTGCGGGCATCCATGCCGTCGGGGAGCAGTTCGGTGGTCGTCCCGTCCGGGGCACGGCGGACGAGCTGCGTGCGGCCGCCCTCCTGCGGCCTGCCCTCGGACCACACGACGTCCGCGCCGTCGACGTGGACCTCGGAGAGCCGCACCGCGGCGGCGACGACGACCTCGGAGCACAGCGGGGTGGGCCAGGAACCGAACGGGGTGGACGTCACGTGCACCCACGCTAGTCCGGGCGACGTCCCGCTGTCTCCGGCCGGTCGGCCGGATCCGCCGGGCGCGACAGCATCGGGTGGCCCTCGGCGGCCGACCCGGGCTCGACGTCGTGACGAGCACAGCGATGGCGTCCGCGGCACGGCCGTCGTGCTGATCCTGCTCGGGCCTCGCAGCGCCCGGCCGGGAGGTCCTCACCGCCGGGTGGTGCGCAACGCCGTCCAGAGCAGCCTGACGGCGTCGCCGAGGCCACGCGGGCGGACCACGGCCAGCACCCCGACCGCACCGGTCAGCCCGGGCCACCAGCGCACAGTGCCGTCCCCACGCACCGTGCCCAGCGCCGGGGTGGCACACGCACGCACCGACGGGAGCAGCGTGGGGTGCGCCAGCTGCGGGTCGCGGCAGGAACGGACCTTGACGGGCACCCGCAGCAGGTCGGGCAGCTCGCGGGCGATCGCCGAGCAGTTCGGGCAGGAGACGTCGTACACGACGACGACCTCGGCGGTCCTCACGCCGTCAGGATCGCAGCCGTGAGGGCTCCTGTGCAGGTGAGGACCAGCAGAGGCCGCACGACGCGCTCCGAACGCGACCACAGCTCCGTCCAGGCGCCGTCGGAGCTCCAGGCGTTGGACAGCAGCGGCATCGCCAGGCGCCCGGGGGCGAAGCCGGCGGCCAGGGCGAACGACGCCGGGACCGGTGCACCGCCACCGCGCAGGCACCGAACAGTGCCCCGCGGACGGGCGCGGGCACCACTGCCTGCGGCAGGGCACCCCACGCCGAGGAGACGAAGGCCACCACCGCCCCGACGAGCAGACCGGTGGCGGAACAGCGGATCACCGGCTTGTCGCGCCAGACCGACGCGCTCAGCAGGAACGCCGAGTTGTGGCTTCAAGTGCTGCCGGAGTTGGCGAACCCGGCAGCGGCGCCCGCAGTCACGACGAGCAGCAGGACCGCACCGGTCACGACGACGTTGCGGGGCGCCGTGGCCCCGAGTACAGCAGCGGCGGTTCCGATCCCGAGCAGCGCGAGGGTCGCCGTGACGGGGTGCAGCGGCCACCGGGGCAACGACCGTGCCGAGGACGTCACACCGTTGTACTCGGTGCCGTCGGCGCAGGTGGCGGTGGTGATGGCGTCGGAGCAGCGGTAGCCGTTCCAGCGCCACGCGTTGCGCCCGTGACAGTTGGTCGTGAGCCGGGTCGACTCGTAGCTCTCGTCGCCGAGCGCGCGCACGCCTTCGCGGTGGTATCCGTCTGCGCCGGAGCGGCGGCCATCCTCATCCTCCACGTGAACACGAGTGGGATGACGTCGCCGCCGTCCCGCTCCTGTTCAACGAGCCGGCCGTCGCGCCGTCACGCGACCCGGAGGGCCATGTGGTGATCCATTCGGGTGATGGTGCACGTACTGTGGGCGACGACGAGGTGCCCGCCGAGAGGAGAGGCCAGCGATGCCCGATTCATCCCCCACCCCGGAGCCGATGGACGCCGAGATCGTGCCCGACCCGGTGCCCGACACCGCGGCCGGAGCAGGCCCCACCCCGATCCCTCCGGCCCCGGACTACGACGAGCGTGGCGTCCCCGGGTTCGACTACGTCCGAGCGCGGATCGAGGGCCGCTTCGCCACCTCGCTGGGCACCACGGAGCTGGCGGCGGACACACCCGAGTCCCGCTCCCTGGACGAGCAGGAAGCGGAACGCGACAAAGCGGCGAAGTCCAAGCTGGACGAGATCCGCCGCTCGCTGGGCCGCTAGCCCCCCACCTCCGGTTCAGGAAGGCGGGCTACGCGCCGGGGCGCTTGAAGATCTTGCTGCCCAGCCAGACCAGCGGGTCGTACTTGCGGTCCACCACACGCTCCTTGAGCGGGATCAGCGCGTTGTCGGTGATCTTGATGTGCTCGGGGCAGACCTCGGTGCAGCATTTGGTGATGTTGCACATGCCCAGGCCGTGCTCCTCCTGCGCCTCCTTCTGCCGGTCGGCGACGTCGAGGGGGTGCATGTCCAGCTCGGCGATCCGCATCAGGTAGCGCGGGCCCGCGAAGCTCTCCTTGTTCTCCTCGTGGTCTCGCACGACGTGACAGATGTCCTGGCACAGGAAGCACTCGATGCACTTGCGGAACTCCTGGCTCCGCTCCACGTCGACCTGCGCCATCCGGTAGTCACCCGGCTCCAGGTCCGGCGGCGGCGCAAAGCTCGGGATCTCGCGGGCCTTCGTGTAGTTGAACGACACGTCGGTGACGAGGTCCCGGATCACCGGGAACGTCCGCAAGGGCGTCACGGTGATCGTCTCGGTCTCGGTGAACGTGGACATGCGCGTCATGCACATCAGCCGCGGCCGGCCGTTGATCTCGGCGGAGCAGGAGCCGCACTTGCCGGCCTTGCAGTTCCAGCGGACCGCGAGATCCTGCGCCTGGGTCTGCTGCAGCCGGTGGATGATGTCGAGGACCACCTCGCCCTCGTTGACCTCCACCGGATAGTCGACGAGTTCGCCCTTCTCGTCGTCGCCGCGCCAGACGCGGAATCGGGCGTCGTAGCTCACAGCTTGTCCCCCTTGTCGGACCCCGATGCGTCGGCGCGGTGACCGCCCAGTTCCTCACCGGTGTAGTAGTTCTTCAGCTCGTCCAGCTCGAACAGGTCGAACAGCTCGGGTCGCATCGGGAGCTGTTCCTGGCGCACCAGGTTCACGTTGTCCTCGCCGAGCGCCGAGAGCACGAGCAGCACGTGCCGCCAGTCCGAGTCCATGACCGGATAGTCGTCGCGGGTGTGCCCGCCGCGGCTCTCCCGCCGTTCCAGCGCCGCCTTGGCCACGCACAGCGAGACCAGCAGCATGTTGCGGAGGTCGAGCGCGAGGTGCCAGCCGGGGTTGAACTCGCGGCGCCCCGCGACACTGACCGTGCGGGCGCGGACGGCGATGTCCTGCAGCGCCTTGAGCGCCAGCTCCATCTCGTCGGCCTTGCGGATGATGCCGACGAGATCGTTCATCGTCTTCTGCAGTTCCAGGTGGACGACGAACGGGTTCTCCCCGCCCTCGGTCGCCGACGAGAACGGCAGCAGGGCGCGCTTCTGTGCCTCGGTGACGTCGTCGATCGCCACCGCGGCGCGCACGCCACCGAGGCCGTCCACGTAGGCGGCTGCGCCGGCGCCGGCCCGACGGCCGAACACCAGCAGGTCCGACAGGGAGTTGCCACCGAGCCGGTTGGAGCCGTGCATCCCACCGGAGCACTCGCCCGCCGAGAACAGGCCGGGCACCTTCGACATCGCGGTGTCGGGGTCGACCTCGACGCCGCCCATGACGTAGTGGCAGGTCGGCCCGACCTCCATCGCCTCCTGCGTGATGTCGACGTCGGCCAGCTCCTTGAACTGGTGGTACATCGACGGGAGCCGCTTCTGGATCTCGTCCGGCTTGAGCCGCGAGGCGATGTCGAGGAACACCCCGCCGTGCGGCGACCCGCGACCGGCCTTGACCTCGGAGTTGATCGCGCGCGCGACCTCGTCACGCGGGAGCAGCTCCGGGGGGCGGCGGTTGTTCTCCTGGTCGGCGTACCAGCGGTCGCCCTCCTCCTCGGAGGTGGCGTACTGCTCCTTGAACACGTCGGGGATGTACTCGAACATGAAGCGCTTGCCCTCGGAGTTGCGCAGGACGCCGCCGTCACCGCGCACCGACTCGGTGACGAGGATGCCCTTCACCGACGGCGGCCAGACCATGCCCGTCGGGTGGAACTGCAGGAACTCCATGTTGATGAGCGTGGCGCCCGCACGCAGGGCGAGCGCGTGCCCGTCGCCGGTGTACTCCCAGGAGTTGCTCGTCACCTGGTAGCTCTTGCCGACCCCGCCCGTGGCCAGGACGACGGCGGGGGCGTCGAACCGGACGAAGTCGCCGGTCCCGCGGTAGTACGCGAAGGCGCCCGCGACCCGCCCCTCCGACACGAACAGGTCGGTGATCGTGCACTCGTGGAAGACGCGGATGTTGGAATCGTAGTCGCCGGTCTCGCGGTAGTCCTCCTGCTGCAGCGACACGATCTTCTGCTGCAGGGTGCGGATCAGTTCCAGACCGGTGCGGTCGCCGACGTGGGCCAGGCGCGGGTAGGTGTGCCCGCCGAAGTTGCGCTGGCTGATCCGGCCGTCGGGTGTGCGGTCGAACAGCGCGCCGTAGGTTTCCAGCTCCCAGACGCGGTCGGGCGCCTCCCTGGCGTGAAGCTCGGCCATCCGCCAGTTGTTGAGGAACTTCCCGCCGCGCATGGTGTCGCGGTAGTGGACCATCCAGCTGTCGTTGCTGTTGACGTTGCCCATGGCCGCCGCGCAGCCGCCCTCGGCCATGACCGTGTGGGCCTTGCCGAACAGCGACTTGGAGATGATGGCCGTGCGCTTGCCCTGGGCACGCGCCTCGATAGCGGCGCGCAGCCCGGCGCCGCCGGCGCCGATCACCACGACGTCGTAGTCGTGCCGCTCGATGTTCCCGAGCCGCTCGATGTTCCCGGGCCGCTCGATGTCAGGACTCACAGCAGGTCACCCCACGATCCGCAGGTCGGAGATCCACCCGGCCGAGACGGCCATGATGTAGAAGTCGGTCAGTGCCAGCGTGGCGAGGGTCAACCAGGCCAGCTCCATGTGCTTGGTGTTCAGGCGTGAGACGAACTGCCACGACTTGTAGCGCATCGGGTGCTTCGAGAAGTTGTTGATGCGCCCGCCGACGATGCTGCGACACGAATGGCACGAGATCGTGTACGCCCAGAGCGCCACGACGTTGGCCACCAGGATGATGTTGCCCAGTCCGAGCCCGAAGCCACCGTCCGCCTTTCCGAACGCGAGTACGGCGTCATAGGTGTTGATCACCGAGATGAGCGTGGCGGCGTAGAAGAAGTAGCGGTGCAGGTTCTGCCCGAGCAGCGGGAACCGCGTCTCGCCCGAGTACTTCTTGTGCGGCTCGGCCACTCCGCACGCGGGCGGGGAGAGCCAGAACGCCCGGTAGTACGCCTTGCGGTAGTAGTAGCAGGTGAGCCGGAACAGCAGCAGGAACGGCAGGGTCAGCGACGCGTAGGGCAGCCACCACACGTCGGGGAGGAACCGTCCGAAGTGCGCGGACTCGGGCTCGCAGCCGACCGACACGCACGGCGAGTAGAACGGGGTCAGGTAGTTGTACTCCTCGACGAAGTACCACTCCTGCATGAAGGCCCGCACCGTGGCGTAGGCGACCCACGCGGCGAGGCCGGCGAAGGTGAGCAGTGGCGGTAGCCACCACCGGTCCGTGCGGAGCGTCCTGGCCGAGATCTGCGCCCGGCCGGCGGACACGTCTGTGGTGGATGACACGTCAGTGGGTCCTCGTCTCCCTGCGGTGCGCCCGATGCCGCAGCGGGTCGCGGCCGAGACGTCTCCGATCTGGTCTTGGAGCTTACGACGCAGATCACAGGGCGACGATGAAGGGTGGGGAACAAGACGCCTGACGAGACCCGCATCACAGCGATCAGCGGCCCCGCTCGGGATGCCGACCGTCCGCGCCGCACGGACGCGAGGGGCGGATGACGGTCGGAGGCTCCACCGCTCGCCGAGCCGCCGAGTACGCGACGATCACCTCCCACCGGAAACGCCACCGGTCGTCGGGCAGCCGGCGGAAGACCGGCTCGCCCTGCTCGCGACGCCAGCGCGCGACCCGCGCGGTCAGCACGCTCAGCCAGATGGTCAGCGCGACGACGACGATCACGACGGACACGGCGAACCAGGCCGCGAGCACAGCCATGCGGAGACCTCCGATGTATCGGTAGTACGATATCTTTCCCGCTACCGACTTCTTAGAAATTTCGATACAGACATTCGGAGGATCTATGACCACGCCGACCGTTCGCAAGTTGCAGCTCGGCAACGAGCTCCGCCGAACCCGCGAAGCGGCGGGCAGGACCCCCGCCGAGGCAGCCAGGGTGTTGGGCGGCACCACGTCGAAGATCAGCAAGCTGGAGCTCGGCCAGAGCGGGATCACCCTCGGTGACGTCAAGATGCTGCTGGAGTTCTACGGTGACGATCCCGACCACGTCGAGTGGATGATGGCGCTCTCGCGCAACAACCGGGAGCGTGGCCGCTGGAGCGGCTATCGGGCGGCGTTCCCGGAGTGGTTCCGGATCTACGTCGACCTGGAGCACGACGCCGAGCACATCCGCTGGGCCGAGGTCGAGTTGGTCCCCGGCCTGCTGCAGACCGAGGACTACATCCGGGCGCTCTCGGCGTCGACGCCGTCCGTGTCAGGGCCGCCTGATGTCGACGAGGTGGTGCGGGCGCGCCTGGAGCGGCAGGAGATCCTGGACCGCGAGCAGCCACCGGCGCTGAACTTCGTGCTCTCCGAATCCTGCCTGCGCAGGATCGTCGGAGGCCCGGCCGTCATGGCCGCCCAGCTCACGCATCTCGCGGAACTGGCGGACCGCCCGAACATCCAGCTCCAGGTCCGCCCCTTCGACGCCGAGTCGACCCCCGGCGCGGTGTATCGGTTCACCACACTGCGGATCCCGGCGCCGGGCAGCGAACCGCCGCTGGAGTTCGTGTTCTGCGAGGACCTCGACGACGCCCGATACCTCGACGATCACGAAGCCCTGCGTACCTACGACGCCACATGGAGCGCCATGCAGGCTTCTGCGCTCGGTCCGGTCGAGTCCCAGCGTATGCTCCGTGACGTGGCACAGCAGTACGCGAAAGGACGTCCCGGATGATCCACTCTCAGCCTGACTTCACCGATGCCGACTGGTTCACCAGCAGTTTCACCGATGGCAACGGCACCCAGTGCGTCGAGGTGGCCGTGGTCCGGGGCTGGGTCGGCGTGCGCGACACCAAGCAGCATGGTGCCGGGCCCATCCTGGCCTTTACGCCCACCGCCTGGGAGGCGTTCCTCCTCGGGGTCCACGCGGACGAGTTCACGAGCTGACCGGACCGCCCTGCCGGATCAGTCCGTCTCGAACCGGGGGAACAGCGGCGAAGGGGCGGGCAACTCCGGCTGCCGATCCCCCAGCTGCGCCGCCATCCGACGCGCGGCGGCGGGGAGGAACGGCGTGAGTTCGTCGGCAATCGTCCGCGCGCTGTAGACCAGCGTGCACAGCGCGACATCGAGTTGCCGGGCGGCGTCTTCATCACCGCCTTTCGCTGACTTCGCCAGGGCCCACGGCGCGACCGTCTCGACGTAGCGGTTCGCGGCGTCCACGACGTCAAGCACGGCGGCCGACGCGGACCGGAAGTCGAATCGGCGCATCGCCTCGTCAACCCGCGCCATCACCGTGGCACACGCGTGTACGACGGGCTCGTCAGCAGGCAACTCGATTCCACCGGGTACCCGCCCCTCGCGGTACCGGTGCACCATGCTGACCGTGCGGTTGACCAGATTGCCCAGGCCGTTCGACAGATCCTCATGGTAACGCGCAACGAGCCGTGGCACCGTGAAATCAGCCTCGCCCACTCGTGGGACCTCACGTACCAGCCACCAGCGCAGCGCATCCGCGCCGTAGATATCGACGATCGAGACCGGATCGACCGCGTTTCCGAGCGACTTACCGATCTTCTTCCCGTCGACGGTGAGGTAATCGTGCACGAAGATCGTATGCGGCGTCGGCTGACCTGCCGAGAGCAGCATCGCCGGCCAGTACACCGCATGGAATCGCGTGATCCCCTTGCCGATGACGTGGACCGTTTCGTCACCCTCCACCCACCACGTGCGGTATTCCTCGGATTCGGGGTCCCCGAAGTGTAGAGCCGTAATATAATTGATGAGCGCGTCGAACCACACGTAGACGACCTGCGAAGGATCGTCAGGTACTGGAATGCCCCAGCCACGAGCACGCTCGACCGAACGGGACACCGAGAAGTCACGTAAGCCCTGGCGGATGAACCCCAGAACTTCGTTTCGCCGGACGTCGGGCTCGATCCGAAGCCGGCCGGACTCGATCAGCTCAGTGAGCTCGTCCTGATATCTGGAAAGCCGAAAAAACCAGTTCTGCTCCGATACCAGTTGCGGCACGACGAAGTGCTCTGGGCACGCACCGGCAACGAGTTCGTCCTCCTCGTAGAAAAGTTCGCAGCCAACACAGTACAGGCCCTGGTAGTGCTTTTGGTAGAGGTCGCCATTGGCTGCGGCGGCCAGCCAGAGTCGTTCCACTCCGGGTCGGTGCCGAGCATCAGAACTCGTCCGGATGAAGTCATCAAAGCTGATCTGCAAGGGATCACGCAGCGACTCGAATGCTGCCGCATTACGATCCACGAGTGCCCGGGTGGTGACCCCTTCCGATTCTGCCGCCTGAACGTTCTTCAGCGAGTTGTCGTCTGTTCCAGTGAGAAATTTGACCTTGCGGCCGCGATGCCGCCGGTGTCGCGCCGCAACGTCCGCCTGTACCAGTTCCATTGCGAAACCCAGGTGTGGCCGGGAATTCACATAGGGAATTGCGGTCGTGATGAACGTGCGAGGCATGATGCGCGTCACTTCCCGTCAGGCTGACTGAGAACACAAGTCTAGCGCCGGGGACCTCGCCGCAGGAGCAGCCATGCAGATCAGAGCACCGACCTGCATGGACCTTCCGTGAAGGACCCTCACGCCATGCTGGCGAGCCGTTCGATCGCTGCATGTTCCTGGTCCGCGATCGGCGGCGCGAGGGGCAGGACGCTCGTGGTCACCCTCGACCACAGGAGCCGACCGTCGAACTCCTGCTCCACAGACTCCACCCGCAGGATCTGGTAATAGGGGACCTCCACCGACTGCTCCGGGAGGTAGTGCGGGTACGTGGTGGATCCGTACAACGACGTGCCGTCCTCAAGCAGTGCTGTGAAGCGCGTGGTGACCACGATGAGACCGGGACCGGCCTGCATCATGATGCCGTCGAACGCGGGAACGTGGGCGATACCGTTCACGCCGAAGCGGAGGTGCGACACGCCGCCCTCGATACGCGAGTGGTCGATCGCGGGATCGGTTCGGAAGTCGGTGACGGACGACGCACGGACGTGCGCGAGAACCCGACCATCGGCGGCGCGGGCGTATGTCTCCCTGTTGTTGCCGATCAGATGGCGCCCAATCGAAAGATACCCGCCGGACGCGCGGTACATCCCCACCGTCCCGGGGGTCTCCCGAGCCGCCATGACCAGCGCACGATCACAGCACATCAGCACGATCGTCCGCGGATCCCAGCCCTCGGCGAGGTGTGTGAACTCGACGTTAATCTCGCTCACGCCGGTGGTCGTGTCGATCACCCCCTCGCCGACACCCAGGACAGGACGACCGTTGACGACACCCTCCACGCGATAGTCATGGCGCTGATTCACGTGCCAACTCCTCACCGTTGCCTGATTTCGACTCCACGTCAGGGTAACGACGAGAACACGGCGCGTCACTGCACCGATCGGTGCGCGTGCACAGCGACTGGGATGTGGGCGCGCATCAGTGCTGGCGGTTGCCGGTGGTCGCAGCGAGGTAGTCGCGGTTGAGCTGGGAGATCACGTCCAGCGGGATCTCCTTGGGGCACGCCGACGAGCACGCGCCGACGTTGGTGCAGCCCCCGAAACCCTCGGCGTCGTGCGTCGCCACCATGCGGACGACCCGGTCGGCCCGCTCGGGCTGGCCCTGCGGCAGCTCACCGAGATGGGTGATCTTCGCGCCGAGGAACAGCGACGCCGACCCGTTCGGGCAGGCCGCGACGCAGGCACCGCAGCCGATGCAGGCTGCCGCGGTGAACGCCCGGTCGGACCGGGCCTTGGGCACCGGCGTCGCATGGGCGTCCGGGGCCGCGCCGGTGGGCGCGGAGATGTACCCGCCCGAGGCGATGATCCGGTCGAAGGCACCGCGGTCCACGACCAGGTCCTTGATCACCGGGAACGCCGCCGCCCGGAACGGCTCGATCGTGATCGTCTCGCCGTCACGGAAGTGCCGGAGGTGCAGCTGGCACGACGTGGTGGCCTTCTGGGGGCCGTGCGGCTCCCCGTTGATCACCATGGCGCACGACCCACAGATGCCTTCGCGACAGTCGTGGTCGAATGCGACGGGCTCGTCGCCGTCGAGGATCAGCTTCTCGTTGAGGACGTCGAGCAACTCCAGGAACGACATGTCCTCGCTGGCGTCGTCGACGCGATAGGCGACCAGCCTGCCCTTGTCCGCCGCCCCGGCCTGGCGCCAGATGCGCAGGTTGAGCTCCATGTGCCGCTTTCCTCTCACTTGTACGAGCGCTGGCTGGGGGTCACGTAGGTGAAGGTCAGGTCCTCCTTGTGCAGCACCGGCGCCTCGCCACGACCGGCGAACTCCCACGCCGCGGCGTAGGAGAAGTTCTCGTCGTCGCGGGCGGCCTCACCGTCCTCGGTCTGGCTCTCGGCCCGGAAGTGCCCGCCGCAGGACTCGGTGCGGTGCAGGGCGTCGAGGCACATCAGCTCGCCGAGCTCCAGGAAGTCGGCCACGCGCCCGGCCTTCTCCAGCGACTGGTTGAGCTGCGCGCCGGTGCCGGGCACCTTGACGCTGCTCCAGAACTCCCGCCGCAGCTCCGGGATCCGGTCGAGCGCCTTGCGCAGGCCCTCCTCGGTACGTTCCATGCCGCAGTAGTCCCACATGAGGCGGCCGAGCTCGCGGTGGAAGGAGTCGACCGTGCGGTCCCCGTCGATCGAGAGCAGGTGCTCGATCCGCCCGTTCACCTCGGCCTCGGTGGCGCGGACCTCGTCGGCTCCCGGGTCGACGGGGCTCAGCCCCGCGCCGGCGAGGTAGTTCCCGATCGTGTTCGGCAGCACGAAGTAGCCGTCGGCGAGGCCCTGCATCAGCGCCGAGGCGCCGAGCCGGTTGGCGCCGTGGTCGGAGAAGTTCGCCTCACCGATCACGAACATGCCGGGGATGGTGCTCTGCAGGTCGTAGTCGACCCACAGCCCGCCCATCGTGTAGTGCACGGCCGGGTAGATCCGCATCGGCACCGTGTACGGGTCCTCGCCGGTGATGCGGTCGTAGATCTGGAACAGGTTGCCGTACTTCGCCGCGATGGCCGGGCGGCCCAGCCGCTCGATGGACGTCGCGAAGTCGAGGTAGACGCCCAGCCCCGTCGGCCCGACGCCGCGCTTGGCGTCGCAGACGGCCTTGGCCGCGCGGCTCGCGATGTCCCGCGGCACGAGGTTGCCGAATGCGGGGTACTGCCGTTCAAGGAAGTAGTCGCGGTCGGACTCGGGGATCTCGTTCGGCGGCCGCGACTCGCCGATCTCCTTGGGCACCCAGACGCGGCCGTCGTTGCGCAACGACTCGCTCATCAGCGTCAGCTTCGACTGGTGGTCGCCGCTCACCGGGATGCAGGTCGGGTGGATCTGCGTGTAGCAGGGGTTCGCGAACAGAGCGCCCTTGCGATGCGCGCGCCAGCCCGCGGTGACGTTGCAACCCTTGGCGTTCGTCGACAGGTAGAACACGTTGCCGTAGCCGCCCGACGCGATCACGACGGCGTCGGCGAGGTGGGTGCGGATCTCGCCGCTGACGAGGTCGCGAGCGACGATGCCGCGCGCGCGGCCGGCGACGACCACCAGGTCGAGCATCTCGTGGCGGGAGTACATCGTGACCCCGCCGGCGTCGATCTGGCGCTCGAGGGCCTGGTAGGCGCCCAGCAGGAGCTGCTGGCCGGTCTGGCCCTTGGCGTAGAACGTGCGGGAGACCTGTGCGCCGCCGAAGGACCGGTTGTCGAGCAGGCCGCCGTACTCCCGGGCGAACGGCACGCCCTGCGCGACGCACTGGTCGATGATCGCCACGCTGATCTCGGCGAGCCGGTGGACGTTGGACTCCCGCGACCGGAAGTCGCCACCCTTGACCGTGTCGTAGAACAACCGGTGGATGCTGTCGCCGTCGTTGCGATAGTTCTTCGCGGCGTTGATCCCGCCCTGCGCGGCGATCGAGTGCGCGCGGCGCGGGCTGTCCTGGTAGCAGAACGAGCTGACCTGGTAGCCGAGCTCGGCCAGGCTCGCCGCGGCCGAACCACCGGCCAGACCCGTGCCGACCACGATGACCTTCACCTTGCGCTTGTTCGCCGGGCTCACCAGCTTGACGCCGAAGCGCCGGTTCTCCCAGCGGGACTCGATCGGACCATCCGGCGCGGCCGTGTCGACGATCGGGTCTCCGATGGTGAAATCGCTGTACATGCTCATGCCACCACTCCGGTCAGTACGGCGAACGGAACCGATCCGAACCCGACGACCAACACGACCGCGACCACGGTCGAGACCCCCTTGAGCCTCGCCTGGGTCGCGGCGCTGGAGCGTCCGAAGGTCTGCAGGCCGCTCCACAGTCCGTGCTTGACGTGGAACCCGACGGCCACGACCGCCAGGACGTAGAAGAGCGTCACGTACCACCGCGACGGCGCGAAGCCGGCCACGACGTTGTCGTAGACCGCGCCGGAGACGCCGTTGGGGTTGAGCGTGCCCGTCGTCAGGTCCAGCACGTGGTAGACGATGAACAACGCGATGATCACTCCACCCCACCGCATGGTGCGGGCGGCGTAGCTGCCGCCCGTCACCGGCGGGCGGTGGGAGTACTTCACCGGGCGGGCCCGGCGCGCACGCAACGTGAGGACGACGGCCGACACGAGGTGCCCGAGCACCGCGGCGAGAAGCACGACCCGCACGGCCCAGAGCACGGTCTGCTCCGGCAACGCGGGCTCCCCCACGACCCGTAGCCACTCGGCGTAGGCATCGAGCGACTCCCGGCCGAGGAAGATCTTCAAGTTGCCGATCATGTGGACGACGAGGTAGAGCAGCATGATCGCGCCGCTCGTCGCCATCACGAACTTGAGCTGCGCCGAGGTGGGCCCACCCCGTCCGTTCGCCGGGCGCCGCGTCGCCGGGCGGGGGGCGCCGGGGGCGCGCCCGGCCCCGCGCTCTCCGAGAGTGACCATGCCCAAGGGTCACTTCCGACAATGTCGGACGTCCAATGCATCAGATCGGCCGAAGCGATGCACGTACGCTATGCCTGTGACGTTGCAGCAGCTCGCGTACTTCGTGGCCGTGGTCGATGTGCGCAGCTTCACTCGCGCCGCGGACACTGTCGGGGTCGCGCAGCCCACCCTGTCGCGGCAGCTCAGGGCGTTGGAGGACGAGCTCGGCGCCACGCTCGTCGATCGCGGCCGGTCCGGGCCCGTGCTCACACCGGCCGGACGTGCGGTCCTGCCGCTGGCCCGCCGGATGCTTGCCGACGCCGAGAGCGCGCGCAGCGTCGTGGCGGAGATCGTCGGGCTGCGTCGCGGACGGGTCCGCGTGGGAGCCACCCCGTCGTTGTGCATCGGCGTGCTGGCCGATGTCCTTCGGGTGTTCTCCGGGCAACACCCCGACATCGCGCTGGAGCTCATCGAGAGCGGTTCGCAACTCCTCGTGCGCTCGCTGGCTCGCGGCGAGCTCGACATCGCGCTGGTCATCGTGCCGGCGTCCGGGATCGATCCGGCCCTGCACACGACACCGATCCTGCGCGAACGGCTCTCGGTCGCCTCGCCCACGTCCGGCCGGGCCTCGTCGGGCGCGATGGGGATGCGCGAGCTGGCCCGGCGGCGTCTGGTCGTGCCGCGGGTGGGTTACGACGTGCGGGAGACGACCCTCAAGGCGTTCGCCGACGCCGGGGTGACACCGCGGTTCGCCGTGCAGGGCGGGGAGATGGATGCGGTGCTGCGGCTCGTCGAAGCCGGTACCGGGGTGGCGGTGGTGCCGGACCTGGTGTTCGCCGGGCGTCCCCGCCTGCGCCGGACCGTGCTCACCCCGGCGCTCTACCGGACCGTTGCCCTCGCCCGGCGGGCCGACCTCACCCCGACCCACGCCGTACAGGCGTTCTGCGACACCCTGCTGTCGTTCCTCGCCGACCTGTCGGCCGCGGGTGGCTTTCCCGGCGACGTCCAGGTGCTGAGGCGCCCGGACGCGGATTAGCCTCCGGGACGTGGCCGACGCCGACATCCACTTCCACTTCGATCCGTCTGCCCGTTCGCGTGGATGACCAGCAAGTGGGTGCGCACGGTGCGGGCCCTTCGCGACCACACCGTGGACCGGCAGTTCATCTCGCTGCGCCTGCTCAACTCCCACATCGACTACGCCGCGCACTTCCCGTCGGGGTACCAGGCCGGTCACACCGCGGGGCTGCGGCTGCCCCGGGTTGCGGCGCGCACCCGCGTCGAGCACGGACGGCCGATCCTGCACTTCGAACCGCCGGGTGGAGTCGCGTTCTTGGGCCCGGTGATCAGCCGCCTGCCCGGCGACGACCAGGCCGTGGACCTGTGGGACCACGTCGTCGCCCTGGCCCGCTTCCCCCGGTTTCGCCGAGCTGAAGCGCAGCCTCCGCGAGCTGCCCCAGCTGCGCGCCCTGGGCGTGAGCGAGCGCGAGGAGGGTGTGGTGCAGGACTGGCACGGGGGCAGCCGCCGTCAGAAGCGGTAGTGCCGGCGGCCCGGGAGGCGGACACTCAGTCGTCGACGGGTTCGGCACCCAGCTCGTCGGTGTCGGCTCCGTGGTCGGTCAGTGCCTCGCGGACCACGCGATACACCATGCCCCCTCCGTAGCCCTTGCGTGCGAGCATGCCCACCAGCCGCCGGCCGGCCACGACTCTCTCGTCCGGGGTGCTGGCGGGCATCGTGCGCAGCTTCCGGTCGACGAGCTCGCGCGCCCGCCGCTCCTCGGACTCGAGGTCGACCTCGGCGAGCGCGTCACCCGCCACCTCGTCGGCGACGCCCTTGCGCCGCAACTCCTGGGCGATCGCCCGCCGCGCCAGCCCACGGTGGGTGTGGCGGGCCCGGACCCACTGGCCGGCGAACGCGGCGTCGTCGATGAGCCCGACCTCGTCGAACCGCTCCAGTACCGTGAGCGCCGCCTCGTCGGGTACGCCCTTGCGCCCCAACGTCTGAGCGAGCTCCTGACGGGTGCGGGCCCGGTCGCTGAGCAGCCGCAGGCAGATCTCGCGGGCCACCACGACCGGGTCGGCGTCCGGATCGAGCTCGACGGGCTCCCCTGGTCGCCGGCGTCGACGCCCGGGCGGATCTGCGACCCCGCTGAGCGGCGGGGCACCGCCGGGCTCACCACGGCGCCCCGCCCGGCGGCCGGGCCGGTTCTCCGACGACCCGCCGTCCTCGTCCGGCCCTGTTCTCCGGGAGGGCGCCTTCCTCGTTCGCGCCTGCCCCCTCGTGACCAGGCCGTCCAGTCGGGCGGTGCGGGGGACCGGCTGCTCCGTCACGGCGATGTCGAACTCGGCCACCGGTGCCGGACCGTTCGACCCCTCCCCGGCGAAACCACCGATCTCGGCCACCGCGATCTCGGCCACCGCGATCTCGGCCACCGCGATCTCGGCCACCGCGATCTCGGCCACCTCCGTGCTCGGACTCACATCGCCGGGGTGTGCGGTGTCACGACCGTCCGCGTCGGCGAACACCGCGACGGGAGACTCTGCCGCGCCGGCCGGGTCGGCCACGCCGACCGCGTCGAACCGGGCGACCCGGGCCGCTCCGGCCCTCGCGGTCGGGCCGTCGCGATCGGCACCGAACCGGACCACCCGGACCTCAGCGCTCCCCTCCGACGTGGTGGAGCCGTCGGCCGATCCCCCGGCCACGCTCAGAAGTCGACGGGGGCAGGCAGCGGCGCGGCCTCGGCGTCGATCTGAGCGCCGATACCGAGCTTCTCCTTGATCCGCTTCTCGACCTCGTTCGCGACGTCGGGGTTCTCACGGAGGAACTTGCGGGCGTTCTCCTTGCCCTGGCCCATCTGGTCGCCCTCGTAGGTGTACCAGGCGCCGGCCTTGCGGATGATTCCCTGCTCGACCCCGACGTCGATGAGTGAGCCCTCCCGGCTGATCCCGACGCCGTAGAGGATGTCGAACTCGGCCTGCTTGAACGGGGGCGCCACCTTGTTCTTCACGACCTTGACGCGGGTGCGGTTCCCGACCGAGTCGGCGCCGTCCTTGAGCGTCTCGATACGGCGGATGTCCAGACGCACGGAGGCGTAGAACTTGAGCGCCTTGCCGCCGGTGGTCGTTTCCGGGGAGCCGAACATGACCCCGATCTTCTCCCGCAACTGGTTGATGAAGATCATCGTGGTGCCCGAGTTGCTGAGCGCACCGGTGATCTTGCGGAGCGCCTGGCTCATCAGGCGGGCCTGCAGACCGACGTGGCTGTCACCCATCTCGCCCTCGATCTCCGCGCGGGGCACCAGGGCCGCCACCGAGTCGATGACGATGATGTCGAGCGCGCCGGAGCGGATGAGCATGTCGGCGATCTCAAGGGCCTGCTCACCGGTGTCGGGCTGGGAGACGAGCAGGTTGTCGGTGTCGACGCCGAGGGCCTTGGCGTACTCGGGGTCGAGCGCGTGTTCGGCGTCGATGAAGGCGGCGATGCCGCCCAGGGACTGGGCGCTGGCGACCGCGTGGAGCGCCACGGTGGTCTTCCCGCTGCTCTCCGGCCCGTACACCTCCACGATGCGGCCGCGCGGCAGGCCGCCCACGCCGAGCGCGACGTCGAGGGCGATGGACCCGGTGGGGATGACCCCGATCGGTGGGCGGGTGTCATCGCCGAGGCGCATCACCGAGCCCTTGCCGTGGTTCTTCTCGATCTGGGCGAGGGCGAGTGTCAGCGCCTTCTCGCGGTCAGGTGCGGTCATCGCCGGTCTCCACCTCAGGGTGCTCGGGACTTGTCGATCGGTCTGGCGTCGACGGTAGGGGGCGCCACCGACAATCTGCGGACACGGTGGCGAACTGTGGACAGCTGCACCGTGATGTGGACGGAATCCTAGCGAACACTTGTTCGATCGCCTACCCCGACACGCCGGACGGCTGCGCTCCCCCGCCCGGCTGCGTGCACCGCTCAACGGCGGCCGGGCGGCACGTCGTAGGCGTCGCACACGGCGAACCACACGTCGCGTGCGTCGAAGCCGTGGTCGAGCGCCTGCTCCACCGTCCGCCCACCGAGCCGGACCAACACGTGGTCGCGGGACACCGAGGCGGCCCGCGCGGCGCCGAACTCGTCGTCCATCAACTCACGGAACCGGGTCAGTCGCACACCGGCCACGGTAGTGCCAGGCTGGATCCATGAGCGATCCGCTCCCGGCTGTCTGGGACGCGCTCGGCGGCCACCCGCGGGAGCTGCGGAGGCTGAGCGTGTCCGGTCCGCCGGCCACGCTGCGGTCCGTGTTCCCTGTCACGGGTGTCGGCGTCGCGGCCGTCGGGGCGAGCCTGCTGGCCGCCACCCTCGGCACGGGCGCACCGATCGGCCTCGACACCCGCGGTCTCGCCGTGGCGCTGCGCAGCGAGCGGTGTCTGCGCCGCGACGGTCGTCCGGCCGGCAGCCCGTTCGATCCCCTCTCCGCGTTCCACCGCACCGCCGGCGGCTGGCTGCGACTGCACGCCAATTACCCCTGGCATCGGGCCGCGGCGCTGCACGCGTTGGGGTGCGCAGAGCAAGAGGTGCCGGACGCGATCGCCACCCGCGGCGCCGTCGAGCTGGAGACGGCTCTGCACGAGGCGGGTGGGGTGGGTGCCGCGGTCCGTACCGAACGCACGTGGCGCGCGGCGACGGGCCCACCGCCCCCGCTGGTCGAGCACGGCGAGATCGGACCCGCCGCGGCCAGGCAGACGCGCAGGGCCCGCGTGCTGGACCTGACGCGGGTGATCGCCGGACCGGTGGCCACCCGCACCCTGGCCGCCCACGGCGCCGACGTGCTGCGGCTCGACGCGCCGGACCGTCCGGAGATCCCACTGCAGGCCTGGGACACCGTGGCGGGCAAGCGCAGCGCACTGCTCGACCTGCGCACCCATCTCGCGGAGCTGGACGAACTCCTCAGCGGCGCCGACGTGGTCGTCACCGGCTACCGGCCGGGCGCGCTCGACCGGTTCGGTCTGGCCCCGGAGGAGCTGGCGCAGCGGCACCCGGGGCTGGTGGTCGTGACGCTCTCGGCGTGGGGGCACCACGGGCCGTGGGCGGGCCGGCGCGGGTTCGACAGCCTCGTGCAGGCGGCGTGCGGGATCGCAGTCGCCGAGGGAGACGCCGAACGGCCCGGATCGCTCCCCGCCCAGGTGCTCGACCACGCCACCGGTTACCTGGCCGCCGCATGCACGTTGCTGGCGCTCGACCGGCAGCGCCGCGAGGGAGGCACCCACCACGTGCGGTTCTCCCTGGCCGCGACGGCGGCCTGGTTGCAGTCGCTCCCGCGTTCCGGTGTCGATGCGGCCGACCCGCCCGACGTCGACCCGGCGCCCTACCTGGAGCAGGTCGACAGCCTGCTCACGCTCGCGTCCCCGCCGGGCACCGTCGACGGCCGCCCGCTGCACTGGCCGGCACCACCGCCGGCGTTCGGCACGGCACAGCCCCGGTGGGTAGCGTCGGGTCCGTGACGTCCACCTTCGGCCAGGGCGACCCGACCGGCCTGTCCTCGCCGCTCGGGCAGCTGGTGGTGCTGTTCGGGCTGGTGGTGTCGCTGACGCTGCTGCTGCGCTGGTGGTGGCAGAACCGCAGGCGGTGACGTCGGGGCGCAGACCCCGGTGACCCAGGTCGGGTTCACTGCGACGATCGCGGGCATGACCGTCATCGCCGGGCCGTTCCATCTCGACGAGCCGCTGCGCGATGGCCGATCGTCCCCGACCTCACCGGGTACCTGGGCGGGATGGCCGTGCGTCAGCTCGTCAGAGGCGCCGACCGCACGGTGGCCGATCTGCTGGGACTGCGTGCCGTCGCGGAGGAGGACGTCGTGCTCGTCGACGCGCGGGACCTCGACCCCGCGGAGGAGACGTTCCTGGCGGCGTCGGCCGTACGGCGGTGTCCGGTCGATCGGGTGCCGGTACCCGACCGGCCCGTCTACCTCCACCTGGACCTCGACGTCGTGGACCCCCAGGATGTGCCCGGCCTGTTGTTCCCGGCTCCCGGCGGCCCACGCCTGCCCGCGTTCACCGCGGCGGTCCGGGACGTCCTGGCCGGCGGATCGGTGGCGGCGGTCGGGTTCGCGTGCACCTGGCGTCCCGGGAGCGGAGCCGATCGGATCCTCGCCGATCTTGCCCGGGAGGTCGCGGCGCCCCGCTGAGCGAGGAGAAACTGTCGGGGGTGGGGCGCATGATGGATCCCGTGAGCGCACTCGACGGCTTCTCCCCGGCCACCCGGGACTGGTTCCGGGGCGCGTTCGCCTCACCCACCCCTGCGCAGGACGGGGCGTGGTCCGCGGCTCAGGCGGGCCGGCACGCACTGGTGGTGGCCCCCACGGGCTCGGGCAAGACGCTCGCGGCGTTCCTGTGGGCGCTCGACCGGCTCGCCGCGGAGCCTCCGCCGGAGGATCCGAGACACCGCTGCCGGGTCCTCTACATCTCACCACTCAAGGCGCTGGCCGTCGACGTCCAGCGCAACCTCCGTTCCCCGCTCGCGGGCATCCGGCAGGCCGCGCAGCGGCTCGGGTTGCCGGTCCCCGACATCACCGTGGGCCAGCGCACCGGTGACACCCCCGCCGACGAGCGGCGCCTGTTCGCCCGCACGCCGCCCGACGTGCTCGTCACCACGCCGGAGTCGCTGTTCCTCCTGCTCACCTCGGCTGCGCGGGAGTCGTTGCGCGGGGTACAGACCGTCATTCTCGACGAGGTGCACGCCGTGGCGGGCACGAAGCGCGGAGCGCACCTCGCGCTCTCGCTGGAACGCCTCGACGAGCTGCTCGACTCCCCCGCGCAGCGGATCGGGCTCTCCGCGACGGTGCGCCCGCTCGACGAGGTGTCGACGTTCCTCGCAGGCGCGCGTCCGGTCGAGGTGGTGGCGCCGAGGACACCGAAGACGATCGAGGTCACGGTCGAGGTGCCCGTGCCCGATCTGTCCGCGCTCGACGAGCGGCCCGCGCCGGGCAGCTCCGACGAGGAGGTGATCGGGTCGGCGGCCGGCACGGCGCGGCGGCCGTCGATCTGGCCCGCGGTGGAGCGGCGGCTGCTGGAGCTGGTGCGCGAGCACCGTTCCACGATCGTGTTCTCCAACTCCCGGCGGCTCGCCGAGCGGCTCACCGCCCGGCTCAACGAGCTCGCCGCGGAGGAGGTGGAGCAGGCGGTCGAGCTGGACGAGCGGAGCGCAGGCGCAACGCCCGACGACGTCGCGTTCCCGGCGGAGGCCATCGGCCAGTCCGGCAGGGGCAACGGCGCGGCGCCGACGGTCGCCAAGGCCCACCACGGGTCGATGTCGCGCGAGCAGCGCACCATCGTGGAGGAGGAGCTCAAGGCCGGTGCGCTGCCCTGCGTGGTGGCCACCTCCAGCCTGGAGCTGGGCATCGACATGGGCGCGGTCGACCTCGTCGTGCAGGTGGAGGCGCCGCCGAGCGTGGCGTCCGGGCTGCAGCGCGTCGGCCGCGCCGGTCACCAGGTGGGTGCGGTCTCCAAGGGCGTCGTCTTCCCCAAGTACCGGGGCGACCTGGTCTCGTGCGCGGTGGTCGCCGAGCGGATGACGGCGGGCGCGATCGAGTCGATGCGCTACCCCCGCAACCCCCTCGACGTGCTCGCGCAGCAGATCGTCGCGATGGTCGCGATGGAACCGTGGCAGCTCGACGACCTCGCGCGCGTCGTCCGCCGGGCCGCGCCGTTCGCGGCGCTGCCCGACTCGGCGCTGCACTCCGTGCTCGACATGCTCGCGGGCCGCTACCCGTCCGAGGAGTTCGGGGAGCTGCGGGCCCGCATCACGTGGGACCGCGTCACCGACCAGCTGCAGGGACGCCCCGGTGCGCAACGGCTCGCGGTGACCTCGGGGGGGACGATCCCCGACCGCGGCCTGTTCACGGTCATGACACCCGGCGGGGCCGACGGCGCGGGATCGCGGGTCGGTGAGCTCGACGAGGAGATGGTCTACGAGTCGCGCGTGGGCGACACGTTCCTGCTCGGCACGTCGAGCTGGCGGGTCGAGGACATCACCCACGACCGCGTGATCGTCACCCCGGCGCCGGGAGTGCCCGCGCGGATGCCGTTCTGGAAGGGCGAGTCGATCGGGCGTCCGCTGGAGCTGGGGCGCGCGGTCGGCGCGTTCGTCCGGGAGATGTCGGCACTGGCCGACGAGCCCGCGCGCGAACGGGCCGCGGCGGCCGGGCTCGACGCGTGGGCCACCGACAACCTGCTCTCCTACCTGCACGAGCAGCGGGACGCCACCCGCCACGTCCCCAGCGACCGCACGATCCTGGTGGAGCGCTTCCGCGACGAGCTCGGCGACTGGCGGCTCGTGGTCCACTCGCCGTTCGGGGCGCAGGTCAACGGCCCGTGGGGGCTCGCCATCGCCGCACGGATGCGGGAGCGGCGGGGGGTGGAGGTCCACGCGGCGTCGGCAGACGACGGCATCGTCCTGCGGCTGCCCGACGCGGTCGACGACTCGGGCACGGAGGTCGTCCCCACGGCGGAGGACGTACTGCTCGATCCCGGGGAGGTCGAGCAGATCGTCGTCGCCGAGCTCGGCGGCTCGTCGCTGTACGCGTCGCGCTTCCGGGAGTGCGCCGCCCGCTCGCTGCTGCTCCCCCGCCGCGATCCCAAGCGGCGCAGCCCCCTGTGGCAGCAGCGTCAGAAGTCCGCGCAGCTCCTGGTCGTGGCAGGTCGATACGAGCAGTTCCCGGTGACCCTGGAAGCGATGCGCGAGTGCGTGCAGGACGTCTACGACCTGCCCGGGCTGCGTGAGCTGATGGCCGACATCGCCTCGCGCAAGGTGCAGGTGGTGGAGGTGGCGACGCCCGCGCCGTCGCCGTTCGCGCGGAGCCTGCTGTTCGGCTACATCGGGATGTTCCTCTACGAGTCCGACGCCCCGCTGGCCGAACGCCGGGCCGCGGCGTTGTCACTGGACTCGACGCTGCTCGCCGAGCTGCTGGGCTCCGAGGCGATCCGGGAGTTGCTCGACCCGGAGGTGCTGGCCGAGGTCGAGGCGTCGCTGCAGCGGCTCGCGCAGGACAGGCACGCCCGCGACGCCGAGGGCGCGGCGGACCTGCTGCGCTTCCTCGGTGACATGACCACGACCGAGGCGGCGGCGCGCGGCGTGCAGGAGGAGTGGCTCGCCGGCCTGCAGTCGACGCGCCGGGCCATCCGGGTACGGATCGCGGGTGAGGAGCGCTGGCTCGCCATTGAGGACGCGGGCCGCGTGCGCGACGCGCTCGGTGCCGCACTCCCCGTCGGGGTGCCGGAGACGTTCACCGAGCCGGTGGCCGACCCGCTGGGCGACCTCGTGCTGCGCTACGCCCGCACCCACGGGCCGTTCCCACCGGCTGAGTGCGCGTCCCGGTTCGGGCTGGGGGTCGCGGTGGTGGCGGGCGTGCTCGACCGGCTGGTGGGGTCGGGCCGGCTGGTCCGCGGCGAGCTCCGCCCGGCGTCGGAGGGGATCGAGTACTGCGACGCCGAGGTGCTGAGGCGGCTGCGGCGGGCGTCGCTGGCCCGGCTGCGGGCGGAGGTCGAGCCCGTCGAGCAGCGGGCACTGGGCCGGTTCCTGCCGGCCTGGCAGGGCGTGCAGACCGGCGCCGAGGGCGGGCGACGCGGCCGGATGCGCCGTGCACCCGGCGCCGAGGACGTGCTCGGCGTGGTCGAGCAGCTCGCCGGGGCACCATTGCCGGCCAGCGCCCTGGAGTCGCTGATCCTCCCGGCCCGGCTCCCCGGTTACACCCCTGCGCTGCTCGATGAGCTGACCGCGGCGGGCGAGGTCACGTGGACGGGCTGCGGTACCCTCGCGGGAGGCGACGGCTGGCTGGCGCTGGCCCCCACCGACGTCGCCGACCTGCTGCTGCCCGAACCCGAGCCGGACGTGGCCGAGACACCGCTGCACCGGGCGCTGCTGGCCGCCCTGGGCCGGCCCGACCTGGAGGCCCCACCGGTGGGCGGCGGTGCGCTGTTCTTCCGGGAGCTCGCCGACCGTGCAGGCCGCACCGTGGTCGACGGTGGCGAGGCGGCCCCGGCCGACGACGCCGTCGTCACCGCGATATGGGACCTCGTGTGGGCGGGGCTGCTCAGCAACGACACCCTCGGGCCGCTGCGCGCCCGGCTCGGTGGCGCACGCTCGCCGGGCTCGCGCGGCGGCGCCGCACACCGGACCCGGCGCACGCCCTCACGCGGCCGGTACGCGCAGCTACGAGCGGGGCGTCCCGCCATGCCGAGCCGTACCGGACCGGCGTCGGTCGGCGGGCGGTGGGCGGTGGCGATCGACCGCGAGCCCGACGCCACCCGGCGCGCCCACGCCCGCGCAGAGGCGTTCCTGGAACGCCACGGCGTTCTCACCCGCGGCGCGCTCGCCACCGAACGGGTCACCGGTGGATTCGCGGCGGTGTACCGGGTCCTGCGCGCGATGGAGGACTCCGGCCGCGCCCGCCGCGGGTACGTCGTCGAGGGCCTCGGCGCCGCGCAGTTCGTGGTTCCGGGCGCGATCGACCGCCTGCGCGCCCTTTCGCGGCCCGACGGTGGTCCGGCGGGCGCCTCCCCCGGCGGTGACGAGGGCGGCGGCGAGTTGTCGCGGGTGGTCCTCGCGGCCGCCGACCCGGCGCAGCCCTACGGCGCGGCGCTGGGCTGGCCCGACACGGTCGGCGACACGAAGCATCGCCCGGGGCGCAAGGCCGGCGCACTGGTGGTGCTGGTCGAGGGCGGGCCGGCCTTGTACGTCGAGCGGGGTGGGCGCTCGTTGCTGTCGTTCACCACCGATCGCGACGAGCTCGCGGCCGCTGCGCAGGCGCTCGCCGGTGCCGTGCACGAGGGCTGGCTGGGGTCGCTCGCCGTCGAGCGCGCGGACGGCGTCGGGTCGCTGGGATCCGAGCTCGGCGACATCCTCACCGAAGCCGGCTTCCGGGTGACACCGAAGGGCCTGAGACTGCGCGCCTGACCTCCGCGCGGTCCGGTCCACGAGTGGTAACCCGATGGCTGGGGACCCGCCCGCCCACCATGATCCGGCCATGACCCGCACCGACGTCCCCGCATCCTGGGACGAACGCAGCACTCTGACCACCTTTCTCGACTAGGCGCGCGCCACCGTCCGGGCGAAGTGCGAGGGGATCAGTGAGGCCGACACCCGCCGCGCACCCCTCCCGGCGAGCCCACTGATGACGGTGTCAGGGCTGGTCAGCCACGTGCACTGGGTGGAGTACTTCTGGTTCCAGGTCACCTACCTCGGCGAGGACGACCACGGCCCGTGGACGGCGGACGACCCCGACCGCGAGTTCCGGATCGCGCTCGACACCCCGATCGCGGACCTGCTCGACGCCTACGACCGGCAGTCCGAGCGCTACCGCGCGCTCGTCGCCGCTCACGGGCTGGACACCTTCTCCGCGGGTGTCCGAGCCCGCACCGGGCAGCCGTGCACGTTGCGCTGGATCATGCTGCACCTCGTCGAGGAGATCGCGCGCCACAACGGCCATCTCGACATCCTCCGCGAGCTCGCCGACGGCGTTCGGGGCGACTGAGCCCCGACCGGGAGCACCGGCCGCAGGGAAGCGGGTCAGCGGCGGCGCCGCGGGCGCGGTCCGGAGGTCCGACGTCGCCCGGACCGCCGCGGCCCGGACCGTGCTGACCTCGTCCGCGGCGGTACGGCAGGCAGCGGTACGGCAGGCAGCGGGGCGTCCCGCGCGGGAGTTGCGGCTGCCGCCGCCCGCGTGACGGGTTCGGTGCGGTGTGCGAGGTGCTGCTGGACGAGCGTCCACGCGTTGTTGGTGAGCCAGTAGAGCAGGATCGCGACGGGGAACGGGAAGAACGCCCCGCTGACCAGCACGCCCATCGGGACGACCCACGGCATCCACACCATGACGGCGGCGACCGGCCCTTCGAGAGGCTGCAGGCGCAGCGCATGGCGGGCCGAGAAGTGCGTGGCGAACGCCGCCAGCAGCATCAGCGGCACGGCGACAGCGACCACGTCGCCCCGCTCGACGTGCGCGCCGAAGGAGTCGAGAAGTTCCTGGGGCATGGTCACGTACGACGACAGCGGTGCTCCGAACAGCCGGGCCTGCAGGAACGAGCGCACCTCGTCCGGCGCGAAGGCGTAGTTCGGGATGCTGGCGTTCTGCTCGAAGGACAACCCCGACCGGTTGAAGCACCGCAGCACGTGCAACAGCCCGAGGAACACGGGAAGTTGCAGCAGCGCGGGCAGCACGCTGCCCAGGGTGCTGACGCCGTGGGCGCTCTGCAGGGCGCGGGATTCCCGCACGAGCCGGGCGGGGTCGGCGGCGTGCCGGGTCCGGAGTTCGGCCAGCTGCGGCGCCAACGCACGCTTCACGCGCCCGGACCGGACCTGACTCAGGAACGGCTTGATCATCACAGCGCGCAGGGTGAGCACGAGGAACACCACCGACAGCGCCCAGGCGATGCCGCTCGCGGGACCGAGCAGGAGGGCGAAGACCTCGTGCCAGAACCACATGAGGGCGGACACGACGTGGTAGACGGGGTCTAACACGGCGCCGGCGCCATGACGAGTACCGATGCAGGCAGGGTGGACGCCGGCGCGCAGGCGGACGTGGGCGAGGCCGATGTTGGCAGGACGGACGGGGGCAGGACGGACGGGGGCAAGACGACACTCCACGGCAGCAGGACTGGGGGCTCCGAGCCGGCGACACAGGGGCGCGGGCGAACCGCGCGTGGAGAACTACACCGCCGGGACGGGCCCTGACGGGGCACGGGAGCGGGTGTGTCCGGCGGCATCCGGGTCGCGCTGACCGGGCACCGCGCGGCGGGCGAGTGCACGGTGGTGGTCTCGTGCGGCGACGGCGGGCACACCGCCCGCGGCGGAGCGGAGCACGACGGCGTGATGACGGGCCATGCCCCATGCGCACAGCAGCGCGCCGAGCGCACCGACCAGCAGGAACGGGTTGAGCGCGGCGTCACCGGCAACGGCGGCGCCGAGCACGAACGAACCCAGCAGGATCGAGAGCAGAAGGATCGGGCGCAGCACCAGCAGGCCCGTCGCCTGTGCCCACGCCCACCGCATACTCAGACCGTACTCGTCCCGCGAGCCCGGGAGACGGAACGCGGGACGCCACCGGTGTCCGGCCTTCACGGCCCGAAACCCGTCGCCCAGGCGTACGCGGGTGCAGGACAGTGGTGGCGTGCAGACCGTTGATGACGTCTACGCGCTGAAGGGTTGGTTCGAGCCGGAGCGTCCCGGACCGATGCTGTACGCCCATGCGAGCGCCACCGGGATCGGATGCTGCCACGTCGACCGGTGGCCGCGGCCGCGGGTCGTGTCGACGCAGTCCGCGACTGTGCCTCCGCCCGACGCGTCGACGGCGGGCGGCAGCGTGGCCCGGCCCGGCACCGGCACCCGACCGGGCCCACCCCCCGGCGGTGCGGCGGCTCGGACCCGACGACGTGGGGGGCCTCGAGGCGCTCGACCCCGAGGACGTCTGGATCCACGAGACCCGGGGTGGCGCGCAGCGGCCAGCAGAATCCGGAATGGCGTGGGCGACGTTCGCGGGTGGCGGCCCGGTCTCGGTCGCCGCGGCGTTCTACGTCGGCGCGACGTACGAGGACATCGGCGTGGTGACCGACCGGCAGCACCGCAACCGAGGCCACGCGACGGCGTGCGCGTCCTCGTTGGTCGCCGACATCCGGGCCCGCGGGCGCCGTCCGAGCTGGACCACCTCACCCGGCAACGCGGGCAGCCTCGCGGTGGCGGCCCGGCTCGGTTTCGTACGGCAACGCGACGACGTCCTCTACGCGGTGCGGGTGCCCGTCCCGGACTGAGCCAGCCCGTCGAGGATGCGGTCGAGGCCCCACAGGAACTGTTCGGTGGTGATGTAGGTGGCCATCGTGGCCGCCACTGCGGCGCTGCGCGGGTAGTGCGCGGCCGGGACCGTTGCGAACGCGGTGGCCCGGGCGGCCACCCGCTCGTCCTCGGGCGGGGGTGGCCCGGGCTGCTCGAGCTCGGCCACCTCGAGGGAGACTGCACCGAGGACGTAGGTGGTGAGCAGGTACGACGCGCGGGCCGCGGCCTCGGGGTCGAGGTCGGCCGCGGCGAGGACCTCCAGCAGCGTCTCGCCGACCGCCAGCGCGTTGGGCCCGTTCAACGGCACCCCGCCCATCAACGCGACGACGCCGGCGTCGACGAGCAGCTCGGTCCGTAGCGCGACGGCGAGCGCGGTGATGCGATCCCGCCACGGCTCGGCGGGGTCGGCGAAGCACTCCCGGCCCACGCGCCCGAGCACGCTGTCCACCAGCGCACCCAGCACGGCGGCCTTGTCGGGGAAATAGGTGTAGACGGCATTGGGCGCCACGCCGAGCTGGGCCGCGATGCCCCTGATCGAGACGCCCTCGGCGCCGCGTTCGGCCAGTAACCGGTGCGCGGCGTCGAGGATCTGTTGCTCGCTGAGGGCACGACGGGGTCCGGGCCGGCTGCGCGTCACAGGTCTCCTCCGATCCATTTGACTCCGAACACCGTACAGCATCTAGTTGCTGTACATCGTGCAGAGAAGGAGTCCTCCGATGAACCTCCCCCGCATTCTCGCCTGGTCTGCCGGGTTCCTGGCCTTCCCGATCGCCGGCGGCGCGGTCGCCGGTCGGGTCGACGACCCGGTCTCGGCCCTGACCGGGGGGCCTCGTCAGCGGTCTGGTCATCGGCGCCGGACAGGCGCTCGCGTCCTGGCGGCGCATCGACGCCCGGCGCTGGATCCCGGCCACCGCCGCCGGTATGGGCATCGGTCTGGTCATCGGCGCCACCGCCGTCGGATTCGGGACCGACCTCGGCCGGCTCGCCCTCATGGGCGCACTCACGGGTGTGCCGCTCGGCATGGCCCAGGTCTCTCGCCCCACCCCGCGGCACGCGCGGGCGCTGGATCTGGGCCGCGGCGCTGCCACCGCTCTGGGCGCTGGGCTGGACCCGTCACCACGCTGCTCGGCATCGACGTCGAGTCGCAGTACACGAACTTCGGCGCGTCGGGCGCCATCACGTTCGCGGTGCTCTCGGGCCTCCTGCTCGAACGCCTGCTCCCGGGCGACAGCCACCGCGACGACCCCGCGCGCGACGTTCGGACCGCGACCAGCAGGCCCGCTGAACCCCACCGTTGCCGGCTCGGCTCCCGTCCGGGTCCACCGTCCCCAGATCCACCGTCGCAGCGTCGACCGGACCGTTCCCGGTGCGGCGCCGATCGGTGGAGGGGCCGCTAACGTCTACGGACATGCCCGAAGGTGACACGGTGTATCTCGCCGGGAAGCGGCTGCGCGCCGCGCTCTCCGGCGCCACGCTGCTGCGCGGCGAGCTGCGGCATCCGAAACTGGTGGAGCACGACCTCACCGGGCGCACCGTCCTGGACGTGGCGTCGGTCGGCAAGCACCTGTTCACCCGGTTCGACGACGGCCGCAGCCTGCACAGCCACTTCAAGATGGACGGCTCGTGGCACCTCTACCGACCCGGGATGTCGTGGCAGCGGCCCGCGTACGAGGCCCGCGCGGTGCTGGAGACGCAGGTTCGCGTTGCCGTCGGGTTCGCGCTGCACGACATGGAACTGCTGCCCACCGCCGACGAGTCGCGTCTGGTCGGGCACCTCGGCCCGGACCTGCTCGACCCCGGCTGGTCCGACGAGCACGCCGCCGAGGCCCTGCGCCGCGTCACGGCCCGCGCCGACCACGAGGTCGGGCTGGTGCTGTTGGAGCAACGCGCGATGGCGGGCGTGGGGAACCTGTACAAGACCGAGGTGTGCTTCCTGCTCGGCCTCTCGCCGTGGACGTTCGTCCGCGACCTCCCCGACCCGGCTGCGGTGATCACGCTGTCGCGCGAGCTGCTCCTGCGCAACGCCGATCGGCCCGAGCAGTCCACCACCGGCGAGCTCGGGCGAGGCCGCCAGCACTGGGCGTTCGAGCGTGGCGGCCACCGCTGCCTGCGCTGCGGCACCACGATCCGCGTCGGCGAGCAGGGTGACGGCGTCTACGCCAGGGTCGCCTACTGGTGCCCGACGTGCCAGCCCGGCCCGACCCCACCGCTACGCCGACAAGCCTCCCGACGCTGAGCCCACACGCACCGGGTCCAACCGCCGCGAGCCACGTCCCCCGCCGCGGTGCTCGCCCCGTCGGTGCCCCACCGAGCGGCCACGCTCCCGCGGCCCCCCGTCCAACGGCGCGCTGCCCCCCGTCTAGGGGCGCATCACCGCACACGGATGGGTCGCCGACGCACACGGCGCGCCGATGCTCACGCCGTCTGCGTCGGTGGTGTCAGGTCAGGCCGTGCCGGACTGCTTCTGGGTGTTGATCTGTGGGACCGCGGCGGGCGTCGGGGCGCCCGCCTCCAACTCGCCCGCCACCGGAGTGCCGCGCATGGACGCGCGAATCTGCTCCAACCGGCTGGACCCGGCCATGTCCGTCGCCGAGGCCTGCACCTCGAGCATCCGGCCCTGTACGGAGTTCTGTGCCAGCTCGGCCGAGCCGATCGCGTTGGCGTAGCGGCGCTCGATCTTGTCGCGCACCTCCTCCAGCGACGGTGTGTTGCCCGGGGCAGCGAGCTCGCTCATCTGGCGCAGCGAGTTCGCAGCCTGCTCCTGCATCTTCGCCTGCTCCAGTTGGCTGAGCAGCTTGGTCCGCTCGGCGATCTTCTGCTGGAGCATGAACGAGTTGCGTTCGACGGCCTTCTTGGCCTGGCCTGCTGCCTGAATGGCCTGGTCGTGGAGGGTCTTCATGTCCTCGACGGACTGCTCGCCGGTGACCAACTGCGAGGCGAACGCCTGCGCGGACTGCTCGTACTGGCCCGCCTTGGTCTCATCACCCGCGGCCCGCGCCTGGTCGGCGAGTACGAGCGCCTGCCGGGCCGAGGCCTGCAGCTTCTCGATCTCGCCCAGCTGGCGGTTGAGCTTCATCTCCAACTGGCGCTGGTTGCCGATCACGGCAGCAGCCTGCTGCGACAGGGCCTGGTGCTGACGCTGAGCGTCCTCGATCGCCTGCTGGATCTGCACCTTGGGGTCGGCGTACTCGTCGACCTTCGACGAGAACAGGGCCATCATGTACTTCCAGGCCTTCACGAACGGATTGGCCATCTTCTCCGCCTAACTTCGGGTGCCGTCTCTCGCCGCCGACGGGAAACCGCCGGCCCTCGGTGACCAGCCCCATCGTGGCACCGGACCGGCCGGTCTTCCACCGCGCGGCGACGATATCGGGGATCTTCCCGAGGCCGCGACCGGGGCAACCCGGGGATCGGACCGGGGTCAGGCCGCCGCGCGGACCGTGCCGGGTCGGGATCCGACCGGTGCGGGAGCCGGGGCCGGGCCCGTTGGAGCAAACGGCACCGCAGCAGGCACCGGCGTGGTGAGGGGCTCGGTCCCGGTCGCCAGGCGCAGGTCCATGTGGCGCAGGCCGACCGGGCGGCCGCGCGCGGCGGACTCGCCCAGGGAGCCGGCGATCGATTCCGCGATGGCCTCGGCGGCGCCGGTGAGCAGGTCGGGCAGCGCCACGTCGAGGGCCTCGCAGATCGCGGCCAGCAGCTCGCTGGAGGGCTCCTTGCGCCCCCGCTCGACCTCTGAGAGATAGCCCAGGCTCACCCGGGCCCGCCGGGACACCTCGCGCAACGTGCGCCTGCGCGCCGTCCGGGCCCGCCGCAGGGCGCCGCCGATCGCCTCCCGCATCAGCACCGCCATGCGAACCCTCCTCGTTCTGCGCCGGCTCGTTCGCGCCGGCTCGATCTGTGGCGACTCGATGGCCGCCGACTCGGTCTCCGCCGACTCCGAGCGCCGATGAGATCACCGTACCGACTCGGGCGGCGCGGCGCCGTCGCGTGCCTCGACCGTTCACGTCCGCCCACGGCGAACAACGGCCTGTCACCCCGACTTGTCCGAGACCGCCGCCGCCGCGCGCAGCCGCACCGCCCGCCGCACGTAGTCCACCCCGGTGACGACGGTGAGGACGAGCGCCGCCGCCATGGCGGTCCACCGCACCGCACCGACGGCTGCCGCCGCGCCCACGAGCTCGACGAGCGGCAGCAGGTACAACCCGATCGCGAACGTCTGGACCAGCGTCTTCGCCTTCCCGCCCCGGCTGGCGGGAATGAGGCCGCGGCTCAGCACGACGAACCGCAGCACGGTGATGCCGACCTCCCGCACCATGATCACGATCGTGACCCACCACGGGACCAGCCCGAGCACGGAGAGCCCGATCAGGGCGGCACCCGTGAGCACCTTGTCCGCCATCGGGTCCGCGATCGTGCCGAACGCGGTGACCAGGCCGCGGCTGCGCGCCAGCTCGCCGTCGAACCGGTCGGTGATCGCGGCGAGTGCGAAGACACCGAACGCCGCGAGGCGCCAGGTCGTGCTGGTGCCGCCGTCGACGAACAGCGCCGCGACGAACACCGGGACCAGCACCAGGCGCAGGCCGGTGAGGACGTTGGCGATGTTCAGCAGCGGCGGCTCCTGACGGGGCGTCGTCATCCCGACACCCGGGCGCCGGACCCGACCAGCTCGCTGCGCGGCACCGTCTCGCGCGGGGACACGAGCAGGTCGGTGCCCTCGGTGCCGACCACCACTGCGCGGACGAGTTCCCCGACGGCCAGACCGGAGCCCCGCTCGAGCACGCATTCGCCGTCGACCTCGGGGGCCTGGTGCGCGGCGCGCCCGGTGCACTCGACGTCCTCGTCCTCGGCCGCCTCGATCAGCACCGTCACCTCGGTGCCGACGCGGTCCTCGGCGCGCTGGGCCATCAGCTCGTCGGCCAGCGCGGTGATCCGCGAGACCCGGGCCGTGATCTCCTCGGCGGGCAGGTGTCCGTCGTAGCCCTCGGCCTCGGTGCCGTCCTCGTCCGAGTAGCCGAACACGCCCACCGCGTCGAGCCGCGCACCGGTCAGGAACGCCTCCAGCTCGGCGACGTCGTCCTCGGTCTCGCCCGGGAACCCGACGATGAAGTTGCTGCGGATGCCGGCCTCGGGTGCGAGGACCCGGATGCGCGCACACAGGTCGAGGAAGTCCTTGCGGGACCCGAACCGTCGCATCCGCCGCAGGACCGACGGGCTCGCGTGCTGGAACGACAGGTCGAAGTACGGTGCGAGACCCGGTGTGGTCGCGATGACCTCCATCAGGTCGGGCCGCAGCTCCGCCGGCTGCAGGTAGCTGACGCGGATCCGGTCGATGCCGGGCACGTGCGTCAGGCGCGGCAACAGCCGGGACAGCGCACGCGTCCCGCCGGGCAGGTCCTTGCCGTAGGACGTCGAGTTCTCGCTGACCAGCACGAGCTCGCGCACACCCTGCATGCCCAGCCAGGCGGCCTCGGCCACGACGTCGTCCTGGGGCCGGGAGAGGAACGACCCGCGGAAGGACGGTATGGCGCAGAACGCGCAGCGCCGGTCGCAGCCCGAGGCGAGCTTGAGGTTCGCGACCGGGCCGTCGGACAGCCGTGTCCGGGCCAGGTTCGGCACCCAGGCATGACCGGGGATCTCGACGTCGGACGCCGCGGCGGGCCGCTGCACCGGTGAGATGGGCAGCAGCGTCCGCCGGTCCACCGGCACGTGCGGGTCGGGCGTGTGCCCGTCGAGGACGTCGGACAGGCGTTCGGCGAGTTCGGGGTAGGCGTCGAAACCGAGCACCGCGTCCGCCTCGGGCAGGTTCTCGGCCAACTCCTTGCCGTAGCGCTCGGCCATGCAGCCGACCGCCACGACCTTGGCGCCGTGCGACTTCGCGATGTCGGACGCGGCGAGCAGCGTGTCGATCGAGTCCTTCTTCGCCTGCTCCACGAACCCGCACGTGTTGACGACGATCACGTCCGCGGTCTCGTCGGCGTCGACCAGCTCCCAACCCGAACCGGCCAGGCGGCCCGCGAGCTCCTCCGAGTCGACCTCGTTGCGGGCACAGCCCAGGGTCAGCAGGGCGGCGCGGCGCGGGGTGGGTCGGGTTTCGGACACGGCACCCAGCGTATCCGCCGCGTTGTGATCTACTCCCGGGCGTGGCGACGGTGGTCGTGCGGCGGGCGCGGACCGCCGACGTGACGACGATCAAAGACCTCGTGGACGGCTACGCGGGGCGGGTGCTCCTGGCCAAGGAGACCGTCACGCTCTACGAGTCGGTGCAGGAGTTCCTGGTCGCCGAGCTGGACGGCGAGGTCGTCGGCTGCGGCGCGCTGCACGTGCTGTGGGAGGACCTCGGCGAGATCCGCACGGTTGCGGTGCACCCTCGGGTGCTCGGTCGGGGCGTCGGGCACTCGATCGTCGCCGCGCTCGTCGACGGCGCTCGCGAGCTCGGGTTGGAGAGGTTGTTCGTCCTGACGTTCGAGAAGCAGTTCTTCTCCCGCCACGGCTTCGCCGAGATCGACGGCACCCCCGTCGAGCCCGACGTGTTCGCGGCGATGCTGCGCTCCTACGACGCGGGCGTCGCCGAGTTCCTCGACCTGGCCCACGTGAAGCCCAACACGCTGGGCAACGTCCGGATGATCCTGCGTCTGCCCTGAGGCGCGAGCGCCGTTCCGGCGATGCGCACCGACCACTAGCCTCGGGGCATGGTCGCGCCGACCGAGCCCCCTGCCCGCGGGCGCACCGGGATGCACCGGACCGGTCCCGCGCCCGGGTTGCGGCCCCATGTCGCCTCCTACACCGGCTACCGGCTGGAGGCGGCACCGCCGAGCACCCATCAGGGCGTGCCCTCGGGCCACCTCACGTTCCTGCTCTGCCTCGACGGCGCCGTCGAGGTGCTCGCCAACGCCGACCCGAGGCGGGCGCCCGGCACGTTCGTGGCGTTCGTCAGCGGGCTGCACGACGCGCCCGCCGTGGTCGCGCTGGGCGAGCCGCAGACCGGTCTCCAGCTGCGCCTGACCTGGCGGGGCGCCCGCGCTCTGCTCGGTACGCCTGCCGGCGAGCTGGCCGGGGACACGGTCGATCTGGCCGCTCTCCTCGGGCGGCGCGCGGAGCGGCTCGTGGACACCCTCGCCGGGGAGGCGACCTGGGCGGGGACCTTCGCCCGCCTGGACGCCGAGCTGGGCGCCCTCGCCGCGCGGGGCACTGGCGATCGGGGGGTGCCGCCCGAGGTCGGCTACGCGTGGGACCGGCTGGAGCAGACCGGCGGTGCCCTACGCATCGCCGACCTCGCCCGCGAGGTCGGTTGGAGCCGCCGCCATCTCGCCACACGATTCCGTCGCGAGGTCGGTCTCGCCCCGAAGGCCGCGGCACGGGTCATCCGCTTCGAGCGTGCGTGCGGGCTGCTGCGCGGGCCGTGGCGACCACCGCTGGCCTCCGTCGCGGCCGACTGCGGCTACGTCGACCAGGCGCACCTGTCGCGCGACTTCAAGGACCTCGCCGGACTCACCGCGACAGCGTGGCTCGCCGAGTTCCCGGCCGACGACCGGGCGCACTTACACCCCGACTCGCACGCACGGAGACCCCGACTCGCGGGGGTTACTCGTCGTTCTCCGGTTCCGGACCGCCGCCGCCCCGCATGAGCCACAGCACCCCGTCGAGCTCGTCGGGCTTGATGAGCACGTCCCGGGCCTTCGAGCCCTCCGACGGGCCGACGACGCCCCGCGACTCGAGCAGGTCCATCAGACGACCGGCCTTCGCGAACCCGACGCGCAGCTTGCGCTGCAACATCGACGTCGAACCGAACTGGGAGGTGACGATCAGCTCGGCCGCCGCGAGCAGCAGTTCGAGGTCGTCCCCGATGTCGGGGTCGACGTCGGTCTTCTCGGCCGCCTTCTGGACGGTCACGCCGTCGGTGTAGGTCGGCTCCGCCTGGTCCTTCGCGAACGTCACGACCGACGAGATCTCGTCGTCGCCGACGAACGCCCCCTGCATCCGGGTGGGCTTGCCCGCCCCCATCGGCAGGTAGAGCGCGTCGCCCATGCCGACCAGCTTCTCCGCGCCCGGCTGGTCCAGGATGACCCGCGAGTCGATGAGCGAGGACGTGGCGAACGCCAGGCGCGACGGGACGTTGGTCTTGATCAGGCCCGTCACGACGTCGACGGACGGGCGCTGCGTCGCGAGGACGAGGTGGATGCCGGCCGCGCGGGCCTTCTGCGTGATCCGCACGACGGCGTCCTCGACGTCGCGCGGCGCGGTCATCATCAGGTCGGCCAGCTCGTCGACGATGCACAGGATGTAGGGGTAGGGCCGGTACTCGCGCTGCGAGCCCAGTGGCGCGGTGATCTCCCCGGAGCGCACCTTGCGGTTGAAGTCGTCGACGTGGCGGACCTTGTTGACCTGCATGTCCTGGTAGCGCTGCTCCATCTCCTCCACCAGCCAGGCCAGCGCGGAGGCCGCCTTCTTGGGCTGGGTGATGATGGGCGTGATGAGGTGCGGGATGCCCTCGTACGGCGTCAGCTCCACCATCTTGGGGTCGATGAGGATCATCCGGACCTCGTCCGGGGTGGCGCGGGACAGCAGCGAGACGAGCATCGAGTTGACGAAGCTCGACTTGCCCGATCCGGTGGAGCCGGCGACGAGCAGGTGCGGCATCTTCGCGAGGTTCGCGGTGAGGAAGTGGCCCTCGATGTCCTTGCCCAGCCCGATCACCAACGGGTGCTGCTCCGCGCGGGCGGTGCCGCTGCGCAGCACGTCACCGAGTCGGACCATCTCCCGGTCGGTGTTGGGCACCTCGATGCCCACGGCCGACTTGCCCGGGATCGGCGCCAGGATCCGCACGTTGTCGGTGGCCACCGCGTAGGAGATGTTCTTGGTCAGCTGAGTGATCTTCTCGACCTTGACGGCCGGGCCCAGCTCGATCTCGTAGCGCGTGACGGTCGGGCCGCGGGTGAAGCCCGTGACCTGCGCGTCGACGGCGAACTGGTCGAGCACCCCGGTGATCGACTCGATCATGACGTCGTTCGCGGTGCTGCGCAGCTTCGGCGCCGGGCCGGCGGGCAGCAGGTCGCTGGGAGGCAGGACGTAGGTGCCGTCGACATCGGCGACGGTGAAGCGCAGCTGCTCGCCCACGGCGCCGTCGGGCTCCGGTTCGGCGGGCGGCGTCGCCGGGACGACGCCCGGGGGCCTGCGTGCGCGGGGCTGCGCCGGTACGGCGGGCTCCGCCCCGACATCCACGGACGGTTCGGCGGCGCCCGGTTCCACCTCGGCTGCGTCCGCCTCGAGATCGCCCACCCGCGACTTCTGCCGGCGGCGGGACGGGCGGCGCAGCGGGGCGGGCGGCGCAGCGGCACCGTCCCTCGGGTCCCCTGAGGCGGCGTCCCCGGAGGCGGCGTCCCCGGAGGCGGCGTCGGCACGGTCCGCGTCGGTGGGCTCGCCCGCCACCCCACGACCCAGCAGTGCCGCGGCGCGGCGCGGCACGTCGCGCACGGGCGTCGCGGTGAGCACGAGGAACGCGTATCCCGACAGCAGCACGAGCACCGGGACCGCCACCCACGCCGTCAGGCCGGTGGTGAGCGGGGTGGCCGCGAGATAGCCGACCGCTCCCCCGCCCCGGGCCCAGCTCTGCGGCTCGTCGGGACGCCCGGACGCGAGGTGCACCAGCCCCAGCGCCCCCAGGGTCAGCAGCAGCGACCCGACGGCGACACGCGGGCGCGACTGCGGGTTCCCCCCCGTGGCCATGAGCAGGACACCACCGAGGGCCAGCACCACCGGGAGCACGACGGATCCGCGACCGACGACGAAACCGACAGCGGTCGACAGTGCCCCACCGACCGGCCCGCCCGCACCCCACCAGATCCCGGCCGCGCTCACAACGGCCAGCACGAGCAGCGCCACACCGAGCCCGTCGCGACGGTGGGCCGGATCCAGCTCGCGGGTGCGTCCCAGCGCCCGGCCCAGCGAGCGTCCGAGCGCCGCGATTGCGTGGCCGACACCGTCGATGGCGCGGTCGATGAGGTCGGGGCCCTTGCGGGGCGGCGGCCTGCGGGCGGGCGGGCGGCGGGTCGAGGCGCGGCTGGGGGTCGAGGCGCGGCCGGGGGTCGAGGCGCGGCTGGGGGTCGCGGCCCGGCCGGAGGTCGGGCGGCGCGGGGTCGTTCGCGCGGCGGGCTTCGCCTCGGCCGACCCCCGGGAGGCCGCCGCCGCGGTGCCCTTGCTGCCGCCACCGGTGCCCGCCCGTCCAGCCATGGTCCTCACCGTATCGGGGATGCCCACCCCGCTCGGGTTCCGACGCACCCCTACGGCGCGCGGCACCCGCTCAGCCGTACTGGGTCAACACCACCCAGGTGGTGGTGCGCACCGTCTCCCGCCAGCCCTGCACGTGGTCGAGCAGGGCGTCCAGCTCGCGCGCGCTCGGCGCCGTGACCAGCGCGATCAGGTCGTACTCACCGGCCACCGTCTCGATCCCGGCCAGCCCGGACAGCGCGGCGAGGCGCCGGACGTAACCGGCCACGTCCGGCGTCCGGATCACGATCCCGACCCGCGCCCGGTGGGCGGCCGCGACTCCGGGCAGCACGACGTCGGCGTGGTAGCCGCGGATCACACCGTCACGTTCGAGGCGCTGGACGCGGGCGAGCACGGCCGTCCGGGACAACCCGATGCCGCGGCCGAGGTCTGCCATCGTCAGCCGGCCGTCCGCGACGAGAAGGGTCAGCAGACGGCGGTCCAGCTCATCGATCTGACGATCCGTCGGCGGCACGGTGGACATCGTGGCACTTCGGCGGCGCATGCCGACGCTCGGTGTCGTGCGCCGTCAGGAACGCGTCAAAGACACTGGACACATGGTCGCCACCGTTAGCCCCAGTGCTGTGTCGGACAGCTCCGTCGCTCCGGATCGCGTGCACGACTCCCTCCGCCGCCACATGCTCGTCGACGGCCTGGATCTGGTGCTGGACACCCGCGCCAGCCGCGGCTCCTGGATCGTCGACGCCCGCAACGGCGAGCGTCACCTGGACCTGTTCAGCTTCTTCGCCTCGGCCCCGCTGGGCATGAACCACCCGGCCCTGACCGACGACCCGGCCTTCCTCGCCGAGCTGGCCGAGGTCGCGGTCAACAAGCCGTCGAACTCCGACGTCTACTCCACGCACATGGCCGCGTTCGTCGAGACGTTCGAGCGGGTGCTGGGTGACCCCGCGCTGCCGCACCTGTTCTTCGTCGAGGGCGGCGCGCTCGCCGTCGAGAACGCGCTGAAGACCGCGTTCGACTGGAAGCGCCGCCACAACGCCCTGCACGGACGGCCCGCCGAGCTGGGCACCAAGGTGCTGCACCTGCGCCAGGCGTTCCACGGCCGCAGCGGCTACACGATGTCGCTCACCAACACCGACCCGGTGAAGACCGCGCTGTTCCCGACGTTCGGCTGGCCTCGCATCGACGTCCCGGCGATCCGCTTCCCTCTCGACGTCGCGGTGGTCGAGGCCGCCGAGGCCCGCGCGCTGGCGCAGGCCCGCGCGGCCTTCGCCGCCCACCCCCACGACATCGCCTGCTTCATCGCCGAGCCCATCCAGGGCGAGGGCGGCGACAACCACCTGCGGCCGGAGTTCCTGCAGGCCATGCAGGCCCTGTGCGTCGTCAACGACGCCCTGTTCGTGCTCGACGAGGTGCAGACCGGCTGTGGAATGACCGGCACGCCCTGGGCCTACCAGCAGCTCGGCCTGCGTCCCGACGTCGTCGCGTTCGGGAAGAAGGTCCAGGTCTGCGGGATCATGGCCGGTGGCCGGGTCGACGAGGTTCCCGACAACGTGTTCCGGGTGTCGTCGCGGATCAACTCGACGTGGGGTGGCAACCTCACCGACATGGTGCGGTCGCGCCGGTACCTGGAGGTCATCTCCTCCGACGGGCTGATCGCACGCGCGGCGACGCTCGGCGGGCAGTTGCTCGACGACCTCCGCGCCGTCCCGGGCATCGACAACGTCCGCGGTCGCGGCCTGTTCGTCGCCTTCGACCTGCCGTCGGCCGACGCCCGCGACGTGGCGCTGAAGCGGCTGCACCGCGACGAGAAGGTGCTCGTGCTCGGCGGCGGCGAGCGCTCGATCCGGTTGCGTCCCGCCCTCACCATCGGTGAGGACGAGCTGGCGCTGGCCGTCGCCGCGATCATGCGCGCGGTGGCGGCGTGAGCGGCGGCAGTGAGCGGGGGGCGCGTGCGACCCCGTCCGGAGTCGGCAGCCTCGTCGACGGCAAGTGGCGCGAGGACGCCCCCGGTGGGCTGCTGACCTCGACGGACCCGGCCACGGGCCGACCGGTGGCGCAGGCGCGGCTGGCCGACTCGACCACGTTCGTCCAGGCGTGCACCGCCGCCCGCGACGCGCAGCGCGCATGGGCCGCGACCCCCGCGCCGGTGCGCGGCCGGGTGATCGAGCGGATCGGGCGCCTGGTCGAGGCCAACGCCGAGGCGCTGGCCCGGCTCGTCACCCGCGAGATCGGCAAGCCGCTGGTCGAGGCCCGTGGCGAGGTCCGGGAAGTGATCGACACCTGCACGTTCTTCGCCGGTGAGGGACGGCGGCTCTACGGCCAGACCGTGCCCAGCGAGATGTCCGACAAGCAGCTGTTCACCTTCCGCGTGCCCGTCGGGGTGGCGGCGATCGTGACGGCAGGGAACTTCCCCGTCGCCGTCCCGTCCTGGTACCTGGTGCCCGCGCTGCTGTGCGGCAACGCCGTGGTCTGGAAACCCGCCGAGTACACCCCGGCGATCGCGGAGGCGTTCACCGAGCTGTTCGTGCGCGGCGGCCTCCCCGACGGCGTCCTCAACACCGTGCTGGCCGACGGTCCGACCACGTTCGACGGGCTGTCCGCGGCGCTCGACGCCGGGCTGGTCCAGAAGATCGGTTTCACCGGTTCGTCCGCGGTGGGCGTCAGGGTCGGGGAGCTCGCGGGCCGGCATCTGCAGAACCCCTGCCTGGAGCTCGGCGGCAAGAACCCGCTGGTCGTGATGCCCGACGCCGACCTCGACCTCGCCGTCGAAGGTGCGCTGTTCTCCGGGTTCGGCACGGCGGGGCAGCGCTGCACCTCGCTGGGCACGGTCATGGTGCACGCCTCGATCCACGACGAGTTCCTGCGTCGCTTCGACGCCGCCGTGCGCGGAGCCGTGGTCGGCGACCCGGCGTCGGACGTCCTCTACGGCCCGATGATCTCCTCCCGGTTCCTGGACGCCTTCGAGCGCCACCTCGACCTCGTCCGGGACCACCACACGGTGCACGGCTCGTCCGGGACCGGCCGGATCACCGCCGCGAACCCCCGGGAGGGCTTCACCGGGGACGCCGAGGCCGGGCTCTACGCCCACCCCACGATCGTCGACGGTGTCCGGCCCGGTGACGAGATCTACTCGACCGAGACGTTCGGCCCCATCGTGGGCGTCGCGAGCTTCGAGACGTTCGACGAGGCCGTCGAGCTCGCGAACGGCCACGGCTACGGCCTCTCGGCGTCGATCTACACGACCGAACCGGTGAACGCGTTCCGGTTCCGGGAGCGGGTGAGCGCGGGAATGGTGAGCGTCAACAACTCGACGAGCGGCGCCGAGGCGCACCTCCCGTTCGGGGGCAACGGCCGCTCGGGCAACGGGAGCCGCCAGTCCGGCATCTGGGTCCTGGACCAGTTCACCCGGTGGCAGTCGATGAACTGGGACTACGCCGGCAAGCTCCAGCGGGCACAGATGGACACCGCGGACCTTCCGGCGGACCTCGACTACACGCTGCCCTGACTCCGAAGGTGTGAGCCGGGTCAGCCGGGCAACGGGCGGGTCGCGACGATGAGCCCCGAGCACCCCCGACGCCCCGACCAGCGCGGTCGCCTCCGCCGGGCCCAGGAATGTCACGTCGTCGGAGCCCGCGTGCGCGGCCTCGGCACGCGCCCGGACGAGCTGCGCCGGCGTGCGGGCCAACGTGACGGTGCCGCCCTTCACCCAGTCGCAGTCGATGCCCTCCTCGGCCGCGACGGTCCCGACATCGTCGACGGCGGCGCGCATCGCGAGCGCGGCCGGCGCGCCGTGGCGGCGGGTGAGCGACGAGGTGCCGGCCGGGAACAGCGCCGAACACCAACCGCCGGTGCGCCCGCTGGCGCCGAACCCCGCGATCTCCTGCTCGACGACGACCACCCGCACGCCCGGATCGAGCTGCAGCAGCGAGTACGCCGTCCACAGCCCGGTGTAGCCGGCGCCGACGATGCAGACATCGGCCGCGGTGTCACCGGGCAGGCCAGGCCGCGGGGTCAGCGGGTCCCCGGAGGCGACGGCCTGCTCGTGCCACAGCGACAGGGCGGCCCCGGGACGGCTCAGAGTCTCGCCCACGCCTCCGTCAACACCTCCCGCAGGATCTGCTCGATCTCGTCGAACTCGGCCGGCCCGGCGACCAGCGGAGGCGCGAGCTGGACGACGGGGTCGCCGCGGTCGTCCGCGCGGCAGTACAGCCCGCCCTCGAACAACGCCTTCGACAGGAACCCGCGCAGCAGCCGCTCGCTCTCGACCTCGTCGAAGGTCTCCTTGGTGGCCTTGTCCTTGACCAGCTCGATCCCGAAGAAGAACCCCTCACCGCGTACGTCTCCCACGATCGGCAGGTCGAGGAGCTTCTCCAGCGTCGCCCGGAACACCGGCGACTGTGCGCGCACGTGTTCGTTGATCTGCTCGCTCTCGAAGATGTCGAGGTTGGCCATTCCGACCGCCGCCGAGACCGGGTGCCCGCCGAACGTGTAGCCGTGCAGGAACGACGTCGACCCGTGCGTGAACGGCTCGAACAGGCGCTCGCTGACGATCATCGCCCCGATCGGCGAGTACCCCGACGTCATGCCCTTGGCGCAGGTGATGATGTCCGGGACGTAGCCGAAGTCGTCGCACGCGAACATCGACCCGATCCGGCCGAACGCGCAGATCACCTCGTCGGAGACGAGCAGCACGTCGTGGACGTCGCAGATCTCGCGCAGGCGCTCGAAGTAGCCGGGCGGGGGCGGGAAGCAGCCGCCCGCGTTCTGCACCGGCTCGACGAACACCGCGGCGACGGTGTCGGCGCCCTCGGCGAGGATGGCCTCCTCGACGCGGTCGGCGGCCCACCGGCCGAACGCCTTGAGGTCGCCCGACAGGTGGTCGGGCGCCCGGTAGGCGTTGGTGTTGGGCACCTTGAACGCGCCCGGCACCAGCGGCTCGAACGGCGTGCGCAGCTCCGGCACGCCGGTGATCGCCAGCGCTCCCTGCGGCGTGCCGTGGTACGCGATCGCCCGGCTGATCACCTTGTGCCTGGTCGGCTTGCCGGTGATCTTGAAGTACTGCTTCGCGAGCTTCCACGCACTCTCGACGGCCTCGCCGCCCCCGGTCGTGAAGAAGACCCGGTTCAGGTCCCCGGGGGCGTAGTGGGCGAGCCGCTCGGCCAGGTCGATCGCGGCAGGGTGGGCGTAGGACCAGATCGGGAAGAACGCCAGCTCCGACGCCTGACGCGCCGCGACCTCCGCCAGCTCCCGGCGCCCGTGCCCCACCTGGACGACGTACAACCCCGCCAGGCCGTCGAGGTAGCTGCGTCCGGAGTCGTCGAACACCCGGCAGCCCTCACCACGGACCATGATCGGCACCCGCCCGCCGCCCTCGTAGGTGGAGTGGCGGGTGAAGTGCATCCAGAGGTGGTCGCGGGCGGCATCGGCGCGGACGGTGCCCATCGGCGTGGTCGATGACTCGCTCATCGGGTTCCCCAGTTGTAGTGCTGCTTGCGCAGCTTCATGTAGACGAACGTCTCCGTGCTCCGGACGCCCGGCAGCCCCCGGATGCGCCTCCCGACCAGCTCGAGGAGGTGCTCGTCGTCCTCGCAGACAGCCTCGGCGAGCACGTCGAAGCTCCCGGCCGTGATCACGACGTAGTCGACCTCGGGCATCTCCGCCAGCGCGTCGGCCACCGCGACGACGTCTCCGTCGGCCCGGACGCCGACCATGGCCTGGCGCCGGAACCCCAGCTGCAGCGGATCGGTGACGGCGACGATCTGGATGACGCCCGCCTCCTGCAGCCGCGCCACCCGCTGACGCACCGCCGCCTCGGACAGGCCCACGGCGCGCGCGATGGCGGCGTAGGGCCGCCGCCCGTCCTCCTGGAGCTGCTCGACGATCGCCTTGCCGGTGTCGTCGAGCAACCCGTGCGCGGCCGGGTGCGGCTCGGGGGCGGTCAGCACGAGGCCCAGAGTAGACGTCCGGAGTGCGTTTCGGAACGCATTCCGTCGAAGATCGAGTTCTGCAACACGGATTTCATCGCTTCGTCCACATCGGCTCTCGAAATTCGTCGGGTGCCGCACTACGGTCCGCCGCAGGTCGGACGAGGGAGCGCACACATGGGCGAGAAGCGGCAGTTCCGCAACTTCGTGGACGGGGTCTGGTGCGATCCCGTCGACGGCCGGACGAGTGACCTCGTCGATCCCGTCACCGGCGAGGTGTTCGCCACCGCCCCGATCTCGACCGAGGCCGCTGACGGGGAAGCCGGACGACGAGGAGGTCCTCTACGGTCCGCTCAACAACGCCGTCCAGCTCGAACGGGTCACCGGCATGCTCGGCCGGTTGCCCGACCACGCCACCGTCACCACCGGCGGCACCCGACCCGGCGGGGATCTGGCGGGCGGGTTCTTCCTGGAGGCCGCGGTCGTCTCGGGCCTGCGACCGGACGACGAGGCCGCGCAGGACGAGATCTTCGGGCCGGTCATCACGGTGCAGCGCTTCACCGACGAGGGTGACGCGATCCGGCAGGCCAACGCCGTGCGCTACGGCCTCGCGTCCAGCGTCTGGACGCGCGACTTCGGCCGCGCGATGCGCACCAGCCGCCGCCTCGACTTCGGGTGCGTCTGGATCAACACCCACATCCCGCTGGTGGCGGAGATGCCACACGGCGGGTTCAAGCAGTCCGGGTACGGCAAGGACCTCTCGGTCTACGGGTTCGAGGACCACACGCGCGTCAAGCACGTCATGGCGAACATCGAAGGATGAGGAGCACCGACATGAGCACCTCCCCCGCGGTGACGGGCACGACCGGAACGGCGCCCGGCGAGAAGGGCCTCAAGGGTGGCGCGCTGGGCCTGGTGTCGAGCGTCGTGATCGGCCTGTCGTCCACCGCGCCCGCCTACAGCCTCGCGGCGAGCCTCGGGTTCATCGTGATCCTCGCGGGCGAGAAGGCGCCGTCGATCATGCTGCTGGCGTTCGTCCCGATGTACCTGATCGCGGTCGCCTACCGCGAGCTCAACCACGCCGAACCCGACTGCGGCACCACGTTCACCTGGGCCGGACGCGCATTCGGCCCGTGGATGGGCTGGCTGGGCGGCTGGGGCATCATCGCCGCCGACGTGATCGTGATGGCCAGCCTGGCGCAGATCGCGGGGCAGTACTCGTTCCTGCTGATCGGGGCGGACGAGCTGGCCTCCTCCACGTTGTGGACCACCGTCGCCGGGGTCGTCTGGATCGCGGTCATGACCTACATCTGCCACCGCGGCATCGAGGTCTCCGCCCGCCTGCAGTACGTGCTGCTCGGGATCGAGGTCGTGATCATCGTCGCGTTCGCGGTCGTCGCGCTGGTGCGGGTCCACGGCGGCGACGCGCCCGAGGGATCGATGACCCCGAGCCCGGCGTGGCTGTGGCCCAGCGGGATCGGGCTGTCCGAGATCGTGGCCGCCGTGCTGATCGCGGTGTTCCTCTACTGGGGCTGGGACACCGCCGTGGCGTGCAACGAGGAGAGCGACGACCCCGGTCGCACCCCCGGACGGGCCGCGGTGCTGTCCACGCTCCTGCTGGTCGCCACCTACGTGCTGATCGCGGTGGCCGCCGTCGCCTTCGCGGGCACCGGCACCGAGGGCATCGGCCTGGGCAACGAGGACAACGCCGACGACGTGTTCGCGGCGCTGGGCCCGGAGGTGTTCGGCGACAGCCCGCTGGGCGCCTTCATGGTGACGCTGCTGATCGTCGCGGTGCTCACCTCGGCGGCCGCGTCCACCCAGACCACGATCCTGCCCACGGCCCGCGCGGCACTGTCGATGGGCGCCTACCGCGCGATCCCGACGCGCTTCGCCACCATTCACCCGCGCTTCCTCACCCCGACCTGGGCGACGTGGGGCATGGGCATCGCCTCGATCGCGTTCTACGTCGGCCTGACGCTGGTCAGCACGAAAGTGCTCGCCGACTCCATCGCGGCGGTCGGGCTGATCATCGCCTTCTACTACGGGCTCACCGGCTTCGCCTGCGTCTGGTTCTACCGGCGGCAACTGCGCGGGCGGGACCTGTGGGTCAAGGGCGTGCTGCCCGGTCTCGGCGGGCTGATGCTGCTCGGGGCGTTCGTGCTCGCCGGCATCGACTACGCCGCAACGGACTCCGGGGAGACCACGGTGTTCGGCATCGGCGGGGTGTTCGTGATCGGCATCGGCGCGCTGGTGCTCGGCGCCGTGCTGATGCTGGTCCACAGCCGGATCGCCCCGCCGTTCTTCCGCGGCGAGACGCTCCGGCGTGGCACTGCCGACCTGCTGCTGACCGCGGAGGGCAGCCGGCCGACGGTGGGCCTCCCGGACTCCGGTGACATGCCCACGGTGATCGCCCCTGACCGCTCGAACCTGCCGCCCGGCCAGGAACCCTACGACCCGAGGAGCGGCAGCTGAGGCAGCTGCGTGCTCAGTGGCCGAGGACGAGGTGCTGGATACGGTGTCCAGGGGCTACACCGCGATGACCGTGGGGACGATCATGGGACGGCGGCGGTACGTGTCACCCACCCACTTGCCCACCACGCGGCGCACCGACTGGGCGATGCGGTGGGTGTCGACGATGTGCCCGGCCTCGCTGCGGCTCAGCTCGTCCTCCACCAGCGGCAGGACGGCGTCGAGGGCCTTGGGGTCGTCGGAGAAGCCCCGCCCGGAGATCGTCGGACGGGTGACCGCCCGGCCGGTGTTGACGTCGATCGCCACCGTGATCGAGATGAAGCCGCCCTCGCCGAGCACCAGCCGGTCGCCCAGGGTGCCCTCGCCGATGTCGCCGACCGAGAGCCCGTCGACGTACACGCGGCCGACCTCGACGCGCCCGGTGATCACCGCACGGCCGTCGATGAGGTCGACGACCACGCCGTCCTCGGCGAGCACCACCGACTCCTCCGGCACCCCGGTCTTGACGGCCAGCGCGGCGTTGGCGCGCAGGTGGCGCCATTCGCCGTGCACCGGCATGACGTTGCTGGGGCGCACCGCGTTGTAGAGGTAGAGCAGCTCACCGGCCGTGGCGTGGCCGGAGACGTGCACCTTCGCCGTGCCCTGGTGCACGACCGACGCACCGAGCCGCGTGAGTCCGTTGATCACCGCGTAGACGGCGGTCTCGTTGCCGGGGATGAGCGAGCTGGCCAGGATCACGGTGTCCTCGGGCTGGATCCGCACCGACCGGTGGTCCCCGCGGGCCATCCGGGCCAGGCCCGAGAGCGGCTCCCCCTGCGACCCGGTGGAGACGATCACCAGCTTCTCCGGGGGCAGGTCCATCGCGTCGTCGATCTCGACGAGCAACCCGTCGGGAACGGTCAGGAAGCCCATGTCGACGGCCAGGCCCATGTTGCGCACCATCGACCGGCCGACCAGGCACACCCTGCGCCCGTGTGCGGACGCGGCGTCCATGACCTGCTGGACGCGGTGCACGTGGCTCGCGAAGCACGCCAGGATGATCCGCGCCGGCGAGCGATGGAACACACCGTCGAGCACGGGGCCGATCTCGCGTTCGGCGATGGTGAAACCGGGCACGTCGGAGTTGGTGGAGTCGACGAGGAACAGGTCCACGCCCTCGTCGCCGAGCCGGGAGAACCCGGCCAGGTCGGTGAGCCGCCCGTCGAGGGGGAGCTGGTCCAGCTTGATGTCGCCGGTGTGCAGCACCAGGCCGGCGGGCGTGCGGATCGCAACGGCCAGCGCGTCGGGGATGGAGTGGTTGACCGCGAAGTACTCGCAGTCCCACAGCCCGTGCTTGAGCCGGGCGCCCTCGGCGACCTCCAGCAGGTGCGGGGTGAGCCGGTGTTCCTTGCACTTGGCCGCCACCAGCGCGAGGGTGAACCGCGACCCGACGATCGTCAGGTCGGGGCGCAGCCGCAGCAGGAACGGCACGGCCCCGATGTGGTCCTCGTGGCCGTGCGTGAGCACGAGGGCGTCGATGTCGTCGAGGCGGTCCTCGATGGTCCGGAAGTCGGGAAGGATCAGGTCGACGCCCGGGGAGTCCTCGGCGGGGAACAGCACCCCGCAGTCGACGATGAGCAGCCGGCCCTCGTACTCGAAGACCGTCATGTTGCGGCCGATCTCGCCGATCCCGCCCAGCGCGACGACACGCAGGCCGCCCTCGGGCAGCGGCGGGGGCGGGCCCATCGGCAGCTCGTTCGGGTTGACCGCCTCGGGCGGGGCCGGTGTGGGACGGGCCTGCTGATCGCGGCGGGACGGGCGGGACCGGCGGTCGGGGCGCGACCGGGCGGGACGGCTCATCGACCGGTCTCGTTCGGGCACGACGAAGCAGTGGTGGAGCATCTGTCTCTCACGGGAATTCCTTCTGTTCGGTCGGATGGGGTGGCGTCACCGGGACGCCGTCAAGTCAGGAGTGGGTCACCGGTAGGCGACTTCGGCGCCCAGGTCGACCGCGGCGCGTGGGCCCAGCGCACCGTGGCCGGGCACGGCACCGGTGACACGGGCGGCAGGATCGAGCGGGACACCGGCCGCGTCGAGGTCGGCCGCGATGGCCGCGACCTGCTCCTCCGTGGCCGGGGGCAGGGGGAGGCGCGTGTCACCGACGTCGAGACCGCGCAGGCGCAGCGCGGTCTTGGCGAACACCGCGCCGCCGACGCGACCCATGGCCCGGGTCACCGGCAGCATCGAGGCGTTGATGGCTCGGGCGCGACCGACCTCGCCCGCCTCGTAGGCGTCGGCGAGTGCCCGCAACCGGTCGGCCACGACGTGACCGATGACGCTGACGAACCCGGCGGCACCCACCGCGAGCCACGGCAGGTTGACGGCGTCGTCGCCGGAGTAGTAGGCGAGCGTGGTGGTGGCGAGCACCTCGGTGCCCACGCGCAGATCGTTGCGGGCGTCCTTCACCGCCAGGATGCGCGGGTGCTCGGCGAGACGTCGCAGCGTCTCCAGCTCGATCGGGATGACGCTGCGCGGCGGGATGTCGTAGAGCATCACCGGCAGGTCGGTGGCATCGGCGATGGCCGTGAAGTGCAGCACGAGGCCCGACTGCGGGGGCCGCGAGTAGTACGGCGTGACGAGGAGCAGGCCGTGGGCACCCGCCTTCTCGGCCTCACGGGCCAGGTGGACGCTGTGTGCGGTGTCGTACGTGCCGGCCCCCGCGATGACGGTGGCCCGGCCCCCCACCGCGCTCGTCACGGCCCGGATCACCGCGGACTTCTCCGCGTCCGTGGTGGTGGGGCCCTCCCCCGTGGTGCCGTTGACGACGAGCCCGTCGTTGCCCAGATCCACCAGGTGCGACGCCAGTTCCTCGACGCGGGCGAGGCCCAGAGCGCCGGCGGCGTCGAAGGGGGTGACCATCGCGGTCAGCACCCGGCCGAACGGACGGCCCGGCGGGCGCGACAGCGCGGGATCGGGACTCATGCCCTGACGGTACCGCGCGCCCCCGACGATGCCCGACCTGCGCTCCGGCCCCGACGAGGTCGGTGGTCGCCAGGGCCCCCGGAGCCGATCGGCGCCGCCGAACTCCCCCTGCTGCCGAGCCCGAAGCGTCGCCGAACTCGGCCGGACTTCACCCGGACACGGACACGGACACGGACACGACCATCGGCGTACCCGCGGGAAGGGCGATCCCTGACAGCCTGTGAGGCGTCAGGCTCCGCGTTGCACTGCCGAGAACGCCGCCACGTCGGCGGGGTCACCGGTCAGCTCGACACGCACCGCGTCCCGCCCGAACGCGTGCAGGACGAGCTCGCCCGGCTCGCCGACCAGCGTCACCACGCCGGGGCCGGTCTTCACGACGTGCTGCTCACCCGATACACGCCGGACCACGACACCGACGGGGCTGTGCCGGTAGAGCATCCTGGCCGGACCGATCAGCGTGGCCCACAGCTGCGCGTCGCGCTTCGGGTCGGCCGGCCGCGGCTCCCAGCCGGGCTCACCGCGCCGGACGTCCTCGTGGTGGACGAAGAACTCCGCGCCGTTGCCGAGCTCGTCGACCTTCGCGATGCGGAACGGCGACCACGCCGGCGGGCCGGACCTGAGCTGGGAGATCATCTCCGGCCACGGGAGGCTGGTGTAGGTGTTCGCGGCCCGCTCGGTGATCGGCGCCAGTGCGGGCACGAAGATACCCGGCGCCGCCCACGGCTGGCGCTCCCGCACCAGCAGGTGGGCCAGCAGATCGCGGGTGGTCCACTCCTCGCAGAGTGTGCGCCGGTCCGGGCCGGACCGGTCGAGTTCGTCGCTGATCGCCGCACGCTCGTCGCTGGCCAGGCTCATGTTGCCGATCCTACTGAACGCAGGGGCCGACCGTGGCCGTGACGCCGCGGTGGTCCGATCCGGGCAGGTCGAACCGGGCGGCGGCGTCCCCGCACCAGCCGTCGGTGACGAGGAGGTGGTCGATGCGCAGCAGGAAGGGGGTCCATTTCGCGACGGAGGTGAACGTGGCGACGCCGTCCCGCATCGCGTCGACCATGCCGCCGCGGTCGAGGAGGCGGCGGTAGTCGCGGCCGCGGTCGGGCGAGTTGAGGTCGCCGACGGCCACCACCGGCATGGTCTCGGCCGCCACCCGGTCGGCGACGCGGTCCAGGAACGCGTGGTGCTCGGCCGCGGTGGCCTGGTAGCCGCCGACCGTGGTGAACCACGGCCGGGGCACGTGCAGGGCGTAGAGCACGAACGGGCCCGCCGGGCCGTCGACCTCGACCCGGACGCCCGGCAGGCCCGGGCCAGGATCCTCCGCGGCCCGCAGCGGCCAGCGGCTGTAGACGGCGACATCCGGGCCGCCGGCGGGCGAGCCCGTGTAGACGAAGTGGCGGTGGGGGTAGGCGACCGCGAGCCTCGCGTCCACGTCGGGGGTCGTCTCCGCAACGGCCAGGACGTCCGGTGACAGCGCCAGCAGAGGTCCCGCGGCGTCCGGCAGCGCCTGCACGTTGGCCCCGGCCACCCTGACGGACGCCCCGGGGGTCACAGCTCCGGCATCGGCGGGCAACCACGGTCCCACCACCGCGAACGCGCCCATCAGCAGCACGGACAGCGCCGCCGCCGTCCAATACCGCCGCCGGCGCCGGACGAGGAGCGCGACCCCGACGAACAGCATCGTGAGCAGGACGACGAGGACGGGCAACACGATCGCCACCACGTCCCCGACGACGCCCGACACCTCGCGCAGCGGGAACCACGCCCAGGGCAGGGCAGCCAGCGCCACGACCGCACCCCGGCGGCCCGCCGCTCGCGGATCTGTCGCCCCGCCGTCCTCACTGATCAATGGCGGGCGTCCGCTCAACCTTCTGTCACGAACGCGCTGGAGGCGATCTCCGTGCCGTCGTCCAGCGCGGCGATGTCGAAGTCGCTGAACACGTTGGGCACCTCGCGCTGCAGCTGGCGCAGGCACTCGACCGCCAGCTCACGGATCTCGACGTCGGCGTGCTCGGTGGCGCGCATCGCGATGAAGTGGCGCCACGCGCGGTAGTTGCCGGTGACGACGATGCGGGTCTCGGTCGCGTTGGGCAGGATCGCGCGGGCGGCCTGCCGGGCCTGCTTCCGACGGAGAGTGGCGTCGGGGACGTCGGCGAAGCGCTTCTCCAGGCCCGCGAGCAGCTCCTCGTAGGCCTTGACGGCGGCTCCGGACGCCTCCTCGAACAGAGCGTGCAGCTCCGGATCGGCGGCGATCACGTCCGGCTCGACCATCGCGGCGTTGCGCTCGGGCACGTAGCGCTGCGAGAGCTGGCTGTAGGAGAAGTGGCGGTGGCGGATGAGCTCGTGGGTGAGCGAGCGGGAGACACCGGTGAGGTAGAAGCTCACCGAGCCGTGCTCCAGCACCGAGAGGTGGCCGACCTGCAGGATGTGGCGCAGGTATCCGGCATTGGTGGCCGTGGCGGGGTTGGGCTTGCCCCACGACTGGTAGCAGGCGCGCCCGGCGAACTCGGCCAGTGCCTGCCCGCCCTCGGCGTCGGTGCTCCACGGAACGCCCGCGGGCGCGACGAACTCGGTCTTGGCGACCAGCTGGACTCCCAGCGAGACGGTCTCCGGCATGCCCGAAGGGTATCGGGCCCCGACGCCCGGGAGGTCGGCCGCATCACCCTCGGCATCTGACGCCGATGGAGCGCCGACGCACCGCGCGAATGACGTCGCATGACACCGTCGTCACGCTTGACTGGCGTCACACGTGACGGCACCATGGCGTCATGGACCTCAGCCAGTACGTCAGTCAACTGCGGGAGGACCTCTCGTCCGCCGCAGCGGCCGGCGACGACCAGACGCGGCGCACCGCCGCGCTGCTCGGCGCCGCCATCGAGCCAGCCGCTCGGCTGGCCCTCATGAACGCGCTGTCCGACCTCGCCGCCGAGGTCACCGCCGCCCTCGACGACCGGGTGGTCGAGGTGCGCCTCGACGGCCGCGACGTGCGGGTGTCGGTCTCCGGCGAACCCGCCGTCCACAACTCCGAGACCGCACCCGAGCAGGCCACGTCGCCGTTCCCCGGGTTCGGCGGCTCGGGGTTCGGCGGCTCGGGGTTCGGCGGCTCGGGGTTCGGCGGCGCCGACGCGGGCGACATCTCCCGCATCACGCTGCGGCTGGTCGAGCAGATCAAGGGTCAGGCCGAGCAGGCCGCCGCCACGCAGGGGGTGTCGTTGAACTCCTGGGTCGCGCAGGCGGTCCAGGGCGCGCTGGCGGGCGGTGGTGCGGGACGGCGTCACGGTCGGCGCGGCGAGTGGGGCGGTGGCCCAGGTCGTGGCGACGCCGAAGGTCGCCGGATCCGCGGATGGGTGCAGGGATGAACGACGTGATCGATTTCTCCAAGAGCTCCGACGACAGCGACACCGACGGCCCGGGCGAGCTGGTGCGCCAGCAGAGCTGGACGGTCAGCGGGCCCGCCGAGCTTGAGCTGGCAGTGGACGTGGGCCGGATCCGCGTGCACCTGGATGCCGACCTCGCGGATGGCGCAGGCGCCCATGACGTCGACGACACGGGCAGCAACGACGCCACCGCGGGTGAGGGTGCCGATGACGGCGCCGGCTCGGGGGTCGGCTCGGGGGTCGGCTCGGGGGTCGGCTCGGGGGTCGGCGAGGTGCGCGTCGAGGTCCGGCACGACCCGGCGGCCGGCGGCGGCTGGGCCCAGGGCCTGACCGGGTTCATCAACTGGCTCGGCAACGCCACAGGCGGGGCCACCGGCGGTTTCGGTCCGGGTGGCGACGCCACCGCGCTCGCCGCGGAGGCCGTGCGCGCGGCGGAGATCACGTGGTCCGAGACGGCCCGCCGGCTCGTCGTGCGCTCCTCACAGGAGCTGCCGCTGCGCATGGTGCCCCTCGCGGTGACCGTCTCCGCGCCGGCGGGGTCGCGTCTCGCGTCCCGCACCGGTGCGGGTGATGTCACCGTGACCGGCCGCGCGGGCTGGGCAGCCGTCCGGACCGGTTCCGGCGGCGTCACGATCGACACCGTCGACGGTGACGCCGACGTCACCACGGGGTCCGGTGACATCAACCTGCGTGAGGTCAGCGGGCGTGCCCGGCTCCGCACCGGGTCCGGTGAGGTCGCCGTGGCGAGCACCGGGGGCTCCACCGACATCAAGGCCGGCAGCGGCGACGTCACAGTCGGCGCCGTGTCCGGCGATCTCGGTGTGCGGACCGGCTCGGGTGAGGTGACGATCTCCGACGCCCGTACGGGGCACCTGGAACTCACCACCGGATCCGGTGAGCTGAGGGTCGCCGTGCACCCGGGCGTGACAGCGGAGCTCGATCTGTCGTCGGGCTCCGGGCGGGCCCGCAGCGAGCTCGACGTCAGCGCGGTCTCACCGGCAGGATCCCCGACGCTGCGGGTGCGGGGTCGTACCGGCAGCGGCGAGGTGCTGGTGACGCGGGCGACCGCCTGATCACCCCTTCCGCCGATCACCCCCCTCCCAGGGCACCGGCGAGCGGGGCCGCGAGAGCGCCCCGTTCGCCGGGCACCACGGCGTCCAACTCCAGCCAGGCGGCCATCTCACGCAGCTCGGCCGCCAGCTCGCCGGTGACCCGCGTCACGTCGACGCCCGGCTCGGCGTATGCGCCCGGCACCCGCAGCACTCCGGCGGCCCGGTCGGCCTTGAGGTCGACCCGGGCCACCAGCTCGCCGTCGAGCAGGAACGGGAACACGTAGTAGCCGTACTCGCGCTGGGGCTCGGGCACGTAGATCTCGACGCGGTAGCGGAACCCGAAGAGGCGCTCGGTGCGCTCCCGCTCCCAGATCAGGGGGTCGAACGGGCACAGCAGGGCCCGACCCACGATTCTGCGCGGTACCCGCAGGCCCGGGAGCGCGTAGGCCGGGTGCCGCCAACCCCGTACCGCCACGGGCTCCAGCTCGCCGGCCTCGGTCAGCTCGGCGACGGCCTGGCGGCTCGGGCCGGGACCGAGGCGGTAGTAGTCGCGCAGGTCCGGCTCGGTGGCGACGCCCAGCGCGGACGCGGCGCGCAGGGTCAGCTCCCGCGCGGCGTCGGCGGGATCGGCGGGGTGCCGGGCGAGCACCTCGGGGGGCAGGACACGTTCGGGCAGGTCGTAGAGGCGCTGGAAGTTGACCCGCGCGCCGGTGGTGAGCAGGCCCCGCCCGAACAGCCACTCACAGATGCGCTTGACCTCGGTGCGCTCCCACCAGCTCGCCCCCGGCGGGCGGCGCGCCGCGACGCCGCCGAGCGCGGCCTCCAGGGTGCCGGCGGCGACCGGACCGAGCTCCCCGACCGCCGCGAGCACCTCGTCCACCAGCGCGGGCTCCCGGTCGGCGAGGGACTCGTAGTGTCGCCACCACCCCGCTCGTTTGGCTCCGGAGAGCAGCAGCGGCCAGTCCTGCACGGGGAGCAGGCTGGCCTCGTGCGCCCAGTACTCGACGAGCAGACGCGGCCGCCGCGCCGAGTGCGTCCACGCCGCGTCGTCGAGCAGCGCGGACTCGTAGGAGCCGAGCCGGCTGAACAGCGGCATGTAGTGGGCGCGGACGGCGACGTTGACCGAGTCGAGCTGCAGCAGCCGCGTGCGTCCGACCGTCCGGACGAGGTGGCGGCGCGTCACCGGCCCGCCGGGGCGCGGGTCGGCGAAACCCTGTGCCGCCAGCGCCGCGCGCCGGGCCGCGGCGAGGCCGATGGTCTCGATGTCCACCTCCGCGAGGGTGCCAGTGACCCCCGACGGACTCGCGTGGTGCCCGCTCCTCGACATGGGCGCTGCGGCCACCCGGATCATCTCCCGGCCGGCTCGCGCGGGCATGCGGAACCCTCCGGCGGTGCCACCAGCTCGGCGAGATAGCGCTCGACAGCCGCGTCGACGCAGGTGCTCCCGCCGCCGTACGCGCCATGGCGCCAGGCGTCCAGCGTGAGCAGGACCCCGGATTCGAGGCGCTTCGCCGTGGCCACCGCGCCGGGCAGCGGGGTGGCGGGGTCACCCGTCGTCCCGACGACCAGGATCGGCGGGGCCCCGGCGGCGACGACCGGCCCGGGCCGGTACGGGGCTGCGGCCGGTGGCCACAACGAGCACAGCTCATAGCTGTTGGACATGGGCCCGAACACCGGGGACAGCCGCGTCAGCTCCGGCACCTGCTCCTGCAGGGCCGCGGGGGTGAGGCGGTCGTTGGTGTCCGCGCACACCACGGCGACGTGGGCGTCCCCGGCGAACCCCGGTTCGGCAGCCAGCTCGCGCAGGCCGCGGCCCTCGCCGTCCTGTGCCTCTCTCAGCGCGGTGGCGAGGTCGAACCAGGACTCCTCGTCGAAGAGGGCTGCGGTGATCCCGGCCACCGCCTCGTCACGATCGAGCGGGGGTCCGTCGCGCACCGGGATCGGTGTGGCGTCGGTCGCCCTCAGCAGCCGGTCCAGGCCACCGGCGGGATCACCGTCGCCGAAGGTGCAGGCCCGGGCGTTGCGGAGGCACCCGGTGAAAAAGGCTTCCAGCGCCCGCTGGAACGCCACGGCCCGCTCGCGGTCCATGACGGTCCGGTCCCCGAACCAGACGGCCGGGTCGACGGGGCCGTCGAGCACCATGGCGCGTACCCGGTCGGGGAACAGGTCGGCGTACGTGGCGCCGAGCACCGTGCCGTAGGAGATGCCGAGATAGGTGAGCTTCTCGTCGCCCAGAGCAATACGCAGCAGCTCCATGTCCCGGGCGGTGGCGGCCGTCGTCATGTGGGGCAGGACGCCTCCGGTGCGCTCCGCACAGGCGGTCACCGACCGCTGGATCTGCTCGACTCCTCCTGCGCCGTCGGGCTCGGGCTCGTCGTCGGGGAGGCAGCGGACCGGCGCGCTCTCCCCCACCCCGCGCGGATCGAACCCGATCACGTCGAACCGGGAGCGGGTCTCCGCATCGAAGTACTGCTGCGCGCCGTCGCGGACGAACTCGACCCCCGAGCCGCCCGGCCCGCCCGGGTTGACCACCAGCGATCCGAGGCGACGACCGGGGTCGTCGGCCGGCCTGCGCACCAACGAGATCTCGATCTTCCTACCGCCCGGGGCCCGGTGGTCGAGCGGCACCGCCAGTGTGGCGCATTGCAGATCACCGCAGCCGTTCCAGGCGATCGTCCCGGGGCTGTCGACCTCGCTGGGAGCTCCACCGCAGCCCGCGGTGCCGAGAGCGGCGACAAGGATCGCGGCGCCGAATCGCGCGGCGGTCCGGCCGTTCATCGCACGTCCCCGCGCAGGGTCCGCACGGTGGCGGCCACGGCGACCACGGCGATCCAGCCCACAACGATGGGTCCGCCCACCCAGTACGGCAGGCCACCGATCGGCCGGCTCGGATCGGGCGGGCTCATGAAGGTGAACAGCGAGTTGAAGAGCAGCCAGTCGAACAGCTCGCCGGGCGCCTGCAGCTCCACGATGCTCTCGATGGCGAACAGGCCGAGCAGGACGAACACCGCGGCCACGGTGCTGCGGACCAGTGCGGCGACGGCCGCACCGAACACGGCCATCAGGACGATGCCCACCGACGCGGCGAGCAACCGGGTCCAGAAGAGCGGGTCACCGAGGACCGTGCCGAGATCGACTCCGTGCCCGCCCAACCACGGCAGTCCGATCACGAAGGCGACCAGCACGGACAGCACCGCCACGAGCGTCCCGACCACCGACGCGGAGAGCAGCTTCGCCGCCAGCACCCGACCACGCCGCGGCGTGGCGAGATAGGTCGGGACATGAGTGCCGTGCCGGTGGTCGACCGTGACGGCCACCACCCCCAGCAGGTAGCTCAGAATGACACCGAAACCGAGGCTCCCGGTGAGCTGCAGGCCCTGCTCGGCGCCCGCCAGATCGAAACCTTGCGGGCCTCCGGCGAGCAGCAGCGCGAGGATGCCGGCCGCGGCGGCGAGGAGCACCGCGGACATGATCCAGGGAGCGCGCGTGCTCGTGAGCTTGCGCAACTCCGACGACAGCAGGGTGATCATGCCGGCACCTCCAGGGTGGCGGCACCGCGAGCGGCGCCGGGCGATTCGGTGAGTGCGAGGAAGGCGTCCTCGAGCGAGGTGGTGGTGACGGCCATCTCGACCAGGACGGCCCCGGTGCGCAAGGCCAGTGCCCCGATCTGCTCGGGGGCACAGCCGCGGACCACCATGACGTCCGCGCCGAGCCGGTCGACGCCGGCACCGGCCTGTGCGAGGGCCCGGTGCAGCCGGTCCGCATCCGGCGTTCGCACCCGCACCGACGACGTGCGCCCGAGCAGATCCGTGGCCGGTCCCGACGTGACGAGCCGGCCCTCGTGGATGATCACCACCTGGTCGATGACCTGGGCGACCTCGGCGAGCTGGTGGCTCGACACGAGGACGGTGCCGCCGCTTGCGGCGTGGCCGCGCAGCAGGTCGCGCAGCTCCCGCACGCCGACCGGGTCCAGCCCGTTGGTCGGCTCGTCGAGGATCAGCACCTCGGGCCGACCGAGCAGGGCCGCGGCCAGCGCGAGGCGCTGGCGCATCCCCAGCGAGTAGCCGCCCACCCGCCGATCGGCCGCCGCGGTGAGCCCGACCTGGTCCAGGACGTCCGTGACGCGGCGGCCGCTCAGTCCGGCCGCAGCCGTCAGGATCGCCAGGTGAGCCCGTGCGGTCCGGCCGGGGTGGAAACCTCCGGTCTCGAGGACGGCGCCGACGCGCCGCGCCGCGTCATCCAGCGCGGTGTAGGGACGCCCGCATACGAGGGCGGTGCCGGCGGTCGGTCGGGCGAGGCCGAGCAGCACCCGCAACGCGGTGGACTTGCCGGCTCCGTTGCGCCCGAGGAAGCCGGTGATCGTACCGGCCGGCACGTCGAAGGTCCGGTCGCAGACGACGTCTCGGCTTCCGTACCGCTTGCGGAGCCCGCAGATCTCGATGACGGACATCGGTTCCTCCTCCGTCGCCGCGCCTCCGGTGTGGGGGCCTCGTGGCGACAGGAGGAATCGTCGTCCGGGAGCCGGCCGAAAGGATCAACCCCAGGCTCGAATCCGACCTCCACCCGGGGTGCCCCACCTGCTCCACCCAGCGGGCCTGCGGGCTCCACCGACGGGCGGTCGGGCCTCCACCCCGGGGTGGAGGCTCAGGCGAACGGGATGCAGGCGCGCACCGACCAGCCGCCGCCCGGCTCGGGGCCGTAACGCAGCGTCCCGGCGTAGAGCGCCACGCGCTCGGCCATGCCGATCAGACCGTTGCCCGAACCCTGGGCAGACACCGACGGCTCGGCCCCGTCGTCGTCCACGGTGATCTCCAGACCGGTCGGGCCGCATGCCAGCCCGACGGTGACCGATCGGGCGCCGCCGTGCTTCAGTGCGTTGGTCAGCCCCTCCTGGACGATCCGGAACGCGGACAGGCTCGCGTCGGCCGGCACCGAGCCGAGATCGCCCTCGATCTCCAGCTCCATCCGACAGCCGAACCGCCTCGCATGCTCGACGAGATCGGCCAGGTCACCCAGCCCCGGCTGACCGACGTGTTCCGCGGCTGCGGTCCTCCCGTCGTCGGCGAGCACGTCCAACATCCGCAGCATCGCGGTGGTGGTCCGGCGGGAGGACTCGGCGTCGTGCGCATCACCTCCCGATCCGCCTCCGGATCCCGGCCGACCACCCGAAGGGCGGCGCCCGCGGACACCACGATCCCGCTGACGTGGTGCGCCACCACGTCGTGCAGCTCGCGGGCGATGCGCGCACGTTCCCGTTCGACCGCGCGCCGCTCGTCGTCCCACGCGTGGCGCTGCGCCGCCACACCCCGTCTGCGCCGCCGCCATCGGTACCAGCGCTTCACCGCTCCGCACGCCGCCGGTGCAAAGAAGATCATCCGACTCGCCGGGTCGACCGGGTTGCCGAAGACGACCACGTCGAGGACGGCGGCCGTGACGACTCCTGCTACGAGCAGCGCGATCTGGAGACGCGAGGCGTCGACCCCGGCGGAATAGAGGACCACCCACCAGGCGACCAACATGACCCAGATCAGGGCTATGTCGTTCACGGGATACACCGAGTGGACCAGAAGCACTGCTCCCGATGCCCAGTGCAGGTGGGAATGCCGTACGGCGACAGCGCCGGCGGCTACGACCGTGGCGGCGACCGTCAGGACGCTGTTCGGGTTCCACGACAGCACGGGGGTGACCCTCCCGACGTCGAGCACCACGAACAGCGCAGTCGTCGCGAGGAGGCCGGCGGCGAGCGCGACGTCGGCGCGGAACGGCCCGAGGAGCACGCTGAGCACCACGCCCCGGGCCACCTGCCGACGATAGCGGCTCGTCAGGCGACGACTGCCCTGCGGTATCGGAGCGGCCGGTCCTGGGTCTCGCCGCCAGCGCGCGCGCCGGCCGCCACCACGGCGCCGGTCATCGCCACCAGGGATCCCCTGCGGCCGGCGCTAGCATCGGCGCACCATGGTCACCTCAGTCACGGGCTGGCGAACGATCGTCGGCGGGATCGGCCGCCGTGACATCGTGCGCGCGCTGGTCGTCGGTGCGGTCTCGGTGGCCTTCCAGGTCATCGTGCAGGCCGGGAGAGGCCAGCTGGACGATCCACCGCTGCCGATCGTCTTCGGTGGCACGGTGCTGGTCGCGACACCGCTGCTGTGGAGCCGAACCCGCCCGCTGCTGGTCGCCGCGGTCCTGTCGCTGCTCGCAGTGCTCGAGTCGCTGTGGGGTGCCGCCCTGTCGCTCACTCCGTTGTCGCCCGGGTCCGACGGAGGAGGCCCGATCGGAGCGACGATCCTGTTCGCCCTTCCGCTGATCGTGTACACGGTCGCCCGCCGACGCCCGCCCTGGGCCACGGCGGTGTCCCTGGTGGTGCTCACGGCGCCCACCGGCCTCATCGTGGTGAGGGAGTCCGACCAACCGGAACAAGTGGTACTGGCCGTTCCCATTCTCTTGTTGATCACTACCGTCGTGTTGTCGCCGTTGTGGATCGTGGGCATGGTGCGGCGCCGGGTGGCGCTGGGCGCGGCGCGGCTCGCCGAACAGAGGCACCTGCTGCAGGCCCAAGCCCTCGCCGAGGAACGCGGCCGGATCGCCCGTGAGCTGCAGAGCCTGGTGCTCGCCGACCTGACCCGCAGCGCCGAACGCGCCGAACGCACCGGGCCCGACGACGACATCCGCGACGGCCTGCTGACCATCACCGCCACCGGTCGGGACACCCTCACCGCCATGCGTAGGCTCCTCGGCATGCTGCGCGGCGCGGGCCTGGACGGCTCCGTCCCGGAGCCGCAACCGACGGTGGCCCGGCTCGACGAACTCGTCGCAGGGTTCCGCGACCGAGGACTCGACGTCCGGCTCACCGTCTCCGGCCAACCCCGGCCTCTGCCCGACGAGGTCGACCTCGCGACCTACCGGCTGGTGCGGGAGACCCTGACCCGAGCCGGACGTGCCGCCCCGGTCGTGCTGACCCTGGCCTACGAGACCGGCGCCGTGCGGCTCACCGCCGACGGAGATCTGCGCGACGCCGGCGGAGCCGCGGCCCGCGAATGGGTGCGCCTCGTCGGTGGCGAGCTGCGGCGCGGACGCGGCGACCTACCGGCGCTGGACGTGCGCCTACCCGAGCGGCGCAAGGGAGTGACATGGCCATCCGTGTCCTGATCGTCGACGACCAGGCCGTCGTCAGGGCCGGATTCCGGACCATCCTCGCCGAAGAACCCGACCTCGAGGTGGTCGGGCAGGCCGGCGACGGTGCCGAAGGGCTCCGGCTGGCGCGGTCGCTGCGCCCCGACCTGGTCATGATGGACATCCGGATGCCGGTCATGGACGGGCTGGAGGCGACACGTCGGCTGACCGCGGAGTACCCGCAGGGCCACCCGCACGTGCTCATCCTGACCACCTTCGACCCCGACGAGTACGTGTTCGCGGCACTGCGGGCCGGAGCGGGCGGATTCCTGCTCAAGGACGCGGAGCCCGCCGAGATCCTCACGGCCGTCCGCGTCGTCGCCGCCGGGGACAGCCTGCTCGCCCCACAGGTGACCCGCCGGCTGATCGAGGAGTTCGTCCGTTCCACACCGCGGCCGGCCGGCGCGGCGACGGACCTCCAACGGTTGACCCGGCGCGAGACCGAGGTGCTCGCGCTGGCCGCCCGCGGCCTCTCCAACGCCGAGATCGCGGAGGCGCTGACGCTGGGCGGGAGCACGATCAAGACCCACATGAACAACGTGCTCAGCAAGCTGCAGCTGCGCGACCGGGTCCAGGCCACGATCTTCGCCTACGACGTCGGGCTGGTCCGACCGGGCGCGTAGACCCGGGCAGGCGCGCCGTGCGGGCAGGGGGTATCCATGCCCCATGGCCATCGCTGCGGTCCGGGCCGCTGCCGCTCCCGACGTCGACGAGATCGTCCGCATCCAGGCCGACACCTGGACTGCGGCCTACGCCGAACTCGTCCCGCCCTCGGCGATCGAGCAGCTGGGGAGCGCCACGGCCCGTCAGGCGTGGACGGCGGCGGTCGAGGCGGGCGGTCACGTGCTGATCGCCACCGAGGGCGAGTTCACCGTCGGGTTCGTCGCGGCGGCGATCGCGTCGCCCGACGGTTCCACCCCGTCGGCGGAACCCACACCGGGACCGGAGTCCTGGGGCGAGATCGGCGCGTTGCTGGTGGAGCCCCGCTGGGGGCGCCGCGGCCACGGCGGCCGCCTGCTCGCGGGCGCCGCCGAGGCCCTGCGGAGCACCGGCGCGCTCTACGGGCTGGCCTGGATCCCGGAGTCCGACGAGGCGTCGCGGCGCTTCTACGCCCGCGCCGGCTGGGAGCCCGACGGCACGGTCCGCGCCCTGGACGCGGGCGACCGCCGGCTGCGCGAGGTGCGGGTCACCGGTTCGCTGGACCTGACGCTGCAGGACTGATCAGGCCAGCCCGAGCAGCGGCTCGAGCCCGATCGTCAGCCCGGGCCGGTCCCGGACGGCCCGCACCGCCAGCAGCACTCCGGGCATGAACGACGCCCGGTCCAGCGAGTCGTGCCGGATCGTCAGGGTCTCCCCCGCCGCGCCGAACAGGACCTCCTGGTGCGCGACGAGGCCGGGCAGCCGGACCGAGTGCACCCGCACCCCGTCGACGTCCGCCCCGCGGGCGCCGGGAAGCTCGCTCGTGGTGGCGTCCGGCAGCGGGCCCGCACCGGCCTGGGCGCGGGCCTGCGCGATCAGTGACGCCGTACGTGCGGCCGTGCCCGACGGGGCGTCGACCTTGCCGTCGTGGTGCAGCTCGATGACCTCGACCGACTCGAAGAACCGGGCGGCCTGGCGGGCGAACTGCATCATCAGGACGGCACCGACGCCGAAGTTCGGGGCGATCAGGACGTGCCCGTCCGTGTCGTCGAGCCAGCCGCGGACCGTGGCGAAGCGCTCCTCGTCGAACCCGCTGGTGCCCACGACGGCCGCGATGCCGTGGTCGAGGCAGAACCGGAGGTTGTCGAGCACCACGCCGGGGTGGGTGAAGTCGACGACGACGTCCACACCCGCAAGCCCGGTGAGCGCGTCGCCCTCGTCCAATTGCGCGACGAGCGTCAGGTCCGGCGCCTCGTCGACGGCCCGGCACACCTGCGCGCCCATCCGCCCACGTGCCCCCAGAACACCCACACGGATCTCGGTCACGCACGGAAGCGTAGATCAGGCCAGGACGAGCCCGCCGATCCACACACCGACGGCGAGCAGTCCCGTCAGCAGCTCGATCAGCATGCTCCACCCGACCGCCACCAGCGCCGTGCGGGTGGACGGCCACGCCTCGCCACCGCTGCCCAGGCGCGCCAGCTCCGCGAGGTACACGCCCAGAACGAACCCGACGAACAGACCGACCACGGGGATCACGAAGAACCCGACGATCCCCAGGACCCCGCCGAGCGCGATCGTCCGCCCCGGCACCCCGGACTCCTTCAGCTGCCGGCCGGGAAGCAGGTACTTCGCCACGCTGCCGATCACGACGATCGCGACCGCGATGCCGAGCACGGACCACCCCAGCGCGTCACCACGCGGTACGGCCCAGACCCCGATCCCGGCGACGATCAACGTCAGCCCCGGCAGGATCGGCACCACGATCCCGATGACGCCGACGACGACCAGCAGTGCGGCGATCAGCGTCAGCTCCACCGGTCGAGCATGGCATGCAGTCCCCCACGGCGACGAACGGCACTCCCGCTGGACGGGAGTGCCGTTCGTTCACGGCGTGAGAGTGCGCAGCGACCCCGGGAGGTCGGACTCCTCGTCGTACGGGCCCACCACCGCGACGGTCAGCGGCGCGGTCAACAGCTCCTTCGCCACCGCGGCGACGTCCTGCGCGGTGACCGCGGCGATGCGGTCGAGGCTCTCACCGATCGTGCGCTGACGACCGTGGTCGAGCTCCGAGCGGCCGATCCGGTTCATCCTCGACGGCGTGTCCTCCAGGCCGAGCACCATCCCACCGCGCAGGTTGCCCTGGGCACGGGTGACCTCGGCAGGGGTCAGACCGTCGCGCGCGACGGTGGCGAGCACGTCGAGGACGACGGTCGCGACCTCGTCGAGCCGCTCGGGGGCACAGCCGGCGTACACGGCGAAGCTGCCGGCGTCCGCGTAGCCGGTGGCCGAGGAGTACACCTGATAGGCGAGCCCGCGCTGCTCGCGGACCTGCTGGAACAGCCGCGAGCTGGGCCCGCCGCCGAGCGCCGTGCTCAGCACCGTCAACGCGGTGCGCCGCGGGTCGTGCCGCGCCAGCCCGGGCACTCCGAGCATCAGGTGGGCCTGCTCGGAGTCCTCGGGACGCAGCATCAGCCGGGGACCGGCGGCGAGGGTGGCCGGGGCCGGGCGCCGTGGCGCGACAGGTCCCGCGGCACCGGCCCGCGCCGCGGCCGCCTCCAGGGCCGCCCCGGCCAGCTCGACCACGTGACCGTGGGAGAGGTTGCCCACCGCGGCCACGACCATCCGCGGCGTCGTGTATTCGCCGCGCCAGAAGTCGTGCAGCGTCGCGCGGCTCATCCCGCGCACCGACTCCTCGGAACCGATCACCGGGCGGCCGAGCGGATGCGCACCGAAGACCGCCTCGTCGAACAGCTCGCCGAGCAGGTCCTCGGGATCGTCGTCGCGCATGGCAATCTCTTCGAGTACCACCCCGCGCTCCACCTCGACGTCCGCCGGTGCCAGCAGGGCGTCGGTGACGACGTCGGAGAGCACGTCGACCGCGAGCGGCAGATCGGTGTCGAGCACGTGCGCGTAGTAGCAGGTGTGCTCCTTGGCGGTGAACGCGTTGAACTCACCGCCGACGGCGTCGAACTCCTCGGCGATCCCGACGGCGGTGCGCCCGCGGGTGCCCTTGAACAGCAGGTGTTCGAGGTAGTGCGCGGCTCCGGCCTGCTCGGGCGTCTCGTCACGGGAGCCGATGGCGATCCAGATGCCGATCGAGACCGACCGGACGCCCGGGACCGTCTCGGTGACGACCCGCAGGCCACCGGGCAGCTCCGATCGGGATGTGCCCTCCGCGGCACCGGGGGCGGCGGAGACCGCCGCCCCCGGTGTCAGCACGACGTCGGTCAACTCGCGGTGACCTCGGCGGAGCCGACCTCGGCGCCGTCCGCAGCGACGGCGTCGGACGGGGCGCCCTCGGTGTCGACGGCGGCGGAGTCGCCCTCCTCCACGGGGATCAGGCTGATCTTGCCCCGGTTGTCGATGTCGGTGACCTCGACGCGGATCTTCGACCCGACCGAGACGACGTCCTCGACCTTGCCGATCCGCTTGCCGTTGCCCAGCTTCGAGATGTGGACCAGACCGTCCTTGCCGGGAACCAGCGAGACGAAGGCCCCGAAGGCGGCGGTCTTGACGACCGTGCCCAGGAACCGCTCGCCGATCTTGGGCAGCTGCGGGTTGGCGATGGCGTTGATCATGCCGATTGCGGCCTCGGCCGACTCGCCGTCGGACGCGCCGACGTACACGGTTCCGTCGTCGTCGATCGAGATGTCGGCGCCGGTCTGCTCGGTGATCGAGTTGATCATCTTGCCCTTCGGGCCGATGACCTCGCCGATCTTGTCCACCGGGACCTTGATCGCGATGACGCGCGGGGCGTAGCGGCTCATCTCGTCGGGGCGGTCGATCGCCTCGCCGAGCACCTCGAGGATCGTCATCCGGGCGTCCTTGGCCTGGCTCAGAGCGGCCGCGAGAACCTCGGACGGGATGCCGTCGAGCTTGGTGTCGAGCTGCAGCGCGGTGACGAACGCGGGCGTGCCGGCGACCTTGAAGTCCATGTCGCCGAACGCGTCCTCCGCGCCCAGGATGTCGGTGAGCGCGACGTACCTGGTCTCCATGGCACCGGCGGCGTTCTCCACCTCGTCGGTCACCAGGCCCATCGCGATCCCCGCTACCAGCGCCTTGAGTGGCACGCCGGCGTTGAGCAGCGACATCGTGGAGGCGCAGACCGAGCCCATCGACGTCGAGCCGTTGGAGCTCAGCGCCTCCGACACCTGGCGGATCGTGTAGGGGAACTCCTCGCGCGTGGGCAGCACGGGCATCAGCGCCCGCTCGGCCAGCGCGCCGTGGCCGATCTCGCGGCGCTTGGGCGAGCCCACCCGGCCGGTCTCACCGGTCGAGTACGGCGGGAAGTTGTAGTGGTGCAGGTACCGCTTGTGCGTCTCCGGGCCGAGCGCGTCGATCTGCTGCTCCATGCGCAGCATGTTCAGCGTGGTGACACCCAGGATCTGGGTCTCGCCGCGCTCGAACAGCGCCGAGCCGTGCGCCCGCGGGATGACTTCGACCTCGGCGGAGAGCGGCCGGATGTCGGTGAGACCACGGCCGTCGATGCGGACCTGGTCGCGCAGGATGCGCTGGCGCACCAGCTTCTTGTTCAGCGATCGGAACGCCGCGCCGATCTCCTTCTCGCGCCCGGAGAACTGCGGGCCGACCTTGTCGAGCACGGCGGCCTTGACCTCGTCGAGGCGCGACTCGCGCTCCTGCTTGCCCGCGATCGTCAGCGCCTGGGCCAGGTCGTCCGACGCCGAGGCGCCGACGGCCTCGAACACGTCGGCCTGGTAGGCCGGGAAGGTCGGGAAGTCGCCGGTGGGCTTCGCGGCGGCGGCGGCCAGCTGCTGCTGGGCCACGCACAGGGCGCGGATGAACGGCTTGGACGCCTCCAGCCCGGCGGCGACGACCTCCTCGGTGGGCGCCTGGGCGCCCTCCGCGACGAGCGTGTTCGTCTCGGTGGTGGCCTCGGCCTCGACCATCATGATGGCGACGTCGGCGTTGTCACCGTCGCCGACCACGCGCCCGGCCACGACCATGTCGAACACGGCCCGCTCGAGCTGGAGGTAGGTAGGGAACGCCACCCACTGACCGTCGATGAGCGCGACCCGCACACCCCCGATGGGCCCGCTGAAGGGCAGGCCCGCCAGCTGTGTGGAGGCCGACGCGGCGTTGATCGCCAGCGCGTCGTAGGGGTCCTGCGGGTCGAGCGACATGACGGTGACGACGATCTGGATCTCGTTGCGCAGGCCGTCGACGAACGACGGGCGCAGCGGCCGGTCGATCAGCCGGCAGGTCAGGATCGCATCGGTGCCGGGCCGGCCCTCGCGGCGGAAGAACGAACCGGGGATCTTGCCGATGGCGTACATGCGCTCCTCGACGTCCACCGTGAGGGGGAAGAAGTCGAAGTTCTCCTTGGGGTGCTTGGACGCCGTGGTGGCGGACAGCAGCATGGTCTCGTCGTCGAGGTACGCGACGACGGAGCCGGCCGCCTGCCGGGCGAGTCGCCCGGTCTCGAAGCGGACGGTGCGGGAGCCGAGGCTCCCGTTGTCGATGACCGCGGTGGTCTCGTGCACGGTCTCGTCTGCCGAGTCGAACGTTGCGGGATCGGTCATGAAGGTGGGCATCTCCCGATGAGAGGGGCCACACGCCGGCTCGATCTTCGCAGCGAGCCGGCCTTCGATCGAAGCCCCCGGGGCTGCCCGACGAGGGGGCCCGGGGGCCACTACCGAGGACCGGCGGATCACTTGCCGGGCGCGTGGCGCTGTGGGTGTGGAACTTGTGGGTGTGCAGTTGTGCTGTGGTGTCCCGTTACGGACGACCCCGCCGCCGGGCGGACCCGGGGCGGGGAAGGCCGTTCAGCGGCGGATGCCGAGGCGCTCGATCAGCGATCGGTAGCGCGCGACGTCCACCGCGCGGAGGTACTTGATGAGCCGGCGGCGCCGGCCGACGATCAGCAGCAGCCCGTGACGCGAGTGGTGGTCGTGCTTGTGCATCTTGAGGTGCTCGGTCAGGTCGGTGATCCGCTTGGTCAGCAGAGCGATCTGCGCCTCGGGCGACCCGGTGTCGCCCTCGTGCACCCCGTAGTCGTCCAGGATCGTCTTCTTCTGTGCGGCGTCGAGTGCCACGTCTTTACCTCTCCGAAGTGCTGTGCCGTGGGGCCGGGCGCCACGAGGATGCGGGTCGCCGGAAGACGGTCACGGCCGCCACGGACTGCAGCCGAACTCACCGGCCACGCTACCAGGGGCGATGGGTCGACCACCGCTCGCCCGGCCCTACGCGGTGGCGGCGGTACCGAGCGGCGCGCGGTGCACGACACTGTACCGCGCGCCGCCGCGGCCCGGTTCGCTCGCCACGAGCAGCACCTCGGCAGGGCGCCACCACGGCCCGCGGTGACCACACCACGGCGTGGCCGGATCCGGGTCGGCCCCAGGTCCAGGCCGAGCACGGCGGCGCAGCACCGTGACGTGCGCGACCAACCGCGACGGGTCGCCACCGGCCGCCTCGACCAGGCCTGCCATCCCGTCGGCGGGCCGGACCTCGACCCCGGCCCAGCGCACGCCGGGGAAGGAACCGGAACCGGCGAGCCGCAGCCGGGGGGCGAGCGCGCCGTGCGCGGCACCGTCGAGCCGTCGGGCGAGGACGCCCGGGTCGGCCTCGCCGTGGAAGGCCAGGGTGACGTGCCACGTGTCGGGATCGACCGCCGTCCAGCCGGGGTCCTCCGCACCGGGCGCGGGGACGTCGAGCACCAGAGCCGACGTGGCGTCGGGCGGAACCCACAGCGCCGTGAACAGCCGCATGTCCTACCTGCGGGCCGCGGCCTGTCGGAGGACCTCGGCCAGCTCGGGGAACCCGGGCCCGAGCGCCGCGGCGGCGGCGGCGAGCCGGGCCGGAGCCGCGACGCTCCGCAGCGCGTCGACGGCCGAGCCGCCCGGGGCGCGGCGGGCCGACGGGACCCGCGGGCCGGTCCACTGCCAGCGTGCACCGGCGACCTCGGCCAGCAGGGCCTCGACGGCCTGCGGTTCGGGACGCCGGGGGGTGCCCGGGCAGCGCTGGTCGAGCATCAGCAACCGGGCCAGCACCGCCGGGTCACCGATCTTGACCCGTCGGGCGCTGACCAGTTGGCTCAGCATCGCCGGGCTGATCCCCAGCGCGCGCGAGAGCCGGGCCTGGGAGATGCCCAGAGCCCTGGTGAGCCGGCGGACCCGGTCGCCGAGCGGGGCACCGTAGAGCTCCCGCTGCCGCTCGCGGTTCTCCGCGATGCGAGCCCCCAGGTCCGGTCCGTCGGGCCCCGGGTGCGCCGCCGCCCGGGCGAGATCCGGTGCTGTGTCCGCCATGTGAAGGATGCTCGCAGCCCGGAGCCGTCCCCCGTGGGCGAACGGACGAAGTCGTCCCGATCAGGGCCCGACCAGCTCGCGGGTGCGTGCGACGTCGCGGTGCATCTGGGCGACCAGGACGTCGACGTCGTCATAGCGCTCCTGCCCGCGCAGGCGGTGCTCGAAGTCGACCGCGACCTCGCGGCCGTAGAAGTCCTCGTCGACGTCGAGCACGAACACCTCGACGGTGCGCACCCGCCCGGAGAACGTGGGGTTGGTACCCACCGAGATCGCGGCGGGGAGCAACCGGTCGGCCTCGCCGGCCGCCTCCGCCCCGGCGCCGCTGATGGCGAAACGACCGGCGTAGATGCCGTCGGCGGGCAGCGCGGTGTAGGGCGCCATCGCGATGTTGGCGGTGGGGAACCCCAGTTCCCGGCCCCGGTGGTCGCCGTGGACCACCACGCCCTCGACACGGTGCGGGCGCCCGAGTGCGGCGGCGGCCGCGGTGACGTCACCGGCGTCGATGCACGCACGGATGTAGGTGGAGGAGAACGTCACCCCGGTGCCGAGGGGCACACCGCTGCCGCTGCGCGCCTGGTCGCTGATGAGGTCGAGTCCCTGCACCCCGAACCCGAACCGCTCGCCGAGCTCGGTCAGCAGGGCGACGTCCCCGGCCGCGCGGTGGCCGAAGGTGAAGTTCCGGCCGACCACGACGTCCGCCGCGTGCAGCCGCTCCACCAGGACCTCGTGCGCGAACTCCGCGGGCGGCATCCGGGACAGCTCGATGGTGAACGGGAGCACGAAGAACGCCGCGACACCGAGCTCGGCCACCAGGTCGGCCCGCCGCGTCAGGCTCGTCAACCGGGCGGGGTGGCTGCCGGGGCGGATCAGCTCGGCGGGATGCGGGTCGAACGTGATGATCACGGCGGGCAGGTCACGCTCCCGACCCCGGTCCACCGCCCGGCTGATCAGTTGCTGGTGTCCGCGGTGCACCCCGTCGAACACCCCGACGGTGACGACGCTGCGCCCCCACCCCGTCGGCACGGCCTCGAGCCCCCGCCAGCGCTCCACCCCGCCCACCCTACGGAACCCGCCACCGCACCCCCGCCCCCCCACCAACCCGCGAGTCGGGGTCTCCACGCGCGCGAGTCGGGGTCTCCATGCGCGCGAGTCGGGGTCTCCGCCCGCGCTCATACCCCGACTCGCTGACGTGGAGACCCCGACTCGCGGGTCAGGGGGCGGGGGCGAGGACGACAAG
>Ga0105049_10000098_pt1 | contig 80764 bp, 79 predicted proteins | sample MAT06_FD_78087 | JGI IMG/M metagenome (GOLD analysis project Ga0105049, IMG submission 78087) | Freshwater microbial communities from Lake Fryxell liftoff mats and glacier meltwater in Antarctica - MAT-06 | ecosystem: Environmental > Aquatic > Freshwater > Ice > Liftoff microbial mat | place...
AGTCCGAAAAACGTGAGGTTTCCAGAAGGACACGCGTCCGCCACCATGGGAACCGCGCACGACAGTTGGCGAAAGTGGACGCCCCACGGAATCATGAAGACCGTTTCAATGTCGAACACGATGAACAGCATTGCCACCAGGTAGAACTTGACCGAGAAGCGGTCGCGCGCGTCGCCGAGTGGTGCGATGCCCGACTCATAGGGTTGCCCTTTGACCTCGGTGGGTTGCGCTGGAAAAGTCAAATGCGCAATCCCCAGGATGAGGATCGCGTTCAGAATGACAAAACCGAGGAGCAGCAGTACAGGGAGATAGTTGCGGAGCATCGTCGGGACGACGGGAAATTCGAAGTAAAGGCGCATGGCGACACGTCATCGCCGAGCCCGCGACCGGCAGAACGGCTTGCCGGCACGGACTTCGTGAAAAAGTTCACAAAAGACTGATGAGGAACCTATCCAAGGGACCGACGCCGCTCAATGCACATTCCCCGCCGCTCGCATTAGATTCGCGCGATCAGGCTCACCGATGTGCCGCGCTCACGGACTACGTGGTCCGAGACCGCATCCCTCACCTTCGCCCACCGTCTCATGGGGCTCTGCTCCGACCGCTGGATTACGCGCATGGCGCGCGAACATGGCATGATCGAACCCTTTGAAGACCGCCAGGTACGCGAGGGGGTGATCTCGTACGGCGTGAGCTCGTACGGGTACGACATGCGAGTCGCACGGGAATTCAAGATTTTTACCAACGTCAACAGTTCAATCGTTGATCCGAAAGCCTTCGATCCCAGGAGCTTTGTGGAGTTTGAGGGGGATTCCTGCATCGTTCCACCGAACTCCTTTGCCTTGGCTCGGAGCGTGGAATACTTCCGCATTCCTCGTAATGTCCTCACGCTGACCGTTGGCAAGAGCACCTATGCCCGCTGCGGTATCATTACGAATGTCACGCCGTTTGAGCCGGAATGGGAAGGATTCGTGACGCTGGAGATCTCGAACACCACACCGCTCCCAGCGCGCATTTATGCCAACGAAGGGATCGCGCAGGTGGTCTTCTTCACCGGAGACGAACCGCCAGAGGTGAGCTACGGCGACAAGAAGGGCAAATATCAGGGCCAGCGTGGCGTGACCCTACCACGGATCTGATTGACAGGTACGCCGGTTGCGGCCTATCCCCCGGCGTACACGTAGCGGCAACCGCGATCCTGAGCCATCTGCAAGGTGACCACTATCGCTGGGACGACTTCAATGCCCGGCGCCAGATTCGCCGCGGCCTCGGTGGCGAACGCGGTACGGGCCGCTGCGTCGTTTCGTTGTGACTCCGGGAGAAAGCGCTGTCCCGAGGCACGCAGCGAATTCTGACACACTAAAATGATGACGCCGCGCCCCAGCAACTGGGCGATCGTGTTCGTGCCGGCCGGTCCTGCAGGATTGACGGTGCCGGTCATCGAAAGCGTTTGCGCGACCGGGTACTTGGTCCACATGGCGTCGTTGAATACGAGTCCAATCGACTTGCCGTTCAAACCGACGATCACGCCACAGTCCTTGTCGGAACGTCCATATGATGTCTTCTGCGTGTCGAGGAAGGTTTGCGCCCATCGGAGCGCCAACCCACCCGTGGGCTCGTGCGCATGAATCACGACGCGCGACGTTCCTCCAAGTCTCGTCAGCCACGGCTCGTCAGCCCGTCCCTCAAGCAGCTGCCCAGGCGTGGCGGCGGCACCCGTTGAAGGCCATGCGCCAACCCCGAATGCGGCCGTTGCTGCGGCAATCCGACCGAGAAAGGACCGACGAGCGGACGATTGGTATTGCGGCATATGCATGGGTCGCTCAGTGAGTGGTTGGCAAGGAGTCCGCCCGCACCCGTCGTGGAAGCAACGCGCGCGTGGGCGGGTCGGCTCGTCCCTTCTGGCGTGCGCCGGTGGTCGTATACGCCACGTCCAGCGGCGCGTCGCCTTTTGGCCAATCGCGCTCTTTCCCCGGATGATCCTGTCGCGGCTGCCGCAGCACGAACGCGGCGACGTCTGCGGCCTGCTGATCAGTGAGCGTCACCACCTTATCATGTGGCATATTGTTGCGAAGAAAGGTGGCAAGGGAAAACTGCCGAGCCAATCCCGCACCGATTGAGTAGCTGTCTGCGCCCCACACCGCGGGAGCGAGCACCGTGCCTTGCCCCGCTGCGCCGTGGCACCGTGCGCACTGCCCACCGTATTCGGTGGCACCGCGGTCGACCACACCGGCGAGCTTCACCACACGCGCATCGGGCGGACGTTCGCGCTCGCCGAGCGTGCCGATGTAGGCAAGCATATCACGCATATTGGCACCGTCTTCCGGCAGCATACGTCCAGCAAGACTGCGCGCGATGCACTCATTGACGCGTCGGGCGAGCGATTCCTCCAGGCCAGGACGCTCCCGGTAGCGAGGGTACCGCTTGGTTGTCCCAAGCCACGGCATGGCGTCTGCCCGTGTGCCGTTGTCGAGATGGCAACTGGTGCAGCGCAGCGCATTCCCACTATGAGCAGGAAGCGAGTCGCGGAAATGGTTGACCAGTGCGAGACCACGCGCAGCGTTGCCCCGAGCCGCCGACTGAAGCGGAGTCGTCGCACCCGACGCGGTCTGCGTCGCCGCGCCGTCGTCCGCGCGCGGTGAACACTGCGTGACCAACAGTGCACCGATGGTCACGGCGACCACGACGAAGCCTGAAGTTGCACGACGAACGCTCATCGCCGACGTCTCATAAGGCGGACGCTCCGAGAAGGCGTGGTGACGATCGGCCCGTCAGCCGGCGCCAACCGTGGCGCGTGGCTCGCGACGGAGCGCCGAGGCGCGTATGTAGTCGCGGTTCATATGCTTGATCACGTCGATACTGATGCCCTTCGGGCAGGCCTCCTGACACTCCCCCACCAACGTGCAGTGTCCAAACCCTTCCAGGTCCATCTGCTCCACCATCGCCAACGCCCGTTTCTCACGCTCCGGCTGGCCCTGCGGCAGCATGCCCAGATGTGTGAGCTTGGCACCGGTAAACAGTGAGGCGGATGCGTTCGGACAGGCCGCCACGCAGGCCCCGCAGCCGATGCAGGCTGCGGCGTCCATCGCCTCCTCCACGACGTCTTTGCCAATCAGAATCTCGTTCGCATCGCGGGCACCGCCGGTGTTGATGGATACGTAGCCACCGGATTGCATGATGCGGTCAAAGGACCCGCGGTTCACGACAAGGTCTTTGATGACGGGGAACGACGAGGCACGCCACGGTTCGACGGTGAGGATATCACCGTCCTTAAATGCCCGCATGTGCAACTGGCAGGTGGCAGTGCCTTTCCATGGACCGTGCGCCTGACCGTTGATCATCATCGAACAGGAACCACAGATCCCCTCGCGGCAATCGTGTGCGAAGGCGATCGGATCCTTTCCACTCACCGTGAGCTGCTCGTTCAGCATGTCGAACATCTCGAGGAACGACATGTCGGCACTCACGCCGTCAAGCGTGTACATCTCCATCTTGCCTGGCGCCTGTGCCGCCGGTTGGCGCCAGACATTGAGAGTCAGTTTCATTACTTGTAGCTCCGAGTGGAGAGATGCACGTTCTCGTACACCAGCGGTTCCTTGTTGAGAATGGGCGCCTTGCCCTCGCCCGCGTACTCCCAGGCGGCAACGTAGGCGTAGTGCTCATCATCGCGTTTCGCCTCTCCGTCTTCTTGATGCTCCACACGAAAGTGGCCGCCGCACGATTCTTCGCGCTCGAGGGCGTCGCGACACATCAACTCTCCGAGCTCGATGAAATCCGCCACACGGCCCGCCTTTTCCAACGACTGATTGAGCGACTCACCGGTACCCGGAACGTTGACGTTCTGCCAGAATTCCTCGCGCAGCGCCGGCAACAACGCCAGGGCCTTCGTGAGCCCCTCACGCGACCGTTCCATGCCACAATACTCCCAGATAATCTTGCCGAGCTCCTTATGGAATGAATCGACGGTTCGAGTCCCGCGAATCGAGAGGAGTCGCTGCTGCTGCGCGCGCACAGACGCTTCGGCTGCACGAAACTCTGCATGGGTCGTGTCGAGCGTGTCAAGCTTGTTGCTCGCGATGTAATCCCCGATCGTGTATGGCAACACAAAGTAGCCATCGGCGAGTCCCTGCATGAGCGCCGACGCCCCAAGGCGATTTGCTCCGTGATCGGAGAAGTTCGCCTCACCCGCCACGTGCAATCCGGGAATCGTGCTCATCAAGTTGTAGTCGACCCACAACCCACCCATGGTGTAGTGCACCGCCGGATAGATCCGCATCGGCTTTTCATACGGGTTTTCGTCCGTGATGCGCTGATACATTTCGAACAGATTGCCGTACCGTTCCGCAATCGTCTGTTGCCCGAGGCGCTTGATAGAGTCCGCAAAATCGAGATAGACGCCCAACCCGCCGGGGCCAACGCCACGCTGATCGTCACACGCCTCCTTGGCCGCACGCGAGGCGATGTCACGCGGAGCGAGGTTGCCGAAACTCGGATACTTGCGCTCCAGGAAATAGTCGCGTTCCGCCTCAGGAATTGCCGACGGAGCCCGCGTGTCGTGTCGGGCCACCGGCACCCACACGCGACCATCATTGCGCAACGACTCCGACATCAACGTGAGCTTCGACTGGTGATCGCCGCTGACGGGAATGCACGTGGGATGGATCTGCGTGTAGCACGGGTTGGCGAATGCCGCGCCCTTCTTGTGTGCGCGCCACGAGGCCGTCACGTTGGAGTACATGGCGTTCGTGCTGAGGTAGAACACGTTCCCATAACCACCCGTTGCCAGGACCACGGCGTCGGCCGCATGCGAGGCAATCTTCCCCGTCACCAGGTTGCGCGTCACAATGCCACGCGCGGCGCCGTTCACCACCACCACGTCGAGCATCTCCTCGAACGTGTGCATGTCCACCGCGCCGAGCGCAATCTGGCGCTCAAGGGCCTGATACGCGCCGAGCAGAAGCTGCTGCCCCGTTTGTCCGCGCGCGTAAAACGTGCGGGAGACTTGCGCACCACCAAAGGATCGATTCGCCAGCAGACCGCCATACTCACGAGCGAACGGAACGCCCTGCGCCACGCACTGGTCGATGATGTTCACCGAGACTTGCGCCATCCGGTACACGTTGGCTTCCCGCGCGCGAAAATCGCCGCCTTTGATCGTGTCGTAGAACAATCGGCGTACACTGTCGCCGTCGTTCTGGTAGTTCTTCGCCGCATTGATGCCGCCCTGCGCGGCGATCGAATGTGCGCGCCGCGGCGAGTCGTGGAATACGAAGCAGGACACCTTGTACCCAAGCTCCGCCATCGTCGCCGCCGCGGAGGCACCGGCGAGTCCCGCGCCAACAACAATCACGGAGTGACGCCGTTTGTTTGCGGGGTTGACCAGCTTCATCGAGAACCGATGCTGATCCCACTTCTGCTCGAGCGGCCCGCTCGGGATCTTCGCGTTGAGGTCAAGCATGTCAGCGCTCCTCGCGCGCAGGCAGGAGCGCCAGCGGTGCCGACGTTGAACCGGGCACGGACTGAGGCGCCGAGGCGCTCGTCAAAGGTTCCTGCAAGGGTGGCATCTCCTGGAACGCCCCCGCCAACGTGGCGAGCGGAATGATCATGAAACCGGCAGCCACGACAATGGCCAGGACGAGCGCCAGCGTGCGCTTGAGCGGCCGTGTCGACGAGGGCGCTGCGCCGAGGGTGCGCACTGCCGCCCACGTGCCGTGATACAGGTGAAGGCCGAGCGCCGCCATCGCCAGCAGGTAGAACGCGGCGACCAACGGATTGGCCAGCCCAATGCGCACGTTGTTGTAGGGATCAAGGTGCGTGAACTGCGGATGCAAGGCGCCGACGGTCAGCTGCAGCAAGTGGAACACGATAAATGCCAGCAACAGCACGCCGCCCCAGCGAATGGTTTTCGCGGCAAAGGTCGTGACCTGCGGCTTGCGTGTGGTGTATCCCACCGGACGCGCCGCACGTGAACGCATCGTGAGTTGATACGCGGACAGCGCATGCAATCCTACGGCAGCCAGCAAGACCCCTCGTACGACCCAGAGGAGCGGCATGCTGGTGCGCAGGAGCTTCGCGTAGTCGTGCATCGCACCTTGCCCCTTGAACATCAGCAAGTTGCCGGACATATGTCCCAACACAAAGAGCACGCCAAACATGCCCGTTGCGGCCATCACGATCTTTTTGCCGATCGTGCTGTGCCAGAATCGTACGAGTGCGTACATGGAGGGGGTAGAAGACAATACCGGCGCGAATCTCGTAGACTCGCGCCGACATCGAAGATCAGAGTGAGAGAACCGACATCGGTTCGCGAACCGCCTGTGCTGATCGCTCAAGCGCGGCGCGCTCGTCTGCGGTCAGTTCGATCTCGAGCACCTGTTCAAGACCGCGGCGTCCAAGCTTGCACGGCACGCCCAGGAAGAGACCAGAGAGCCCGTACTCGCCCTCGAGCCACGCCGCGCAGGGAAGGATGCGCTTGCGATCGAGCACGATGGCTTCGACCATCTCCGCCGCGCCCGCAGACGGTGCGTAGTACGCCGACCCCGTCTTGAGATGCTTCACAATCTCCGCACCGCCATCCCGCGCGCGCTGCACAATCGCGTCGAGCTGCTCGCGCGGCATCAGCTGGGTGACGGGTATGCCGCTCACCGTGGTATAGGAGATTAACGGCACCATCGTGTCGCCATGCCCGCCAAGCACCATCGCGTGAATGTCCCGCACCGAGACGTTCAGCGCCTCGGCGAGGAATGACCGATATCGCGCCGTGTCGAGTACGCCCGCCATACCAATCACACGTTCACGCGGAAATCCAGTCACCTGCTTGGCGACATAGCACATGACGTCGAGCGGATTGGAGACCACGATGACGATCGCCTCTGGCGAGGTTGCCTTCACCTGCTCAGCCACCGACTTCACAATGCCGGCGTTCGTGTTGAGCAAATCGTCTCTCGTCATCCCCGGCTTGCGCGCGATGCCCGCGGTGATGACCACAATGTCGGACCCCGCCGTGGCGGCATAATCATTGGTGCCGATCACGCGCGAATCAAACCCTTCGATCGGCGCCGATTCCCACTGGTCGAGCCCCTTGCCCTGCGGAATGCCTTCCACGACGTCGATCATCACGACGGTGCGGCCCAGTGACTTCTCGGCGATGCGCTGCGCTGTGGTGGCGCCAACGTTGCCAGCCCCTACGACCGTGATCTTGTTGACCATAAAAGTCGGTTCTCCGGACCGTAGTCCGTGCAGAAGTCGAGTGCGAAGCGCCGAGACGACCAATCGTATCGCGCGCTCGTCCACTACCACGGACGATATTGGGAACTTAGATCGCGGCACAAATGCGAGCAACGTCGCGTAACCAGCTGCGCCGCTATAGACGGAACTCCACGCCTACCCGCCTACCTGGCTGAGTGCCTTCAATCCACCAACGCGCATCTGCAACAAATCGTGCGCCTTTGGTTTCTCGGCCAAGGCTTTCCGGAAAAGCGGCTCCAGCGGTTCCCCTGCCCTCACCGCGTCACGAAGCAGCACCTCGTGGTCACCGAACAGGCAGGTCCGAAGTCGCCCGTCTGCGGTCAGGCGAACCCGATTACATCGTTCGCAGTAGGTATGGGTCATCGGCGTAATGACACCGATCGTCCCGGGCGCATCGGCAAAACGCCAATAGACCGCGGGACCGTTCCCAAGCGCCGGACCTGCGTCGGGCTCAAGCGTGCCCAGCGTGCGCACGCGGGCCAGCACCTCATCAGTCGGAACGACATGTTCCCACGTGAGCTCGCGGAGTTCGCCGACGGGCATGAGCTCAATGAATCGAACGTGCCACGGGTGCGTGCGCGTCAACGCGGCGAAGTCGGCGATCTCGTCGTCGTTGATTCCGCGCATCACGACCACGTTGATCTTCACGGGCGAGATTCCTGCGCGCTCCGCGGCCAGCGCGGAGCGCACGATATCGAATCCCAGATCGCGTCGCGCAATCGCGACGACTCGGTCTGGACGCATGGAATCCGCACTGATGTTGACCCGGTTGATCCCCGCATCGTGCAGCGCTTCGGCCATTTCCGGGAGCTTCACACCGTTGGTGGAGAGCGCGATGTCCTCGACACCGGGGGTGGCGCGCAACATGCGTACCAGCGACGCAAGTTGCGGTCGGATTGTAGGTTCCCCGCCCGTGATGCGAAGCCGTCTCAGGCCCAATGGGGCCAGCTGGCGCACAATCTCTGCAATCTCTTCGTACCGCAGGATGTCGTGCTTCGGCAACCACGGAAGCCCTTCAAGCGGCATGCAGTACTGACAACGAAAATTGCAGCGATCCGTTACCGATATCCGCAGATACTCGATAGAGCGACCAAACTGATCGACCAGTGCCGGGGCGTTCATACGGGCATACGCGGCGCCGCGCTCGACGTGGGATCCACCCAGGCACGCGAGCCGTCGATATAGTGCTCGCACTTCCAGATCGGCACGCGACGCTTGAGTGCTTCGATGACGTACGTCGTTGCCGCCAGGGCCGGAGCGCGCCGAGCGTGTGACGCCGCGATCGCGACGCTCACCTCGCCGATCCCCAGCGTCCCGACCCGATGTGCGATGGCGAGCTGAAGCCCCGGTGACGCGGTGCACGTCTCCTCAGCGATCAGCGACAGCTCTCGCTCTGCCATTGGCTGGTAGGCGTGATACTCGATGCCGGCCACGTCACGACCATCGTTCACGTGACGGACCGTTCCGAGAAACGTCGAGATGGCCCCAACGCTCGCATCAGACACCCGCGCGATCAGGGACGCGACATCGATGGGTTCTACGACCATGGCGATCCAGCAGCCGGGTCCAGCGGTAGGGGATCCCGCCGGTTCCATCTCAACCACCGGCAACTGGCGGAATCACCGCCACCTCGTCCGTCGCGGTGATCGACACATCCCCAGGTACCCACGCGTGATTCACCGCCACCAGTGGCTTGGTCGGAAGAACGTGGCCTCCGGGCAATCCGCGCATCGCCGCCACGAGATCATCCACGCGACAGGGTGTTGGAACCGACACGTTGAGACGCCGGGAACCAAAGGCGTCGGCGTATGAGGCGAACAGCAGCACGTGAATCGTCATTGACAGAACATAGCGTCGCGACCTGGGATCCGTTCGATATCAGTTTCATCGAGCCGGTCCCCGCATCCGAACAGGCATCCCGGTTGGGGACGACTAGCTGTCGTATGAGTCGTCGTCGTCATCCAATTGTGACATTTCGACGCCAGCAACCATGGCGCGAAGCTCCTTCGATGGCTTAAACACCGGAACGGGCCGAGCCGACACCTCGACTGGTGATCCCGTACGCGGATTCCGCGCCATGCGCGTTTTGCGCTGCCGAATCTTGAAGGTCCCGAACCCACGAACCTCTATGTTTTTTTGCTCCTGCAACGCGTCCTTGATTGCGTCAAGGAACGCATCGACGACGCGTGCGCAATCCTTCTTGGAAATCGTGGGACCGGCCGTCTGCGCGATGCGCGCCGTGACGTTCTCCACCAAATCGGCTTTCGTCATGGGCTCTACCGGGGGTTCGACGCGCGCCCATAGGAGGGATGACGCTGCGTACCGAATGTCCGAACGTATGACCTTAGTGCTTACCAGTCAAGCGGTTGGACCACTTGATACACGATGGGCCTTGAGGGCCGTCACGAATTGGTCGAACAGGGGGACCGCATCATGGGGACCGGGCGCGGCCTCGGGGTGGTACTGCACGGCAAAAATCGGCAGGGTCCGGTGCCGAAGACCCTCAACTGTGCCGTCATTCAAGTTGACATGAGTGACCAGGAGATCGGGGGCGCCCTCAATACCGTCGACGGAGCCGGACACGGCGAATCCGTGATTCTGCGAGGTAATGACCACTTTCCCGGTCGCGAGGTCCAGCACGGGTTGGTTCCCGCCCCGGTGCCCGAAGGGCATTTTCTCGGTCTTCCCACCGAACGAGAGCGCGACGAGTTGATGCCCCAGGCAAATCCCGAACATCGGCGTTTGTTGTGCGGAGAGTGCGCGAATGGTATCCGGCGCGTAAGAGACAGCCTCGGGGTCACCGGGACCGTTCGACAAGAACACGCCATCCGGCTCCATCGCCAGCACGTCGGCAGCCGACGTCGTTGACGGAACCACGGTGACTCGACAGTCGTGCTGATCGAACAGGCGAAGAATATTGCGTTTGATGCCGTAGTCGAACGCGACGACATGGTGGGTCGCACTGGGATTTCCCCACGCGTAGGGCTGTGCAGTTGAGACTACGGACGCGAGATCCAGGCCGGCCATGCTTGGGCAGGCATCGAGCGCGGCGAGTGCTTCGCGTGTCGGCGTGTCACCGGCGCCGATGACGCCTCGCATGACGCCTGACGAGCGGAGATGCTTGGTGAGCCGTCGTGTGTCGACTTCTGTCAGGATCGGCACGGCGTTGGCGACCAGCCAGTCTTGCAGACTCCCAGTCGCGCGCCAGTTGGAGTACGTCGGAGACAACTCGCGCACAACGACACCGGCCACCTGCGGTCGTGCCGACTCAGGATCGTCAGCATTGATGCCGTAGTTGCCGATCTGCGGCGCCGTCATGACAACGGTCTGCCCGCGGTACGACGGGTCCGTAAAGACTTCCTGATAGCCCGTCATATTCGTCGTAAAGACAACCTCGGCGACGGTTGGCGTCTCCGGCCCGATCAGATCGCCGTGAAAAAGGGTCCCGTCCTCAAGGAGGAGGAACCCTTTCGTACGAATCGCCTGCACCGTCGTTACGGCTTCGACGGTGGCGTCACCGGCGCAGAGGCCGGTGCTGTTGGCTGCGCCGTCAACGGCGACGCCGGTGCAGCGCCTGACGGCGGCGCGGACGGGGCAGCGGCCGGTGCGACAATCTTATCGAGCACCGACTTTGGCGTCGCACCGTCCGAGGACATCAGCTGCAGGATGAACGATAAACCCAGGAAGATCCCGCCGCACCACCAGCTTGCCTTCGTGAGCAGGTTACCTGCCTGACGGGTCCCCATGACTGAGTCAGATGACGACCCCGCGCCGCCGAAGTTCGCAGCCAAGCCGCCGCCCTTGCCGGACTGCAGCAAGATGGCTGCGCCAAGCACGAGGGCATCGATGATCAACAGGATGAGGAGCAGCGTGTACATGGACGCGGATTAGGTGCGAGGCAACAGATGAGCTGGATAGCCTTATAAAATCATGCTTTGACCATCTGGATTCAAGGGCTGTTGCCGTGCGGTGTTGGAAACTGGGCAATCCCAAGCGGTCGCGCGCCACTGACCGCGCACCGCTCAACCCGCCTGCGAACTAGCCGCGGACGATGCTGCTCCACCCGTCCGGGTCGAGGGACGCACCCCCGACCAGCAAGCCGTCGATGTTTGGCGCAGCCAAGAGCGTGGCGGCATTCCCACGATTGACCGACCCCCCGTACAAAATGGGCACAGCGGCGCCCAGCTTTTCGCCAAGGCGCTCGGTCAGGGCGGTACGGAGGATGGTGTGAATGTCGCAGGCGTCTTCGGGCGTCGCCGTCTTCCCCGTGCCGATCGCCCACACAGGCTCATACGCCACCATCATGGCGCCAACCTGCGCGTCTTCCAACCCAGCGATACCGGCTGCGAACTGACGCAGTATCACCGACGACGTCGCGCCCGAGTCGCGTTCAACGAGCGTCTCGCCCACGCAGAGCATGGGCGTCAGTCTGGCTTGCGCGACCAACGCACACTTCCTGGTCATCATCGCGTCCGTTTCGCCAAACACGTGACGCCTCTCGGAGTGTCCCACCAACACCACGCGCGCGCCAACGTCGCGCGCCATCAGCACAGAATTTTCACCGGTAAATGCGCCCTGTGCTTCGCCGCAGACATTTTGCACGCCGACCCAAATATCGGGGCGTTCTTTCAACGCCTCCATCACGGTGGCGATGGTCATCGCCGAAGGACATAAGATGATCGTCCGATCGTGTTGGCGCGGAGTGAGCGCCAAAAAGCGCTGCATGAAAGCGCGCGCGTCGGTCGGCGTGAGATTCAGCTTCCAGTTGGCGGCGAAAACAGGACGTAAATGCATGGGTATGCGGATAGGAGTCGACGACGTATCAGACAGACAGATCACCGGCTGTGTGTGCTCGCGTGTCGAGCGCGGTGACGCCCGGTAGCGCTTTTCCCTCAAGGAACTCGAGCGAGGCGCCGCCACCCGTTGAGACATGGGACATCTGCGCCTCAAGCCCCGCCTCGGCCACCGCAGCGGCTGAATCTCCACCGCCGACAATGGTCGTGGCGCCGAGGCCGGTTGCGCGCGCCATTGCCTGAGCGACCGCGCGCGTCCCCACATCGAAGGGCGGCTTTTCGAAGACGCCCATGGGCCCGTTCCAGAGCACGGTTTGCGCCCCGACGATCAACGCGGTGTACGCGGCCACGGTGTCCGGTCCGATATCGAACATGGCCTCCGTGGATGCAATCGCGTCGCGTCCCACCGCGTGCGCGAGATCGCCACGGTCCATGGAGACCGATACGATGGCATCGGTGGGAAGGACCAGTTTCCCTCCCGCGCGCGCGAGCAAGGCGGCCGCCATCGCCAACCGTTCCGGTTCGACGAGCGAGCCTCCTGTTTCAAGTCCCATCGCCCGAAAAAATGTGCAGGCCATCGCACCGCCGATGAGCAGATGATCGACCTTGGGGAGGAGCGCTTCGACCACGTCGAGCTTCCCCGAAATCTTGGAACCACCAAGGATCGCCACAAACGGTCGTTTCGGCGCGGCGAGTGCGCCGCCGAGGTAGGCCAGCTCCTTTTCCATCAGCAGACCCGCGACGGCCGGTCGGCAGTAGGTGGCCACCCCTGCGGTGCTGCTGTGAGCGCGATGGGCAGCGCCAAACGCATCGTTGACAAAAAAATCACCGAGTTGAGCGAGCTGTCGTGACACGGTATCGTCATTCAGCTCTTCCCCAGCCAGAAAGCGGGTATTTTCGAGCAGCAAGGTCTCGCCGTTCGCGAGGGCTCGCGTCGCCGCGACGGCGCGCGCGCCCACGGTCTCGTTCAGAAACTGCACCGGACGACCAAGCAGCGACTGCAAGCGCGTCGCGACCGGGGCGAGCGAATACGTGGGGTCCGGCGCGCCCTTGGGTCGTCCAAAATGCGAAAGCAGCACCACCTTCGCCCCGCCATTGAGGAGTGCCGTGATGGTTGGGAGCGCGGCGGCAATGCGCGTGTCGTCGGCCACCTGTCCGGCGTCGTCGAGGGGGACATTGAAATCGACACGCACGAGCGCACGACGGCCGACGAGGTCAGCGGCGGGAAGATCGCGAAGAGTTCGAGTGCTCATGGAATGGAGTACGTGAGCCCCGGCGCATAGACGCCGGGGCTCGTGGGAGAAGTGAATGACGACGGCCTAGAGGCGCGCGCCAACGAATCGCAGCAAATCCACACAACGTGAAGAGTAGCCCCACTCGTTGTCATACCAACCGGACACCTTGACCAGCGTACCGTTCACGACGTTCGTGCTCAGCGCGTCTAGCGTACACGATGCAGGGTTTCCGACATAGTCGATCGAGACCAACGGCACCTCGCTGTAATCAACGATGCCGGCCAAGGCGCCGGTGGATGCCGCCTTGAATGCCGCATTAATTTCGTCCTTCGTGACCGGGCGCTCGACGACACAGGTCATGTCGGTGAGTGAGACGTCTGGCGTCGGCACGCGAATCGCGATCCCGTCGATTTTGCCCTTCACTTCCGGAATCACCAGCGCCGTCGCTTTGGCGGCGCCCGTCGTCGTGGGAATCATCGAAAGCGCCGCGGCGCGGGCACGACGCAAATCCTTGTGCGGCAGATCGAGAATCGACTGGTCGTTGGTGTAACTGTGAATCGTGACCATCGTGCCATGGACAAAGCCAAAGTTGTCGCGAATGATTTTGACCATCGGCGCCAGACAGTTGGTTGTGCACGACGCATTGGAAATCACGTGATGCGTGGCGGGGTCGTATTTGTCGCTGTTGACACCCAGGACGATCGTGATGTCTTCGTTTGTCGCGGGAGCGGAAATAATCACCTTTCTCGCGCCGCCTTCGATGTGCTTCATCGCGTCGGCTTTCACCGTAAAGTGACCGGTACACTCCAGCACGATATCCACGCCCAGGTCTTTCCACGGCAGCTTGGCCGGGTCCCGCTCGGCGAGGATGCGAATACGATCGCCGTCCACGGTGATGCTCTCGGCATCGGCAGTGACCTGCCCGTCGAACTGCCCATGGACCGAATCGTACTTGAAGAGATGCGCGAGGGTGTTGGTGTCCGTGAGGTCGTTGATCGCGACGAAGTCGAGGTCCGCGACACCTTGCTGTTTCGCAGCGCGGAGGACCTGTCGTCCGATACGTCCGAAGCCGTTGATGCCGACGCGAATGGCCATGCTTACTCAGTCCTTGAAGAAGTCCACGTTGGGATCGGTGCGGTCGCCAGGATCAGGCGCCCGTCCGAAGGTGATGTAGCTGATGATACGCGCGCCGCCGGTACTGAGCGCGAGCGCGGCCGCGTTGAGCGACGCACCCGTCGTGAGCACATCGTCCACCAGGACGATGTGCGCTCCTGTGAGCCGATGCCGCATTGAAGACTGTACGGCAAATGCCTGAGCAACGTTGCCTGTCCTCTCCGACGGTGTCAACCGCACCTGCGAACGCGTGTTACGCGTGCGAAAGACGACGTCCGGCCAAACCGGGATACGCCAGAGGGCGGAAAGAGCCGTCGCAAGGCGCTCCGCTTGGTTATACCCGCGCTCTCGCTCGCGCGTGGGAGACAGTGGAAGCGGGACGAGTGCCGCCCGCTCTTGCACCACATCGTCGGGAAAGCGGAGTCGGGCCATCAGGTTGGCCATCGAGTGCGCGACCTCGCTCCACCCATCGTATTTCAGTGCGTGCACCAGCGCCGCGCCGGTACCCTCGTGCATGCCCGTCACCGAGCGGACCGCGCGGACGTAGGCCGGAAGCCGTATGCACCAGCGACAGGCTGGCAGCGCGTCCGGCGCTCCCGTCGACGCCTCGCCCGCCGGCTGCGGTGCGTGCAAAGAGAGTCTCGGGTGACCACAGCGGTCACACTGCGGATGGACCATGGGAGTGACGCGAGCCATGCACGACGAACAGACAATCGATGCGGACGGCTCGGCGCGTGGTCGACGGCAGACGGCGCACGCGGTTGGCAGAAGCAGCGACCCAAGTCCCCGCACAAGGTCGCGAATCGGCTGACGAACGGCGATCATGCTAAGGCGTGCCATACGAGGTCCCACTACCGCGCCGAGCGCCGTGGATGAGGACGTCAGAAGGCGGCTTGACGCCAAACCAACATGCAAACGCTGCGGCCCCCTGCTCTATCAGCATGGGAAACCCATCGACGGCACGGTGTCCCATGGCCCGACACTGTCGCACCCACGCGGTTTCTCCGGCGCGATACACCAGATCGAAGACGGCCGCCCCTTTTTCAAGGTGCTCGACGCCGAGCGGTGTGGCGTCATCGTACAGTCCGATCGGCGTCGCATTGATGACCAAGTCCGCTCCTCGCGCCGCCGCTTCGGCCGACGGCGCCACATGGGCGGAAACATGCAGTCGGTCAATCAAGCGAGACGCGCGCGCTCCCGATCGGCTGCTGATCGAGATATCGGTGCACCCAAGGTCCTCGAGTGCGACGAGCACGGCCGCCGCCGCGCCGCCAGCGCCAAGCACCGCACAGCGCATGGCGTCGACAGGGGCTTCGCAAAGCGCGTGAATCGTTGCAGACGCACCGGCGACATCCGTGTTGTGACCGATCAGTCGTCCGTTATCATGCCAAAACGTATTGACCGCACCCACGCGCTCCGCCAACTCAGTGCGGGAGGCGGTGTTGGCAACGGCTTCCTTGTGCGGAATGGTGACGTTACCACCCGTCTGCCGTGCGGCGAGCTGCGCCAGGACGCGGTCGAGCTCATGCGGCAACACATCGATCGCTTCGTAGCGCGGCGCCAGGCCCAGGTAGGACAGGGCGGCATTGTGCATATCCGGTGAACGCGAATGCGCCACCGGGTGACCGAGGATCGCGAGGTGCAGCGGGGCGTGCTGCGCTCGCGTGGCCACCGGCCTATCCATGCGCGCTGTCAGATCGATCCGCCCGCGCTTGCACGACGCGGCCGATGACCGCATCAATCAACGGTGCGAGTTCGTTGTAGGTCGCTCGGTAGACGTCAAGATCGCCGCCGAACGGATCGCTGATCGGTCTCGCCTGCGTCGCGTCGACGAATGCGGTCAACAGCCAGCTGCGGCCTTGGCCGCCGAGTGCTTCCGCGTGCTCGAGATGCGAAGGACCCATCGTCAAGATCAGATCGCTTGTCGAGACGAGCGGCGTGGTCAATGCTTGCGCGCGATGGCCGGAGAGATCGATGTCGTGCTCCAGTGCAACCAATAGTGAACCGTCCGATGCCAGCGATCCAGGCCACGCGCTGGTGCCTGCGCTCTGCACACTGAGGTCAGTGATCCGGCGACGAGCGATCATCGCACGCGCGATGCCTTCGGCCAGCGGGCTACGGCAGGTGTTGCCGGTGCAAACGAAAAGAAGGTGCATGATTCAAGTATCGCCAACGAGATCCGCCACGCAATCGCGCAGCAGTGGTGCCGACAATACGCCGGGTCGGATAATCCGTGGGCGGCGTCCGGTGCAGTCGACCACGGTTGACGAGTGCGACGGCGACAGCCGTCCACCGTCCAAAACGTGCAGTTGCCCTCGATGAATCGCCTCGCCCCACTGCTCCACGATCTCCCCCGCGACCATCGCCGGAGGAACCCCGGGACGATTGGCGCTGGTACTGGTGATCGGCTCGCCGTAGGCACTGAGCAGGCGACGAAGGCCAACGTGCGGCGTCCAGCGAACGGCAACGCCGCCCTCGGGTCCCCGCAATCGTGCTGGAACACGTCCGTCGCCTCCACGCAGCACGAGCGTGAGCGGTCCGGGCCAAAAGCGTGCGGCGAGATGCGCCGCGTACGTTGGCAAGTGCAAGTCGAGTCGAGCAATCTGCGACGGATCACCAATCAGCATCAGAAAGGGCTTTCCTGGTGGCCGGTTCTTCAAGCGCACCAAAGCCTCCACGGATTCGTGATCAACGGCCGTCCCGAAACCGTAGACCGTTTCGGTGGGATAGGCCAGCACGCCACGATTCGCCAAATGATGAATCACCCCCGACAAGGCCCCGTCAATCTCGGCGGGAGACCAGAAGGGAATGGTGAGCGACGAACTGTTCATTCGGGCAGCAGGCTGATGGCATCCGCGCGCGCGAAATCGGCCTCCGTGGTGATCTTCATGCCGCGTTCACTTCCCTGCACCACCACCACGGGCAAGCCCAGTCGCTCGAGTAGCGCGGCGTCATCGGTGGCGCCAACACGGTCCGCGCGCGCGGCGATATGCGCGCGCTCGAGTAGCTCACGCGGGAACGCTTGTGGCGTTTGCGCGCGCCAGAGGAGCGTCCGATCGACCGTACGGACAATGCGGCCATCGGCATCAACTTCCTTCAGCGTGTCAACCACGGGGAGCGCGGCGATTGCACCATGTCCCTTTCTCGCCTCGGCGATGACCCGTGAAATCGTGTCGTCGGTAACCAAGGGACGCGCTGCGTCATGCACGACGGCAATCGCGATGTGCTCCGGCAAGTCCTCGAGCCCGTTGATCACACTCTCGTGGCGCTCGGCGCCGCCGGTGCTGACGAGCAAGCGCTCCACGTCACACTGGAACAGCCATGGTGGCGGATCTGCGGCATAGGCCTTGGGCAGCACCACAACGACGAGTGCGACATCGGCACGGGCCATGAACGCCTGCACGCTATGCAGCAGCGCGGGTTTCCCCGCGACCCATCGAAACTGTTTGAGCTCGGCCCCCCCGGTGCGGGTCCCTGATCCCCCAGCCACAATCACCACACCGACGTCGCGCACTGGTCCGCCTTCCATGCGCGCCATGGCATCCGCGCTGTCCGCGCGCGATCGCGTCGGCGATGGATGTGGTATGGACCGCAGTGGTCGTATAGCATCGTTCGAATCGTGCATTGCTTCCTACGCGGATGAAGACGATACGGTGGCGCCAACCGTCCGCTGCAACACATCTCGCAACGTGCGCACGCCAACGACATCCATGCCTGCCGGAACGCGACGCGGGACGGCGCGATCGGACAGGAACGCCTGCGTCATACCCAGCTTGGCCGCTTCGGCCAAGCGTCGCTCCGCCTGTGAGACGGGGCGTACTTCGCCACCAAGTCCGAGTTCGCCAAGAAACACCGCGCGCGCCGGCAGGGGGCGGTCTACCACGCTGGAGGCCAGCGCCGCTACGATCGCGAGATCGACCGCAGGCTCCTGCACACGCATGCCGCCGACAATATTACAGAACACATCGAGTTGGGCGCAGGAAAACCCGCCGCGCTTGTCCAGCACGGCCAACAACAAGGCCAGCCGTCGCGAATCAATACCGCTCGCCACACGTTGCGGTGTGCCAAATCCTGCGCGGGCCGCGAGTGCTTGTACCTCAACGAGCACCGGTCGCGTGCCCTCCATAAGCGCACAGACGGCGCTCCCGCTGGCCACGTCGTTGCGATCACCGAGGAAAAGCGCCGAGGGATTCTCGACGGGAATGAGTCCGGCCGGCACCATGCGAAACACGCCGATTTCGTCAACGGAGCCAAAGCGATTCTTGGTGGCGCGCAGGACTCGATGGTCGAGCGTCCCGTCACCTTCGAAATACAGGACGGTGTCGACGATGTGTTCGAGTGTTTTTGGTCCGGCAATACCACCGCCCTTCGTGACGTGTCCGATCACAAAGACGGTTGTTCCGGTGTCCTTCGCAAAGCGCATCAATCGCGCGGCACACTCACGCACCTGACCGACATTCCCTGGCGCACCTTCCAGCAATTCAGTGTGCACGGTCTGAATCGAATCAACCACGAGACAGTCGATGCGCCGACCGTCCGCTCGCGGCTGCGATGCGGTCGCGAGAATCGTCTCGAGCGACGTTTCTGTGAGCAAGGCCACGTCACCGGCCGCTTCGGTCAGTCGATCGGCGCGCAATTTGACCTGCAGCGCAGACTCTTCGCCTGACACATAGAGCGTGGCATGCTGCGTGCCCTCAAGTCGTGCGGTAACCTGCAGCAACAGCGTACTCTTGCCGATGCCCGGCTCGCCGCCAACCAAGACCATGCTTCCCGGGACGATGCCACCGCCCAGCACAAAGTCGAACTCGTTGAGCCCCGTCTTCCATCGGTGTGTTTCTGCGCCCGTTACGGCGCGCAGTTGCACGGTTGTCGCGGCGACGCCAGCGACCGCACGAGCCGCCGTGCGCTTACTGGTCACCACCGCGGCGAGTGGTTCTTCGACGAGGGTGTTCCACGCCGAACAGCTTTCGCATCGACCGGCCCACTTCGGCGAGTCTGCACCACATTCTGTACAGCGATACACCGTACGCGCTTTCGCCATCAGAACGGCGCGTAGTCGTCAGGCCCCTTCACCAATTTCGGGCCGCTTCCGTAGTCCGGAGGTTGCTGGCGAGGGGAGAAGTTGTCAAACCGCGTATACTGCTTGTGGAAGAAGAGTCGTGCGCTACCGATCGGTCCGTTGCGCTGCTTGCCAATGATGATCTCCGCCTTCCCTTCCAGCGTCGGGTCTTTGAGTCGGCCGGTCTCATCACGCTCGGCGTACACCTCTTGCCGAAAGATGAACATGATGACGTCGGCATCCTGCTCAATGGCTCCCGACTCACGGAGGTCGGACAGCTGCGGTCTTCCCTTGTCATCACCGGTGCGTTGTTCCGGCGCGCGCGAGAGCTGCGAGAGCGCGATCACCGGCACGCCGAGTTCTTTGGCGAGCGCCTTCAGTCCGCGAGAGATCTGCGAGACTTCTTGCTGCCGATTCTCCGAGTTCGACGGCCCACTCATCAGTTGCAGGTAATCGACCATGATCATGCCGATATTGTGTTCGGCCTTGAGCCGGCGCGCCTTGGAGCGCATCTCGAGCAACGTGATGCCGGGCGTATCGTCGATGAAGATGGGCGCATGACTCAAGATACCCGCCGCCTGCGCGAGCCGTGGCATCGATTCATCGAGCGCCCTACCGCCTTTCCGCAGGGCTTGCGCATCGATAAGTGCCTCGCTGGCAAGCATACGCTGCACCAGAGACTCCTTGCTCATTTCCAACGAGAAGAACGCCACGCCGGTCTTCGCGGTGATGGCGGCATGCTGCGCGATATTCAACGTGAAGGCCGTCTTTCCCATAGACGGGCGCGCCGCAACGATCACCAGATCGGCCGGTTGAAAACCGGAGGTCATATGATCGAGTTCGTGAAACCCCGACGGGACCCCGGTGATCGCGGATTCTCGCTGCGCCAACAGCTCCAACTTTTCCATGGCTGGCCAGAGCAGTTCCTTGATGCGCGAGAATCCGGTCCGTTCCTTTGACTGTCCGAGGCCAAAGATGCGCGACTCCGCAGCATCGAGCAGGTCGGAGGCGCTGGTGCGGCCTTCGAAGGCCTCAGTGACAATTTCGGTCGACACCTCGATCAGTCGACGAAGCAACGCCTTCTCTTTGACGATGCGTGCGTGATACTCGACGTTCGCAACGGTGGGTACGGCGTCCAGGAGGAACGCGAGGTACTCGCGCCCGCCCGCGAGTTCGATTTCGCCACGACGTTCGAGTTCGTCGGACAACGTGAGTGGATCGATGACGCTCCCGCGCTCAGTAATCGCATACATGGCACGGAAGAGCCGCCGATGTCCCTCGCGATAGAACATGGTATCGTCGACATGCTCGACGGCACGCATGACTGCGTCGGCGTCGAGGAGCATCGCGCCAAGGACGGCCTGCTCCGCCTCCTCCGACCACGGCGGGCGACGCTCCTTGTACGGGTCGCGAGGTGCTGGTGGTTGCCCGCCAGAGGGTACGAGGCTGGTCATCCCTGGTGTCTCACTGTCCAGCGGTGTCGTGACGCCGCGGCGTGGCCGCGCGCGACGCATCGAGTACCCGTCGCGCGAGCTGTACATCCTCCCAGGTGGGTCGCTTCCACGCCTCGTTGCGCAGAAGGGCTGCCGGATGATACGTGACAATCACCGGAATGTCGTGATACAGGTGGATCTGGCTTCGGAGTTTGCCGAGCGGGAGCGACGTTCCCAATAACGATTGTGCGGCGAAGCGACCGAGCGCCAGAATGACACGGGGGGCAACGAGCGTGATCTGCCGTTCGAGGAATGGCGTACAGGCGGCCACTTCATCCGGGAGCGGATCGCGATTTGCCGGTGGACGATGCTTGAGCACGTTGCAGATGAAGACCTGTTCGCGCGACAGCTGAATTGCCGAGAGAATTTTCGTGAACAACTGACCGGCGTCGCCCACAAACGGACGGCCTGTTTCGTCTTCGTTCGCGCCCGGTGCTTCCCCAACGCAAAGCAGCTCGGCCTGCGGATCGCCTTCGCCGGGCACTGCCGATCGCGCGCTGGTGTGGAGCGCACACCGCGTGCACGCGTGGATCAACCCACTCACCTCATCGAGTGTCTGCGCAGAATGGGCGTGTCCGTGTTGGGCGCGCGTGTGTACTACGGCGACACCGGCCGCAACGGAAAGCGGCGCAAGCCAAGCGGGGAGTACTGCGGCGCGCGACGTCTCCGATAGCTCTGGACCGCGGGTGCTCGCCGCCGGTTGTGCCGCACCGTCGGATGCCGGTTGCGCATTGGCCTGCCGCAGCGCATCACGCCAGTTGGTCTGGATCGATGCGTCGAAACGGACGTCGGGTTCATGAACCGCCGGTGGTGGCACGGTCGCCTGCCGAACGGCGGCAGGGGGCGCGCCAGTGAGCGGGACGGCAGGGTGATCGGCCGCGACCGTGCGCCGAGGCGGAGCTACTGCCGCCGATGACACGGTGGTGACCGGCGCTGCCGTCGGCGCGGAGTCCGCTGCACGTTTGGCCGTCCGCGGCGGACGCGCGCCTAAGACCGCCAGCACATCGTCGACGGCGAGGCCATCGAGCACCAGCTCGGATTCGCCGAGTTCTCGTCGTTGTTCCAGATACAGACGCAGCCGTTCTCTAGCGTCCACGTCGATGTCCTTGCGTTCCCGCGATCGTCTGCCCCGATGCGTCGGCGCGCGCGCGCATCGCGAATGCGTGGCGAACGCCACGCGCGATCGCTGGTGGCCGCCGACGATTGAGGAGAGACACCACGAGAGCCATAGCAAAGGGCGAAGGCACAGCGCCGCGCCGCAACGAAAGTCGCGGCGCGGCAGGTAGACGACAAGTTACACGCGGTCAGCCCGGCTTGCGCCGCGGCATCACCTTGTATGCTATCTCGCCTGCGGAGAGCTCTTCGAGTGCACGGGTGGTGAGCTTTTTCTCGTGCAATGAACGGTCACGGGGAAACTCGTTCAAAACGCGCGCGAACTTCGCGGCGATCAACACACTGAGATACTTGTTGGCCGCGTGCTTGGCCACTTCGGTTGGCGTAAATACCTGCATGCGTTAGTCGCCCTTGGTGAAGTCGTTGATTTCCAGCTCCAACTGCGCGATGAGCGCGCCCACTTGTTCCTCAACAGCATGCACACGATCGTGACGCAGCCCCTCGGCATCGATGATCGCTCCTACCTGGTCAACCGCACGCTCAAGCTCATCGTTGACGACCACGTAATGATAGCGTCCAACCTCACTGAGCTCTGCGCGCGCGTTCTGCAGGCGCACTAACAACCGTTCCCGACTTTCGCTGTTTCGTCCAGACAGTCGGGCCTTTAGCACTTCTCCCGACGGCGGAAGCACAAAAATCAACACGGTGTCGGGGAAGGCCGCGTGAAACTGCCGCGCACCCTGCACATCGATGTCCATCAACACGTGGCACCCAGCCGACAACACTCGGTCGACCTCAGAGCGAAGCGTCCCGTACAGGTTGCCGTGAACTTCAGCCCATTCCGCGAACCCCCCCGCGGCACGGGCCTCGACGAACGCCTCATGGCTGAGAAACCAATAGTCTCGACCATCAACCTCACCCGCCCGAGGTGGCCGAGTGGTCGCACTTACAGAATAACCTACATCCGCACGCCGCTCCAGCACGCGGCGTGCAATTGTTGTCTTTCCGCCACCGGACGGCGCGGACAAAATGACCGGAAATGCACTCATTCGAGATTCTCGACTTGCTCGCGAATGCGTTCCAGTTCTTCCTTCAACGCCACGACCTCATGAAGAATCGAGGCGTCGGCCCCCTTGCTGCCGGTCGTGTTTGCCTCCCGGAGCATTTCCTGAAGCAGGAAGCCGAGCCGTTTGCCAACCGGCTCGGCGCCGGTATCTGACAGCGTGGCGCGGAAGGCCGCGATGTGCGAGCGGAAACGGTCCATTTCCTCACTCACGTCGAGGCGATCGGCGACCAGTGCTACTTCTTGCGCGAGGCGATGCTCATCGATGCTGATGCCGTCAGCAAGTTCACGGACGGCTTGGCGCAAACGATCGCGATGCGCGATGAGCCGCTGCGGTGCGCGCTCGGCAATGCGGTCGAGCGAGCGCGCCACCAGGTCAAGCCGCTGGGCCAGTATCAGGCCGAGACGACTGCCCTCCTCGGCCCGCGCTCTGCTCAGCCCCTCAAGCGCGCGCTCCACAACGGCAATCAGCTCGGCGCTTGTACCTGAATGGTCGTCCTCGCGCGGTCCCGTGATAACATCGGGCATGCGCAACACATCGGCCAGCGACACGCCACCGTCCAGCTGATGCCGTTGCTGCAGGACACGGAGTTGTGCCACGATCTCGGCGAAGCGCGCGTCGTCCACACCAAGGGCAGACGACTGCGCGCGTTCCGTACGGGCGGACAGTGTGACGTGTCCGCGGCTGACGCGCAGCCGCATCGCTTCGCGCACATCGCCCTCCCAGCGACCGAAGCTGCCAGGCAGCTTGATACTCGGCGAGAAGAACCGATGGTTCACGGTGCGCACTTCGACGCTCACGCGGGCGGTTCCTACCGTTCCGTCCGCCTGTCCAAAGCCCGTCATTGATCGGATCATATGGAGGCCAATGAAACGTGGAAGCAGAGCGCCGTCAATTCCAGAAGTCCCATCGAACACCATAGGTTTGAACGGCCGGGGGCATCGTGAGCCCGGGAATCTGCTCGTAGGCGCGACCCGTCAGGTTTCGATACTGGTAGTACAGCGTCGCACTTTGGATGCGAATCTCCAGCAACCCGGTAAACACCTGCGCATCGTTGGCATTACGCTGTCCGGCACCTCCCGTCGAGAGCCAGTAGAATGGCACCGGATCTCGGACTTCGTGAATAAAGCGCACATTGAGCGTGAACTCGCCCTTCGGAAAACGACGTGGAAAACCGCTCACCAGCGCCACCTCGTTCCGAATCGCGAAACGCGGACGCGAGAACTGTGATTGATTCCAGTAGGTAAAGTGCGAGTCAAATTGCACATCTTTGTACAAGCCGCCGTGGGCCGAGCCCACGAAGCCCAGTGAGGACGCAGACGGAATCAGGACGTCTGGGGCACCGAACAGCACCGGCGAACGCGCCGCGGCCACGCCCTCACGAACGATGCCACCACCAAGCCACAATCGCCGGAAGCGGACCGCGGTTTCAACGCGCGTCGAGGAGAATGCGCTTCGCGACGTATCACCTCGTGGCGTGCGTCGTGACTGCAATGCGATCACGCGGAGCCATGGTGTCAGACGCGCCCATCCGCTGATCTCGATCTGCCCCAGAGAATCCACAGGACGGTCTTCGGCATAGCCGGCCACACCGTACCGCTCTGTTCCCGCCCCCACTCGAATCGCGGGAGCAAAGTAGTGCTTTCCGTCTACAGGACGGAGTCGGTTGGTAAGGGACGCATGCCAGCGCGGGGCGCGATAGCCAAGCGCCAGGATCTGCTGTGTCCGACTGCGCGAGGTATCGCTCGAGACTGTTGAATCCGCAGTACCAGTGGTCGCGCGAATCCCTTGCAGTCGCGTCTGCAGCGCACCAACAATCACGTGGGTCCAGAGCCCGCGGGCCGAATCTCCATACGCCACGCGCGCAAAGGCTTCGCGACGTGATCCCTTGTACAAGGGCAACGTCGTAAACGTATCGCGCGCCGTTTGCGTGTCGCGATTTCGCGAGTGCGCAATACCGTGAACGTCGGCGGTGAGCTTGCCACGCGCCCAGCCGAACCGCAGATCAACAAACTTCGCATCGCCGTCTCCGGATCCTCTCGCCGTCGCGCCGGTCGACGCTGAAATCTGTCCCGACTGCGTCGCCATCTGCTGCCCCACGAATTGCAACGAGAGGCCATTACCAAAGCGGCGGGCGAACAGGCCACGAAATCCGTTCGTGTTGAGGTCACCGGTGATGACGTCAACGCGCGTAAATGCTGTCGTTCTCCGCACGGTCCACCCGCGAAGCCAGACGCGGACTTCACCCGCGGCGCGTTCAACGATGATCTCATCGAGCGTCGAGATGGGAATGTCACTCAGGTCAAGCACGCCGCCGTTGCGCGCTTCGATGGCGTCGCGCTCGACGCCGTCGAAGAAGATGCGGAGGCGCTGAAAGTCGCCGTTGAACGCTGCCACATGCAGACCAGCGAGCCACTTCGAGCGAAACGTGGTCAACCCGGGAACGCGGTCCAGCAGATCAACTAAATTCACGGCACCCGAACCCAGAATGTCCGCGCGAGAGAAGCGAAGGCGCTCGGTGAATTCCGCTTGATCGGGTTTCTCGAAACCTGCCAGCGGGGTCTTGATCGTATCGGCGAGCTTCGCCCGATACACGCTGTCAACGCGGGCCTGCGCGAGGACGTCTCGCAGGCTGTCCGCTGCCGTACGCACAGGCGTGGTGTCTTTGCGCGCGGTCACGCTGTCGGGACGCACTTGCGCCGCGCTTCGACTGGCTACGACGCAGCCGGCAGCAACGATCCAGAGGAAGGTCGTCGTTGCCAGTCTCGCGACACGGCGGATCACGCTATCGAGCGCGCGCGCGTGCAATCTCGACGAACGTGCCAACGGGTGTGCCCGTGGGTCCCTTCGGAATCCACCCGAGATCAGCTTGCGAATATGCGGTGCCTGCCACGTCGAGATGAACCCACGGAAAGCCGTCTACAAACTCTTTCAGGAAGAGCGCGGCCGTGATGGAGCCCGCGGCCCGTCCGCCGGTGTTTCGAAGATCGGCCACGTCGGACTTGATCTGCTCTTTGTACTCATCCCACATGGGCATCGGCCATCCAGGCTCACCGGCGCGTTCCCCTGCAGCCAGTACCTCGTCAACCGCTGGGCGTTCCGTACCGAACACGCCCATGGCATTATGGCCGAGTCCAATCACAATGGCGCCAGTCAGGGTTGCCGCATCGACCGCCAGCGCCGGATTGAATCGCTTGGCGAATACGAGCAGGTCGGCGAGGACCAGACGGCCTTCGGCGTCGGTGTTGATGATTTCAATCGTCTTCCCGTTTGAGGCGCGCACCACGTCGCCCGGTTTCACGGCGGTACCAGACACCATGTTGGTCGTTGAGCCAATGATGCCAACGACGTTCAGGCGGAGTTTGAGCTGTCCAATCGCCTCCATGGCACCCATCACGCCACCGGCGCCCGACATATCGAACTTCATCCACTCCATCTCCGGCGCAGGCTTGATGGAGACGCCCCCGGTATCGAAGCAGAGTCCCTTGCCGATGAGCACAAGCGGCGGCGCGTCCGCATCGCCGCCACTGTACTCCAGCGCGACGAGTCGCGGCTCTTCCGGCGTGGCCTGAGCGACGCACAAAAACGATCCCATGCCTTCGCGCTCCATCTCGGCGCGACCCAGCACGGTGAGTTTCATACCGTGACGATCGGCAATCTCTCGACCCACCTCGACAAATGTCTCCGGCGTACAGACGTTGCCGGGCATTTGTCCCAAGCGCTTGGCGATGGCCTGACCAGCGGCGACGGCGGTGCCAGCCGCAAACGCCGAGCGCGCCGCGTCTCGGTCAGGCGCCAAAACGGTTGTGTTCGACAGCGTTGCGCGCCGTTCAGCCTCTGGAACCGGGGTGCGAAGGTCGAGATATTCCCAGCTGCCAGCCGCGGCCCCGAGCGCCATGCCCTCGATGGCGTCGTCCGTGGCATCCGGCGCGTACACGTGCATCGCACCCGTGCCGAGTCGCAGTGCCTGACGCGCGGCAACGGCGGTCGCGCGGCGCGCGGAGGCACGGGTCAGGGCTGACGAGCCCCGCCCGACCAAGAGCACGCGCTGCACGCCGCTGTCCGTTCCGACCACCAGCAGCGTCTCATCACGCCCACCTCGGAAATCTCGGCGCGCAATCGATCGCAGAATGGCTCCACCGAGCGCGCCGTCCACGAGAGTGAGCTCGGCATCCAACACGGGCGGCTGCGGAAGGAGCACCACGAGGAGTGGAGACTCGATGACCGACGGCGAAGCGTGTGATAACAGTAACGTGAGAGCCATAGATGGAGTCGTGAAGAACGGGCTGGGATAAATGAGCGGGGTGCGACGCGGACCTCGCTCGCACATGCTGAACAAACGGTGAATGGGAAGCTAGGCTGACGTCGCTGGCGCGGGCAAGCGAGCAGCGGGCAAGCGAGCAGCGGGCAAGCGAGCAGCGGGGCCACGCTGCTCGGACGACAAAGCGCCTGTCCCACGCAAGGTGGAACAGGCGCCTCGTCAAACTGGGGCGGGAGGAGTCGAACCTCCAACCACTCGATTAACAGTCGAGCGCTCTGCCATTGAGCTACACCCCATCACGTGACCCGTGCAGCCACATGGTGCAAGGTGACGAACGAGCACCATCCGCCTGCGAGCCCTGAAGTTCGCGGTGTAACCAATGCCCAAGCCGGGGGTCGAACCCGGATACCCGTGAGAGTGGGGGATTTTGAGTCCCCTGCGTCTGCCAGTTCCGCCACCTGGGCGCGCGCGCAGACTGCCTGCACGACACATGTGGAATAGTGTACTCGGCTGACGCAAATTTTTCCACCGGTCCGCGCAATCCAATGTCCTGAAGATCCGCGCCAGCGACTCTACTGCTGAACGGGGGGGCGAAACGGACGTCGCGGCCCACCTCGACCAAAGCCAAGCGAGTCGTGGTCCCGAGCGCCGCCGTTCGATCGGCGATACTGGAGCTCCTCCATGGTCCGACGCAACTCGTCCTGCAAGCCGATGTACTTCGCCCGCTGGATTGGCGACAGGAATTTCGCGAGCTCGCTCTGCTCGCGCTCCATCAGGTCAGTACGACGGCGCTCAATCGTCGGCAACTTCTCCAACAGCGCCGCAACGGTTGAATCGTTGGCGTTCTCTCCCGCCAACAACTCGCGTCGCAACGACCCGCGCGTGGATCCTTCCTCCATGCGTAGCAGGCGACGTTCACTCTCCATGCGGCGCGCCACGATGCGAAGTCGTTCGAACTGGTCGTCCGCTAACTCCAGGCGCTTGCGAATCACGGCGTTGATCCGATCATCGATGAGCCGATCGGAGCCGCCGCGCCTGTTGGCGTTTCGCTCGGGACCAACGCGCGCACCGCCCGTCGGTGGCGCGACCTGCGCCACGCTCAACGCTGGCGAGCCGCCGGTAACCACGACCATCCAGAACATCACTCGCAAAAAGCGGTTCGCGTTCATTGGCGCGCCTCTCCCGGCGTTGTCAAGAGGATTGGCCGTGTGGTGGTGGTTTCGACAGACGTGGCGCCGTCCCACTGCTCAAGACGATCAAGCACGCGCGTCAACTCTTCGTCGGTCAGGTCATTCATCGCACCGAACGAGATGGCGGCCCCCTCGGTGGCCTGTGCGTTGGGAGAGGTGTCCGCGATGGGCGTGTTCCCGCCGTCTTCGTTCGCCGTGACGTTTGGGACCGAAACGCCCGCGCCCAAATCCGTCAGCGGCACGGAGTCCGCCTGCATCTGCATGTTCGGAATCCCGCCCGATCGCACCATCATGATCGACCAGCCGCCGGCCACGATGACTCCCAGCGCAGCGGCCACTCTCCACGCGCCACGCGCGCGGTTCGCCAAGGATCGCCTGCCCACCGCTGCGTGCGTCGCGGCGAGACGCCGAGCGTCAAGTGACACGACACCCCTATCGTCGTGCGGCGCCGTGACTCGCGGCGCTGCGCCCGGTGTTGGTCTCGGGAGCTTCGCGACGATGGCACCCACGTCAATCTCTACCGCTGGCGCTCGTAACCCACGCACCTGACGAATGAGCGCGAGTTCGTCGGCGCACGGCGAACAGCCAGCTACGTGAGCCCCCACGCGCGACGTCTCGGCCGTCGAGAGCGCCTCGGCCGCAAGATCGGGTAGTAGATCGCGCATTTCTGCGTTCATGCAGTCAGTCATCGAGAAACTCCTTCACCGCGCGCATCGCGTTATGGTAGTGCACTCGTGCAGCCCCTTCGGAGCTGTCGAGAATTTGTGCAATCTCCTTGTAGCTGCGCCCCTCTTGTACCCGCAACACAAACACCTCACGCTGCATCCGTGTTAAGGACGCCAATGCCTTTGTCACGCGCATCGACGTTTCATCCGCGACTATCGTGTCCAGTGCGTCGTAGCCGGTGGATGCATAACCCACCTCTTCGATGTCCAGCTCTTGCCCCCGCCGAGCCGTTGCGCGTCGCCGGTCAATTACCAACCGGCGCTGAATGGTAAACAACCAGGTGCGGAGCGAGCTTTCCGAGCGAAAGGTGCCCAGCGCTCCGAACGCCCGAACAAACGTATCCTGTACTAACTCGGCGGCCTCGTCCGACATCCCCAACCGCACGGCATACCGCGCCAGCGCCGGCGCGTGGCGCGTCACGAGCGCCGTCGCGGCCTGTTCGTCGCCCGCGTTCCAGCGTTCTATCAGCGCTCGATCAAGCGCCGTATCGTCCCCGGGTTCGGCCTCGATCATACACTCTGTACAGGGGAGACGTCTTTCACGGTGGAATGTTAATGCGCCTCCACATACCGGGGGCCCTCGTCTGCCCCGCGACGGCGACGCATTTTTGCATGGATCGCGCAGGTCTCCCCCAATCGAGCACCCTGATGACCCTGAACACGGAAATCATTGCCCATCGTGGCGTCCCTCGTGAGGCGCGAGAGAACACCCTCGCGTCCTTTCGGTTAGCACTTTCGCAGGCTGCCGATGGGATTGAGCTGGACGTCCACTCAACGCAGGACGGGGTGATCGTGGTCCATCACGATCCGGTCGTCCGAGTGGTCGATGCCATGGGTGTGCCGCGGGCGTGCGCGATCGTGGAGTTGAACGCGGCGACGGTGCTTGACCCGGCGCTGCCCGATGGGGGACGCCTGCCCACCTTGGAAAGCGTGTTGGAGATGGTACAATCCCAGGCCGCCGTGTACGTGGAAGCCAAGGCGACAGGAATTGCTGAGGGGCTGGTTGCCTGCTTTGACCGATACCCGCAGGTGCGCATCGCGGTGCATTCCTTCGACCACCGGATTCCGGTGATGGTTCGGCGATTACGGTCCAACATCCCCATCGGCGTCTTGAGCAGCAGCTACCCCATCTCGCTCACCAGCTTCCTCTCTGGCGCTCGCCCTGACGCCTATTGGCAATCGGCAGAGTTGATCGACGCCGACCTCGTTCGCGAAGCACACGCGTGTGGGTGCCGTGTGATCGCGTGGACGGTCAACGACCCTGACCACGCCCGAGCGCTCATTGCGCTCGGTGTGGACGGGCTCTGTACCGATATCCCCGGGGCACTACGGGCGGCGCTGATGCGAGACGAATCCGCTTGACGTACAACACGATGAAAGACTCCTAAAGCACGGTGAATACGTACTTTACTCCCGCCCTTCTGGAGTCGGGTATCCGGTGGCTGGCTTACGCCGCTGGATCTGCTGGTGGAGACGGTGGCGCAGGCTCCGGGGCGGCGGTCTCGTTGCTTTCGCCCGCCGAGCCGGGCGCGGAGGTTGCGGTCGAACTGGCGGTGGATCCCTCATTGTTGGCTTTGGCATCCGCCAACTCTGTCTCGAGGGTTCGCGCCTCTGTTTCTCGCGTGCGCAGAGCGCCCATCAGTCGCTCGCGCGCGTCGGCGTCAAGCTCAGCACCGCTCTCCCACGCGCGAAAAACCGCGTAGCCGAGGGCCTCGGCCGCCTTGTCAGCCTGCTCACGCGCCCGGTACGAATCGATACGAAGCTTGCCCTCGTCGAAGACGTCCTGGGCTGCCTTGCCGGCCTTATCGAAGCCCTGCTTGATTTTATCGAAAATCGCCATGTTATGCTCCGGTCGAGTGAAAGTGAATGCTGCAACCGATCATACGCGAGATTGCGTTGGGAGTTACGACGCGCAAACACAAAGGGCCCCCACATTGTGAGGGCCCTTTGTCTTTGAGCGTAGAGCCCCCCTAAACCTAGGCGTCGGGTTCTACACCCGCCGACAGGCGTTCCTGAAGTGCACGCAGTTCTTCCCATGAGCCGCTGGCGCATAACGCCGACTGGGCAGGCCACGTCGCGGGCTTCGCGATGCGATAGGCAGGGCCCGCGGCATCGAGAATTGCCTGAATCGACTCGATCGAAGCGTTCGCCAACTGCTCGAACGTGTCAATCCCACCGGCGACCAAAAGATCGCTGATCTTCGGACCAATGCCCTCAACGATCGTCAGATCATCCTTTCCCGCCTTCTGTGGTTTAAAACCGAAGCTGGCGGCCGTCGACGCAACGGGAGAGGCCACCGTCGCCTGAGGCGCGCTGACCACGCTCGCAGTGGTCATGGCCAGCACGGACTGCTCGTCGTCCATCTCCACTTCGAACTCGACCGGAAGCACGCTGACCTTGTAGGCCTTCTTGCTCTTGTGTTGGAACTGCACCACGCCGTCAACCAGAGAGTAGATCGTATAGTCCGTTCCCATACCGACGTTCGTTCCCGGATGCCACTTCGTACCACACTGCCGGAGAATAATGTTTCCGGCAATGACGAATTCGCCACCGTACTTCTTGATGCCGCGGTACTTCGGGTTTGAATCTCGGCCGTTTCGTGACGAACCGACGCCCTTCTTATGTGCCATTGCGAAACTCCTTGAGGGGGGCGCGCCCGGCAGGGCGCAGCCGGCGGTCAGCCGAGGGTGATGTCCTTGATACGCACTTCCGTAAACTTTTGCCGGTGTCCTTGCTTCCGGGCATAGTTCTTCCGGCGCTTGAACTTGAAGACGATAATCTTGTCGTCGAGACCGTGCTTGACGATTTCACCCGTCACCTTGGCCCCGGACAACGTTGGAATGCCGGTGCGAACCGTGGTGCCGTCGGAACCCAGCAGGACTTCGTTGAACTCAACGGCGGTGCCCGCGTCACCCAAAAGCGAGGGGATACGGAGAGACTTGCCCGGCTCAGCGCGAAACTGCTTCCCGCCGGTGCGGATAATTGCGTAGCTCATGAATCGATCAGGTATAAGGCGTATGTGGCGTAGCCTAGAAGCATACGCCACTTGGATTTAACAGTCAAGGGACGCGACCGACCAACTGACGCGCCCGCGTCGCGTGGTCGGAGCCGACTTAGGAGAGCGCATATTGCTGTGTGACATCACGTTGCGCGCCCTTCATCACGAGTCGCATTTCGTCCTGCTTGAGCAGCGGATCGTCGCGAAGTTCGATCGTGAACCCCGCCAGCTTCTCCAGCCTCTTGACGAAATCGTGCTCTTGCTCGAGCACGTGCAAGGCGACTTCGGGATGCAACCGGAGGGTCACTGGTTCTTTGCGCCCTTCGGCGGCCATGCGTCGGACCGCGCGCTCCGTCCGCCGGACGATGGTTTCTGGCGTGAAGATGCGGCCAGTGCCCGTGCAGATTGGGCACGCTTCGGTCATGCTTTGGTAGTGGCTTTGGCGCACCCGCTGCCGAGTCATTTCGATCAATCCCAGATCGCTGACGGCGAACGCCTTGGTGCGGGCGCGATCACGCCCGAGATGCTGGCGAAGCTCGCCGAGGACGCGATCGCGATTGGATTGCGTCTCCATGTCGATGAAGTCACACACGATGATGCCACCTACATCGCGAAGCCGCAGTTGGCGCGCGATTTCCCGTGCGGCTTCGGTGTTCGTCTTGAGAATGGTCTTCTCCGGGTCACGCTTCCCCGTGTACCGTCCGGAATTCACATCGATCGAGACGAGGGCTTCGGTCGGTTCGATAATGAGGTAGCCGCCGCTGGGCAAATCGCAGCGGCGCTTGAAGATGTCGCGGAGTTCCGTCTCGATGCCGGCTTTGTCGAACAACGGGATGGATTCTTCGTACAGCTTGACGCGCTCGACCAGCTCCGGAGCAATGCCCTGAAGATACTCGGTGATTTCGTTGTACACCTGCTTGGAGTCGACGGTCACCCCTTCGACCTTGGCGCTAAAGAGGTCCCGCACGAGGCCGCGCGTCACGTTCGTCTCGCGATGCACGAGTGCTGGAGCGCGCGTGAATTGCGTTTTCCGCTTAATACGCTTCCAGTTGTTGATCAGCGTATCCAACTCGCGCTTGAACGTCTCCTGGTTTGCGTCTTCCGACACGGTGCGCACGATAACGCCGCCGACATCATCGGGCATGATCTCCTGCACCATTTGACGCAGCCGTTGACGCTCGCTTCGCTCGTCGATCTTGCGGCTGACGCCGACCTTTGAGGCGAAGGGCATGTAGACCAGGAACCGCCCGGCCAGCGAGACCTGCGCGGTGACCCGTGGGCCCTTGGTACTGATCGGCTCCTTCGAAATCTGTACGACGATGTCCTGCCCACGCTTCAGTAAGTCCTGAATCGGGCGAACCTCCCGACGGCCGCGTCGGGCACCGCCGCTGTCGTCGGCGGACGTATCCTCGTCGTCGTCCTCGTCGTCGGACACGTCCGCGTCGTCGACCACCACGTCGGCCGCATGCAGGAATGCGGACTTCTCAGTTCCGATGTTGACGAAGGCGGCTTGAATACCAGGCAGCACTGCTTCGACCTTCCCGATGTAGACGTCTCCTACCATGCGACGCGCATCAGGACGATCGACAAGCAGCTCCACGAGCAAACCGTCCTCGATGATCGCGACGCGCGTTTCACGCGGGGTCGCGTTCACCAGGATTTCACGCTTCATGTTGATTGGTCCGCACCGTGAGCGGCGGCGACTCCGCTTGACCCAAGGTGCGACGCACACGGTGATCCCACAAAACAGTCAGCCCTCACCACCTGCGGTGCGGCCGACAACGTCACAGGCTCCTCCACCTCGCATCCGACTGTTCACGCCACACGCGCCCGGTGCGGTGCTCTCCTGCGCGGCTACGACTCAGCGCGGCGGCACACACCTCGGGAAGAACGCGGTGACCTGCAATCGATGCACGTCGGCATGACGCGCGGTGGAACGAGTGGCGGGCGTCGGACGGCGGTACGCTGACCCCGCCAAACCCCCAAACCACATACGCAAACGGCCCGCGAGTCGCGCGGGCCGCCGGAGCCTACAGCGACGGCTACGGATTTCCAGAACAGCTTGAACGTACTACGAGAGGAACAGTATTGGACGCGCCTCAGCCCAGCAATCCCTTGAGGAGATGTCGCCCGATGACCAACCGCTGAATCTCGCTGGTCCCTTCCCCGATCTCGCAGATCTTGGCGTCACGCATGAACCGCTCGACCGGATAGTCCTTGGTGTACCCGTAGCCGCCGTGAATCTGGATGGCCTTGATCGTGGCCCGCATGGCGAGCTCCGAGCAGAAGAGCTTCGCCATCGCCGCCTCCTTTCCGAACGGCTTCCCGTTTTGCGACAGCCATGCGGCGTGGTACATCAGGTGTCGCCCCGCCTCGATTTCTGTGGCCATGTCGGACAGCTGGAACTGGACGCCTTGAAACGTCGCGATGGCCGCACCGAACTGCTTGCGTACCGACGCGTATTTGAGGGCCTCATCGAATGCGCCTTGCGCAATGCCGAGCGAGAGGGCCGCGATCCCGATGCGCCCGGCATCGAGGGTCTTCATGAAATTGACAAAGCCGAGTCCCTCGGTCCCGAGCAGATTCTCGGCGGGCACTTCGACGTTATCGAACAAGAGTTCGCGGGTGTCCGACGAACGCCATCCCAACTTGTCTTCCTTCTTTCCCGACGTGAAGCCAGCCATCGCAGGGAGCGTCGCATCGTGCCCTACGCCGTACTGCGCGCATGCCGCGAGGTCGCAGCTGTCCTTGGTGAGGATAAACGACGAGATGCCTCGCGTGCCTTGTTCAGGATCCGTGACGGCGGTGACCACAAACACTTCGCCTACGCCGGCGTGGGTGATGAAGCGCTTGGAGCCATTCAGCACATAGTGCCCACCCTTCTTCACCGCCGTGGTACGCGTGCCGCCAGCGTCACTGCCAGCGTTGTCTTCGGTGAGCCCGAACCCACCCAGCACCTTTCCGCTGGCAAGCATCGGGACGTACCGCTCGACCTGCTCCGGCGTGCCAAAATTGACGATCGGCGACGTGCCAAGGGTGGTGTGGGCGCTGATCGTGATCGAGTGCGAGGCGTCGACTTTGCCAAGCTCTTCGATCGCAATCATGAAGCTCAGGGTGTCAAATCCCGCGCCACCGATGTCTTCGCTCCACGGTACTCCGAGGAGTCCAAGCTCTCCCATGGCCTTCACGTTCTCCCACGGGAAGGTGGAATCCGCGTCGTGCTGTGCGGCAACGGGGGCCACGTGCTCACGAGCAAAGGTGCGAACCATGTCGCGTACGGCTTCGTGTTGCTCAGAGAAGTACAGTCTATCGTCCATGGGTAGGTATTGAGTGCGTCACGTGCGGGACCCGTTGTCTGGGCGTGGGGCCGCAGCGCGGATACCAGAAGTCAAGCCGAGACAACGATCACACGCGGCGCAATGCCGCCGCGTATCGGCATCACCGAAATAGCGCAGGACGAACGCGCGTCGGCAAGCCGGACTTTGAGAATAACCCTGTATGGCCTCAAGACGCTCCAAGTCGGTCCGACGTCTCCGTTCGAGCGCCCGCCAGTCAATGGGCGGCGTAGGCTCGTCCGCAGCACCGGCGAGCAGGTGGTATCCTCCGCCCGTTCGTGCCCACGTCACATATTGTTCAGACTGCAGGCGCTCGAGCACCGGAAGCACTCCATGCGCCCCATCAAGACCGGGGGGCAGGCCCGCAAGGTCGACGATGGTTCCGGACTCCAGCCGAGAACCCGCGGCGCGCCAGAGGGATCGGAGTACCTCGCGATCGAAGGCGCGCTCACCGGTGAGTGCACGCGTGATCCGCGTTGGCGTGGCAAGGAGTCGCACCCACACGCGTGATGCGAACGCCGGTTCCACGTCGAGTATTCCTGCGGCCGACAGGATACGGAGCGCCGATGCCACGTGCCGTTCGTCGGTTCGTGGTGGGAGCTGCGCGGTCAGCTGTGCCAGCGAGAGCCCGACGAAACGATCACGATCGGCGTGCCGACGCAATGCGCCCCACGTCTGCTCGATCACCGTGCGCTGCGGATTGGCGATGCCCATGAAGAACTCGTGTGTAAAGCGATCGGCGTAGCTATACAGCAATACACAGCGACTCGACGCGCCGTCGCGCCCCGCACGCCCGGCTTCCTGGTAGTACGCTTCGAGAGAACCTGGCATCGCGTGGTGTATCACGAGCCGCACGTCGGCCTTGTCGATGCCCATGCCAAAGGCGCTGGTCGCCACGATCACCCGAACGCGCTCGCGCATGAACGCATCCTGCGCGCGTTGCCGCAGGCAGTCGTCGAGGCCAGCGTGATAGGCCACCGCGCGCACACGGGCCCGTATGAGCAGCGACGCAAGGCGTTCGACGGCTTTGCGCGTTGGGGTGTACACAATGGCCGGACCGGGCGCGCTGCGAAGCCACTGGATCGCGGCGCGATCCTTGTCGGGTTGCGTGCGTGCCGACTCCACATGATAGGTCAGATTCACGCGGTCAAACCCTCCCACCACGATCGTCGGGCGGTGCAACGCCAACTGTCGAATGATATCGTCGCGGACGGCCGGGGTCGCCGTCGCCGTGAGCGCGACGGTTTGGGGCTGCCCGAGACGCTCGCGAATGGCGCCGATACGACGGTAGCTCGGCCGGAAATCATGTCCCCACTCACTAATGCAATGCGCTTCGTCAACCGCGAGGAGTGAGACGCCGGTGCGGCTGAGCGCGTCCAGGACCGCTCCGCCCTCGAGACGTTCCGGGGCGAGGTAGAGCAGCTTGACTGCGCCGTCTCGCGCACGGGCCAATCGGGCTGCCACCTCGTGTGCACTGAGCGTGCTGTTGAGGTAGGCGGCCGGCACACCACGCCGATCGAGCGCGTCGACCTGATCTTTCATCAACGAGATGAGCGGAGAAATCACCACGGTAAGTCCGGATCGGAGGAGCGCCGGCACTTGAAAGCAGAGCGACTTTCCTCCGCCGGTTGGCAAGACGATCAGTGCGTCAGCACCCGACAGGACAGCCTCAACGGCACGTCGCTGTGGCGGTCGGAAATCCGGATAGCCAAAGTGCTGCCGAAGCGCTCGGCGAGCGTCGTGCAAGGCGTGATGTTCCCTCGTGGGGGATGCGGTAGAGACCATGACGCATGCTACGGCGGACGATCGCGACCCGCGACGATCTTTCTATTGCCGCGCATTGCTGGTTCGTGTGTGCGCCGAACGCGGTGCGTGCGAACCCCGCGTTCTACACGGGGCGCACAAAGTGCCCGCGCGTGAAGGCACCAGCCAACACGTGTCGACCGGCGCTCAAGTCGGGCGTTCGCCCCTCCGCCAGCGCATCGAACGCGTTCCGGTAATTCCGCACAAGGGCTTCGATCGGCTCGTGGGGCACGTTGAAGAGCATGTGGAATCCACGAAGTCCCTGACGCCACAGCACGGGAAGGAATTCGGTGGCGTCGATGGGACGCGAATGCAACAACCGATTCCGGCACGCCGAATCGGTGGCAACGGCAAAGGTGTACCCTGCCGGATCGGTGATGGAGACATGCGTGTGTTTCTGCACACAGAGATCACGACACGTGGTGGGCTTGCGGTCAAAGGCCGCCGAGAGGACGCAGTGCTCAATGGTCATCCCCTCAGGCCGACCGTACACCACGACGTCGAAGCGATCACCATGCCACGGCGCGACGACTGCACCGATTTCATCGAGCGTGAGTTCGATAGACGCCGTGACGCGCGCCGCGCCGAGTTCAAACAGCAGCGCCGCCGTGTGGGCGTTGAACGCATTGGTCGCATAGTCGGCGATCGTGTCCACCCCTGAGGGGCTTTGTGAAGCGACGAGACCCAGATGGCCCGACAGCAGCGGCAGCCCCAGGGCAAGCCAGGCATCGAGTTGCTTGCGCTCATCAGGCCGCACGATGGTCGGTGTACGGAGTCGGAGCGAGACGCCGTTGGCGGTGAGTTCCTCGTGGAGCGCCCGCACGCGCGCGCGCGGCGGCGCTGGATGACGCACAAACGGATCAAACACGACTTCCGTCGCACCGCTGGATGCTGCGCGTCTCGCATCGTTGAGATCATGCACGATCGCCCGCAGGGCGAACGGCGCGGCACCGCGAACCGGCGGCACGTCGGCTGTGGCACGTGTTCTCTCCGTCACCGTAAGCGGAACGCGTTGCACGGCTTCCGTCACCGCGGCTTCCCGCGTCGCCGATGAGGCCGCCCGGGTCCACTGACGTCGTGCATCGAGCGCGTCGACGGCGGCCTGTCGAATGCGATTCAGCTCGCTGACCGGCAGAAAGAGCGCCTCGCTGAGGCCGCTCTCATCGACCGTGCCAAGGACAAACGCGGTTTCGCCCAGGCGCCCCAGTTGCGCGCGAAGCTGCGCGTTGTCGAGTGCACGGTTGCTCGCCGGCGCGAGCGCCGTCTCACCGCGTATCGTGACCTCGTCGCCGTCCAGCTGCCAGATCGTTTTCAGCGGGCCACCGGCGTGACCGAAGACGCGCACATGGACCGGCACGCGACCAACGCGCTCGGGCAGTTGGACGTCGGCAAAGCTGCCGCGAGCGGTGGCGAGTAACGCGGCGTCACTGGATCGCACGACCCGCCATCCCGCGGCGGCGCGCACGCGCATCGTGAGCGCCTGCCGATAGCGCCCGTTCCTGGCAGACAGCTGTCGCACGCCCTGCACCGTACCGCCAACGGCAGCCCCGGCAGACGCGACCGGTGGTTCGAACCCAATGCCGTCGCCGACGGCAATCTGATGCGACACGTCCACGATCACGTCGTGTCCTTCCTGCCCGACAACGATTCCGATTGGCAGACCGCGGTTGTCCGGCTGATCCCGCGTGATGTACTCGCGTCCCTCGCGACCACCGTACATACCGCCCGTATTGCCACGACTGAAGATCTGCACCAATGGCTCGATTTCCGCTGCTGGCGGCGGAGCGACGTCGCCACGGGCAATCCGATCCAGCCATTCGCGATATGCGTGGGTGACGGTCGCGACATACTCCGGCTTCTTCTTTCGCCCTTCCACCTTGAAGCACCCCACACCGAGCGCCGCAAGCTGCGCCAGATGATCGTGTGCCGCCAAGTCCTTTGCCGAAATGAGGAAGCCGGAGTCGAGCGTGGCCTTGGTCTGCTCATCGGTCAAGGTGTAGTCCTTGCGGCACGACTGGGCGCAGGAGCCACGGTTGGCGCTTCGCTCGGAAATCATCCCCGACATAAAGCACTGGCCCGAGTACGAGATACAGAGCGCGCCGTGAATAAACGTCTCTAATCCCAGTCCCGGAACCGCGCTGCGAATCGCCGCAATATCCGAGAGGGTGTTCTCGCGCGCGAGGACGACCCGTTCAACGCCCATGCGCTCCATGACTTGCGCACCGGACACATCATGAATGGTCATTTGCGTGCTGCCGTGTATCTCGAGCTGCGGATACACCCGTTGGATGAGGCGTACGACGCCGAGATCCTGCACGATCGCCGCATCAATACCACGGTCGATACATTCGCCAAGATAGCGCAAGGCGTCGATCAGTTCGTGCTGTTTGATCAGCACGTTGAACGTCAAGTAAACGCGAACACCTCGCGCGTGTGCCACCGCACAGGCGATGGCAAGTTCGTCGAGCGACAGCTGTGCGCCATCGTCGCGCGCGTTGTACATCGACGCGCCGAGATACACGGCATTTGCGCCATTGGCGACGGCCGCGCGCACCGCATCCAGTGTTCCGGCTGGGGCGAGGAGTTCAGGACTGGAGGTTGTACGCATGCTGGAAGCTAAGCCTGCCTAGCGCTTCCCGACAAATCGCAACAGCAGCGAGATGGCCACGAGCACGATGCCAACCCACCGCATAGGCTCGGTGCCGGTGCGCAGCGCCACGCCAAACGCCACTACCCCGGCAATCAGCAGCAGCAGGCGCATGCGATTCATGATGCGCCCGGCAACCCTGCGGCGCGCGCATCGGCGTCCGGTATGTCCAGCATCATCCGGAGCAGCGCGGTGGAGTACACCTTCCCTTGCGCATCAGTCTTGAGGGAGAGCGTGCCGCCGCCATCCAGCGCGCCATGCAAGAGAAAGTTCAGGGCGCACAGGTTCGGCAGCTCGAAACGCACCACGTCTCCGGTAATCTGTCCGACGAAGTGCTGCGCCACGCGTTCGCGCGACACGTATTGCACCAGCAGGGGATACCACTCCGGCTTGAGGGCAATGAGGCCAACGTTCGCCGTGTCTCCCTTGTCGCCGCTGCGGGCGTGGGCGATGTCTACCAATTGAATCTTCATGCGACTACTCCTGGATGCGAACAGCGGTGGTTACAGCGCGCTTGTCGAGCAGCGCGGGCCAGTACGCCACAATGTCTTCGACTTTGGGTCGGCCACCAGCGAAGCCCGTCACACTCGGCGGACCGTTCAGGACGAGCGGTGCAATCTCGCGCGTGAAGCGTTCAACCGCGGCGCGATCGTTGCCGCGCACCCCGATCCGCCACTGCACCTCGGGCGCGCCGCGCCCGTCACCCGACAACGCGCCGTGGGTGGCGGTCGCGCCGACAAACTCGCTCAGCACCTGATCAAATCGCAGTCCGAGTCGATCCAGTCGCTCACGCAGAATACGATCAGCCGCCTGCGCCTTCTCCATCGCGTCGGGCCATGAGTAGACCAAGGAGCCGACCGCCTTGTAGCCGGCGCGGTACGCGATCGAGACCTTGAGAAACGGCGTTGGCGGGCCGCCTGTGATTCCGGAGACCCGCACGCGGTTTTCGCCGGCGTCTTCAAGGCGAATGCTGGTGAAGTCGGCAACCACGTCTGGCGTGATGTACGAGTGCGGATCTCCCATTTCGTAGACGAGCTGTTCGGTCACGCTGGGCACCGAGATGCGCCCGCCCGTGCCGGGATGCTTCGTGATGACGAAGGAGCCGTCAGCCAGCGCATCAGCAATCGGATAGCCGACGTTCGCGAGATCGGGAATCGTGCGCCACTCGTGGAGGCAGTTTCCGCCAGAGCTTTGCGCGCCGCATTCGAGAATGTGCCCGGCGACGATGCCAGCCGCCAACAAATCCCAGTCGTCGGCCGCCCATCCGAATTCATGGCGAAGCGGTGCCATCGTGAGCGCCGTATCGGTGCTGCGTCCAGTCACGACCACGTTCGCGCCCTGCTGGAGGGCTTCGACGATCGGCGTTGAGCCAATGTAGGCGTTGGCCGACAAGACGCGATCACGGATGCCACTCAACGGTTCGCCGCTGTCCATGTTCGCGAGCGGATGTCCCGCCGCGAGCAGTTCGTCAAGGCGGTGCAAAATGTCATCGCCGGTGACCACGCCAACGCGAATCTTGCCGCGAACACCAGACTGTTCCGCCGCTTCCAGGACGGCGTCGGCGCACGCATTCGGGTTCACACCACCAGCGTTGGCAATCACCTTGACGCCACGATCGGCCACCGCCGGAAAGATGCTCTGCATCGCGCCAATGAAGTCTCTCGCGTAACCCATGCGTGGGTCGCGCTCCTTCTGCTTTTGCACGATCGACATGGTCACTTCCGCGAGATAGTCGAGCATCAGGTAGTCGACCTGACCACCCTCGACCTGCCGACGAGGTGCCTCCAGCCAATCACCCCAGAACCCTTGGCCGCTGGCAACGCGTACCACACGCGGTGTTGAGTTTGCGCTGTCGTGTGGGCTCATGAACACTCCGTGATCGAATGACCGAAAAACATCGTGATTACCTGGTGTCACACCGATGCCGCAGGCATCGGCGGAAGGACGAAGGCCCCGAGGTGCGGGCCTGGATTGCGACTCGCCGCGCGCAAGGCGAGCGCCAACATCTGACGGGTATCTTCGGGGTACACAATCGCATCGGCAAAGCCCCGTGCTGCCGCGTATCGCGCGTCCAGTTGTTGTTCGTAGTCGGCGCGCATCGCGTCTGCCGATGCTGCAACCTCAGCGGCCGGCGCGGTGCCGGCTTGCCGAGCGGCCTGCAACGTTGGTCCATGCACCGCTTGGACCGCGGCCTCTCCTTCCATGACCGCCATGCGCCCCGTCGGCCACGTGAAGATGAAATCCGGATCAAACCCCTGGCCGGCCATGGCGTAGTATCCAGCGCCGCTGGCATGGTTGACCGTGAGCACAATCTTCGGGACGCGCGCGCACGCCATGGCCTCGACAAAACGGGCTCCCGCGCGAATGATGCCTTCATGCTCTGACTCGGGTCCCACCATAAAGCCCGATACATCCTGGACAAAGAGCAACGGGATCCCTTGCCGATCGCAGCGCTCGATGAAGAAGGCCACCTTCTCGGCGCTCTCCGCGTAGATAATGCCGCCGAAACGTGGCTTCTCGCCTGGGCGCCCCCTGATCAGCCCTCGTTGGTTGGCAATGACACCAACCGCGATCCCTTCAATGCGTGCATCACCACACAGCATTTCTTTTGCGAGATTCGGTTGAAACGCGTCGATCTCGCCGTCATCGAGGATGGTCCGCAGCAGCACCTGCATATCGTACTGCATGCGATGATCAGCCGGCAGAAGATCGTAGGCGGTTTGCGGCGGCTCCGCCGGCGGTCGTGTGGTCGGCGCTTCAAACGTGATCGGCCTCGGCAATCGCGACACGAGATCGCGAAGCTTCGCGAGGCAGGCCACGTCGTCGTCGACCGCGTAGTGCGCGACGCCGGACACCTCCGTGTGCGTTACGGCACCGCCAAGCGTTTCACCGTCGATAGATTGGCCGGTTGCTCCCTTCACGAGGTTCGGGCCGCCTAGCCCCATGAACGAAGAGCCCTTGACCATCAGAATGACGTCGCTGAGCGCCGGGAGGTACGCCCCTCCAGCGACGCACTGTCCCATCACCGCGGCAAACTGGGGAATGCGCAAATACCGGCGCATGATCGAGTTGTAATAAAAAATGCGCGCTGCCCCGTATTGGCCCGGGAACACGCCCTCCTGATACGGAAGGTTTACGCCCGCCGAGTCGACGAGGTACACAATGGGGATGCGGCAGCGCATGGCAATCTCTTGCGCTCGCAGAATCTTTGAAATCGTCTCTGGCCACCACGACCCGGCTTTCACAGTCGCGTCGTTGGCGACAACCACCACTTCGCGCCCCTCAACGATCCCGACCCCGGTCACGACACCAGCCGCCGGTGCCTGCCCCTCGTAACGATCGTACGCCACCAACAATCCGATTTCGAGAAACGGGGTTTCCTCGTCGCAGAGACGAGCAACGCGCTCCCGCGCTGTCAGTTTTCCCTGTTTGTGCTGCCTGGCGATCTTGTCGCGGCCGCCACCTTCTCGCAGTCGTGCTTCAAGTGCGCGCGTGGCGTCGGCCAGCTGTTGCAAGCGTCCGCTCACGCGTCAGCCGCTCCATAATTGGGGTTCTGGACATGCGCAGCGAACCATTCGCGGATGTAGTCGACCAAGTCTTGCGTACTGGTACCCGGGCCAAAGAGGCGCGCGACTCCGCGCGCCTGCAATGCGTCCATGTCCTCCTTGGGAATGATTCCCCCGCCCGTGAGCAGGATATCATCGCGACCTGCCTCCACGAGGAGGTCACGCACACGTGGGAACAGTGTCATGTGAGCCCCACTGAGGATCGAGAGGCCAACCACGTCAACGTCTTCCTGCACGGCGGCGGTAGCAATCATTTCCGGCGTCTGGTGCAGACCGGTATAAATCACTTCCATTCCGGCATCGCGAAGGGCAGCCGCTACGACTTTCGCGCCGCGATCATGTCCATCGAGGCCCGGTTTGGCAACAAGCACGCGGATAGGTCGTGTCATCGGAGTTCGGTTGGGAGAAAGCAGGGGAATAGATGCGGCTAGTGCTCACGTCGAGCGACCAACAACATTTCACTCGAGCGTCGCGTCAACGGATTCGGCGACCAGGCGTCGAACGCCTGTTCCACGACCAGACCAAACTCACGCATGCGCTCGGCGAGTTCAGACGCCGTATAAAGCCGAATGCGGTGCGTCCGCTCGCCGTCGCCCGATGGACCACGCCACGTACTCGTGATGTCAAGGAATCCACTCAGGGGATCGAACCTGCGCTCCTGACCGAACACCGTGCCGTCGGCCGTGCTCCACCAATCGCGGCCAAGGAATCGAGCCATCACGCCGTCGCGGCTGCCACCATGCCAAATCAAGGTGCCGCCCGGTTTCAGCACGCGCGCAAACTGCGCCAACACACGCCGATCGTCGCTCGCCGCGTCAAAGAACCCAAACGACGTGAACAAGTTCACGACGGCATCAAAGCGATTCGACCACGATGGCGGGAGCGCGCGCATGTCGCCTTGCCTATAGCGCAGTGACCTCGAAATGCCGCGGGCGGCGGCCACCTTGAGGAGCGCGTGCGAGTAGTCAAGGCCATCCACGTTGAAACCTGCCTCCGCGAGCAGGTGCGCGTGGCGTCCTTGCCCGCAGGGACAGTCCAGGACTCGCGCGCCCGATGGTAACGCCATCAGATCGAGAAGCCGCGCGACCTCTTTTCGGTCTTGCGTGAGATCGAACAGCGGTTCGTACTCGTGCAAGTATTGCGCATCGAAATGGGTTTGCCACCATGGGGCTGGCGCGTGCCGTGCACTCGATGCGGAACTCAGAAGAACACCGGTTCGCGATAGCTGCCGAACACATCTTCGAGCGCCGCGCGAATCTCAAAAAGCGTACAGTATGCGCGCGCGCAGTCGAGGATGAATGGCACGACGTTGGTCGTAGTGCGTGCGGCCTCACGCAGCGCCTGAAGACGCTGCGCGACCAGCGCGTTGTCACGCGAGGCACGCATGGCCGCCATGCGCGCCCGTTGTTCGCGATCCGCTTCTTCACCGATCCGGAGGATAGGGATGCCGAGCTCTGGCTCGTCGGTGACAAATTCGTTTACACCGACCACCAGCTTGCGACGCTGCTCGATCTCCCATTGCTGACGCGCCGCACTTTCTGCAATCCGCTTCTGGAACCACCCATCCTCCAATCCCTTCACGACCCCGCCGATCTCGTCGATCTGCGCGAAGAGTCGTTCCGCTTCGGCTTCCATCTGATCTGTGAGCGCTTCGACGTAGTACGATCCGCCGAGCGGATCGATGACGTTGGGGACGCCCGTTTCGTAGGCCAGCACCTGCTGCGTCCGCAGGGCAACTTGCACCGCTGACTCTGTGGGGAGCGACAGGGTTTCGTCCATCGAATTGGTGTGTAGCGACTGCGTGCCGCCGAGCACTGCGGCAAGTCCCTGATAGGCCACGCGTACGACGTTGTTCATCGGCTGTTGCGCGGTGAGTGTCACGCCGGCCGTCTGCGAATGAAACCGCATCATCCACGAACGAGGATTCTTCGCGCCGAAACGCTCCTTGAGGTGCCGCGCCCAGATACGCCGGGCCGCGCGCAACTTCGCGATCTCCTCGAAGAAGTCGTTGTGAATATCCCAGAAGAACGAAAGGCGCGGGGCAAATTCGTCGACGTCAAGGCCCCGCGCGATGCCTCGTTCTACGTAGGTGAATCCGTCAGCGAGGGTAAAGGCCAACTCTTGCGCGGCGGTCGATCCTGCTTCGCGAATGTGGTATCCGGAGATGGAAATGGTGTTCCAATTCGGCGCGTGTTCTGCACACCAGGCGAATCCGTCGACAATGAGTCGAAGCGCTGGTTCAATGGGAAAACACCACGCGTGCTGCGCCATGTACTCTTTCAGAATGTCATTCTGAACGGTGCCTTGCAGCTTCGACGCGTCAACGCCCTGTTTTTCCGCGGCGGCGATGTAAAAGCAGAGCAGGATAATCGCCGGTCCGTTGATTGTCATCGACGTTGATACTTTGTCGAGCGGAATTCCGTCGAACAGCGTTTCCATGTCTGCCAGCGACGAAATCGCCACGCCGCATTTCCCGACTTCACCTTCTGAGCGCACGTGGTCGGAATCGTATCCCATCAGTGTCGGGAAATCGAACGCGACGGACAGGCCCGTTTGTCCTTGTCCAAGGAGAAACTTGTAACGCTGGTTGGTTTCTCGCGCCGTGCCAAACCCGGCAAACTGACGCATCGTCCAGAGCTTGCCGCGATAGCCCGTGGCATGGATGCCCCGCGTAAAGGGCCACTGGCCTGGCATCTCGAAGGCGGTTCCGGCAGAGTTTTCCAGGTCCAGGGCGCTGTACAGCGGTGGCACGTCATGCGCGGAGTTTGTGAAGGCGACATCACGCGTTCGGCCCGCGGCATACTCCGATTGCCAGCGCGCCAGCTCGGTGCGCAGCGCATCGAGTTCGGCCTGCTGCTGCTGGACCACCTCTTCGAGTTCGTGCGTCGTTGTCATACCGTGGGTTCCGGTTGGAGCGGCTTCAGAGTGCGGTGTGCCTGACCGGTCAGGAGCGGGCCACTGCGCTCGCGTAGATGGTCAGCCACGGCGAACGGCGCGATGGATCCCGCTTCCAGCAACGGCAGCTGCACCTCCAACCACGCCAACGTCTCCGGATCGTGCCAGAGACGGCCGCGAAGCTGCAGCTCGACAATCTCCATCACTCGTTCCCGAAGGCGTTGGCGTCGCCGCTCGCGCAGCCCGCCACTCTGTTCAAGATAGCGGAAATGCCGATCGACCGCGTCAAGGACTTCGGCGATCCCCTCCCCCTGCGTGGCAATCGTCCGCAGGACCGGTGGGGTCCACCGCTCGGGGGACGCCGCTTGCGCGGCGGTTCGTGCTGCGCGAGCCGGGTTGATCGCGTCACGCAGGGCGTCCCGGTCAGCCAGTTGTGACAAGTCCACGCCGTGGTGAGCTGGCGCGTTGTGGGACGCCCCCGCACGCAGCCCGAGCATCAACTCGATGTCGTTTCGGAGGCGGTCGGCGCCCGGGCGATCCGCTTTGTTCACGGCAAAGACATCGGCGATTTCCATCACCCCGGCCTTCAGGGTCTGGATCGAGTCCCCAGATTCAGGGACGAGCACGACGAGCGTGGTATCTGCCGCTTTGGCAACATCCAATTCACTCTGCCCGACACCCACCGTTTCCAGCAAGATGACGTCCATCCCAAAGCCATCGAGCACATCGCAGACTTCGCGTGTCGCCATGGCCAATCCACCAAGTGAGCCTCGCGTCGCCATCGACCGAATAAAGACGCCGGGATCGAGCGCTACCGCTTCCATGCGAATGCGATCGCCGAGGAGAGCGCCGCCGGTGAACGGGGAGGTTGGGTCGACGGCAACAATGCCGATCTTGAAACCCGCAGCCCGGTAGGCGCTCGCGAGCCGTGTCGTCAAGGTGCTCTTCCCCGCTCCCGGTGGCCCCGTGATGCCAATGCGACGGGCACGGCCGAGCAGCGGATGTAACGTCGCAAGTAACGTGTCGAAGCCCGGGCGATGGTTCTCTACGATACTCACGGCCCGCGCGAGCGCCGCACTGCGCCCCTCTCGGAAGGCGACCATAAGGCGCTCTGTGACGTCGCTCATGGCTTCGCTGATCCGCCGCCGTCGCTCGATGGCTCGTCGTGCTCATCGCGAATATCCCCCACCAACTCCTCCAGCAAGTCTTCCATGGTGACCAGTCCCACGACCTTCGCGTGTTCGTCATAGACGATTGCGAGTTGGCGGCGGGCACGGAGCAGTTCGAAGAGGAGCTCGTTGGCGGGTTTATTCGGCGTGGTCTTGGTGACTGGACGTAACGGCGGCATGTGTTCGCCGGCCGTTTTGAACACGTCAAACACGTAAATCATCCCCACGATCTCATCTCGGCTTCCCTTGAACATTGGCACCCGACTGTATCCCGAGAGCGCCATGCTCTCGGCAACGTCGCGGGCGGGGAGCGTGGCGTCGAGTGCGAAGATATCGGCCGCGGGTGTCATCACATCGGCAACGGTCTTGTCGCCAAACTGCATGACGCCGGAAATAATCGCCATCTCTTCCGTGGCTCCCATGCCTTCAAAGGCTCCGTCGCGCAGCAGGTCTTCGAGGCCGTCGCGCGGCTCACTCTCAGCGGCGCGCGGACGGATGAGCCATCCCGTCGCCGCGTGCGCAAGTCGCAAGAGGGGCGTGAGCGCGATGTCCACCACCCGAAGCACGGGGACGAGCACGGGCACGAGCGCTGGCGCCCACCGTCGGCCGGCCGCCCGAGGGAGGAGTTGACCACACACCACGATCAGCAGCGCACCGAACACGGCATCGCGCGCAAACGCCCATGTACGAAGTCCTTCGCTTCCAGCGAGCGTGGCGCCGAAGACGAAGACCGTGAGCGTGATCCCGGTCCCAGCGGCATGTGCGAGGCGTGCTGGGCGCTCGAGATAGCCCCGCATTGATCGGCTGGCAGGCTGGCGATGCTCGATCCAGTGACGTAACCACAGCCGGCTGACGGCGCGCACGGCGGTCGCGCCGGCCGTCAACACGGCCACGACGCACACAACCACCAACAGCGTAAAGATCGGCATCAGGGTCCGTCCCCACTGAGCTGCGTGTCCGGCAGTCGTTCGAGATACACCCGTTCGATCTTGCGCCGTACAACGCGTTCGACGATCGCGCGGAACGGTCCGATGTGTAACGCCTCACCAGCACGCGGTACTCGGCCAAGCAACTCCAGCACGAGTCCACCGACCGTGGTCAGGTCATCGCGACGGAAATCATGATGCAGTGCATCCGACAAATCGTCGAGCGTGAGTCGGCCAGAGACCCAATAGCGGAGTTCGTCCTCCGATTCGATCTGGCGTTCTTCGACATCGTACTCGTCGCGGATCTCACCGACCAATTCCTCCAGCACGTCCTCGATGGTGACCAATCCAGCGGTGCCACCGAATTCATCCGCGACAATGGCGATGTGGCGTCCCGTCGCCCGAAACTCGCGCAGGAGGTCGGCAATGCGCTTGCTTGGCGGAATGAAGGTCGGCGGCCGCACCAGCGTCATCCAACCGGCCGCTGGTTCGTTGTCCGCGATGACGGCGCCGAGCAGATCCTTCGCGTACAGCACGCCAACGATCTCGTCGATCGTCTCGTCGAACACGGGGACACGGGAGTGCTGCGCGCTGCGCACGCGGTCCAGTACCTCCGACCATGGCGTCTCTCGTTCAATGCCGAGGATATCCACACGAGGTACCATGACTTCTTCGACCGTGGTCTCACCGAAATCAAAGACGCCGAGCAGGAGATCGCGCTCGTCGCGCGAGACATCGGCTTCTGTGCTGATGACCTCTCGGAACTGCGCCGCAGCCTCCTCTCGTCGCTCGACCGACCGCTCGATGGAGTTGTCGGCTGCCAACACGGCATCGACAAAGAGGCCGTCGATCCACTCTCCCAAACGCACGATTGGCGCGCTGAGCGTGGAGACGATCCGCGTAAACCCTCGCAATCGCTCGCTGGCGTGATCGCCGAGCGCGTCGCCGATGGCACGTGCCGTGCTTTCGGCGAGCAGCACGGTCAGCAGTCCGGCGGAGGCCAGGAGCGCAATGCCCTGGAGTTCGGTGCGTTCGGCGAGACCCAAGGCGATCGCCAAGGCCGCACCAGCAATCCCATGGCCAAGGATTCGCGCGAATGACAGCGCACGGTGTGTACGCTCCCGCCATACCACGGGTCGGTTGATGATCGGGAGCGGGATCAATCCATTGCGCTCTCCCACGCCCAAGGCTGTGTGTTCCGCGAGCAGCGCACCGTCGGCTACGGCCGACAGCGCCGCGAGCACGGCACCACCGGCGGCCACACACCACGGCCACGCGCTCATACGCGCCTCGGTCGACTTCGATCGATCATGCGCGCGCGTGAGAGACTATCCACAATCGCCGCAGGAGCTGTTCCTGGCGGCGCCACATGCGCGAGCCTTCACGGTCCCCGACAACGGGGTGATCCCATCCGCACGCATGCAACGTTCCGTGGATGACCAGGCGGGCGAGTTCTTCACGCACGCCGACGCCGTGCGCGCGCGCTTGCAGGCGAGCCACGTCCGGGCAAATGTAGATATCGCCGACGATGGCATTGTCGCCGCTCGGCGCCAGCGAGAACGTGATGACGTCGGTCGCCCCGCGGTGCCCAAGATGGATGCGGTTCAACTGCGCGATGCGACGTGAGGACACCATGGTGATGGAGAGCATGGCCGCGCGTACGCGGAGCGCGCGCAACGTCTCGAGGGCGAGCGTCTGCAGCCGTTCGGCGGCTACCGGTGTGCGCACGCGGTCTGACTGCACCGATACCGCGCGCGCTGCGGTCGGCGTCATTCGCCCGCGGCATCCGAATTGTATGCCCGGATGATGTCTCGTACGAGGCGGTGCCGAACAACATCTGCATCAGTGAAGTAATGAAAGCTGATCCCCTCGATGCCGTTCAGGATGCGTTCGATTTGCATCAACCCTGAGTCTTCTCGGCGCGGCAGATCGACCTGCGTCTTGTCGCCCGTGATGACGATCTTCGAGTTTACGCCGAGTCGCGTGAGGAACATCTTCATCTGGAGGCCGGTGGCGTTTTGCGCTTCGTCAAGAATCACGAACGCATCGCCCAACGTGCGCCCCCGCATGAACGCCAACGGCGCGACTTCAATCGTCCGTGTTTCGATCAACTTCTGAATACGTTCGGTGGGGATCATATCCTCCAAGGCGTCGTACAGCGGACGCAGATACGGATCGACTTTGGCCTGCATGTCACCGGGAAGGAAGCCGAGGCTTTCCCCGGCTTCAACGGCGGGCCGAGCCAGCACAATGCGCCGCACACGCTTTCGCATCAGCGCATCAACCGCGGAGGCGACGGCCAGGTAGGTCTTGCCTGTTCCCGCGGGTCCGATGCCAACGACGATATCATGCTCGCTGATCTGCTTCAGATATTCGGCCTGTCCGGGCGTCTTTGCCTGCACGCCGCGTCGTGCGCCGGGCACGACGAGCGTTCCCGAGGTGGCGCCCGGCACGTCCACCGGACGCTCGGTGAGTGAGAGCCGAAGTACATCATCAGCCGTTACGGCGCGACCTTCTCGCGCCATCGTCACCATCGCTGCGGCCATCCCTTCCACGCGGGCCAGCGTTTCCGGATCGCCCGTGAGGACGAGTGCGTCTCCGCGCAGGGCGATACGCGCTCCGGTAATTCTGGAGAGCTCTGTCAAATTCGCATCATTCACCCCCGCAAGCAGCAAGAGGTCCGCCCCCTCAACGGAGACGCGCACAGTCATGGGAGCTATGCCCGAAGCAGTCATGAGTCGTTCACGGGATGTGGGTGCTCCGCTCGCAGACGAATCCCGAGGTCAGCGAGGTCCTGTGCCGAAACGGCGACCGGAGCGCCTTCGAAGAGCGAGCGAGCGGCGGTGGTTTTTGGAAACGCGATGACGTCGCGCAACGAGGACGCGCCGGACAACAACATGGCGATGCGATCGAAGCCAAACGCGATCCCTCCGTGAGGCGGCGCGCCCGCGCGCAGTCCCTCTAACAAGAAACCGAATCGCCGCTCCTGCTCAGCGACATCGCCGATGCCGAGCAAGGTGAACATCTGTGATTGCACGGCGGGATCGCTGGTGCGGATACTGCCACCGCCGAGCTCCGTGCCATTCAGCACGGCGTCGTAGGCCAGCGCACGCCAGCGCGCAGGCTCGGACGGAAACGCACGCATATCGTCGGGATGCGACGCGGTGAACGGGTGATGTACAGCGGCCAGTGCGCCGGTCACTGGATCTTGCTCGAACATCGGGAAGTCGAGGACCCACAAGAAGCGCTGCGCCTTCGGGTCGATCAGCGCAAGCCGACGCGCGCACTCCTGACGGATCCGATCGAGCGCCGGATTGCCAATGTGGTCGGGCGCTGCGACAAACAGCGCGAGATCGCCATCGGTCATTGCAAACGCAGCGCGCGCATCGTCTGTCAGGAACTTGGCGAGGGGGCCGTCGAATGCCCCGTCGGCTCGTCTGAGTCGCAGAATGCCCGCCGCCCCCGCGCTCCTGGCAATTGTTTCGAGCTCGTCGACCTGCTTCCGACTCCACGCCGCGCCACCGGGAATCAGGAGTCCGCGCACGCGAGATCCCGCGGCGATGGCGGTATTGGTCACGACGAAGTCGAGCGACGTGAAGACGGTGGTGTAGTCGCGAAGTGGTAGATCGTAGCGCAAATCCGGGCGATCGCAGCCATACGTCTCCATCGCGTCCGCGTACGACATCCGCAGGAATGGCGGCGGCGTCTCATGACCGGCCTCACGCCAAATGGCTCCAAGCAACCCCTCGGCGAGGGTCAGAATATCCTCTTGCTCAATGAACGAGGCTTCGATGTCGATTTGCGTGAACTCCGGTTGCCGATCGGCGCGCAAGTCCTCGTCGCGGAAGCAGCGAGCGATCTGGAAGTATCGATCGAAACCGGCGCACATAAAGAGCTGCTTATAAATCTGTGGTGACTGCGGCAAGGCGTAAAATTCGCCCGGATGCACGCGACTGGGGACGAGGTAATCCCGCGCTCCCTCGGGTGTCGGTTTCGTCAGAATGGGCGTCTCCAGCTCAAGAAATCCACGGTCGCTGAGAAAGCGACGCGTGGTTTGCATGAGCCGATGTCTGAGGACGAGGTTGGCTTGCAGCTCGGGTCTCCGCAGGTCCAGATGCCGATGCCGCAATCGGAGCTCCTCCGCGGGCGCTTTTTCGCCTCGGCCGCGCGCCACGGGCAGCGCTGGTGTCACGGCCGGTCCGACCACCCGAATCGAATGGACGCGTACCTCGATAGCCCCAGTCTCCATCTCCGGATTCAGCCGATCCTCCTCGCGCGCGACCACCTCACCTTCGCACAGGACGACGGACTCCACTCCGACGGCTGCGGCGATGGCGGCTGTTGGCGTAGACGACCATCCGGGACCGAACGCCAACTGCACGAGCCCCGTGCGATCGCGCAGATCGATGAACACGAGTCCTCCAAGATCACGGCTCCGGTGTACCCATCCGCCGAGCCGCACCATTCGACCGACATCACTCCGACGCAAGAGGCCACAGGCGTCTGTTCGCAACGATGTCGCCATCGATGCGACCTCGACTTGTCCATCTCTTCCTTCCAAATTCACAAACAGAACTCCGGCTGGATGCGCGTGCGACGTAAGTGAATGCGTGTGAGACGCACGGGGCGGACGACCACGGTGATCAGAATCACGATGTCTCGCGGACAATCTCCAGGAATGCTGCAACGGACGTGGCGTGTCGCAGCGCCGCAATCGTCGCCGGTCGTGCCACGAGCTTCGCAACAGCCCGCAGCATTTGCAAGTGCTCCGACGGGGCGTTGCTTGGGCTAAGCACCAGGAGAAACATGTCAACGTCGTTGCCGTCGCGCGAGCCGAACGGAATGGCGTGCGTCAGCACAACGGCGCTCAAGGTCAGTACGGCAACGTTCCGACTCCGCACGTGCGGCAGGGCGACGCCGTCCCCCAGCGCCGTCGGGAACACGGCTTCCCTCGCCTTTACTTCACGTAATGTCTCCTCGCGCCCGATCGACGACGGTAGCGCCAGCGCGACGAGCTTCGCGAGCACCGCATCGGCGTCGAGCAAAGGTTGTTGAACTGCGACCCGCGACGGGGTCAGAAAGTCTATGAGGTGCAAAGGCTTCTGCGAAATGAGATCACGGGAACAATCTAGCTGACCCGATGGGGCCAGGGTAGGAAAAGACGCGCACAACGTGGCCGCCTGTTGCTTGTCGTCGAGACACCACCAGACTAGACTCAACCCTATGCGCCACAAGTTCTTGTGCTGTTTCGTGGGGTCCTGGTGGGCGGTAGGCCTTGCGGCGCAACCGGTGCCGGCACGTGATCTCTGGGAGTTCCCGCTCGGCGCAGTCCTCGAGCCCGCGGCGCTCGCCCGCGAACCTGGCGGCGGTCTGTGGAACCCCGCGTCCACAGTCCTGCCTCGCGATCAGCGCTGGCGTGTGGGGGTCGCTTCGCTCGCGACTGCGGCTCAGCAGAGCGTTGCGGGGCAACTCGTCAGTGCGGACGTGCGCCGCTCCAGCGGCCTGACGCTCGGTGTATCTGTTGCGCGCGCGTCCGTCGCTGACATTCTCCGGACCGACAGCGATCCCCAAGGCGTTGGACAGGTGCTGTATTCCAGCCTGCTGCTTTCGGCGACGGCCGCACGTGACCTCTTGCCGCATGTCACCGCCGGGATCTCGGCGCGCTATCGCGAAGGGCGTGCTGATCGCCTGGTGAATCACGCGATCGCTGCGGATGTCGGCATCATTATCCATTCCCTTCCGGTGCTGGACGCGCGCATTGCGCTCTCGAGTTTTCTCTGGCGACCCGGTCGTGAGCTGGAAGATCGGCCGGCGTTTGTGGCGGCGACGGACGTGCGCGTGATGGGGGTGCGCGATCGCGAGACGCGGGTCGGCTATAGCTTTAACAGTGTCAGCCTCGGTGCGAAAGAACGTGGGCCCTTTGTGGCGTGGCGTTTCGATCGCGTCGACTTACGGGCTGGGTATCTGCGCACCAGTGTCTCGGGGCGCACCGTCGCACGTATTCGATCCGGTCTCGCGCTGCATTATGCGCGCTACGTCGTTGGCGTGGCGCGCGAAGAGGGCGCCAGCGGGCTTGGCCCTTTGTATCAATTCACCCTGAGCGCACTATCTCGTTGACCCACACGTCCGCCCCGAATCCCGCCGCCATGCCGCAAGACGCGATGGTCGTCGCACGAGAAGAACTGCTGGATCTCGCGCCCGATGATGCACTCGCCCGATTGCACGCCTGGTTCGCCGAGCGCGGCGAGCCCACGTACCGCGCGGCGCAGGTGTTCGCTCGCCTCTGGCTCAAGCCTGTCGCGACCTTTGACGAGATGACCGAGATTCCCGCGCGATTGCGAGCCGCATTGCACGAACATTTCTCCATTCGGTCCTTGGCGCTTTCTGCACAGCAGCTCTCGAAGGATGGTACGGAGAAGTTTCTCTTTCGACTCGACGACGGACAGTTAATCGAGACGGTGGCGATTCCGGAGGATGACCGACTGACCTTGTGCATCTCTTCGCAGGCGGGCTGTGCCCTGCAGTGCCGTTTCTGTGCAACGGGCGCAATGGGCTTTCAGCGTAATCTTCGACCGTCGGAGATCGCCGGGCAAGTACGGCAGCTCCGCATGCTGTCCCCGGCCCGCATGGCCACAAATATCGTGTTCATGGGTATGGGTGAGCCGATGATGAACTGGTCCGCCGTCGATGTCACGCTCAGTCTGTTGAACGACGCGCGAGCGCTCGGGATCGGCGCTCGACACATCACGATTTCGACGGTTGGCGTGTTGCCGGGTATCGTCGCCTTAGGAGAACGCCCAGAGCAGTTCCGCTTGGCGATTTCGATACATGCGCCGACCGACGCGCTGCGTGGGTCGCTGATGCCCGTCAACGTCAAATATCCGTTGTCGGAGGTGATTGCGGCGGCGGCGACCTTTGATCGGCGTGTCACGTTTGAGTACGTGCTCCTCGGCGGCGTCAACGATCAGATCGAGCATGCGTCGCAACTCGCGGCACTGGCGCGCGAGTGCCGCGCGTTCGTCAATTTGATTCCGCTCCATCCAGGCGGATCGATGGGCTTTCATCCGAGCCCCGCCTCGACCAGCGCGGCGTTCGCCCGCTTACTGCGCGCGCGCGGCGTGGAGACGGCCGTGCGGCGGAGCCGCGGGCTCGATATTTCCGCCGCCTGCGGGCAACTACGGACGGAACGACTGGGGCGGCGCCTTCCAGTCGCTCCCGATGACCACGGTGAAGTCGACGAAGCGTGAGCTATCGGACCGGACATCGATGGTCCCAGTGCCAAGTGCTCGGCGCAGGCGTTCGGCCCACTCTGCATGTCCCGTGTGCGAGCGAATGACCGTTTCCGTGCGCCTGGCTTTGGTGTCTGTATCGTAGTCCACCACGTCGTACCCGAGATCGCGCAACAGAAACGTCGCGCGCTTGGCGAGCCCTCGAGTGAGTGTCCCATTCAGCACCCGCACCCGCACGCGCGTTCCGGACGGCGCACGGGATAGGCTGTCTCCGCGCGCCGTTTGCGCATCGGCTGTCTGTGCATCGATGTGCGCCGCGGAGCACAAGAAACCGAGCAGCATGTACGTCGCAATGCGAACTCTGCCGCGCGTTGCAGGCCGGTGTCGGTCATTGGTGAGCCGAGTCATCATCGCACGGAATTCCAGAGGGCCACCGTTTCTGGCGCCAGTGATTTCCCTTCGCGAATCGTCCATTCCAGGCGCAGGCGAACGACTTGGCGAAATACCGCATCAAACGCACGCGGCACTTGGTCGGCGAGAAAGGTTCGATCTGCTTGCATGAACATGCGACCGGGTTCAAGAAAATCTGCCATGTACAGTGCGCGACCCACCGAGCGCCATTGGGTTGACCCAACGGTGTGCCAACGGATGGCATCAAGCACCTCACGGCGCGACTCTCCCTCGTGTTCCAGGGTCAGCGCCGCTGCCGGTCCATGCAGCATGCCGACAGGGCGTTCGGCGTCTCCCGTCAGCGAACGGAGGAAGGCTTCGTCGGCGTCCCGATAGACATCGTGCCACCGTCCGACGTCGCGCCACGCGCCGGCATCAGCCGCCGAAAGCTCCATTTGATCGCTCCAACGCCGCAGGAGCGCCACGACGCGCTCAATGTGAAGTTGTCGCTTTGCCGATACCTGCGCCCACTGTGGTAACTGCGCGCTCATGCGGCGTCGATTGCCTGACGCAGCGACGCGGTGAACGTGACGGCCTCATCAATGGAGCGTTCGGCCGCGCGGACAAGCGCACTCCCAACGATCACACCGTCGCCGAGTCTGGCGACAGTGGCCGCTTGCTCCGGCGTGGAAATCCCGAACCCAATGCAGAGCGGCAGTGACGTGACCGCGCGCAGCCGATTCACTGTCGCCGGGAGATCGGCGGAGAGTGAATCACGTTCGCCGGTGACGCCCATGCGGCTGATTACGTACACGAATCCACCTCCGTGTCGGCTGATCTCCGCCATCCGCTCGGCCGGGGTTGTCGGTGCAACCAGTCGAATGAAATCGAGGCCGCTCTCTCCAAACGCTGCTTCGCGCTGCGGATCCGCGCCGACGGGAAGATCCGTCACGAGTAATCCGTGCACACCTGCGTCGCGTGCGCGCGCCAGTACCTCTGACCCGCCAGCGATGAGCGGGTTGAGATAGCTGAAGAGGACGACCGGTACCGACAGCTGCGCGCTGCGAATCAGATCGAGCGTACCGCCGAGTGACATGCCGTGATCGAGCGCGATCTGCGAACTCCGCTGGATGACCGGGCCGTCAGCCAACGGATCGGAAAACGGGACGCCAACCTCAATGATATCGGCACCAGCCGCCTCTATCCCGCGAAGTAGCTCGAGACTGCGCGCAGGATCAGGGTGTCCAGCGGTGACATAGCACACGAGCGCCCGGCGGCCGTCAGCCGCGAGCTGTGCAAACCGTTGTGTTATCGGAGAAGGCGACACAGATCAGGCAAAGTAGTCAGCGATACGGATGCCGTATCGCGAAGGATCTTCGGTGCGAATGATGGTGCGGAGAAATTGACCATCGGCGTCGCTTTCCAACAGGTCCAGCAGCGGTCCGTCCGGTGTGCGATTGCCCTGCGGGTCAAAGAGCAGGCGAATGAGGGGCCGAGACAGCGCGGCGGGATCGGCGTTGGGTTGCAAGACGATCGCCACTTCGAGGGTATCGAGGACCACGACGGTGCCTGCGGGATAGATGCCGGTCAAGTTGATGAAGGCTTTGACAACCACTTGGTCGAGGCCAAGGCGAGGGTTGTCGCGCATCCCGCGCAGCACGTCCGCCGGTGTCCACGGCGATTGCTGATAGACGCGCGTGGTTGTGGCCGCATCAAATCCATCGGCCACCGCAACGATTTTACTGAAGAGCGAGAGCGCGCGCGGGCGCACTGGCTTGGGGTACCCGGAGAGATCGATGCGCATATGATGCTCATAGGCCGCCGTCATGGCGCGCCATGGCCTGCCAGCTCCCGTGGGCAGGGAGAACAACGTGAGCACGCCCTGCCATGGGTGCGATTGCAAGAGCGCGAGCTCCTGCGCGTCCAGATTCCCTCGCTTGTTCAAGATCTCGAGGGGGAGTTTGGATTTGCCGATATCATGCAAGAGCGCGGCGAGCCCGAGGTCGAGCAGCTGAGGTTTTGAGAGCCCGAGCCGCCGACCGAGCGCGACGGACAGTATGCAGACGTTCACGCTATGGACGAACGTATACTCGTCAAACTCGCGGAGCGTCGTCATGCCCATGATCGACGCGGAGTCGGTGAGAATCGCATCCACGATTCCCTGCACGGCGCGCTTGACACGTTTCAGGCCGGGGCTCTTGCCGAGGCGTGCTGACGTCATCACGTCGCGCGTCACATCGAGCGAACGCACGTAGGTTTGCCGCGCGCGCTCCTTGGAATCCAGCTCGCTGTCGTCTCCGGCGACACCCTCTTCGGTGGGGGCGGACAGCTCAAAGCCCGTGAGGCCCGCCTGTGCCAACCGTTCCTCAATAAGCGCCAAACGTGCGGACTCGTCAGCCTCCATCGGCGGCGCTTGCAGGAACGATAACAGGACCACCCACGCGCGCGGCTCCGGGCGCGTCAGGACCGAGATACCGCCGATGCCGGCGTCGTGGAAGAGACCAAGCACAAACGCCACGGCGGCGTAGTTGTCAAGCGTTAACCGAAGACGCGTCTCGTTGACAAAGAGATAGTCGCCAGCACGCCGCAATTCGCAGCCGTTATCGGCACCCAACAAGCGTTCGACGGTCGTGGACAAATCGTTGAGCGCGCGCTGCACGGCAGCGTTCTCGACCGGATAGAGGCGCACCGCGCGTACCGCTCCATGCAGCGCGACGACAAAGGCGCGAGAATTGCGCTGGCCGACAACCTCGGCGCCAATCTCCTGCGCGTCGTGCATCAGCTGCCCCCTCGCATCGCGCGCGCTACGGCGCTGCGGACCACGACGTCCTTGGTATCCGACGCGCGCTGTAAGGCACCGATCGCGGAGGGCGTGCCGATGAGCCCGAGCGCACGGGCGGCGCAGGCGCGAAGCTCCGCCGGCTCTTTGGCTCCGAGCATGCCGCGCGCATTCAGGAGCGCGTCCAGTTCGCCGACACCCGCTTCCCCACAGAGTGTGCCGTACGCCTCAAACACCGCCATTTTCTCCCCGAGGTCCGCGGTGCGAATCTCCTTCCGTCGGAGGACCTGCGCCAGACGAGGGAGGGCGCTGGCATGTTTGCGACTGGCGATGACGCGGTAGGTGGCGACGCGGACATCGCGGTCCTCATCGTCAACGCCGCGTTCGAGTGCCTGGAGCGCACCGGGCGACCCAATCCCCGCCAGCGCCGCGACGGCATCCATCCGAAGCGCGACATCTGTTCCGCGCAGCACGCGCGAGAGGCCCGGAACCGCGGCGGGTGTTGCCAACGAGGCGGCGACACGCACGGCACCCCGCACGACTGCGGGATCGTCGTGTTCCAGCAGACGCGCCAGCTCACCCGTGTGCGAGCCGGCGAGTCGAAGCGAGGCGCGCTCGATCGCGGCGCGCGCCGGCGATGCTGCGGACGTGCCGAGCCACGTCACCAGGGGAAGCAACGCCGCGGGACGGAGTTCGGCGAACAGATTCTCGAGCAATGAGGAGACCGGAGTCCGCGAGCCTTCATCAAGCGACTGGAGTAGCTGGCCCATGACGGCTGGTTCGCTGAGGCGGGCCGGCAACTCGCGTAGCCCCTCCGCAACAGCGGCGATATGCTCACCGCGCCGCAACGTTGCGGCGGCTTCCCGAAGCACATAGCCGACCTGTTCGTAGTCACCCATTGTCAGGCACTCGAGGAGAAGCTGGTCGACATGCTCGAGGGCGCGCAACGGTGCTGCTGTATCGTTCTGCAACTCCACCAAATCAAACAACATACTGAGGACCTGTCGACGCTGATCAGCAGCGTATTCGCGCTTGAGTTCCTCCTGCAGGTATGCAATCTCCCGTGGCTCGAGGAACACCAGTGTTGAATCAAAGTCCTCGACACGGACGAGGCTCGGTGGGGGACCCTCTCCCGGTGCGGTTGTTTCGGCGGCGGGCACGGCGAGCGGCGGAAGATCGGGCGAGGCCACCCCATTGCCGTCCGCTGTTCGGTCTCCGGAGGCGAGCGCGAAATCGGTCACCCCGTCGAGTTCGACGTGCCGGTATTCGACCGACTGCAGGTCGGCCACCCACAAGAGCGTGACGAGATCGTCCTCGTCGGCAGCGGCCGTGCGTGCGCGATGAAACGCGTTCAGCAGCGTTTCGAGTTCTTCCACTTCAAACCGCGCGCGCAGCGTGAGCGCGCGGAGCCCATCGCGATGAAGCAGCCACGGCAACCCATCGGTCCCGCGTTCAAGGTCCTGGTACACCACCGCGCCGTCCCACGCGATCGACGCTTCGCGAATCTCCAGCTCCACGGTTGACGTGTGCGTCCAGATGCGAGCAAACGCGGCCCGCGCTTGCTCGATCGCTTGAGCACGCGTGGCATTGTTGGGAAGATAGAGCTGCATCGCGCGCTGCGCTTTCGTCAACGCACGTAACGCGTCCTCGACGGCAGAGACCGCCTGCGGTGCGTGCGTCGACGTCGCGATCTCAACACTCATAGAGACGGCAGCTCATGCTGGCTGATAGTCGCCATGTCTTTGTCCCCGCGACCACTCACGCACAGCAGCACCGGCTCGTCGTGCCCCCAGCGGCCAGCGGATTGTGCAATCCACGCCACCGCATGCGCGGTTTCAAGCGCGGGGATGATGCCTTCAAGGCGACTGAGCAACACCACGCCATACAGCGCTTCGGCATCGGTGACGGACACGTACGTCGCTCGGCCGGTATCGTGCATCCACGCGTGCTCGGGCCCGACGCCGGGGTAATCCAAGCCAGCGGAAATCGAATGGGCCGGATGCACCTGTCCGTTTTCGTCTTGCAGCAGGTAGCTGAGTGCGCCGTGCAGGACCCCGGGCGTCCCTTTCGTGATGGAGGCGCTGTGCCGATCGCTGGACAACCCTTCGCCGGCGGCTTCCACACCGACCAATTCAACCGTGTCGTCAGGTACGAAGCCGGCAAAGATGCCCATGGCATTGGAGCCGCCACCGACGCACGCGACGACGGTCTTGGGCAATCGGCCGGCCTGCTGCAGCATCTGCGAGCGAGCCTCGCAACTAATGATCGATTGAAACCACTTCACCATACGCGGATAGGGCGCCGGTCCAACGACCGAGCCGATGATGTAGTGACTGTCGTTCACCGATGTCACCCACTCGCGAATGGCCTCGCTGGTGGCATCCTTGAGCGTGCGAGTCCCCGACGTTACCGGCACCACCGTGGCACCCATGAGCTTCATCCGCAGCACGTTCAGCTGCTGGCGCCGCATGTCCTCTTCACCCATGTACACCACGCACTCCAGTCCGAAGCGCGCGCAAATCGTGGCGGTGGCCACGCCGTGCTGGCCGGCCCCCGTCTCCGCAATAATCCGGCGTTTGCCCATGCGTCGTGCAAGTAGCGCTTGACCGACAGTATTGTTGATTTTGTGTGCGCCCGTGTGGTTGAGATCTTCCCGTTTCAGCCACACCGGTGCGCCGACTCGCTCGCTGAAGCGTGGCGCGAATGATAGCGCCGTCGGACGACCGACATAGTCGCGCAACAGATGGTCGAGCTCGGCGAGATACGCCGGGTCGGTTGTCGCCGTCGCGAACGCCAGCTGGAGCTCGTCCAGCGCGGGTATCAACGTCTCGGGAACGTACCGTCCACCGAACGGCCCAAATCGATCGAGTGTCTCGTCCACCACTGCAACAGCTGTCATCACGTATTCCTCTGGGCGGCGTGAACTGCAGAAACAAATCGAGCGACGGCGACTGGATCCTTCAAACCGGGCGCCGATTCGACTCCGGAAGATACGTCTACGACATCCGGTTGCAGCAGCGCAATCGCACGTCCAACATTGTCCGGTCGCAGGCCGCCGGCCAGAATGAGTCGAAACACGGGAACCGCCGCTCGCAGTTGCTGCACTGCACCGGCCAGCGCATGCCAGTCGAGACTCACCCCAGTGCCGCCGAGCTGCCCCACGACTTTTGCGTCGAGCACCAGCGCCCCTGCGGCCTCTGCGAGGCCAATGGCGGACTCGTGCAACGTCCCCCCATCGACGCGCAGCACTGGCCAGAGGGCACGAACCGAGCGGGCGCGGAGGGCCTCGATAAACGCTGGCGTCGGGTCGCCATGAAGCTGCACCACGTCCAGATCCAGCGTATCGGCCGTCGTGAGAAGACGGTCCATCGGCTCGTCACCGAAAACGGCAACGCGCTGCACCCCCTCGCGACGGTCGCCGAGGATCTGTCTCGCTTGCGACAGATCGACGAGTCGCGGGCCGCCGGCCAGAATAACGCCGACAAACGTCGCGCCGTGTGACTCGGCCAGCTGGGCATCCTGCGCCCGCGTCAGCCCGCAGAACTTGACGTCCGTCACGGGACCACGCGCGTGCGCCTGGGGACGCTCGTGAGCTGTCGCACCGCGCCCGCTGGATCGGCCGACGACGAGAGCGCGCTGCCGATCAGAATGGCGTCGGCTCCGGCGTACGCCGCCGCCGCAACGTCGTCCACGCGCTGCATCCCGCTTTCCGCGACCGCCACGACGGCGGCGGGGATGCGCGCAATCACGTGCGGGGCCGTGGAGGGATCGATGACCAACGTCTCCAGGTTGCGATTGTTCACGCCAACCACCCGCGCGTGAACCGCGAGGGCCCGATCGAGTTCCCGCTCGTCTCGGACCTCTATCAGCGTTTCGAGCCCGATCTCATCCGCAACATCAACCAGACGCCGCAGCAGCTCCGGCGACAGCGACCGAACAATGAGCAGCACGACCGACGCCCCGTTGGCACGCGCTTCCCAGAGCTGCACCGGCGCCACCAAGAAGTCCTTTCGAATCACGGGGAGCGTGACAGATGCCGCAACCGAGGCGAGGTCGGCGAGCGAGCCCCCAAATCTGGACGGTTCGGTCAGGACGGAGATCGCCGCAGCGCCTCCAGATGCATAGAGCGCGGCCCGATCGGCCGCATCGAGCCCGCTGGCAAGCATCCCCTTCGAAGGCGACGCCCGCTTCACCTCGGCGATCACGCCAATGGTGGGAGCTCGCAGCCGCGCGGCAAATGGCACCGGCGGCGTCTGGTCGCCAGCGCGGGCTCGCAGGTCCGCGATGTCTCCCTCGACCAACGCCGCGCGCCGGACGGCGTCTTGCGTCAGCTCGCCAAGGGTACCGCCTGGCGGTTCCCACGCAGGGGAAAAAGAAAATGCTTGCACTTCGGCCTGTATTCGGTTAGCGTGGATTCGGCGCCTTTTCGGTCGTGGTCACCGACGATCATCACCGTGAGACGCAGAACTTTTGGGCGCAACGTGGGTTGCGCCGATCCCTATTCGGAGGCGCCATGCCGCTCACGAAGCGACAGCGAGAGATCTTGTCGTACCTGTCGGAATACCAGGAGTCGAACGGGTACGCGCCAAGTTTCGAAGAGATCGCTCTGCAATTCAACTATAACTCGCTTGCCACGGTTCACGAACACCTCACGAATCTCGAGCGTAAGGGGTACATCAAGCGCTCGTACAACGAGAGCCGAGCGATCGAAATTCTTCCGTCCGAAATGTTTCAGCGGTCGATCGAGTTGCCGTTGCTTGGTCTGGTCGCTGCCGGAGCGCCGATCGAGGCACTCTCGTCGGGCGAGACGATGTCCGTGCCTGATGGCTTTTTGCGGAAGAACGGTAGCCACTACGTGCTTCGCGTTCGCGGTGACTCAATGATCGAAGACCACATTAGTGATGGTGATTTCGTGGTGGTCAACGATCGGCAAGCGGCGGACAACGGTGAAATGGTGATTGCGCTGCTCGACGGTGCAGCCGCCACCGTCAAGCGGTACTATCGGGAGCGTGATGGGCGTATACGGTTGCAGCCGGCGAACGAAACCATGTTACCGCTGTTTGTGCACGAGGACGACGTGCGGATACAGGGAATTGTGGTCGGCGTGTTGCGTCGCTACTGAGCCTCTGGTCGGTCATGTGCCGCCGATGCAGCGGCGGATGACGCGGCCCGGAGCCGGTCGAGCGCGGTGATGCCAGCACCAGAACGCAGACCGGCTGCGGCCGCGTAAACGGCGACTTCGAAGTCGGTGGCGTGGCCGCCGACGTAGAGCGCTGCGGCTGCGTTCAAGATGACCGCAGCTCGGGCTCCTGGCGGACCGCCGCCGGTGAGCACGGATTGAATGAGCGCGGCATTGGTCTGAGGGTCTTCACCTGCCAGGTCGGCCGCTCGAATAGCGTCCACGCCGCAAATCGCTGGATCGATCTGCCACCGTCGAAGCGACCCATGCTCAACCTCGATGACGTCGGTGAGACCGAGCGGCGAGATTTCGTCCAGGCCCGGTGCGCCGTGTACGACGAGCGCACGACGTGTGCCCAGCACACGCAGCGCCTCCGCGAGTAGCGGGACTCGCGCTGCTTCTGCGACACCCACCACTTGGCGACCGGCTTGTGCGGGATTGGCCAATGGGCCGACGATGTTCATCACCGTCGGGACACCAAGCTCTCGGCGTACAGGACCGACGTGCCGAAGTGCGGGGTGCATGAGCGGCGCAAACATAAACACAATGCCGGCGGCATGCAGCGTCCGCGCCATCGCGCTGGCCGACATCTCGATGGTCACTCCGAGCGCCTCCAGGACGTCGGCGCTCCCCGAGCGCGAGGTGAAGGAACGATTGCCGTGCTTGGCGACACGCACACCGAGGCCGGCCGCGAGCAGGGCGGCGGCGGTCGAGATGTTGAACGTGGTGATCGAGCCGCCTCCCGTTCCGCACGTGTCCACCAATTCGTCAGGGCGCACCGCGGGCACGACAATCATGGCGGCGCGGAGCGCGGAAACCACGCCGGCAATTTCCTCAGCCGTTTCGCCCTTGACGCGAAGGCCCATAAGCAGCGCGGCCACTTGCGTCGGCGTGGCTTCCCCGCGCATCACCACGTCGAACGCGCTGGTCACCGAAGGACCATCGAGCGACTCGTGGGCCGCAAGTCGTCGGATCGCCGCGGAAAGGGCGTTACCGGTCACCCAGTGCCTCGATCAATCGTTCGCCCAGCGAGTGCCGCGTCGCAAGCAGTGAGATCACCAATCCGAGCAGTCGCACGCGCTCCACGTCGTCTTCCGTGTAGACGCCGCGCTGCGCACGGTTCGTGAGATTCAGCACCCCGACGAGTTCTTCGTGATAGACAAGCGGAAAACTGATGAAGCTTCCGGTCGTAAAGAATTGATCTCGAAGCAAGGGATGCTCCGCCGCACCCTGCACATCCTGAACCAGCAGCGGTTCGCGCGACGCGGCGACGCGGCCCGCAACGCCTTCGCCGATGCGAATACGCATGCCGTCAAAAATGTGCGGGGCGATCCCACGGGCCGCCGCGAGGTAGAGGTGATCCGGTTCCGGGGCCAGCAGCATCAAGGAGCACCGCTGCGCCTGCATATCGTCGCCGACGAGCGCCAGCACGCCATCCACAAGGAGGCGAGGTTCATTGGTGGCAGCGTCCAGCGTGAGTAAGCGATCCACGAGATACAGCGTTCGCGTGCGCTGCCGCAGGGCTTCGCTGCGACGGTGCAATTCGATGTGCGCGAGCTCCAACTGTCCGACGGCAGACGCGAGCTGTTGTTCGGCCACATCGGCACGGCGCGCGGCGCGCCGCACTTCCTCGTTGGCACGCGCTGCGTCAGCTTGGAGGGCCACAGCTTCCAGCGCACCCAGCGCGCCCGTGTCTCGCGGGGTGTTGCGCGCCTCGCGCAGCTCGGCATCGAGCACCGCCAGCTTTCGGATATACTCGCCATGCACGCGTTGGGTGACGTCTTCGAGCGTGCGCACGGCCTCCTCTCGCGCATCGCGTTCTGCCAGACGTCCGAAGGCGAGGTCGAAGAGCGCAATCGCTGGTGCCAATCGTTCCGTGGTGCGCGTCCCGAAGATCTTCCGCGGCTCATACATGGCGAGGACGGCGGAGAGTGCGCCTTCTACCCGAAGGCCATACAACGAGAGCATACCGCCGTCAAGCCCGGATCCGAATCCAAACAAGCGACCGTAGTCAGCCGACTTGTCGGCCACATCGACGAACTGACCGCCTGCGGCAATCGCGCCACGTACGGATTCCGGCACGTGATCGAACGTCGTTTCGAGCGACGTGCGTGCGACCACCCCTCCGGCCGGTGCCGCACGCTCGCGCAACATGTCGCGCCGCGCGTCATAGTGGACCAGCGCAATAGCAGCGCCGCGATCCAGTTCCGCGAGGCATTCGGCGAGGGCGACCAAGGCGCCGTCAAGGTCCATGACGGAGCTGAGGGCGTGCGCGAGCGAGGCGAGAGAGCGTGGAGGCATGGAAAAAGGACAAAACAGCCGAAGACGCGGGCGCGCAATGGGTACGGGACGTGAAATCGGTTGAAGCAGAGCGAGGCCAGACATACCTTCCGTGTCACATGGACTCCCACGCGATTCTGCTGGTGACACAATATGATGGCGCGCACTTCGCCGGCTGGCAGCGCCAGCCTCGCGCGCGAACCGTGCAGGGGGAGATCGAGCGCGTCCTTGAACGGCTCTGTGGTCGCGCGGTAAGCGCCGTCGGTGCCGGAAGAACCGATTCGGGTGTGCATGCCCATGGTCAGGGCGTCGGCGTACAGGTGAGCTGTCGCTGGACACCCACGGCGCTGGTGCGAGCCATGAATGCGCTCCTGCCGAGCGACATTTGGATCGCGTCGGCCCACGCGATGACCGACGATTTTCACCCTCGCCGGAGCGCAATCGCGCGCCGGTACCGCTATCTTGTGGGAACCGATGCGGCGGCTCGTTCGCCCTTTCGACGCCGATTCGAATGGGCGGTCGCCAGACCGATCGATGGTGAGGTGTTGACGGGTGAGGCAGATGCAATCCTCGGGGAACACACGTTTCGCGCCTTTGCGGTGGCGAACACGGCGCCGAGTACCGACAACCACCGATGCGTGGTAAGCCACGCGTCGTGGTCCGCACGGGAGGGGGGGTGGCTGTTCGAGGTTGCGGCGAACCGGTTCCTGCATCACATGGTGCGGTTTCTCGTGGGCACCATGATTGAGGCGGCTGTTGGGCGTGTGCCGCGCGGCACGGTGTCCAGACTGCTGACGCTGGAGCACAATCAGGACACAGCGTCGCCGGCGCCCGCCCACGGTCTTTCGCTGCACGAAGTGCTTTATCCTGTTGGCCTGTTCCTCGACCATTCGTGATGCGTCCTCGTGTACTTCACCTCTGATTCACCGTCCTACGTGTCTCGCCTCTCTCTTCTCGTGTCGGCGGTGGTGGTTGCAGCGGGCTGTCAGGGCGCGGCTCCCGACATGTCGGCCGCGCAGGCCCGTACATCCCCACCGTCCTCCATCGCGCCTGCTCCGCTTCCCGCACAGTCGATTGCGTCGTCCCGGCGTACTGCCATCACGACGGCCGTCGAGCGCGTGTCGCCGGCCGTCGTGACGGTGCAGACGGAAACCGTCGAACGCGTTCCAGCAGACGTGTTCGAGTATTTCAGCGGTGGTCGTTCTGGCGAGAAGCGCAGCGCGGGGATTGGCTCCGGATTCATTATTCGGGCTGATGGGGTGATCGTCACGAATGCCCACGTGATCGGGGGCGCCAGCAAGGTGTCTGTCGCCATGCGTGATGGCACGACGTATGATGCCAAGGTGATAGGGATCGATGACAACAATGACTTGGCCGTCGTCCAGATTACGGCTGCACGCCTTCCGGTAGCGCCCCTCGGTACATCGTCAGACCTCATCGTCGGTGAGTGGTCGATCGCGATCGGCAATCCGTTTGGTTTTGTGCTGGGCAACAGCGAACCCAGCGTGTCCGTCGGCGTCATCAGCGCTGTCGGGCGCAACCTGGCAGGGCGCGGCGACGGCGGTGGTGTGTACGTGGACATGATTCAAACCGACGCCGCCATCAACCCGGGGAACTCCGGGGGGCCGCTCATCAACGCGATGGGTGAGGTGGTTGGCGTGAACAGTTCCATTTATTCTCCCAGCGGCGGTTCGGTCGGCCTTGGGTTCGCGATCCCGATCGATCGCACGAAGCGCATTGTCGAAGACTTGCTGCAGCACGGCACCGTTCGGCAACCGTGGGTGGGGTTACGCCTGCAAACCCCACAGGCGCAAAGCGCTCGTGAGGCCGCGGGGGCACGGGCCATCGTCGCTCGCGTGATTCCCGGCTCTCCGGCTGAGCGTGCCGGTCTCCGTGTCGGTGATCAGATCGTCAGTGTTGGCTCGCGCGCCGTGCGCAATCCCTTCGACTGGGAAGCGCGACTGCTCGATGTGCGCGTTGGTGAGTCGATACGCGTCGTGGTTCAGCGCGGCGGCCGCGACGTCAACGCGACCGTCGTCGCGGCCCTCGCGCCGGAAGTGAACGCACCAAAGGTGACGGTGTTGAGCGACTTGCAGCTCGTGTCGCTCACGGATGCCATTCGTCAGGAACGCGGCATCGCCTCGTCGAGCGGTGCGCTGGTGTACAAGGTCTCCGATCGGATCAGCGACGCGATTGGGTTGCAGACTGGCGATGTCATCGTGCAAGTGGGTCGCGCGCGCGTGGGTACTGCGGAGGCGGCCTCGTCGGCGATCGAACGGGATGGAGGGCGTGGACCCATCGTGCTCGTATTTGAGCGCGGTCGCCAGCTGTTGCAAACGTCATTTTCTCTTCGTTGATGCACGCCGCGACGGCAACCGCATCCCCATTCTTCTTGCTTCCCGAATCACGTGACTGACCTCGACTCGTCCACATACAGTTCGCCGCTCGCCGACCGGTACGCATCGCGCGCGATGCTCACGCTCTGGGGGCCAGCGACGCGATACGGGCTCTGGCGTCGGTTGTGGTTGGCGCTGGCCGAGTCGCAGCGCTCGCTTGGGCTCGACATCCCCGAGGCAGCGCTCGACGATATGCGCGCCCATCTCGACGACATCGATTTTGCCGCCGTTGGCGCGTACGAGCGACGATTTCGACACGATGTCATGGCGCATGTGCACGCCTTCGGCGACGTGGCACCAGCGGCACGAAAGTACATTCACCTGGGCGCAACGAGTTGTTTTGTCACGGACAACGCCGAACTCATTCTCATGCGGCGCGGCCTCGCGCTGCTCCGGGAGAAGTTACTCGACGTGCTGGCGGCGCTGGACGCCTTCGCGCGTTCCTGGAAGGATGTGCCGGCATTGGGCTACACGCACCTGCAGCCTGCGCAACTCACGACGGTCGGCAAGCGCGCCACCTTGTGGATGCAGGATATTCTGCTGGATCTGGAAGATCTGGAGTATCGCATTGATCGCCTGCCCTTTCGCGGTGTAAAGGGAACCACCGGAACGCAGGCCAGTTTCCTGACGCTCTTCGATGGCGATCACGCGCGCGTCCGAGAACTCGACCGCCTGGTAACCACGCGCATGGGGTTCACGTCGTCGATCCCGGTATCCGGGCAGACGTACTCGCGCAAGATCGATGCGCAAGTGCTCGACGTGGTGGCTGGCATTGCGGCGACGGCGTCGAAGTTCTCCGGGGACATTCGATTGCTGCAGGCCTTCGGCGAGATCGAAGAGCCGTTCGAGTCGCAGCAGATCGGATCCTCGGCCATGGCATACAAACGGAATCCGATGCGCTCTGAACGCATTGCGGCGCTCGCACGATTCGTGTTGTCGCTGGAACCGAATGCCAACCAAACACATGCCGTACAGTACTTTGAGCGAACCCTCGATGACTCGGCCAATCGCCGGCTGGTCATTCCGGAATCGTTCCTGGCCACCGACGCCCTGCTGGTGCTCTTTCAGAATATCGTTCGCGGACTCGAAGTCCATCCGGCGCGCATCGCGCGCCGGCTCAATGACGAGCTGCCCTTTATGGCCACCGAAGAGCTCATCGTGCGGTTCGTGCGCGCGGGCGGTGACCGACAGATTGCCCATGAGCTGATTCGCGGACACAGTATCGCGGCGGCACGTGCAGTGAAGGACGGCGCGCCCTTCAACGACATGCTGGAACGCCTTGCGGCGGATCCAGGTTTTGGGATTCCGCTCGACGACATGCGCGCCGCTGCAGACCCCCGTCGTTTCGTAGGCCGTGCGCCTGAACAAGTTACCGAATTCTGTGACGAGGTCGTTGCACCGTGGCTCGCCCGAGAGCGTATGGCGCAGGCACCGGACGAAGTGCGCGTATGACCAATGGACTGCTGATCACCGCGCTGCCCTTGCTACTCGTTCGGCGTGGGAAGGTTCGCGATGTCTACCGAGTCGATTCCGACCGACTCTTGCTCGTCACCACCGACCGTATCAGCGCGTTTGACGTCGTCATGCGAGAGGCGATTCCGTTCAAGGGCGTGGTGCTGACACAGCTGACCGCGTGGTGGCTGGGGCAACTTGGGGAACGCGTCGCACATCACCTCATTACCGCCGACACTGACGAAATCATTGCGGCCGTCCCCGTGTTAGCAGCATATCGGCGCGAGATCGCGGGTCGTACGATGCTCTGTCTCTCGGCTGATGTGGTGCCGATTGAGTGCGTCGTTCGCGGCTACCTGTCGGGTTCGGCGTGGAAAGAGTATCGCGCCCACGGAACGCTTGCGGGGGATCGATTGGCCACGGGGCTCCGCGAAAGCGATCGTCTCGCGCCGCCGATCTTCAGTCCGGCGACCAAAGCGGAAACGGGTCACGACGAGAACATTACGATTGCTCAGGTGGTGTCCGAAGTGGGCGCAGAAACCGCTTCGACTCTGGAGCGACTTGCCCGCATGGTCTACGAGTTCGGGCGCGACGCCGCCGCATCGCAGGGGATTATCGTCGCCGACACCAAGTTCGAGTTTGGGTGGCGTGACGGTCGTTTGCTGCTTATCGACGAAGTGCTGACACCAGACAGCTCTCGTTTCTGGCCGAGTGACAGCTATGCACCGGGACGCGGGCAACCGAGCTTCGACAAGCAACCGCTGCGTGACTGGCTAGACAGTGAACGACAGGCCGGCCGCTGGAATGGCGACGCGCCGCCACCGACCTTACCGCCGAGCGTGATCGAAGAAACCAGTGCGCGCTACCGGAACGCGTACCTGCGTTTGACGGGTTCCGTCCTCGACATCGGGCTTGCCGTGGAGCAGCACTAGTGCTCGCGCTCAACGGTCAGCTGGCGTTCCTCGGCGCGCTGGCACTGTCGAGTGTCACCTTCGCGGCGGCGTTGCGCAGGCGATCGTGGCCGCTGTGGCTTCTGGCCTTCGGGTTCGCGGTGGGGAGTCTCGTGGTTGCGTGGTCCAGTCGATGACGAGCCGCGCAGAGCGTGTGCGTCGCGAACGCTCCAGAGCCGTTGTGGCACTGCCCAATGGCTTTACGCTCGCGAACCTGTTCTTTGGCATCTTTGCGGTCGTTGCGGCGTCGCGCGGGGAGTTCGATGCGGCGGCGCGGTACATCGTCTTTGGCGCTATCGCCGACACGCTCGACGGACGGATCGCGCGTGCGACCAAGTCCGGTTCTCGATTCGGTGAGGAGCTGGACTCACTGGTTGACGCGATCTCGTTCGGGACCGCGCCAGGCTTGATCATGTACTTCGCCGTATTTCAGAATGCTCGGTGGGAGTGGATCTTCTGCTTCTTTTTTACGGCGTGTGCCGTGATGCGCTTGGCGCGGTTCAACGTTGAGCAAGCCGGTCGGAAGACCACCCACTTCACGGGTCTTCCCAGTCCAGCCGCGGGTATGACGCTCGCAACCTATTACTGGTTTAGCCAGACACCGCTCTACACCGAGACGATGATTGGCGACCTCCCGTGGCACCAGATGCTGCGCTGGGTCATGCTCGGTCTTGGCATGCTGATGATCAGCAATGTCCAGTATGCGAAGGTGCCTACGGTGGGGTTTCGGACTTTGAAGGGCATTCTCGGATTCCTGCTGGTCGTCGGTACCTTCATCGGTGTCATCTTTCTTCCGAAGCAATTCTTCTTTCCCGCGTTGATGGCCTACGTGCTGTATGGTATCGGGCGCACCGTGTTCCTTGGTCTGTTGGATCGGCTTCCGGGTTCGCGGGACGGTGCGGACCCGGAGCTCGATGACGACGCGGACGTGCTGCTTGATGATCCCGCGCTTCGGCCTCGCCGTCGAAGCAACACTCCACGCTCGAACCCCGGTTCCGCCGCGAACCGAGAGGACCCTCCTGCATGACTCGTTTCCGTGTGGCGATCCACATTGTTCCTCGTCGCGGCATTCTCGATCCACAAGGGAAGGCCGTCACAGACGCGCTGCATTCACTGGGCTTCTCGCACGTCGGTGACGTCCGTGTGGGACGTTTCCTCGTGGTGGACGTCGAGGCGGCTTCTGCCGACGCCGCACGAAGTGCCGCGAAGGACATGTGCGACAAGTTATTGGCGAATCCGGTGACGGAGGATTACGAGATTGCGGCGGTGGAGCAAACGTGAAGGCGGGCATCGTACGTTTTCCCGGATCAAACTGCGACGAGGATGCCTATCGTGCGGTGGTCGACATCCTGGGCCAGGATGCGGTCTACCTGTGGCATAAGGACCACGACCTCCAAGGGGCTGACCTGATCATCCTGCCCGGCGGCTTCAGTTACGGCGACTACCTGCGCGCAGGCGCCATTGCGCGCTTCAGCCCCATTATGCGCGAGGTGGTTGCCTTTGCGCGCCGCGGCGGCCCGATCCTCGCGATCTGCAACGGTTTCCAGATTGCCTGCGAGGCCGGCCTGTTGCCCGGTGCCCTGCTCCGCAATGCCAGTTTACGATTCGTGAGCGCGCCCGTGCACCTGCGCGTCGAGTCCATCGGCACGCGGTTCACGTCACAGTATCATGTCGATCAAGTGCTTCGGGTGCCGATTGCGCATGGAGACGGACGCTACACCGCAGATGCTGACACGCTCGAGCGGCTCGAGGGTGAGGGGCATGTGGTGTTTCGGTATGTCGATGCACATGGCGCGCCGACGCTCGACGCGAATCCGAATGGTTCACAGCGAAACATCGCCGGCATCGTGAACGCTGCGGGCAATGTGCTCGGGATGATGCCGCATCCCGAGCGCGCCATGGAGCGCGCGCTCGGTTCCACCGATGGGATCGCGCTGTTTTCGTCGGTCTTCGATTCGCTGCTTTCCGGAGTGCCCGCATGACCGCCGTGCAATCTCGTCCTGGTGATCCGGAGATCACCGCCGCATTGGTGGCTGAACACGGCATCACGACGTTCGAGTATGAGCGTTTGGTGTCGATGCTCGGGCGCGTGCCGACATTCACAGAGCTCGGCGTGGTCAGCGCGTTGTGGAGTGAACACTGCTCCTACAAGCACTCGCGCCCCATGCTCAAAACGCTGCCGACGAAGGCGCCCTGGGTCCTGCAAGGACCCGGAGAGAATGCCGGCGTCATTTCTGTTGGTGATGGGTGGGCCGTGGCATTTAAGATTGAATCGCACAACCATCCGTCGGCGGTCGAACCCTATCAGGGCGCGGCGACTGGTGTCGGTGGGATCTTGCGCGATGTCTTCACCATGGGCGCTCGTCCCGTTGCGCTGCTCAATTCGTTACGCTTCGGGCCGCTGACGTCCAGTCGTGTACGTTGGCTCTTTGCTGGCGTTGTCAAAGGAATTGGCGACTATGGCAATTGTGTTGGCGTCCCGACCGTTGGCGGCGAGGTCGTCTTCGATCCCTCCTACGAGGGGAATCCGTTGGTCAACGCAATGTGCGTTGGCCTCATGCGCGAAGAGGAATTGATGCTCGCCGTCGCGTCAGGTGTCGGCAATCCGATTATGGCTGTTGGTGCGCGGACCGGTCGCGACGGTATTCACGGCGCGTCATTTGCATCCGAAGATCTGTCGGCGGAGAGTGAGGCGAAGCGCCCGATGGTACAGGTCGGCGATCCGTTCACGGAAAAACTGCTCCTCGAGGCGTCGCTGGAGTTGATTCGCAGCGGACACATCGTGGCCATACAGGATATGGGAGCGGCCGGTTTGACCTCATCGTCTGCGGAGATGGCGGAGCGCGGAGACGTCGGGGTGACGATCGATGTCACGAAGGTGCCGGTCCGTGAGTCGGGCATGACGCCGTACGAGATTCTGCTGTCCGAATCGCAGGAACGCATGTTGGTGGTGGCGAAGCAGGGCCACGAGCAACAGGTGCGTGATATCCTCGAACGGTGGGACCTTGAGGCGGCGGTCATTGGGGAGGTCATCGCCGAGCCGGTCTATCGAGTGACGGAGGGCGAGCGCGTCGTGGCGGAGTTCCCGGGATCGCGTCTCGTCACGGAATGCCCGCAGTACGTGTTGGAGGGACGGGAGAGCAGCGCGTTGAAAGCGGCACGTGAACGCGATCCACACGCGGTCGAGCCACTCGCGGAAGAGCGAGATCACGCGTGGACGTTGGAACGATTGCTCGCGTCGCCGACGATTGCAAGCAAGGCGTGGGTGTGGCAGCAATACGATTCCACCGTCAGGACCAGCACGGTTCGTGGCCCTGGCAGCGACGCTGCTGTGGTTCGCTTGCACGGGACTGACAAGGCGATTGCCCTGTGCATTGATGGCAACGGTCGTCACGTGGCCCTGTCGCCTCGCAACGGCGGTCGTGCGGCCGTCTGCGAGGCCGCGCGGAATGTAGCCTGTACGGGCGCACGTCCGCGTGCAGTCACCAACAATCTCAACTTCGGAAACCCGAAGAAACCTGAAGTCTACTTCCAATTGCAGGAAGCCATCGCCGGCATGGGTGAAGCGTGCACGATCCTGGAGACGCCGGTCACCGGCGGCAACGTGTCGCTGTACAACGAGAATCCTCAAGGCGCGATTCATCCGACGCCCACCATTGGGATGGTCGGCGTCCTTGAGTCTCTCACGCACCTGACGCCCTCAGCGTTTCAAGCGGCTGACGATCAGATTGTGCTGCTTGGCGAGCCGACCACGGAACTTGGCGCCAGCGAGTACTTGCTGGCGATTCACGGGCTTACGATTGGCGCACCGCCGCATTGTGATCCGTTCGCCGAGCGACGCCTGATCGACACGCTTCTCGAAGCCATCGCTGCCGGATGCGTGTGTTCAGCGCACGACTGTAGCGATGGCGGGCTCGCTGTCGCGCTGGCGGAGTGCGCGATCAGTGAGCGGGATCGTCGGTTCGGTTTCTCGGTCGATCTCTCGGCATGGTCGTCGCTTCCGCATCGCGCCTTGCTCTTCGGCGAGGCGCACGGGCGCATTGTCGTGTCCTCGAAGGACGCCGCACAGGTCCTCCGTATTGCCGAACAACGTGGCGTGCCGGCACGTGTCATCGGTGTGGTCACAGACCCGATGACCGGTGCACACTTTACGATCTCCCACGACACATTTTCCGCGCCAATCGACTGGTTGGCGCGCGCGTTTCACGAGGCAATTCCAACGGTGATGGACGGTACGACACCGGCGGAGCACGTGATCGCAGCATCTCATGTTCCGCTTACCGACTGATCGGGAGTTCTCCCATGTGTGGTATTTTCGGCGTGTATGGACATCGCGACGCGGCGGCGTTGACGCAGCTGGGGTTGTATGCGTTGCAGCATCGTGGCCAGGAGTCGGCAGGCATCGTCGCCGTCGACGAAGATGGTCGCGCGCGAGTGAGCCGTGCGATGGGGCTTGTCTCTGAAGGGTTTGCGGAAGCAGAGATGAACGAGCTTCAGGGCCCCGTCGCCATTGGGCATACCCGGTACAGCACCGCCGGCGCCTCGGCGATTGAGAACGCACAGCCGATCCTCGCGCGCGTGCGGCGCGGACACATCGCCTTGGCACACAACGGGAACCTGACGAACGCGATCGAACTGCGCCGCGCGCTCGAAGACGATGGCGCGATCTTTTCGTCGACGATGGATTCAGAGGTGATTGTCCACCGCATTGCTCGCGCCAGCGGCGATTCACCAGAGGCACGGGTGGCGCAGGCACTCAAGGGCGTCGAGGGGGCGTATTGCTTGCTGATCGTGCTCGACGAGACGGTGATTGTCGCGCGGGACCCGCACGGGTGGCGCCCGCTCACGATGGGACGGCTCGGTGATGGGTGGGTCTTTGCGTCGGAAACGTGCGCGCTGGATATTGTCGGTGCGACGATCGAGCGCGAGATCCAACCAGGAGAAATCGTGGCGGTTGATGCCCACGGGCTTCGGTCGGTGCGTGAACTGCCGCACGCCTCGATTCACCGCTGCGTCTTCGAGCACGTCTATTTTGCGCGTCCCGATAGCAAAATCTTTGGCGGCTCTGTGGATAAGTCGCGGCGATTGCTCGGGCGTCAGCTGGCGCGTGAGTGTCCAACGCCTGGCGCCGACCTGGTGTTTGCCGTCCCCGACTCGTCAAACTCCGCCGCGCTCGGGTTTTCCGACGAATCCGGTATTCCATACGAGCTGGCGCTGATTCGGAATCACTACATTGGCCGCACCTTTATTCAGCCGACGCAGGCAGGACGCGATGCCAAGGTCAAGGTGAAGTACAACCCGGTGCGCGAGCTGCTCGACGGAAAAAGTGTGGTCATGGTCGACGACTCGATCGTGCGCGGCACGACCACGCGTGGCCTCGTCTCGCTGGTGAGGGCCGCAGGCGCCCGTGAGGTGCATATGCGGGTCAGCAGCGCGCCGATCATCAGTCCGTGCTACTATGGGATCGATACCCCTCGCCGCGCCGAGCTGATCGCCGCGCAGATGACGCACGATGAGCTCGTTCGTCATCTGGGAGTCGATTCGCTGGGCTACTTGTCACTTGACGGCATGCTGTCTGCCATGCCTGATGGCCCGAGCGGGTATTGTCACGCCTGCTTTTCGGGACGCTATCCTACTGCCATCCCAGCGGATCCGGAGGGCCTGCGCGCCGGAAGCATCGCCGAACGTCCTGCTGTTTCCGTCTGATTCTGCCAACCGCTTGAGAGACTCACCTGTGACGCGTTCCGTCTATTTCTTTGGTAACGGCCAGTCGGACGGAACCCGCGAGATGAAATCCGTGCTCGGCGGCAAGGGCGCGAATCTCGCCGAGATGACCAATCTCGGCGTTCCCGTGCCGCCGGGCTTTGTGATCGCGACGCACTTGTGTGTCGACTATCTCGAGAAGCCGGTGATTCCTGACGCGTTACGGGCGGATGTGGCGGTGGCGCTGACGCAGCTCGAGGAAGCGACCGGGAAGCGGTTCGGCGATCCCGCGAATCCGCTGCTGGTCTCTGTGAGATCGGGGGCCGCGGTGTCTATGCCCGGCATGATGGAGACCATCCTCAATCTTGGCCTCAACGACGACACTGTGGAAGGGCTGGCGATCGCGAGTGGCAGCCCGCGATTCGCGCTGGATTCCTATCGACGATTTCTGCAGATGTACGCGGATGTGGTGCTCGAGGTACCCATTCACAAGTTCGAACTGCTGCTGTCCTCCAAGCGCTTGGCGAACGGGGTCCTTATCGACTCCGACTTGTCTGCCGATGCGCTGCGTACACTGATTGCCGAGTACAAGCAGGTTATTCGTACGGCGATCGGTCGGGAGTTCCCGATGGATCCACGCGAACAGTTGTGGGGCGCGATCGAGGCGGTATGGCGCTCGTGGACGCTCAAGAAGGCGATGGACTATCGCAAAGTGAACGGCATTTCGCACCGCCTCGGCACGGCTGTGAGTGTCGTGTCGATGGTGTTCGGCAATATGGGAGACGACTCCGGCACTGGCGTCGCTTTCACGCGCGATCCGTCGACCGGTGAACGTCGGTTCTACGGTGAGTTTCTGGTCAACGCGCAAGGAGAAGACGTGGTGGCCGGCATTCGCACGCCGCTCCACATCGACGAGATGGCCAAATACCTGCCGCAGGCCCACGCGCAGTTGCTGAGCACGCAAGACGTTCTCGAACGGCATTTCCGCGACATGCAGGACATCGAGTTTACCGTCGAGCGTGGAACGTTGTACCTGTTGCAGACGCGCACCGGAAAGCGCACGACGGCGGCGGCGTTGCGCATTGCCACGGAGATGGTTGATGAGGGACTCATCGATGCGCACGAAGCGGTTCGCCGACTTCACCCCAATCAACTCGACCAACTCCTGCACCGCGTGATCAGCCCGTCTGTTCGCGCGACGCCCATTGCCGTTGGGTTGCCTGCAAGTCCCGGTGCCGCCAGCGGCATGGCGGTGTTTGACCCCGATGCGGCGGAGCACCGGGCGGCGCGTGGCGAGCATGTCATCCTCGTTCGTGAAGAGACGACCCCCGAGGATTTCCATGGCCTCGTCGCCGCACGAGCGGTGCTGACCGCGCGCGGCGGAATGACATCACACGCCGCCGTGGTCGCACGTGGCATGGGCAAATGCGCGATTGTTGGCTGTACGGCTCTGGATATCTCGCACGCCCAACGTCAGTTGCGCGTTGGTAATACGGTGATCAAGGAAGGCGACTTCATCACGCTGGACGGTGGCACCGGACGCGTTTTTCTCGGGGATCTGCCCATGGTGCCGAGTGAGCTGATGCGGGTGAATAGCGGCGCATTGCCGGCGAGTGAGTCGCCGGTGTATCAAGCGTATTCACGTTTGATGACGTGGGCGGATGCGGAGCGCCGCCTCAAGGTGCGCGCCAATGCCGACACGCCGAAAGACGCCCGCGTGGCGCGAAGTTTTGGAGCGGAAGGGATCGGGCTGTGCCGCACCGAACACATGTTTTTCGAAGGTGACCGGATCACGGCGATGCGCGAAATGATCGTCGCGCGGGATGAGGGCGGACGCCGTCGTGCCCTCGAGAAACTGCTGCCAATGCAGCGGAGTGATTTCGAGGGCATCTTCGAAGCCATGGATGGCTATCCGGTGACGATCCGGTTGCTGGATCCGCCCTTGCACGAATTCTTGCCGCACGACGGCAAAGAGTCGATGATTCTCGCGCAAACGCTTGGGATTCCGCGCACCGAGTTGACGCGCATTGTCTCTGCGCTTCGCGAGTCCAACCCGATGCTGGGCCATCGAGGCTGTCGACTGGGGATCGTGTATCCCGAGATTACCGAGATGCAGGCGCGTGCAATCTTCGAAGCCGCGGTGCGCGTGTCTCGTCGCGGCATTGAAGTATTTCCGGAGATTATGGTGCCCCTTGTGGCCGATGTGGCCGAACTGCGGCATCAACGCGCCGTGATCGAACGCGCGGCCGAGAGCGTGATGGGCGTCATGGGCGAGTCGATCCCGTACATGATTGGCACTATGATTGAACTCCCACGGGCGGCACTCACCGCCGACGAAATAGCGGCCGAAGCCGATTTTTTCTCGTTCGGCACCAACGACCTGACGCAAACGACGTTTGGGCTCAGTCGCGACGATTCGGGACGGTTCCTTCCGCACTACATCGATCACGGAATTCTCTCCGAAGATCCCTTTCAGGTGCTGGATCGTCGAGGAGTCGGGAAACTGATCACGTGGGCTGTTCGTGAAGGCCGGAACACGCGTCCCGGTCTGAAGATGGGCATATGCGGAGAACACGGAGGTGAGCCGCAGTCTGTGGCATTCTGCCATACGGCGGGTCTCGACTACGTTTCATGCTCGCCGTATCGGGTGCCGATCGCTCGTCTGGCGGCTGCGCAGGCGGCGCTCACGGATCGCCGGTAGGGCGCGCAACGAGGGCGTGCGCCGCACGAGCGTCACCGTGGAAGCCATGCTCGTTTCGGTGCCAGCGGCCGTCGTGACTGTGGAGCGCCCCCTTCGTCGCTCACCTGTACGCGCAGGTGGGAGATGCGGCACGTGGCCGCAGGTACCCTTGGCGCTCAACGCACGAGGCCTGCATGATCATTGCATCGATCACCGCCACAGCGCTCACCACGTTGCTTGGACTGTCTCCCCACATGCCGACGAGGACGTCGGCGTCGACCATGGTGGCGAGTGCCCCTCTCGGGCTCCCGCGAGTGTCGCTTCCACGCCTGCCTCATCCGTCGCTGCGGCTCCCTCGCCTCCGGCGTCCCGATGGTTCCGGGGCTGGTCTCGATCACGCGGGTTTGCGCCTGAAGGCCATGGTCCGCGATCAGGAAGCGTGGTACAGCGATCACCGACGATACAGCAAAGACGTCAACGCCGTGCAGAGCGCGGCCACTCGCGCCGACGCGTCATTCGAGGGTGTCCAACTGCAGGTCCTGTTCGCCGATCGCCGTGGGTGGACGGCCATGGCGTCGCATCCGGACGCTCCCGGTAAATCGTGCGTCATCTTCGTCGGCTATCGAACGCTGGTCCCGCGCACGCGTGGCTCGGCCTTGGAAGCGACCACCGAAGGATTGCCGGTGTGCGATCACTAATCCGCTGATCGCTCCGAATACAAGAAACGCCCCGCCGAGATCGGCGGGGCGTTTCTTGTATTGTCTGTCGAGCAAGTGGAGGTGAGGGGAATCGAACCCCTGTCCGAGACTGAATCGACCCCAGCGTCTACGTGCGTATTCTGTTGATTGAGGTCTCTATCCGCTGGCCAACAGAAAGCCCACGTCTAGACAAGCCTGCTTTTGATTTGCCCAACGGCAGCAGACGCACCGTCAGGCTAGCCCAGATTTGCGATACTCACGTGCCGCCCCGGGCGGGCTGCCTCGTGAGCACTGCCGGTAACCCGAAGGTTAGGCGGCGAGCGCGAGGTTGTTGTTCGCGATTGGAATTTTCCCGAGTGTTTTACCAGGTGCTCGAGGACCTGGGCACGCAACCA
>Ga0105049_10000107_pt1 | contig 79197 bp, 74 predicted proteins | sample MAT06_FD_78087 | JGI IMG/M metagenome (GOLD analysis project Ga0105049, IMG submission 78087) | Freshwater microbial communities from Lake Fryxell liftoff mats and glacier meltwater in Antarctica - MAT-06 | ecosystem: Environmental > Aquatic > Freshwater > Ice > Liftoff microbial mat | place...
CCAACGCGCAATAGCAGCGGGCTCTTTCAAGCAATAATGCCTCAAACCACTCACCAATATTAGTGCTTTCATATGAAAAGACTCGCAAATTCACGTCATCGAATTCAACAGAATTATTTCGCCAGCCTCATCATTACCGTAGTTGCGTTTGGCTATGTTGCGTCGGCTCATTCACAACTCGCTCCACCACCGCCTACTGCCGATCTGCCCGAACCCGCCGGTTTGGTCACCGCTAAAACCGCCAGCATCGGCAAACGCTACATGGTGGCGGCGGCGCATCCGCTCGCCTCCGATGCGGGCGCCGAAATGTTGGCGCTCGGCGGCAGCGCCATTGATGCGGCAGTCGCCACCCAAATGGTATTGAATGTGATGGAGCCACAATCGTCTGGCATTGGCGGCGGCGCGTTTATTTTGCACTTTGATGCCAAGCGACAATTAACCGTTGCCTATGATGGCCGTGAGGCAGCCCCGATGGGCATCACGCCGCAATTGTTACTGGGTGAAGACGGCAAGCCGTTACGCTATGTCGATGCGGTGCGAAGTGGTCGCAGCGTCGGCGTGCCGGGTGTGTTGCGCGCCCTTGAGGTAGCGCACGCCCGCTATGGCAAGCTCGCGTGGCGTACGCTTTTTCAGCCCGCTATTCGCTTAGCCGAAAACGGCTATCCACTGTCCGCACGCGTCATGCAGCAGGCGGGCAATAGTCAATTACTGCGTGATAACCCTGCCACCCGCACCATTTTTTTTAATGACGACGGCAGCCCAAAAGCAGTTGGCACCATTACTAAAAATGCGGCGTTAGCGGCCACCTTTAAACGTATCGCTAACGAGGGTGCAGATGCGTTCTACAAAGGTGTATTGGCCGCCGACATGGTTGCGGCGGTGCGTGCGAATGTTCGACCGGGTGCGTTGACAGAAGCCGATTTGAGCGGCTATCGGGCGCGCATTAGCGAGCCGGTCTGCGGCAGCTATCGTCAGCATCGGGTGTGCGGTATGCCGATGCCCTCAAGCGGGGGCGTGGCGATTGTGCAAATGTTAGGCGTGCTGGAGCGTTTTGATATGGGCACGTTAAAGCCAAGCGAAGCCCAAGCAATACATTTATTTTCAGAGGCGGGTCGGCTGGCCTATGCAGATCGTGAGAAATTTGCGGCTGATGATAAGTCTGTTGATGTACCGGTGGCCGCACTCACCAGTGCCGCCTATATTACGGAACGCAGCCAGCTAATTAAAACGGATAAATCACTTGGTCGCGCGGCGGCGGGTACTTTTTCGGCTCAAAAAGCCGGCCTTGATGCCACCCAAAAATTAACCGGCACGTCGCATTTTTCGATTGTTGATGCTGACGGCAACGCGGTAAGCATGACGACATCGGTTGAGTCATCCTTCGGCTCACAAATTTTTGTAGGCGGATTTTTTTTAAATAATCAGCTGACTGATTTTTCATTCACGCCAGTTGATGCGGCGGGGGACGCTATCGCCAACGCCGCCGCACCGGGCAAACGGCCCCGCAGCGCGATGTCGCCCACCTTTGTATTCGCCAACGATGGCACGCTGAAATTAGCCATAGGCTCGGCATTGGGCTCAACCATCATCAATCAGGTCGCAAAAACTATTGTGGGCGTTATCGATTGGCAACTCGATATTCAAGCCGCGATTCAGTTACCCAATGTCGGCAGCCGCAACGGCCCCACCGACATTGAAAAAAATACTGTCGCCGAAAAGGCCGTGCCCGCCCTAAAAACACTAGGGCATGAAGTCAGAGTCAACGATATACCCGGCGGGCTGCACGGCGTATTGCGAGTCAAAGACGGCTGGCATGGCGGCGTTGATCCGCGTCGCGAGGGGGCGGCGCGGGGACGATAGTTATTTGTCCGTAAGCTCAGTTGCGATACTAAAATGACAACGTTAAACGTTTCAAACTAGGAGCAACAACATGAAAACATTTTCGCTTTTTTCGCTCCACCACGTTGTATTTTTACTTGCACTTTTTACATTAACTCAATTGACAGGCTGCGCCATGACAAACATGATGACCCCAACACCATACCCAACCAGCACCACTGAACTTATCAAAATCGATACCGCTGTCGGCACGGGCACAGTTGCCGCAGCAGGCAACACTACTCGTGTGCATTACACCGGCTGGTTATTTGTGCCAGGTGCCGCAGGCACACCAGGATCGAAAGGCAAAAAATTTGATTCCTCGCTTGATCGTAACGATCCGTTCGAATTCACCATCGGTCAAGGTCGCGTTATTCAAGGCTGGGAGCAAGGCGTGACGGGCATGGCTATCGGCGGAAAGCGCACGCTCATCATCCCGGCGCCATTGGCCTACGGCAATCGTGATGTTGGCGGCGGCTTGATTCCGGCTGGCTCAACGTTGTTGTTTGAAATTGAGTTATTGGGATTGCGGTAGTAGCGCTTAGTGAATTGAACGCCGAACGCCTAGTGCCAAAAACACACCGCCAGCGTTGAACAAAAAATGCCCGCCATCTCAGCTCTTATCATCGGCGACGAAATACTTTCCGGTAAACGCCAAGACAAGCATTTATCGAAAGTCATTACCCTGTTGAATGAGCGCGGCTTGTCCCTTAGTTATGCACGCTATGTAGGTGATTGCCGCCAACGCATCACCGCGATGCTGCGCGAATCATTGGCAACGGATGACATCGTATTTTCGTTCGGCGGTATTGGTGCCACGCCAGACGACCATACGCGGCAAAGTGCGGCGGCGGCATTAGGCGTGGCGCTGGCTGAGCATAGTGACGCGATTGCCGCGATGCAAGCCAAGCCCGATTTTAAGTTAACGTCCAATCGACGGCGTATGGCAGAATTTCCGGTCGGCGCTACTATTATTCCGAATCCGTTTAATCAAATCGCGGCGTTTTCCTGCGGGCATCATCATTTTTTACCGGGCTTTCCGGAGATGTCTTGGCCGATGATGGCGTGGGTGCTGGATACCAACTATGCGCATTGGTTTCATCGCACGATTAGCGTTACCGAAACAATCATCATTGAAGAGGCGGGCGAATCAAACTTAATCGACATGATGGATCTATTAGTCGCACGTTATCCAAAAGCACGCCTGTCATCGCTGCCGCAATTCACGCCATCCGGCCGCATCATTGAATTTTCATTTGCCGGTGACACAATCCAAGTGCCCGCCGCCATGGCCGAGGCAAAGGCAAACATCAGCCGATTAGGTTATATTTTTCACGTTAAATAATTCGTCAATTTATAAGGAGATCAACATGGGATTATTCGATACCATTTTAGGTGGTGTAATGAATAGTGGTAGCAATCAAGGCGCAAATCCGCTCATACAAATGGCGATGCAAATGCTGACCAAACAAGACGAGAACGGTCAAAGCGGACTCGCCAGTATCATCGGCAAATTTCAGCAAGGCGGCTTGGGCGAAATCGCCAACTCATGGGTCAGCACTGGCGAGAATCAACCGGTGTCGGCAGATCAAATTTCATCTATTCTCGGCAGCGTCAAGCTAGGTGAACTGGCGAGCCAATTTGGGATATCCACCGATGATGTCGCTGGCGGCTTATCCAAAGTATTACCGGACTTAGTCAACCAAGCGACCCCCAATGGCGAGGTGCCGCAATCCACGGATTTTATTTCGTCGGCGTTATCCATGTTCTTAAAAAAATAGTGCGCGCTACATCGTGGCGGTTAGCCTCTATCGCCATTACCGCCACCATCAACATTGCACTACTGAGTTACATCAATAGCGCTGCGGCTAATTCCAATACCAATACATGGCAGGCGCTCAAGAATGGCAATCATGTTGTGTTACTTCGCCACACGGAGACAGTGCCCGGCATTGGCGACCCAACCAATTTCAAGCTTGGCGATTGCGCCACACAGCGCAACTTAAACCAAGCAGGACGCGACGATGCGCGCGCGTGGGGAAAAGCATTTGCGGCGAATGGCGTGGCGATAGGTGGCGTATTTTCATCCGCATGGTGTCGCTGTATTAATACCGCGACATTAGCCTTTGGTCGCACCGACACTTGGCCTGCACTCAATTCACATTTTGAGTCGCCGCAATTTGCCAATCTGCAGGCCGAACAAGTAAAAGGCGGCGTCCCCGCGCGTATGCAAAAAGGCAAGGTGCTGGTGCTCGTCACGCACCAAGTCAATATCAGCGCCATCACCGGCGTAACGCCGATGATGGGTGAAGCGGTTGTGATGAAATTGACCGATAAATCGTTCAGCGTTGTGGGGACGCTAACGGTGAATAGGTTGAAAGCGGAAAAGTTGAAAGCGCAACAGGGGCGGCTTTAACCAAGCCGTTATGCTCGAAGTCGCCCGTCCCTATTGTGTTTCAAACCTCTACGGCTCTATGCCCTTTTGCCTTTGTAACCTCGCTTCTATGTGCCTTTTAGGAGTTCACAACGCGCAGCGTTAGCAGCCACAATGCTGGCAGCCATCAAGGTCGCAACGAAATTAGCTGCCGATGATGCCGCCATCAATTTTAGTAATCGCCACCACAGCTGAGCGTGGCCGCTCACCATTGGCGTAGTCAGGCCAGCCGGAAAAACGTTTCGGTTCAGCCGGATCAGAACGCTCAGCGGGTGTTTCACCGGGATGTTGAATACCCACAAACATTGTCTTGCAATCAGGCGTCATCACCACACCGGTGACTTCGGCGTTACGCGGCCCGACGAGGAAGCGCTTTATCTCACCGGTTGCAGGGTTGCAGGCAAGCATTTGATTGTTGCCGATGCCCACCCAGTCCTCTGTCGCCATTTGCCGAGAGGACGCATCGGTCTGTATCCACATCACACCGTTCGGGTCAATCCATAAGCCATCAGGGCAACCGAAGGCATCGCCATTGATATTGCCTTGGTAATTTACATTGCTCGCAGCACCATCCCCCGCTTCAACAAATACCGTCCAATCAAATGCGAGCGCAGTCGGGTCTTGGCCAAGCTCCCGCCATTGAATAATGCCGCCCATGATGTTGTTGCTGCGCCGGTTAGCGGCGTCGGCTGGCGGCCTATTTTCTAAACCGCGATTGACGTTATTCGTGAGCGTGCAAAAAACATCGCGCGTCTCTGGATGAACGGTAATCCATTCGGGCCGATCCATCTTCGTCGCACCGAGTAAATCGCCCGCACGCCGCGCCATGATGACCACATCGGCTTGGCTATAAAACTGATCGTCAGCCGTTAGCGCCGCATGACCAAACACTAACGGCAGCCAATTACCGGTGCCATCAGAATTGAAACGCGCAACGTACAGCGTGCCTTCATCCAAAATGTGCAGATTCGCCTCGCGCTTATTAGGGTTATACGGTTTGGCGCTAACAAATTTATAGATGTACTCAAAACTAGAATCATCGCCCGAATAAAAAACCACGCGATTGTCGGGCGCAATGGACAGCGTCGCGCTCTCATGGCTAAAGCGACCAAGTGCGGTGCGTTTAATCGGCGGCGCATTTGGATTAAACGGATCGATTTCGACGACCCAACCGAAATGATTAAATTCATTTGGATTTTTGCCCGCATCAAAACGCGGATCAAACTCTGTCCAGCGATAACCTGCGCCTGCCTGCGTCAAGCCATAGCGCGCCTGCTCAGGCGTAATGCGTTCAAGCGAGGTTGCGAACATTGCATGAAAATTTTCTTCACACGTTAAATATGTACCCCATGGCGTCATGCCGTGCGCGCAATTTGCCATGGTGCCTTTTGCTTGGAGGCCACGCAGGTCTGTTTGCGATTGCATCAGCACATCGCCGCGCGCGGGTCCGCGAATTTCACAAACGGTATTCGCCGTAATGCGGCGGTTGTAGCGAGAACTTAGGTTGGTTTGCCAGCGCCCATCTCTACGCTGAATCTCCACTACCGAGACACCCATCGCCGCCTGAGATTTTGCAACTTTATCAGCACTCCATTGCTGAAACCCGGTGGTATGCAGCAAGCCATCATCTGCATATTCATGATTCACACAAAGTATGCCGCGCACCGACGAAAGCCTCTCGCGGCCCGTCCCTTGACTCGCAGTTTTACCCGCAATTTGCCCCGCAGTTTGCCCCGTAAGTTGAACCGTAGTTTGCCCCCCCGGCAGCGGGAAAAAATGCATGCCATCGGTATGCATACCCGCTTGTAGCGCTTGCTCGCGTGCGGTATTGGCGGCATTCTTTTTGAACGGCGCAGACTTTGTGGAAATAGCGTCGCCCCATCCAAACATGACCTGCGCGCGATAGCCCTCTGGCAGCGTTAACGCATCGGCAAAGTTCGCATTGATCGATTTGAAGCCAAGCGTAATTTTGGGCGGTGGAGAGGAGATGGACGCCGTGGTGGTTATGGTGGCGCTGGTGGCAGTGGTGGCAAATGCGCTGGTGATGCGATTTGCAAACACCGCCGATATCGCAACGCCTGTGCTTGCATGTAAAAAACGCCGCCGCGACGCCGCCGTCGATTGTAATTTTTCCACCACATCATGAATATGCGGATGCTGACTCGGGTTCAGGATAACGTCATCAGGAAGGTTATGCATCGGCGTTTCTTCAAAAATTAAAAAGGCTTTCGTTTCGCTAACAGGCTTGTTGGCTTATTGATTAGGCAAAGCAACTAACCAACGCTGTTGGCAAGTTAATGAAATATAAACAACGAAAGTTTCAGCGACGTGACATGGGTTTAAAAAAATCAACTGGATCTATAACACCAATATGGACGGGTGTTTTCAAGCATTTTTTCTTGAAAACGCCCGCCCCTATTGGTGTTCTAAAAATTAATTTCTCAACTCCGCAACGCGCCCAATACCTCATCCAACATTTTTTTGGCATCGCCAAACAACATACGGTTATTTTCTTTGTAGAAAAGTGGGTTGTCCACGCCCGCATACCCAGAGGCCATCGAGCGTTTCATGACGATGCTATTTTTGGCTTTCCAGACTTCTAGTACGGGCATACCGGCGATGGGGCTGCTCGGGTCGTCAAGTGCGGCGGGGTTAACGATGTCGTTCGCGCCGATCACCATCACTACATCGGTGGTAGGAAAATCATCGTTGATTTCATCCATTTCCATCACGATGTCATACGGCACTTTCGCTTCCGCCAGCAACACATTCATGTGGCCCGGCATACGCCCAGCCACCGGGTGAATGCCAAAGCGCACGTTGACTTTTTTCTCGCGTAACAATTTAGTGATTTCAAATACCGTGTGTTGTGCCTGTGCCACTGCCATACCGTAGCCTGGCACGATAATCACACTTTTGGCGTCGCGTAGTAATTCAGCGGTTTCAATAGCGCTGATGGGCACGACTTCGCCTTGTGGTGCAGACGCATCGCCCGCCGCTTTCGGGTTGGGCGCGCCGCCACCAAAGCCACCCGCAATCACGCTGATGAAATTACGATTCATCGCATTACACATGATGTAGGAAAGTATGGCGCCGCTGGATCCCACCAATGCGCCGATGACGATCAGCAAATCGTTCGAGAGCATAAAGCCGGTGGCCGCTGCTGCCCAACCGGAATAACTATTGAGCATCGATACCACGACCGGCATATCCGCGCCACCAATGGCCATCACCATGTGTATGCCAAATAGTAGTGCGACCACCGTCATGATGATGAGTGGGGTCATGCCCAGTTGCACCGTTTCAGCATTCACAAATTCGCGGCCAAACCAAATCACCACGATGAGGCCAATCAAATTCAGAAAGTGACGGCCGGGTAATAGCAAAGGCTTGCCGCCGATACGCCCTGACAGCTTAAAAAACGCAATGACGGAACCAGAAAATGTCACCGCGCCAATCAATATGCCCACATAAATCTCGACCTGATGAATTGTCTTTTCAACACCGGTGTAGGCAACCGAGGTGTCGATATAGCTCACAAAGCCGACCGCCATTGCGGCTAGACCAACCAAGCTATGCATGAGCGCAACCAGCTCCGGCATTTGCGTCATCTGCACCGTGCGGGCGGCGTAAAGACCGATGGCGCCACCGGCCACCATCGCACCAATAATCCACGGGATGCCGGCCGCAGTAACGCGTGGGCCGAGTATGGTGGCGATAACGGCAATGCCCATGCCTAGCATGCCAAACAGATTGCCGCGACGGGCGGTTTCAGGGTTTGATAATCCGCTCAAACTTAAGATGAATAAAATGATCGCGCCGATGTAGGCGACGGTGACTAAGCTCATTGTCATTTTTGTCCGCCCCTATTTACGAAACATTGCCAGCATGCGCTGGGTAACCGCGAAGCCGCCGAACATGTTAATCGCGGTGAGCACAATGCCGACTACCGCAAACCAGTGGATCACATCATCTGGCCGCGATGAACCCATCACCGCCGCATTTGCCACCACGGGTGGCGCTATTTGCACCAATGCACCGATAACGATAATCGAGCTTATCGCGTTGGTCACACTCATCAACGGCGTGTGCAGTGACGGGGTGACATTCCACACCACCATGTAGCCGATAAAGCACGCCAATACGAACACCGTGAAGTGGCCTAAAAACGCGGCGGGTGCAAACGAGCCAACCAAGAAAAATAAGCCAGCCGCTACCGCAAACATCACCGTTAATTTTGTGCCAGACATGGGCGCGGATGATGCACCGTGGCCTTTTTTAGCCAATGGCATTGCCGCTTTGGGTTTTGCTACTGCGGGAGCGGCGGATAATTTCGCTGGCGGTGGCGGCCACGTCACGCTGCCCTCTTTGACTACCGTGGTACCGCGCAGCACATCGTCTTCCATATTTACGTTAATCACGCCGTCTTTGGTTTTACAAAGCTCTTCACTCAAGCGAAATAAATTCGTCGCATACAGCGTGCTGGCCTGGCGCGCCAAACGGCTTGCCAAATCGGTGTAGCCGATGATGGTCACACCATTCACCACCACCACTTCGCCCGGCACGGTGAGTTCACAATTGCCGCCCTGCTCGGCAGCCATATCCACAATTACGCTACCGGCTTTCATGGAGGCGACCATCTCCGCCGTAATAAGTTTTGGCGCGGGCTTGCCGGGTATTAACGCGGTAGTGATGATGATGTCCACTTCCCGCGCCTGCTTGGCAAAGGTTTCGCGCTGCGCTTTTTGAAAGCCCTCGCTCATTACCTTGGCATAACCACCCACGCCCGTGCCCTCCTCCACATAATCGACGCCGACGTACTCACCACCGAGGGATTGAATTTGATCCGCCACTTCGGGGCGCGTATCGCTGGCACGCACAATGGCACCTAAGCCCGCCGCTGCGCCAATCGCCGCCAGCCCTGCTACGCCTGCACCGATGATAAAAACTTTGGCGGGCGGCACTTTACCGGCGGCGGTAATTTGACCAGTGAAGAATCGGGAAAAATGATGTGCCGCCTCAATCACCGCACGGTAGCCGCCGATGTTGGCCATCGACGACAGCGCATCAAGCTTTTGCGCGCGTGAAACGCGCGGCACCGAATCCATGGCGAGCACGGTGGCTTTTTTAGCCGCAAGGGCGGCGAGTAGGTCAGGATTTTGCGCGGGCCAAATAAAGCTTGCCAAGGTAAGGCCTTCGCGCATGAGGGCAACTTCATCCATATTCGGTGCGCGCACTTTGAATACCATGTCGCTGGTGGTCCACAGTGCGGCTGCGGTAGCCACAATTTGTGCCCCCGTCGTCACGTAACTGGCATCATCAAAATTAGAGGCGAGCCCCGCGCCCGATTGCACCTGCACGCGAAAGCCTAGTTTAATTAACTTCTCGACCGCTTCGGGCACGGTGGCCACACGTTTTTCGCCCGCGAATAGTTCCGTTGGTACGCCGATCATGAGTCCCATATATTTCTCCCTAACTTGTGAACTAACTTGTGTATTGTGCGATGCGATATGCAATTGGTAGTGCAAAGTGCGGCACAGTTTTTTCCATGCTTTTTACAATCTGCCAATAAGTGTAACCGATAGTCACTACAGCGGCAGTTGCCGGGCATTGGCGAGCGCTGCTACATATTGCTCACCGCCGGGTTGCCCTCCCTTACCAAAACCAATCACCTTAAAAAATTCCCCCATTTCAGCGGGCGACAGCAATCGCTGTGCTTGATTGGTCAGCGCTAAGTAGCGGGCGGTATCATTCGGGTCATGCTGTGCGATAGCCTCAGGGAGACCCGCATTTAGTAAAAACTGCGCTTGCGTGGTGTATCCCAGCAACTCAGCCCCCGCAGTAATGCCTGCTTCGGCCACGGCGGTGAAATCCACATGCGCGGTAATGTCTTGCAAGCCCGGATATAAAAATGGATCGGTGTGCGCAAAGTGACGGTAATGGCACATAAGCGTGCCGGTGACACGCGAAGGATGATAAAACTCTTGGCGGCGAAAGCCGTAATCAATAAGCAAAATCACGCCCGTTTTTAATGCATGGCATAAGGAGGCAGTGAGGGCGCTGACTTGCGGTGCAAATTCCGTTAGGTAATTTTCAGGTGGGGTGAACCCCCATACCTCACGGTTCGCCGCCTCCACCATCGCCGCGACGTCAGCAGGTAAGTGAGGTGCATCTTGAAAAATAAATTCATTATTTTCTAGCGCCACGCCGCACTCAAGTGCCGCGCTATTTTTATAGTTGACTAAGTGGGTTGGCACAACATCGAGCACCTCATTGGCGACGATGGCCCCAACAAAATTAATCGGCAGCGTATCAAGCCAAACGCAGCGTGCAAACAAATCTGTCGACAGACTGGACAATTTTTCGCGCTGCCTTGCGCGTAAATCGGCTGATACTTCAAGCAAATAGTAGTGCGTCGGCAAGACATTTCTCTCAGCCAGTGCCGTTAACATATCAAACGCTAGCTGGCCGGAGCCTGGCCCTAGTTCAAGCAAATTGCCTTTGGTTTGAATGAGGGTGTCTTTGATGCTGAGTGCAAGCGCCTGACCAAAAAGCGGCGAAAGTTCTGGTGCGGTCACAAAATCGCCCGCCGCGCCAAATTTACGCGCACCCGCCGCATAGTAGCCTAAGCTGGGCGCATAAAGTGCTAAATCCATAAATGTCGCGAATGAAATCCAGCCGCCTGCGCGATCAATTTCGCCGTGCAGCATTGCTCTACAGGCGGCGCTGTGAAGTAAGGCGGCTTCACTTGGGACTGGCATGGCGTTGATACTGTTATTCGGTGTTTTCACAATTTGTAAATATAATAATTCAAGAGGGTGAGATCAAAGAGTTCCGTCATTCCCGCGTAGGCGGGAATACAAGTTTCGTTCAACTTGAGATGCATTCTCCGCATAACATAAAGTGTTTAGCATCTAACGGGCTTGGATTCCCGCTTCGACCGAAGGAAGTCCGTTTAGGGACGCGGGCAAGACGGGGAAAGAGTATTTATCACTTAACCAATAATAAATACACTTTTGTTATCCGGATGGTCGGCTAAAATAGAATTATGTCAGTCACTCATACTTCTCTGCCTGCAACATCCAAAACTATTTTGATTACCGGCGCGGCCAAACGCGTTGGTGCCGCCACGGCACGCGTGCTGCATAGCGCCGGCTGCAATGTGGTCATTCATTGCAACAACTCTAAAAAAGAGGGCGATGCGCTGGCAAGTGAATTCAACGCCATTCGCGGAAAATCCGCAGCGGTGGTGCTAGGTAATTTGCTCGCCGACAACGCCTTAAAAGGCTTGGTCAATCAAGCGCATTCCTGCTTTGGCCGACTCGATGGCTTGATCAATAACGCCTCATCTTTTTACGCCACACCGGTAGGCAAAATCACCGAGGATGATTGGCTTGACCTTATCGGCTCCAACTTAAAAGCGCCGCTATTTTTATCCCAAGCTGCCGCGCCTTATTTGCGCGAAACGGATGGCGCTATCGTCAATATTGTCGATATCCACATTGATCGCCCGCTAAAAGATTTCGTCACCTACAACGCCGCAAAAGCAGGCTTGGCTGGCCTTACCCGCTCGTTAGCGCTTGATCTCGCCCCGCACGTGCGCGTGAACGGCGTGTCGCCTGGCGCCATAAAATGGCCGGACGAAATTGGCGCATACACCGATGCCGAACGCGAACGCATCAGAAACCAAATACCGTTGCAGCGAGTAGGCAGTGGCGAAGATATCGCTGGCGCCGTCAAATTTTTATTGCTTGATGCGCCCTATATTACGGGTCAGATATTGGCGGTAGATGGCGGGCGCAGCTTGGCGATGTAGTGGTGGCAGTAACGCCAAACTGACCGTGCACGCCGCATCTCGCACAACACACTTCACATCACAAATTTTAGCGACTTATAAATTGTTACCCATCTCACCCGCCTCGCAAAAACAGCATATTGAGCAAAATAAACTCGCCAAGCGCCTGCGACGCCAAGTTGGGCAAGCCATTGCTGACTACAACATGATCGAGGCAAATGATCGAGTGATGGTGTGTTTATCGGGCGGCAAAGATAGCTATGCGCTGCTCGATGTTTTGTTAGGCTTGAAAGAAAAGTCGCCGGTGCCGTTCACGCTGGTGGCGTTTAATTTGGATCAAAAACATCCGGGCTATCCGGCGGACATCTTGCCGGAATATCTCACTAGCTTGGGTGTTCCGTTCAAGATTGAAGAGCAAGATACTTATGCAACCGTGAAGCGCTTGATTCCTGAGGGCAAGACGATGTGCTCACTCTGCTCCCGGCTGCGGCGTGGCGTGATTTATCGGGTGGCGGAGGAATTGGGGGCAACTAAAATTGCCTTGGGCCATCATCGTGATGACATCGTGCAAACGTTTTTCTTGAACGCATTTTTCGGCTCAAAACTAAAAGCGATGCCGCCGAAATTAGTGTCTGACGACGGCAAACACATCGTGATTCGCCCACTCGCCTATGCGGAAGAGCGCGATTTAGAAGCCTATGCCGAGTGGAAGGCCTTCCCGATTATTCCGTGTGATTTGTGCGGCTCACAAGATAATTTGCAGCGCCAACAGGTGAAGCTGATGCTGCGTGATTGGGATAAAAAATTTCCCGGTCGGGTGGAAAATATTTTTCGGGCGCTGGCGAATGTATCGACATCCCACTTGCTGGATCGCACCCGCTATGACTTTGCGGGGCTTAGTACCACCGGCGTAGCTAACGCCGATGGCGATAAGGTATTTGATGCGGAATCACTGTGCGCGCCTGCTGCGAATACTGCAACAGCCACCACCACGACAGCGCAGGTGATTTCATTTACGTAGCGGCGTTAAGTCATGCGGCCAAATTAACCAGCAGCTTGTGCATGAGCGTGCGCCGCCAACGCCGGTTTGTCGCGCGAGACTAACTTCACCATTCCCCATACCAACAATACCGGTAGGGCGATAAAGGCGGCGATAGGCAACACGGTCATCGCCAAACCAAATACAACCGCGACCAACCCAAGCACCAGCATCATCGCCATCACGGCGGCTAGGATAATGCCAACGCCGAGCATCACAATCGTGACGATCACGGCCGTAATGATGAGCACAGGAATCGCAATCATCCAGCCGATGAGTGAATCTGAAATATCGTCATTACCCAACATCAAGCCACCCGACCAATTGCCTGCTCCATGCAAACTCACCATGAGCATCGACAAACCGACCAAGGCGATGATAGAGAGGAGAATCAAGCCGAGCACTTTGGTGGTGTTGCTAGCGCCGACGGTAGTGATAACTGCGTTCATGTGGTCTCCCTGAAGATGACGTTTGTGGTTAATGCCGCCATTGTTCATGGTTTACAGAAGGCTTACGAGCGATGCGCGACGAATTGCAGAATTCATTGCGTGGATTGACTGGCAGTGAGCGAGATTAAAAACTCATTTATCCACGAGTGTTTCCACGATATAGTGCTTCAAAGTGCCCGCCAATAGTTCTATGATCGGATAGCGATGGGCAGAGGGTCGTATGAAACGAAAATTTTCGCGATTTCGTCGGTGAAAATGCTAAAGGTAGTGTCAAGACGCCCAGCCTCCCTGCAAAAAGGGAGGAGCCGAATATGTCATTTTTTCCACTACTGCTTGATTGCGCACTTGGAATTCTGCAAATCACATCGCTAAAAATTTCAACGGTTGTAAGCGTTGTGACTGTATTTATTTACAGCCAGCGAAACTTGGCGTAAGATTAGCGCTATGTCAGTTAGTGCGCTTCTTGTTGATTTCAATTCTTATTTTGCCTCTTGCGAACAGCAGGTTTGCCCAGAGTTGCGCGGTAGGCCGGTGGGTGTAGTGCCGATGTTGGCAGACACCACTTGCTTGATTGCGGCGAGTGTGGAGGCAAAACGATTTGGCGTAAAAACATTGACGACGGTAGCGGATGCTAAGCGGCTCATTCCCGATATTGCCTTGATTGTGGCTCGGCATGAAATTTACATTGGCCTTCACCATCGCGCAGTGGCGGCAGTGGATATGATAGCGCCGGTGCGAAAAGTATTATCCATTGACGAGATGGTGTGTGATTTGCCGTCTGGTTATAAAACCGTTGAGCGCGCTCGCGAACTTTCAATGGATATAAAGAAGCATTTGGCAGCGACCATTGGTGAGCACATGAAAGTCTCGATCGGAATCGCGCCAAATCTGTTTTTAGCTAAGCTGGCATCCGATATGATGAAGCCAGATGGCCTAGTAGTGCTCGAGGAGCACGATGTGCCGCACAAAATCGCCCACCTTGGCCTGCGCGCACTCAACGGTGTGGGGCGCAATATGGAGGTGCGCCTGAACGCGCATGGCATCAACACCGTTGAAGAACTTTATCAGCAGACCGAGCAGCAGTTACAAACGGTGTGGGGCGGCGTTGGTGGTGCGCGGTTCTATCACAAACTGCGCGGCATGGAGGTGGAAGAAGTCCACAATGAAATGGGCTCTATCGGCCACTCACACGTGCTGCCACCCGAGTTGCGCGACAAGGACAGCGCGTTGGCCGTGATGAGCCGACTCACCCAAAAGGCGGCAATGCGGCTACGCAAAGCCTGCCACACCACCGGCGCTATCAGCATTAAAGTCAAATTTTTAAATGCGCCGACATTTGAAACCGGCACGCGTTTGCAAGCAACCCAAGACACATTGGCTCTCGTCCATGCACTAGAGACGCTATGGCTTAAATACCCCAAACGTAAATCGGCCAAGCCGTTGCAAGTGGCGGTCACGCTTGGTGATTTACGTCCAGAAGCATTGGCTAATTTTTCGTTATTTGATGAAAGCATGAATGCCGAAAAAAAACGTCTTAATGCTGCTATCGACAGCCTTACCACCCGCTTCGGTAAACGTGCGGCATACTTTGGCGGCGCCCATCGTGCGATTGATCATGGTCGCTTAGCAATTGCGTTTAATCATATTCCGGATGTGGAAACGGAGAGTTAAAGTGAAATCATGCCGGCCTTAAAGATGGCGGCACGCTGGTGCTTTTACGCCACAAATTGAAAGTGCGTAAAGCATTGCGCACTTATTAGAAAACGGTATACAGAAACTGGCAACGAGCAAATAACAAATGGTAAAGGAACATAGATGACACTCGAAAATAACGTCACCATCATTACTGGCGCATCCACCGGCATCGGCGAGGCGCTCGCCTACCAGCTCGCGCAACAAGGCGCACACTTAGTACTCTCGGCGCGGCGCATGGATGAACTCGAACGGGTCGCCGAAAAAGTGCGAGCGATTGGTAAAACCAGCGGTGCACGGGCAATTGCGGTGGCCTGTGATGTCGCGAAGGCGGATGACTGCAAGCACCTGATTGAGGCGACCGTATCGGAATATGGCGGTATCGACACCATCGTCTTAAACGCGGGCATGACGATGTGGGCAAAATTTGCCGACATTAAAGACATGGCCATTATTGAGCGCATCATGCAAGTGAATTACATGGGCGCGGTGTATTGCACGCACTATGCATTGCCGCATTTGCTGCGCTCGCGCGGTCGCATTGTTGGTGTCGCGAGCTTAACCGGATTAGTCGGCGTGCCCACCCGCACCGCTTACGCCGCCAGCAAACACGCCATGCGCGGCTTTTTTGACTCACTGCGGATTGAGCTTGACACCTCAGGCGTTACCGTCACGATGGTCTACCCGGGCTTTGTTGCGACTGGCATCCGCGAAAACGCCACCGGCGCCGACGGGCAAGCGGTCAAGATTGACCCCGTCAGTAAAGATGATGCGATGAGCGTGACAGAATGCGCCAGCCGCATTATGGAGGCAATCAAAATTCGCAAACGCGACGTGGTGATGACCCTAAAAGGTAAGCTTGGTCAGTGGCTGAAATTGCTTGCGCCCAGCGTGATTGATGGCATGGCGAAGCGCGCGGTTGAAGGGAATAAGCGGCGGGTGGAGGGAAGGTGATGCGTGCGATTTTTTGAAATTGTTGATAAAAAAGATATTCAAAAAATTAACTGCCGATGAACGCCGATAAAACCAAACCGATCTCTGCTTAATTAACAACGTGGACGAGTCAATTTCAAATCTCATTAACTTGTCATTCCGAACGTTTTTTTGTGAGGAATCTTATCCACCCTGTAATGCGAAAATAGACTGCGAACATAGTTGATAAGATTCTTCGTGGCACGATAAAACCGTGCTCTGTCGGAATGACAAATTTATATTTTTTCACTTTTATCGATATGTAACGGCATCCAGCGGCACTAAACAGAGAAAGTACAAATAGTAAACTGCTGATGGACGTCAATACACGCCGATAAAAAATGCTTCACTTTGTAAAATAACAACTTCGGCGAGTCAACTTCCGCTCTCAATAACTTGTCATTCCGAACGGTTTTTGTGAGGAATTTTTTGCGCGATGTGCTGCGAACACAGATGACAAGATCCCTCGTCGCACGATAAAACTGTGCTCTGTCGGAATGACAAATTTATATGTTTTTACGTTTATCGGCATGAGTCGATGTTCAGCGACAACAAAAAATACACCGCAACCCACAACCAACTGACCGTCTGACCAATATGGAATTCAGCACCTGGCTCGCCTACCTACTTGCCGTCACCATCATCTCAGTCTCGCCGGGGCCGGGTGCGCTGTCATCCATTTCAGCGGGGATGAAATATGGCTTCGCGGTGGGCATGTGGAATCTGATCGGCTTGCAGTGCGCCATTGCACTTAACGTGCTGCTAATTTCCTTAGGCCTCGGCGCATTGTTAATGGCGTCCTCTATCGCATTTGATTTAATGAAATATGGCGGTGCGCTGTATTTGGTCTATCTCGGCATTCAAAAATTTCGCGAGCCACCAGTGGCCTTCGATGACATTGCCGCCAAAACAACGTTTGACGATGTGACGCGTTTAGGCCTCATTAAACAAGGCCTACTGGTAAACCTCACTAATCCAAAAGGTATTGTGTTCTTAGTCGCCGTGCTGCCACAATTCATCGACCCCACAAAACCTACCGGCGTGCAATATGCAGTGATGGGTGTGACGATAGTTGTCGTCGATGTGTTGGTGATGATGTGCTACACGGGGCTTGCGGCAAAGGTGCTACGGCTGCTCAAAGACCCGAATCATCTGCGCTGGACTAATCGCGGATTGGGCGTGATGTTTGTGGCGGCGGGTGGGGCGTTGGCGGTGTTCAAACGTAGTAGCTGAGCAATTTTCAGGCAGCCTGCCGCTCAGCCTCTATGCCCGCCAAACATAACCAAAAATATAAATAACACCAGCAATATCCCCGCCACCAAAAAGAAAATTTTCCAGCCTGATTTTGGTGATTCGCCTTCGACTTCGCCGGTTTGCCCGTTCACTACGAAACGATAGGTTTTACCTTTGAATAAATAGGCGGACATCCACATCGGCAACAAGATGTGTTTGAAGGTGAGGTGGCTGTACTGGGTATTGAGCGACGAAATACGCTGCTGGTCGCCACCGATGTCTTGGCGCACTAGCGACTGTACGGTCGATTCAATTTGCTGTTTGCCGGTGGCGAAAGCGGCACTCAAGCCAATCGAATACGCCTCGGCCTGAAAGCCGGAAATGTACTCTTCTTGATACGGCACTAGCTCGGAAGTATTCCACGTGCGAAGTTTGTTGGAGAAGCTGCTGCTGATCGCGCGGCTCACATCACCTAATTGGGCGAGCGCTTGTTCCGCACCCGCGTTCGACGCCGACTTATTGGCGGAGTTGTTAGTGCCCGACACCAACACATCATTGTGAAAGTACGATACTTCGCCGGAGACGCTCATCCAATCGGTCACCGTGCGCGTTTGCGTTACGCGCTCGCCGCTTGAATTAGTTCTGCTGTAACTCTCGGTGCGGTTATCGCCGCGCTGGCCTGAATAAGTGCTGTAGGTGTTGGCGTCGAAGGTCCAATAGGGCACGTAAAGACCTTTGATGCCGCCGTCGTTTTGCACATATTTTTTGAGCGCGTTAGGAGCCATCCAAAGCCCCTTAATCCAACCGCGCCATTTATCTTGCGCCTCCGCCTTGGTGATTTTGAATGGCACAATTGACTTTGGTTTGATCAGTCGTTGCGCGTAGCTTTTGCTCGTCAATGGCGTGCCGCAAAAAATGCATGCGCTCGCGTAGAGATTTGCGGGCAGCGTTTGCTCACCGCCGCAGTTTTTACATTTAATTTGTTCTTGCTCGTGCGTCTCGTGTTTAGACTCAAGTTGTTTTAGCCATGTCGCTAAATCAAGCTCTTCGACGATGGTGGTTTTTTCGTCAAAGTCATTCGCAGCACCACAAAAATCACAGTTCAAGCTGGACGTGCCGGGCAAGAACGACAATTTCGCCCCGCACGATTTGCAAGGGAACGTCCGCACGCTTTCGGTCATCGCGGTGAGCGTTGTTTCAGAGACGTTAGGGTTTAACATTTTTATAAAACTCGTTTATACAGAAGGCGTTTGAGCCAGTTATGTTTGTAAAATCATGTAGATAAATGAGTTTCATTTTTATCCCGTTTTCTCTGGACGCAAACGCCCCATCGACAGGCAATCAATATAAATGCCGTTGCGAAATGAATCCTTCGGGTGCGTGCCTTCGACGACGAAACCAAACTTCTGATACAGCGAGATGGCGCCGACATTATCGATATAGACCTCAAGCTCGAGGCGCGAGTATTGCAGCCAGTTATCGGCCAGATCAAGTGCAGCTGTCATCAACGCGCTACCCACGCCGCGACCATGAAAGGCGTCATGTACTGCCATACCGACTGAACCAACATGGCGGCGACGCATTTGTTTACCCGCTGCGTGTAAACCAAGATTACCAACGACTTTGCCATCAACGTCAGCAACGAGAAAATGATCGCCGACAGGAAATTCGGCTAGGCGCTTTTTCCACATTTCAAGCGATGGGAAAGGCAGTTGTAAAGTATTGGTGCGCGCGATTGGTTGCGCCATGGTTTCGCAAATCGCAGCGTAATCTGAAGGCTCAGCGGCGCGGATAATAATGGTCATTTTATCGTCGATAGTTCGGTTTTTTCAGCCAATGATGAGCCCAAATAAATAAAGATATTCCATATCTGCGCTCGTCGGTAACTAGGGCTGTTCACTTAGGCCGCAGGCGGCAACGGTGGCGGCATATTTGCAAACAAGCCAGTCAACTCCGCAACGTCACCTGCTTTTGCCCACTGCGCCATGCCCGCTTTCCACACCAGCGAGTCGCGCTTGAGTTGCCCGCCACTGGCTTGCGATTGCAGCGCAATCATATCGAATGGCCCGGTCTGTGCGCCAGCGACTGCCACGTGAAAGGCAGTTGCTGTGGGCAGTGGTGGTGGCGCACCTGCGCTGGCGTTCGCAGCTCCCATGGCGCCACCCATTTGGTTCGCCATCATTCCACCCATCGCAAAGCCTGCGCCTAAGCCCATGCCGGCACCAGCGGCGGAATTTGGTGTAGTCGCCGCCGCTTGTATCGCGCTGGCGGTTTCATACTGGGTGTAGGCTTGTAAATTACCCACCGCCGCAATCGCGCCGCGTTTATCAATGGCTTTTTCGACCTCTTCCGGCAGGCCAATGTCTTGCACCTGCACTTCACAAAGTTCCAAGCCCATCGCTTCAAAATCAACGCCGATACGCTCGCGCAACATCCGGCCCATGTCGGTGACCTTCGCTTCCATATCAATGATCGATATGCCTAATTCGGGCATCACCTCTTTAATGCGAAGGCCGATTTTGCCGCGCAGGTTTTCTTGAATTTCATCGGTGGTGAAGCGCCCTTCCGTGCCCGATATATCGCGAATAAAAATGCCCGCATCTTTGATGCGAATGGTGTAAATGCCAAAAGCGGTTGCACGCACAATGCCGAACTCTTTATCGCGCATGGTGGCGGGGCCCGGGGTGCCCCACTTTAAGTCGGTGAATTTTCGGGTGTTGACGAAATACACTTCCGCCTTGAATGGAGATTCAAAGCCGTACTTCCAGCCTTTGATCGTAGACAGGATCGGCAAATTTTGCGTGGTGAGCGTGTGCATACCGGGTTTGAAAACATCCGCGATTTGCCCTTCATTGATGAACACGGCCATCTGGCCTTCACGCACGGTGAGCTTTGCGCCGTATTTGATTTCGTTGTTGTGGCGCTCATAACGATAGACGAGCGTATTGGAGGAGTCATCTAGCCATTCGATAATGTCAATCAATTCGCCAGTGAGTTTTTTTACCCAGTCAATCATGGTATTTCCTTTTTTTAATTTGACCGCCGTCGGTCGCTAGTTAGTCGCTATAGTGCAAAAAGCTGCCAAACTCAGTCTAAACATTATCACGGAAAATCAACACCAACATGACGAGGATGGTATGACGATCACCATTTCACAAATCAACATTTATCCGGTCAAAGGACTCGGCGGCATTTCAGTTGAATCCTGCGAGCTGACCACGCGCGGGCTTCGTAATGACCGACGCTTCATGGTTGTGGATAGCAACGATCAATTTTTGAGTCAACGCGAGTTGCCTAAAATGGCAACAGTATGGACGGAACTTGTCGGCAGTTCCCTGGAATTCAGCGCGCCAGATCGAGAGTCAATTTGCGTTGACGCTGAGCCATGTTTGCAAACTGCCGCGCGTCCAACACGCAATGTGCAAATATGGGCCGAAAGCGTACCCGCTGAGACGGTGTCAGCTGAAGCCGATAAGTGGCTATCCACTTACCTTGGCGTCGACGCGCGCTTGGTGTACATGCCCGACGCCTCTGCGCGTAGATGCAATCCGGCACACGCCACCAACAATGAAATCGTCAGCTTCGCAGATGGCTTTCCGGTGCTGCTTGCTAGCGAGAGCTCGCGCAACGATTTGAATAATCGCATTGTTGAGCGCGGCGGCGCGGCAGTGCCAATGAATCGTTTTCGCGCCAACATTGTAGTGAGGGGTGCGGATGCTTGGGCAGAAGATACTTGGCAAGATTTTGTGATTGGCTCTGGCATAAATTCCAGCACATTACGCAACGTAAAGCCGTGCGCACGCTGCCAGGTCACCACCACCGATCAAGCCACCGGTGTCGTCATCGGCCCGGAGCCGCTCAGAACACTCGCAACATTTCGCGATAACGGCAACGGTCTTATGTTTGGCGCGAATTTAGTGCCAGTGCGCTTAGGGAAAATTAGCGTAGGGGATACGCTTAACAAAATATGAAACACTAGTATTGACGGGCAATTACAAGCATAAATTGCCCGAACTAGCCGCCAATAAACGAGTTTACGCGGTGTTTATCTGTATCTATTTGCAAATATTTGCCTTTATTCGCTTCTATTTGCGTTTATTTTTTATATAACGCCAAGCCCGCGCCAACAACGGATAAATCAGGCGTTGAATAGTCGCCGCAATGACGGCAATGATGGAGCCAATCGCTAACGGTATGAACGCGCCGAATATAAACGTCATGCTTAACACAAACCCCAGCACATATTCTGCTCGGTACACCGGTAGCACTAACGCCGTCAGCAACATACCGAAAAATATAACAGCGGTAATGTCTTCATTTCCAAAGGCAAAGAAAATGGAGAGCAAACTGCCAACAAGCAATGCGCCAACAAAGCCCGCCGCAATAGTGGGGGAAATTTTTTCGATGCCACTGGAATGCCTCATGTGCGGACGCGTTATGCGACGCTCTATGCGCCCACTGAGAAACCACGCTAGCGCTGGCAGCAGCAATAAATTCCATACGTTAGAAATACTAGGCATCGCAGCACTTTGCATCAGGTGATGGGTCTTCACCCCGCCATTGAAATGCTCCCAAGCGAGCATTGCCAACGTGACCAGCATGACCAACGCGCTAAACGCCAGCCGCCACGTAAAGGCTCGTCTGGTTACGTTCACGACGCCACCTTGGCACGCCATTGCGTCACGTTGACTCCGTAACAATCAAGTAACGGCCTGTTGGTAAGGCACCGATAAACGCGGGCGTCAACACGGCAACCCAAAGAAGGGAGAGACATAAACGCTATACAAGTGAAATACAACCAAGACGCCACACGCCATTGATGACACGCCATTGCGACATGTGTAAGTAAATACTTATTTATGTCGATCATGATCGTCCGAGCTACCCGCGCGACATTGGTGGGTGAGCTGAACTTTGCGCACTCGCAGGAATGCCTTTGACCAAAAGCCACGCGCCGAGTGAAACCTCATAGATGAACATGGGCAGCATGCCAATGTAAAAGTAGTCGCTAGTGTTAGGTGAGAGAACCACACCGAAGGAGTATCCCGCTAAGAGCATTGAGGCAAAGACACCCCATCCAGCTAGAAGCCTCGGAACATAGCCTGAGCGCAGGAGGAGAAAAGCGAAGATGGCTGAGCCCAGACCCAGCGGAATGAAACCTATGCCAAGACCTGCCATCTGCGCTCGCAGCGCCATGCCCACCAAACCATGTAGTTGCTGCGGTTCAAACCCCCGCGTGTACTCGCCACCGGAAAGTAGCGACAGCGCAACCAGTCCGAGTCCGACGGCCGAGAAGTGTACAGCGAGCTCGACAACCCGAAACAGCAGTGCCAATGTGGCCAGACGCTGGTTGACCTCCCGTAGCAACTGATACAGCGCCCAAACAAGAACCGCAACCCCGGTGAAGGTCAGCAGGTCAGTCGCGAGCCCAATTCGATACAGCAGATTCGATTCGACGAGGTTGGACGCAGTCGTTGCCGCGCTTTCGCTAACGAGAAGAGAACTTCGCACATACCCTTCACCAAACACAGCAAAAACGACCGTGAGCAAGTACATGGCACCCGCGATGCGCGCGAAACGCGTACGGTCTGCGAGTGAAACTGAGGATGTGAGCGTGGCTGTCATTGTCTGAGTACTGGAGGTGTTTTCGGTTCGGCCTAACTACGGACTTAGACTAGATGGTCATTGCGTCTGCTGGGGAGAACGTAGATTTACACGATGATTGTGTCAGCGCAATCGCATTGCGACGAGGCACTATATGGCACGATATCGCACGATCTGGCGATGATTACAGACGCTGGCGTTAACTGAAGCACTTAGCGGTTTACTTTATGTACCGGCGGAGCAAGGCCTAACAATCGATATGATGTAGAGAAGATCACCAACCGGTTGCGGGCATTTTGCTATCGTAGAAACAGCCGTCGGAAAGGTTGCGCAAACGCGTTGGTGGATGAATCAATACACCAAACTCGTTTATTGATGGGCTCGTTCAAGGCATTTGCAAAAACGCCCGGCACTAAATCTGTAAACGAGTTACAACAAAAAAACCTATGCGTGCTTCTTGTGCGGCTTGAGTAGCCACGCGGCGAGTGCTGGCAGTAGGAATATTGCGCCCACCATGTTTAGGAAGAACATGAACGCGAGCAAAATGCCCATGTCGGCTTGAAACTTCAACGCAGAGAATGCCCAAGTGCCGACGCCTAATGTCATCGTTACCGCCGTGAAGATCATCGCGGTGCCGCGTTCACGAAGGGCTAGAAAAAACGCCTCGGCCAACTCTTTACCTTCTTCCATGTAAATCTCAATTCGGTCGTATAAGTAGATGCCGTAATCCACGCCGACGCCAACGCCAAGTGCAATCACGGGCAGCGTGGAGACTTTCATACCGATACCTAACATCGGCATGAGGGCTTCACAGAGGATGGAGACGATTGCCAATGGAATCAATATGCACAGCGATGCGCGTAGGCTACGGAATGTCACTAAGCACATGAGTAGCAGTGCGGCAAAAATTGCGCCGTGCATTTCAAAGCGGGCTTTATCTACCGCCTCATTGGTGGCGGCGGCCACCCCCATATTGCCGGTGGCTAATTTGAATTCGAGATTTTTATTGTTGCCCTCGACCGCAAAATTTTTCACTTCGCTGACGATATTTCTCAGCGTGTCACCTTGCTGGTCAGTCGTATTCACCAAAATTTGCATGGCGGAACAATCTGGGTTGAGCAGCCCAGTGGCAGTATCAACGGGGGTGACGCTTTGCGCCATGGTGGATGGGTCGCGCGGCAGTTGTCGCCACTTCAAGTTACCCTCGTTAAATCCTGCGTTAATCGTTTTTGCTACACTCGGCAGCGAGATAACGGACTGCGTACCAGCGACATTTTGCATATACCAATCAAAATTTTCTATCGTGGTCATGATGTCGTAGTTAGTACATGCACCTTGCACATCTTTGGTTTGGGCAACCACGCCAAGCGTATTGACGCCGATGGCAAATTTTGAAACGATCATCGCGTTATCAAGGTTATAACGTGACTCGGCACGAAGCTCTGGCACACCTTGTCCGTAATCGCCGACCTTTAAGTCCTGCGCTTTCCATAAGCCAAATGCAAGCACCAAAGCACCCGCGCCTATCGCCCAAATGGCGTGCTTACGATCCGCAAACTTGGCGGCGGCACGCCATATTTTATCGGTTTTGTCTTCTTGGGCATGCTCCTTTGCGAGCACCTTCGGCGATAACGTTAGGTACGACAATAAAATAGGCAGCAACATTTTGTTGGTCATGATCATCCATGCCACTCCGAGGGACGCGGTAATGCCAAGCTCGCGCACGATATCAATGGGGATAATTAATATCACCGCGAAGCCGAGCACGTTTGTGAGCAGTGCCAAGGTGCCAGGGATAAATAAATTCGTAAATGAGTGTTTAGCCGCATCCAAACTCGACATACCATCCACCACCGCCCGTTCCCATGATTTAGTCATTTGCACCGCGTGCGATACGCCGATGGAAAAGATGAGGAACGGCACCAAGATAGAGAGCGGGTCAATGCCATAACCAATGATAGGCAGCGTACCGAGCAGCCAAAGTACCGGCATCATTGCCACGACCAGCGAAATAGCGGTAAGCTTAATATCTTTAACAAACCAAAACATCAAGATCGCGGTTATAACAAACGCAATACCGAAAAACATTACAACACCCTTTGCGCCGTCAGCAATGTCACCCACCGCTTTGGCAAATCCGATAACGTGAACGGTGTGATTCGGCCCTTCATATTTCGCGCGCAGTTCATCGAGCTTTTTGGAGAACGCGAAGTAGTTGAGTTTTTCAACCTTGCCGCCTTCCTTTGGAATTACTTCTAACAAGCCCGCTGAAATTAACGCGCCGCTAAAATCACTTGCTACCGTGCGGCCAATTTCATTTGATTTCTGCACATTACCGCGTACGATTTTTAGATCTTCATCCGTGCCCTGAAAGGTTGCAGGAATGACATTGCCTCCCGCAAAGCCTTCTTCAACGACTTCAATAAAGCGTGTGTTCGGCGTAAACAGAGAACGCACGCTAGGCTTATCAACGCCTTCTAGCACCATCACGTCGTTGGTGAGTGCTTTTAGTTTCTCCATAAATTGCTTGTTGTAAATGTCACCGTCTTTTTGCACGATCGCAATCGCGACGCGATTCGCACCACCAAAAACGGTTTCGTACTCTTTGTACACTTTCATGTACGGGTGCGTCAGCGGCACCATTTTGTTAAACCCCGCATCAACCCGCAATTGGCTCGCAAAGTATAAAAATATCAGCGTCATCATGCCAAAAATGATGAGCCACATTTTGCGATTATTAAAAATGAGCGCGGAAAATTGACTGATAATTTTTTGTAGGTTCATTTGAGTTCGCGGTAATGTTTTATTGTGTTTAGCGTGATGAGTGTTATGCTTATTTAGCGGCATTGAGCAAAACGTTGCGCGGCCCAGATTCACCCACAATTAACAGCGAGTTTGGTCCGCCTTGGACGAGTGACGCTAACGCCTTGGTGGTGGCGGTGTTGACTGTTGCAAATGATTTGCCGGCATCTTTGGAGACTAATAATGTGCCAGATAGTCCGGTCAACGCGATGGTGCCGTCGGCTAATTTAGTCGCGCCCATAAATGACGAGGTGGTGTTGGTGGTTATGAGTGTCCACGCCGAAAGCGTAGCGTCGGTCGAGCGATAAACGTTACCGCGTAGTCCATAAATAACTACTGCGCCATCATCGGCTCGCACCGCGCCAAAGTAGGAGCCCTTGTACGGCGACGCGAGACGTGTCCATGTCTTGCCGTTATCTTTCGAGATGAGCATGGTGCCGGCTTCGCCGACAATGAACAATTGGTTATCACCAAGTTTAATGATGGCATTAAGATGCTTATCTTCATCGGTGCCCCTATCTTGGTCATCAACAACATCTAGTTCGTCGCCCTTGGCCTTGCCTTTTGCGGTGGCTGTTTTCGCCGTCGCTGGCTGCGGCGGAATTACTTTGCGCGGCGCCCATGTTTTGCCTGCATCGGTGGACTCATAAAATGCACCGTAGGCACCAATGGCAAAGCCGGTGTTAGCGTCGGTGAATGTGATGTCCATGATCGGACGTTTATCGTTGATCGACGAATAGGCAGAAGTCCACTCTTTTCCTTGATCAACTGACTTCAAGATATGTGAGTCATGACCCACCGCCCATGCCGTGTTGGTGTCAGAAAAATAGATGCTGTTGAGTAACGGCAAATTCGGTGGGGTTTTCGCGCGCGACCATGTTTCACCATTGCTATCCGAATACACAATGTAGCCGCGATCACCGACAGCGACAACGCGGTTCCCTGCACGCGCCACGCCGGTCAATAATATTCGCGACATCGCTTGCTTTGAAAGCGGGCCTGCTTGCGGCAGCACGAGCGGGTTGATTTGCGCGTGCGATGCGCTTACAACCCCTGCACAACTGACTATGGCAAAGGCGCGTAAAAAACCACCAAGAAAGCGACGAGAAATATGAGCGCGAAATGTTTGCATAGTGGATTTTTTAGTGATGAAAGGAGAACTTACAAACGATTTTTTGGATTGAGCGCGCCGCCAGATTCCGTGTTGACCATAGAAAATCTCCTCCAACTGCCCGCCTTCAAAGGGGAGCACTGTGCGAGGGTAATACAAAATTATTGCCATCGCAAACAAGTTACATGATGCAGCTTAACGGATATAAAAATGACTCGTTAGTACAATTACATTGCATAAAACAAAACGGGGACAACATTATGTTGTCCCCGTTTCTGAGTATTACTTAAGCGCGTGCTGGCACATAGTGATTAACGTGTGCCTTTTCCACGTAGTGCTTGTGGTGTGTAGTCTGCTGCGGTACGCTTGATTGGCTCATAAATTTTCGCTTCTTCTGAACGCAAGCCCATCACAATGTAGCGGCGTGATTGCAAATCATAGTGCGCTTCGATGGTACCAAACCACATTGGCACGTTGTACCAAGTTTCACTGTGCTGCTCGGCGAAGCGCCAGAGTTGGCCGCGTGCATCGTATTTATCGACCAGCAAAATATTCCACGAATCTTCATCAATGTAGAAGGTGCGACGTGCGTAGATGTGTGAGGTGCCTGCTTTGAGCTTGGCATCCACTACCCACACACGGTGCAATTGATAGCGTGTTAAGTCTTGATTTAAGTGATTCGGCTTAATCAAATCGGCGTATTTCACTTTAGGATCGGTCATGCGATAAGAATTGTATGGCACGTACATTTCTTTCTTGCCGACGAGCGTCCAGTCGTAACGATCCGTCGCGCCGTTAAACATGCCGAAATCGTCGTTAGTACGGAGGCCGTCGGCCGCAGTACCTGGGTTGTCGTATGATACATTTGGCGCTAAACGCACACGACGCTGACCTGGGTTATAGGTCCACGCCGAGCGCGGGTCTTTAACTTGATCGACCGTATCTTTGACCAACAAAATCTGACCTGCCAAGCGCGCGGGTGCGGTCACTTCTTGCAAGAAATTAACAATTAAATTGGGCTCACGCTGTGCTGCTGGTTTGCTCAAATTGTTGTATGCAAAATCATACTCGTACTCAAATTTGACCAACGCATAGTCGCCAGAGGCGGTTACTGCTGCTTGCGACCAATGCATCGCAAAGGTATCACCTTTGTAATGCAATTGATGATTCCAAATCACTTCTAAGCCATTTTTAGGCGTCGGAAATGGCGTGCCGCCGGTACAACCTGTGACACCGTTACCGCCCGCAGATAGCTTGGCTTTGGCTGCGCACTCGCGAGTTTCTTTGTAATGGCCTTCAGGGTAAGCAGCGGTGCGACGTGTTTGATATACCGGCAACGTATATTTTGGGTATTGCTTCATCATTGCCATTTGGCCGGGGGATAAATTGTCTTTATATTTATCCATGTTGGCCGCACTAATGGTGAATAGCGGCTTATCGGTCGGGAACGGATCAGGATAGTTCCCTTGTGCTTTAAGCGTGACACCTACAGGGACTTTGGTTAAGCCACCGTCCCACGCTGGGATAGTTCCCGCTGCGTTACCAGCTTTTTCTGCGCCCATTGGGGTTTGGGTTGCGCTGAGTTGGGCAAAAGCGGCATTGGATAACACCAGTGCGCTACAGCTTGCCGTCATCAGTGCGACGAGTCGTTTCGTGTTCATAGATACCTCCGGAAATTATAAGTATTGGGTTTAATCGTGTTACGTAGAATGGTTACGTTTCGAGCTTGAGTAACGCTACCAAGCGCACCGTCGCCTACACAAGCTATGATGTGGCGACGGCGCTTTAGCTTACGTTAGAACGAGTACGACACCACCAGCGAGATAAAGTCACGGTCTTTAACTGGGTTCGCCGCCGAACAAAACGATGCACCCTGTAGGGCGACCTGAGGTGCTAGGCTTGTCTGCGTTGGTGCAACCACATCGGTGCCGCAGTAAGTACGCCCGCCGAAGAAGTTGCTATAGGACAAATCCACCAACAACTTACGTTGATAGTCAAAGTTAACGCCAACGGAAACTGACTTCACACCTTCGTTAAAGGTTTGTGAGACACCTTTAATATCATGGTTGAAGGCGATACGGGGCGTTAGATTACCGCCCAATAACGCATTGGCATATTCCGCGCGGGCAACTAAACGATAGCCGTAAGATGACTCCGTAATGAAACCAGTCGACTGCGTGCTGGATGGTGTTGCACCGGATTGTGTTGCCTGCGCGCCAAGCAATACAAATGGCAAGAATACGCCAGGGCCGTTATAGCGTAGATTTTGATTTAAGCCGTGATATTTGGTATAGCCAAATTCACCCACCATTACTAATTGCTCTGCGCCCAAAATTGACGGTATCGATTTTGTCGCCGTCATTTGGAACTGGCTCATCTTAACGCGATCCCAGCCGCGCTGAAATGTGCCATCTGGAACAAGCGCCGCAGCCGTTGCACCCACTGGTGCTGGCGCTGGTAATTGTGTAAAGCCAGTGCCAAGGTTAGGTGCGCCCAAGGCGGCGAGTAATAGCTCAGGCGTGGAATATTGCAACGGCTGATTTGGTCTATAGGAGTATTCACCTTGAAGAGCCACACCCAATGGACCTTGTGTATTAAAGCTAAAGCCCATTAAGCGAATGTTTTCTGGATATTCCGCTAGGTAGGATGCTTTGACGGTCGGTGCGCCGCCCGCCAGTGGGTTTGGTGCGCCACTAGGCAAGGCTTGCTGGCAAAGCGCTGCCGCAGGGGCGCCAATTCCGCAGATGGATGCCGTCAATGGTCCACCGGTAATCACAGAAGTCGGCAACCCTTTAATGCCTGAGAAAAACGGAATGCGGCTATGATAGTTAATGTAATACAAGCCAAATTCGGTATTGTTAAATTCACTCGCTAAATAACGAAATGCCACGCCATGCTGACCATTATCAGAAGGATTTCGATCAGGTCCTCTAGGCGCCCATACCTGAGCAGCGGGGTTAAAGTTGCCGTATAGCGCTTGCGAGGCAGTGTAGAGCGGACCTAGCGTTGGCGGGATGATATTAGCAGCGGGGCGGCCAGTTAAATCACCGCGACGGCCAAAGCCAACGAACACCCGATCTGAGTCGTCGGACGCGAAATCGTTATTGCTCCAATAGGAGCCGCGCGGATCAATTTTGGTCTTGTCGTGATTGAACTGTACGAAGGCTTCTAAGCTCGCGTTTTTAGTCAACTCAAAGGACGCCCACACGCTTGATGTCGGCAAAAACGCTTCTTTAACTTCTGAGCCTGGTGTGCGTAGCTTGACTAAGTCAACAGAATTGATGATGTTAATACCGCCCGGGATAAATGTTGATTCGCCCCACGAGATAACTTGATTACCCGCACGTACGCGCACATTTTTGCCCGCAACATCAAAACCCTTGGTAATAAAGGCATCCAAAATACGTGCGTCTTGTCCCATGCGCTTTTTTGCCAGCGGCCCTAGCTCAGGTTTATTGCGATTTTCGAAATCAACAAAATAGGTGCCACGAATTAACAAGCCCCAGTCTTCCCATTTGGCAGACAACTCATGCGTGCCTTTGAGCACGTGCGCAAAGGGGCGATTTTTTTTGTAATTACGCGTGCCGTCATCTTCATTAACGGAGCGCGACGTACCACCATTGGATAAACCAATCAACGATTTATCAGGATCACTAGTGCGAATCGATAGGCCATACGATAGTGTCGAATCGAAGCTTCCTGAAATACCGCTATCGTATTTAAATTGTGCCGCGGCGGCGCTTCCGGCGATGGTGAGGCCAACTGCAAGTGCGGATAATTTAAGCGCAGGTAAAAATGCTGAGCGTTTTGAATGAGACATTGACATCTCTAGTTCTCCTTAGGCGGTGATGTTAATTGGAATTATTGTTGAGGAGGAAATACATACGCTGAACTAAAAATATTAATCGGTCAGTGTTTGAATCATCTCGTAATTTGAACGCACTTTACCGGAAAAGTCTGCAACAAGTGTTGTATTCGCGCACGGAAAATGAGACTTTTTCATGCGGCACTGCACAAAAAAACCGACGGGTCAGTTATTTAATTTGCAGCAAAATTACAGTGCTTCAAACAACCCCGCAGCACCCATACCTGTGCCAATACACATCGTCACCATGCCCCACTTTTGATCTGTGCGGCGCATCCCGTGCACCAGCGTTGCCACGCGAATTGCGCCAGTCGCGCCCAGTGGATGGCCGAGCGCAATAGCGCCACCTTGCGGATTAATTACGGCAGGATTTAATCCCAGCTCTTTCGTCACCGCGAGCGCCTGCGCGGCGAATGCCTCATTGAGTTCGATCCAGCCGAGGTCGTCTTGTTTGATACCGACCTGTGCAAGCACTTTAGGGATCGCTTTGATCGGGCCAATGCCCATGATCTCCGCAGGCACACCGGCGACAGCGAACGAGTGAAATTTTGCGATTGGGACAATGTTGTACTTTTTCAGCGCACGTTCGCTCATCAAAATGAGCGCACCTGCGCCATCAGACATTTGTGATGAATTGCCCGCCGTCACTGAGCCTTTTGCCGCAAAGACTGTTCTTAATGTGGCCAAGGAGGCGATTGAAGAATCGGGCCGTGGACCTTCATCATGCATCGCCATTTTTTGGCTGTGTTTAATTTCGCCCGTGCGCAAATCAGGTGTTGCTATGCTGATTTCATAAGGTGCAATTTCGGCTTGAAAGTAACCGGCTGCAATCGCTGCGGCCGCTTTTTGATGTGACGCCACTGCGAACGCATCTTGCTCGTCGCGACTTACCTGCCATTGCTTTGCTACGTTTTCAGCGGTAATGCCCATGCCGTAGGCGATGCCAATGTTGGCGTTATTGGCGAATACGGCGTTGTTTAACGCAATCTTATTTCCCATCATCGGCACCATCGACATGCTCTCGGTTCCGGCTGCAATCACGACATCATCATCGCCAGTGCGTATGCGATCCGCCGCCATACTCACCGCTTGTAAACCCGACGCGCAAAACCGATTGATCGTCACCGCCGGTACTCTATCTGGCAGCCCCGCCAGTAAGACTCCGATACGCGCGACATTCATGCCCTGCTCAGCCTCCGGCATCGCACAACCGACAATCACGTCGCCAATATCGTGCGCATCAAGCCCCGGCACTTTCGCTAACGCTGCGCTAAGCACGTGCGCCAACATATCGTCAGGACGCACATTTTTGAACATACCGCGCGGTGCTTTGCCAACTGGGGTGCGAACGGCGGCAACAATGTAGACGTCTTGGATTTGTTTGGTCATGATGAAATTGGGTAAGGTTGATTTCGATAATGTGTCTTGTAGATTGTAGCGGATGATATTTCTGGCGCACTAGAATTTATAGCGCCTTGGAGTCTATTGGCAAAAATTAAGGCTCCAATATCCACAGCCACTTCCAGCCAAAAAAACGCCAAACTACCCGCCAATAGACAACCTACAATACCTTGCCTGGGTTCATAATGCCATTTGGATCGAGAGCCTTTTTTAGTGCGCGCATCATGTCCAGCGCTACGCTTGATTTATGCTTCACGATTTCGTCGCGCTTTAATTGCCCTAAACCATGTTCAGCCGAGATGGAGCCCCCAAATTCGCTTACCTGTTGATAGACGATATCATTGATCACCTCTGCATTCATCAAGCCCTTGGCGGGCAGCCCACAGTTGTAATGCAAATTGCCGTCGCCCATGTGACCAAAGCACACCAGCGAAATATCAGGAAATGCGCTTTTCAATGCGGCGTCGCATTTTGCGATGAAGTCGGCAATGCGCGAAATGGGCACCGAAATATCATGTTTGACGTTTTTGCCGTCGAGCCGCTGCGCTTCGGATATTTCTTCGCGTAGCCGCCATAGTTCGTTGGCTTGCGTTTCATTCGCGGCAATGACGGCGTCGGTTGCGCAATTGGCTTCAATTGCATCGGCCAAGGCATTTTCAAGCCAATCATTGAGCGGTGCGTCGGCTCTGGAATCATTTAACTCAATCAATACATGCCAATCGTAGCGTTCATTAAATGGCTCGCGCGTATTGGGAATATGGCGCAGCACCAAGTCTATGCACACCCGTGAAACCAATTCAAAGCCAACCAAACGATCAGCAAACGCTAACTTGATGCGATTGAGAAGTTGCACCGCGGCTACCGGTGTGGCGACCGCGACGAAAGCCACCGCGCGTGCTTTGGGTAAGGGAAACAATTTAAGTGTGGCGCCGGTAATCACGCCGAGGGTGCCTTCAGCGCCAATAAACAGATGCCGCAAATCATAGCCCGTATTATCTTTACGTAAACCTGATAAACCGTGCCAAATTTCACCCTGCGGCGTGACCACTTCTACGCCCAATACCAAATCACGCGTGTTGCCATAGCGCAGCACATTGGTGCCGCCCGCATTGGTCGAAAGATTACCGCCGATGGTGCAGCTCCCTTCAGCGGCGAGCGAGAGCGGAAATAACCGATTCGCTTCCGTCGCACGCGCCTGTGCAGTTTGCAAAATCACACCAGCATCCACGGTCATCGTATCGTTGTCAGTGTCGATACCGCGTATGCGATTCATGCGATTCAATGACAACACAATCGCTAAGCCGGAATCATCCGGCACGCTGCCACCCACCAAACCGGTGTTACCGCCCTGCGGCACAATCGGTGTTTTATGCGTGGCGCAAATGCGGACAATCTTGGCGACTTCCTCGGTATTCGCCGGGCGCACCACGGCAAGTGCTTTGCCTGTGTAGCTGCCGCGCCAATCACTTAAATACGCCGCCATATCGGCGTCGGTGGTCAGCACCGCGTTAGCACCAATGGCGGCGACCATTTCGTCAATGCTGGTATTGCTCACGGTGTTGCCCGTTGTTTGAGTTGTGGTTGTAATTTTAGTTTGGAGCATTAAATTTTTCCCGCGCGAATTTTTGCGAGCATGGCGGTAGTGGAGCGCTCATGTTGAAATGCAATGGCGTGCACACCGCCACCCCAAGATTTGGTTTCGCTAGCACCCACAATAGTGTCCACCGACCAATCACCGCCCTTCACCAGCACCATAGGCTTGGCCTCTATGATGCGTGCGAGTGGCGTGTCTTCTTCAAACCAGGTGACCAGTGAGACTGACGCCAACGCCGCAATCACCGCCATGCGATCCGTCAAGGAATTTATTGGGCGGTCGTCGCCCTTGCCAAGCCGTTTTACGGATTCATCTGAGTTAAGGGCGACAATCAGGGAGTGGCCTAGTGCAGCCGCTTCAGCTAAATAGGTGACGTGGCCACGATGCAGCACATCAAACACGCCATTGGTGAAAACGACAGGTTGCGGGAGTGTGTTTGCGCGCGCGGTTAAATCTTCTGGGGCGCAGATTTTAATTTCAAAAGTTGGTGTCATGACTTTATTTTAGCGGTGCGCAACGCTATTTAACGCATGAGACACCTACCAACTGCCACAAAAGAACAAAATTAAAAAACCAATATTCACGGCTATTCCCAACCATATTTGCCTGAAAACACCCGCCAATAAACGAGTTTAAAAAATTACACCACCACTTTCACCACTGGCATCGCCAACATTAACTCCTTGCGAAACCGATTCAAATCAGAGGTGGTTTCAAACGTACGCTCAAACAAGACAGAAAGTTGCTTCAAAATTCCGTTGATCACGCGCGTTTCCCAGACCTTATCAAACTGTATTTGCGTATCTAGCCAGCGCTCAAGCCATGACGGATCGGGCAGCCGTGATTGCACGGTGTCGTTGGGAAATAGCGATTGGTTGACGTGCAAATTGGTAGGGTGCATTGGCTTACCGGCTTTGCCAGCACTTGCCATGAGTAAGCCAATTTTCGCGTAAGCAATTTTGGCATCAACGCCGACTTTCTCCATAGCTCGTTTCATATAGCGCATGTAAGCGCCAGCGTGGCGCGCTTCATCTTTTGAAATGGTTTCGTAGATTTTTTTAATCACCGGTTCGGTATGCCACTCTGATGCACGACGATACCACTGCGTTAAGCGTATCTCACCGCAAAAATGCAGCATCAATGTTTCTAATGCAGGCGCGGGGTCGAACGGAAAACGCACCGCGTGAAGCTCGGCTTCGGTTGGCGCTAATTCAGGGCGAAAACGTTTCAAATACTCCATGAGCACCAGCGAGTGTTTTTGCTCTTCATAAAACCAGATTGACATGAAGGCAGAAAAGTCACTGTCATCTTGGTTATCGCGCAAAAACATTTCGGTGGCAGGTAGCGCAGACCATTCAGTAATGGCATTCATTTTGATCGTCATGGCCTGCTCGTCGGTTAGCTTATTCGCGTCGAAGGTGGCCCACGGGATGTCGGTTGCCATATTCCAACGGGATTTTTCAAGGTCGGCAAAAAGATCGTTATATAACATGAAGGAGCCTGATCAGAAGGGAGAGGATATAAGTTTATACGTTCAATCAAAATGCTTTAGATGCACGTGAATACGCAAATTACAGCGGTAAGACAAGTCAATTCGGTGAATGTCATTTATCGGTCGCACTTTCGGTGAGAAGTCCACCAAATGTCGTTTTGACCATTGCTTCAACGATTTGATCATTTTTTAACTTGCCGTCGCGTTGCAAAAAGTCCATCGTTGGATCGCAGGAGCGTGCATATAAGGTAAATACAACGACTTCATCGCTGAGACTAGTATTAATTTCGCCAGCAGCACGTGCTGCTGCAACGAGCGCGTAAAACCGTTTATTAACGCGAAGTGCCAATGCAAGATATTCTAAATTCATCAACAGCGCACGTTGCAGAGCCCCGCGTGTAGATGGCAAATGCGGTACGCCGCCTTTTAGCCGCTCAAGCAAGGTCCAGCGCAAAATCTCTTCTAATTTACGCCCCGCTGACCACTCTGGCGAAAAATTATCCAGCGCGTCAATCGTATTTGTCAGGAGCCGTGACATTGCGGCTGCGGCAAGTTTTTCCTTCGACGAAAAGTGTTTGTAAAGGCTTCCTTTCGCCACACCCACCTCGTCTGCGACATCATCCATCGTCATTAAATCAAAACCTTTTTCGGACAGGAGCTTATTGACGGCGTCGAGAATAGCTTCTTCTCGAGCTTCAAACTGTTGTTTTTTAAAGGGAATTTTGATGGACAGCATACGCTCAGCGGGCTCAAATAAACTTTTAAGTTCAAACTATGACTAAATAGTCACAAATTGACCGTTTAGATGTATATTGTATTGTGCCACGGTAAAAGCGAGCTGCCAAGTACTAATATTTATACTTTTGAGACTCGTCGTCATCCCCTCAACACAGCAGTACAGCACATCAGCACAATATGAAAATTGCAGTCATTGGCTCAGGTATTGCAGGTTTATCAGCAGCATGGCTGCTATCGAGACATGCCCAGTCTCAACACCAAGTTACGCTATTTGAGCATCATGATTATCTAGGCGGGCATACCAACACAATCACTGTCACCCATGACCGCGTGACGTATCCGGTAGATACCGGCTTTTTGGTCTTTAACGATTGGACCTACCCAAATTTAATTCCCATGCTCACGCACCTAGGCGTGGAAACAGCCGCCTCCGATATGTCATTCGGTGTAAAGCTTACCAATCAAAGAGGACAAAGTGAAATCGAATGGTGTGGCGCCGATAATTTATCGAGTGTGTTCGCACAACCCAGCAATTTATTTAAACCCGCCTTTATGCGCATGTTGTGGGATTTACTACGCTTTAACAAAGCCGCCACCGCACTTATTGCAAATAGTAAAACGCAAGCACTGGCGGGCACTCTAGGGCAATATTTGCTCGAACACGGCTACAGTCAATCGTTTCGCGATTGGTATCTTGTACCGATGGCGGCATGCATCTGGTCTACCCCAACTAAGCGTATTGATGATTTTCCACTCGCCACCTTCATGAATTTTTGTGCCAATCATGGCCTTATTTCCGTCAACAACCGCCCGCAATGGCGCACCGTCAAAGGCGGCGCTAAAAACTACGTCGATAAAATTGCTGCTCAGTTAGATGATGTACGCCTCAATTCACGAATCCAGTCAGTGACCCGGCAAAACAACAAAGTTACACTGGCGTTAGCCGGTAGCGTTGAAGAATTTGATCATGTTGTGTTCGCGTGCCACACCGATCAAACGCTGCAAATTCTCACCGATATTGATGACGCCACACGCAGCACCTTAGCTGAAATACCTTACCAGCCTAATACCGCGATATTGCACACCGATGCCGCCATGCTGCCGCAACGCAAAGCTGCATGGGCGGCATGGAATTACCATGCAAACTACCGCCGTGATACCAATGCCGATGATTCGCCGGTGTCACTGACTTACCTACTCAATAAATTGCAGCCGACGCCATTCACCTCGCCGGTAATGGTGACGATGAATCCGTTAAAACCAATTGATGAAACCAAAATCATTAAGACTATCCAGTACCGGCACCCACTGTTTCTAGCATCCTCCATAACGGCAAAAAAAGCACTGCGCCCGCTACAAGGAAATCAAAATACCTGGTACGCAGGCGCGTGGACTCGCTATGGCTTTCACGAAGACGGCTTGATGTCAGGTATTGCGGTTGCAAGTGCACTGGGCGCGACAACGCCATGGAAAACCAACACGCCCGCAGCCAATGATTTAAGCGCACCCTATCCGGGAGTAGACGAATGACACACCTGAAGCCACACGCTGCCGAAATTTGTATTGGCCGCGTCATGCATAAACGGTTGCGGCCAGTTGAGCATCAGTTTTCATACAGCACGTTTTTTTTGCGCGTGCCATTGTCATCACTTGACCGCATTTCTAACCGTTTTTTTTCCGTCAACCGATTTAATTTGTTGTCCCTCCACGCGCGTGATTACGGTCCACGCGATGGCAGTGATTTAGCGACGTGGGCACATGCATTATTGGCAAGTGAAGGCATCAGTGAAGCCAATGGTGAGATCGTTTTGCAAACCTATCCACGTTTGTTTGGATACGCGTTTAATCCCATCACCATTTGGTATTGCTTTGATCAACATGGCGCGTTACGGGCGGCGATTTGTGAGGTGAGCAATACATTTGGTGAGAGCCATCACTACTTGGTGACCCACAACGACAACCGCGCAATTCAACATAATGATTGGCTCACCGCGCGGAAGGTATTTCATGTGTCACCGTTTTGCGAGGTGCGCGGTTTTTATCGCTTTCGGTTTGAACAAACCTTTAATGTCGTTGGCGCACGCGCCTTCGCTCAAATTGATTTTTTTGATGGCAGCGCCGACACCGACAAACTCATCGTCACCACACTCAACGGCACGCCGCACCCACTTACGGCGTGGCGGGTGGTCAACACGATTTTCACATATCCGTTGATGACCATTGGCGTAGTTGCGCGCATACACTGGCAGGCATTCAAATTGTGGCGAAAAAATTTACCTTTTTTTGCCAAGCCGGTGCCGCCCAGTGCGAAGGTCACCCGATCCGTTTCCACAATCAACTAACGTAATAAACCCATGACGACACAAGAATTAAATCCGCTCACATCTAGCCCGCAAGAGACATCGCTACCCACACAAGCCAAGTTGCTTTATCGTGTGCTCGACAATCTTGAGTACGGCTCGCTAGCATTTACATCACCCGAGGGCCGGACTAAAACATTCAAGGGGAAACATGATGGTCCGCACGCTGACATTCGTTTTGCGGATTGGGGGGTGGCGCGAGAGGCGATTAAGTCTGCCGAGATTGGGCTAGCGGAGTGTTATCGCGACAATCGGCTGTTCACCTCGAATCTAACAACGTTTTTACAACTTTGTGCGATGAATTCGCAGGCACTTGAAAAAGTTTTTTACGGCAACCCGCTCGTCGCATTATTTTTTAGACTAAAACATTACCTTCGCAGCAACACGCGTCGGGGTTCTAAGAAAAATATTTCTGCGCATTACGATTTGTCGAACGACTTTTATCAGCTTTGGCTGGATGAAACCATGACCTACTCATCCGCCCTGTTTGACGGCAACTACGCGTTGCCTCTCAAGTTTGCGCAAGCCGCAAAGTACGAACGCATCTTGCAAATATTAAACCCACAACCAGGTGAGACGATTCTGGAAATCGGCTGTGGTTGGGGCGGCTTTGTCGAGCACGCGGTACGAACGCGGGGCGTAAAAATTCACGGCATTACGTTATCAACCGAGCAACTTGCTTTTGCTAAGGCGCGCGTAGAACGTCTAAATATGGAAAACAACGCGACCTTTGAATTGATCGACTATCGTGATGTGGTCACCCACTACGATTACATCGTTTCAATAGAAATGTTTGAAGCGGTGGGCGAACGTTATTGGCCCACCTACTTTCAGGCTGTGCATGATAGGCTAAAGCCCAATGGGCGTGCGGTGATTCAGGCAATCACTATCGATGAAGAAGCCTTCCCTCGCTATCGTGGAACCAGTGATTTTATTCGCGAATTTATTTTCCCGGGTGGTATGTTGGCGCCGGTATCGCGCTTTATTGCAGACGCCAAACGGGCTGGGTTAACCGTAGACGCGCCATATTTATTCGGACTAGATTATGCGGAGACGCTACGTCACTGGTTGGAACGCGTGAACGCGCAGGCGGACAAAATGTCGAAAGAGAAGTTTGATGAGAAGTTTTTACAAATCTGGCGCTTCTATCTTTGCTACTGCGAGGCAGGTTTTCGTGCGAAGCGCACTGATGTGATGCAAATTATGTTGAAACGAGTTGAGATATGAAAAATTTAATTCTCTTGCTATCCCTGCTCTTGGCAGTTCAAGCAGCACATGCACTGCCACTGGCGGTGAGTAAGGACATTACTGAAGCCAGTGACTTAACCAAACGCGGCGAAGCGGTGATGCGATTTATTGGCTTAAAGGTCTATGACATACGACTATGGACAAAAGCTAAGCCTCACGCTGACGCCGATTTACACGCGCTTGAATTAGTCTATGACTTAGGCTTGAAAGGGTCGGAAATCGCCAAGCGTAGCGTCGATGAAATGCGTAAGCAGGGCTACAATGATGAGGCCAAGCTCGCCAAATGGCTGGTTGCGATGAATAATTTTTTTCCAAACGTTAAAAAAAATGACACGCTCGTTGGTTTGTCAATACCAAACAAAGGCGCACGGTTTTACTCCCAAGATAAATTCATTGCTGAAATCGCCGACCCTGAATTCGCAAAAGCGTTTTTTGATATTTGGCTTTCACCAAAAACCAGCGAGCCGAAGCTGCGCGCGCGCTTACTCAACGAACAGAAATAATTCGTGAGTCGCATCGCGTCACAACATCGTTTATCCGCTTGGCGCTTAAGCGCCTACGGCTTAGCGTCGATCCCGCTGGCAATGGCGGCACTGCCTATTTACGTAAACGTGCCGAAATTTTATTCGGATGTGATTGGGTTGAATCTCGCCGCGATTGGCGGTTTGCTGTTAGCCGCACGTTTATTCGATGCCGTTCAAGACCCGCTTTTAGGCTACTGGAGTGATCTCACCCGCGATAGCAAATGGGGACGCCATATTTGGTTGATGGCGGGTACACCACTGTTGGCGATATCAATGCTGGGGTTATTTCATCCGCCGTATTTGAGCCAAACCTTGATGATGTGGTGGCTGGTGTTGATGTTGCTTACCGTTTATACGGCGTTTTCGATGATTCAAATTAGCTATCAGGCAATCGGAGCGGAATTAAGTGACGACAAGGTCGAACGCACGCGGGTGACATCCTATCGAGAGGGCTTTGGCTTAATTGGCGTATTTTTAGCCGCTGCATTACCGCAAGTGCTAACGCAACAATTTGGCGCACGCGAAGGCTATGCAATTTTCGCGCTCACCTTCATTCCGTTGATTTTTTTGTTTGTCGGTTTAACAGTTTGGCTCTCGCCTAAGCCCATTGCCCGCACTGAGACGGTTAAGAAAAACGCGCTCACTAATATGCTGCTGCCGCTAAAAAATATTCACTTTAAGCCGCTCTTGCTTGTATTCATTTTCAACGGTATTGCTGCGTCAATTCCGGCCACCTTAGTGCTGTTTTTTATTGAAGATGTAATCAAAGCACCACAGTATTCCGCACAATTTTTAATCGCGTACTTCGCCGCTGGCGCGGCTGGAATGCCGCTCTGGGTATGGCTATCAAGCAGAATTGGCAAATCACGCGCATGGTTGGTGGGGATGATTGTATCTATTGTTGCATTCGTCTGGGCCTATACATTGGGCGCGGGTGACATCGCTCCATTCATGGTTATTTGTGTACTCTCTGGGCTTGGTTTGGGTGCGGATTTGTCACTACCGCCATCTATCTTGGCGGACGTGATTGATGAAGATGCCAAATGCGGACTAGGGCGCAACGAAGGCGCTTATTTTGGACTATGGAATTTGGTGAGTAAGCTTAATTTAGCACTTGCCGCAGGTATTGCATTGCCCGCGTTAGCAATGTTGGGGTATGTGCCGGGGGCGACGACAGCTGCAGGGGCGACATCATTAACCTACCTCGCGATGATTTACGCATTGCTGCCGTGTGCGCTCAAAGCTATTGCGGCTACCGCCCTCATTTACACCCCATTTTTCAAATCAAAGTAAGGTACTAATATGAGACATTTTTATCGCTATTTTTTATTATCTTTTTTGGTCTTGATGCTTGCAGGATGCGCCTCTGCACCCAAACCCAGCGATTACGCACAAGAGACGCCAGTACTCGACTTAAAAAATTATTTCGCTGGTACGGTTGACGGCTGGGGATACGTTAAAGATCGGTCTGGCAAAGTGGTGCGCCGCTTCACGGTAGAAATCATTTGCACATGGAATGGTAATGACGGCACGCTAGATGAACGCTTTATTTGGTCTGACGGCGTAAAAGAAACGCGCATTTGGAAAATACGTAAAGATGGCAACCGCTACATCGGCACCGCAGGCGACGTGATAGGTGAAGCACAAGGTATCGCCGCTGGCAATGCGCTGCAATGGAACTACGTCCTAAAACTGCCAGCCTCGCAGGGTAGTTATGAAGTCAACATGGATGATTGGATGTGGCTTATTGACGAAAAAACGCTGGCAAATCAGACAGTGATGACTAAATTCGGCATCAAGTTTGCGGAGATAAATATCTTCTTTCGTAAACGTGGGTAAAGCTCGAAAAAAAATTAACCACCGATTTACGCAAATGAACGCCGATAAAAGCGCAGTTAAATTGCAATAAAATAATTTGGCTTTACCGGCGCACATCAACGGTTCCAAGCAATTACCATCGAAATCTTGACCCCAAAATCATGAGCCTCAACACAAAAATAACCGACTGGTCAAATAAGCGGGTGTGGATTATCGGTGCATCCACGGGCATTGGTGCTGCACTTGCCGATTTACTGCACTCACGCCAAGCGAAGGTCGCTCTATCGGCGCGTAGTGCTGATAAGTTAGCTGCGCTCGTGAAAAAATTTGACGCCTCCGCTAGTAAAGAAAGTGCAATCGCATTACCACTTGACATTACCAAGGTCGAGACCGTCAAAGCCGCCGAGGAAGCGTTGATCGCCGCTTGGGGTGGCTACGATTTGGTGGTGCTGATGGCGGGTGACTACAAGGCGATGCGAGCATGGGAGATTGACTTAAGGGTCGCGCAACAAATGATTGATGTGAATTGGGGCGGCTTTTTGAATAGCTTGTCAGTCGTGATCCCGACATTTATCAACCAAAAAAGTGGTGGCGTGGCGCTGGTTTCATCCGTCGCTGGTTATCGCGGCTTACCCAATGCACTCATCTACGGCCCATCCAAGGCCGCGCTAATTAACTTAGCCGAAACGCTGTACCTAGACTTACACGACAAAAATATCGACGTCTACTTAATCAATCCGGGATTTGTGAAGACGTCGCTAACGGCTCAAAATGATTTTGATATGCCACACATTATTTCGCCAGAAGAAGCAGCCCAAGAAATAGAAAAAGGGTTGGCGGACGGTGAATTTGAAATACACTTTCCAAAGGCGTTTTCACGGCAGCTCAAATTTTTGCGGCACTTGCCATACAGGCTGTATTTCAAACTCATTAAAAAATCAACTAGGTTATGAAATCAGACTCGCTTAAACGCTTTATCGATTATTGGCAGACGCTCACGCCGGAAACCGCTGCGCATATCAGCGAAATGTATTGCAGAGACGCCACGTTTCAAGACCCATTCAATACGGTGAAAGGCGTGCCCGCCATTGCGCACATTTTTCACGATATGTTTGATCGCTGCCATGCGCCTAGATTTGTAGTGGCCGAGACGATAATGGAAGATAACCGCGCGCTGCTGGTGTGGGACTTCACCTTCCGTTTGAAGTCATTCAAGCCTGACGTTACCCGCAAAATTCATGGCACGTCATTGATTCGCTTTGCTGCCGATGGCAAAGTTCAATCACATCGCGATTACTGGGATGCGGCAGAAGAATTGTATGAGCAACTGCCCATCATTGGTAGCGTAATGCGCTGGTTAAAATCCAGAATGGCGTAACGTGTCTAAAGCTGGCCGCTTACCGATTGGAAATGTAATCGCCACCCGCGATAGAGCGAGCAGAACGTTCGCTTTGCTATATCTTTGGCATTTTGCTAGGCCGCCTGAGCGACAACCCATCCCGGCTAGAAAAATGCCCTCTGCTTGGTAACGGCTAATACCAACAAAGTAGACCGCCACTAGCCTGTAGATTGCGAGGGCTAACGGTACTACAACGCAAAGCTTTAAGCTAGAAACGGCAGTTGACCGCTTGAGATGCTTGAAAGTCCGCGTCCGTTAAAGAGTTTAGCGGCTTACATGATTCACCAATATGGCGACTTAGTTGGGTAACTCGGCTATAGGTGCGATTGCACATTTTTCGAACTCTCTGGCGGCGTTGCTTCTCCTAGCAGGATAAAGCCTGCGTCGTCGTGTTTGCCAAATGAGGCCTTGCCAGAGAGTCCGAAAAACGCACACTTGTGTCCCCAGTAGGGACGGTATCCCTTTGGGACGCACCCCTCCAACTTCCGTTTCTAGGTTTAACGTTTAGGTGCTTTATCGATGTATTCAAACACTTTAATTACGCGGGACACACCAGATGTGGTGCGTGCGACTTCTGCCGCCGCATCCCCCTCTTCTCTGGTGACGATGCCCATCAGATAAACAACGTTAGCTTCGGTCACAACCTTGACGTAGTTGGATGAAAACCCCTTAGCGCCAAAAAACCGTGCTTTAACATTGGTTGTAATGAGGGCATCGTTGGAGCGTGCGCCTAACGATGATTTGCCACCAATCATCAATTCATTGGTGACGCTTTTTACGCTGACGACGTCGCGAATTGCATCTGCGACATCTGCCTTATTTTTTTCGTCTGCAACTTCACCGGTCAGCAATACGCTTAAGTTATAGCTAGTGACATTGACATGGGTGCCTTTGAATTGCTCAAGCAAAATGGCGCGCGCTTTCCATTCGACATTTTCATCTTCAATGTAAATGCCGGTGGAGCGACGGTCATCAACCACCAGCGCTGTCGCACCGACACCCACAGCGGCGAGTGTGAAGCAGCCCTGTAATGAAATTGCACAAAACGCAAACAATATAACGAGCACACATCTTTTCATACCAACTCCTAAAATTTGATTCAATGCGCATGTAATTGTCGCACTAGTTTTAGCACATCGCGAACATGTTCCCGTGGATTGATGTCGTCGATGATGTGGCGCAGCACACCTTTTTTATCAATAACAAACGTACAGCGCCTAACGCCCGTGCGAACTACGCCATCTTTACCATTGACCTGCTCCATGAGCACATCATACATACGCGCTACTTCGCATTCGGGATCAGACAATAGTGACAACGATATGCCGTGCTTATCGCAGAACTCTTCATGCACCATACAATCATCACGCGAGACGCCAAAGACAACGGTATTGCAATCGGCAAATTCATCTTCATGATCCGAGAATTCAATGGCCTCCTTGGTACACACCGGTGCGCCGTCGCGCGGATAAAAAAATAACACCACGTTTTTCTTGCCGCGAAATGATTCTAGCCGCACAAGCTCCATACTGGCGTCTGGTAACTCAAACGATGGTGCTGCGTTTCCGATTTGCAACATGATGGTGTCGCCTTGAAAGAAGTTGTAAAGTTTGATCTGCTAATTTCTATTTTGATTCTAATCTAATTTGAAATTTGCTTTACACACCTTTTTGGAATAATTTTTTGAAAACCTTACACGCAACATCAGCGGCAACATCAGACGTAACTTCTGCACCACCTTCTTTGCCACTTCCATTACTAGGCAATATCAGCGCGCAGCAATTTCTTGACGAGTATTGGCAAAAAAAGCCGTTACTCATTCGCAACGCGCTGCCGAAAAATTTTGCACCACTCACCAATAAGGAGATTCTTACCCTCGCAGGTTATGACGAAGCGGAATCGCGTATGGTGTTGCTATTTGACGACGAGTGGACAATTGACCATGGGCCATTTTCGTCGTCTGACATTCGGGAATTGAAAAAAAATAAAGAGGCGAAGTGGACTGTGTTGGTGCAAGACACGCAGCATTTTTCATTTGAGGCGCACGCCTTACTTACTAACTTTAATTTTTTGCCACAGACACGCATTGATGATTTGATGGTGAGCTATGCGGTCAAAGGCAGTGGGGTCGGCCCGCATGTGGATTCATATGATGTGTTTTTATGCCAAGGTAGTGGGCAGCGTCGCTGGCAAATATCGGCGCAAACAGACCTAACCCTGCAACCAAATATGCCGTTAAAAATTTTGCAACATTTTCGACCTGATACCGAGTGGGTGCTTGATGAAGGTGACATGCTGTATCTTCCACCCGCTTATGCACATCACGGTGTGGCGGAGACTAACGATTGTGTGACATGGTCGATTGGCTTTCGCGCGCCATCGCATCAAGAGTTACTCGAAGCATGGCTTGATGATTTGCGCGATAGCTTACAAATTACGGGTAGAGCGCAAGATAAAGAACGTGCCGCTACAAATCAAACCAACCACGCGACTATTGATGCTGAAATACAGACAAGCATTCAAAATTTATTAACAACAATAATCACGCCGCAGTTATCAGCCCCTGCATTCAAAAGTTTTACAGGGCGGTATTTGTCACAGGCAAAATCGCACGTTACCTTTGAGGCGCCAGATGACAAGCTGTCCCTCATACAGTTTAGAAAACGCGCGTTACAAGACGGCCTCACGCTCGACTTGCGTTCACGCATGCTTTATGACGATGAAGCGATTTATCTCAACGGTGAGCGACTAGTGTTAAATCCACATCAATTATTCGTGGCGTTCGCCAACTCGCGGCAACTTGCGGCAGAAAAATTAAAGTCCCTATCTAGCGATGCGTTTGAAGCACTTTATGTTCATTGGGCACGTGGATACTGGCAATTCACAATTTAATTTGGAGAAAAAAATGGATGATGAAAACAATGAAAAAAGTGAAAAGATTTATCGCATCATGGATTCAAAAGTTGATGCGCTTGGCGCGATTCATGAGGTGTTATCACTCGCGAAAACGAGCATCGCCATATTTGATGTCTCACCCGTCACCATGCGTGAGCGTGAGTACGGTAGGCCTGCCACCATTGAATTGCTACGCCAACTCATGCTAAACAATCGCAGTCGCAAAATTCGTATCGCTTTACATGAAACCAACGGTATCGAGGGTGAATTGCCGCGCCTGATGACGCTAATGGGCGATTTTTCAACACAGCTTTTTATTCAACGTACAGTCGATGATGCGCGCAATGTTCAAGACGTTATGCTTATTGCTGATGGTGATGCGGTCTGGCGTAAACCTGTCGCCAGCCATCCACGCTCTATTGTTACGATCCACGATGCGGCGGATGCTGAACCTTACATCGCACGTTTCGAAGAGATTTGGCTGCTCACAGAGTATGCGGTGTCGTCGCGCGGCACGGGGCTGTAAAATTTTTATGCTTAAACTCTCGTAAAAACGGCCAAAAATCATCTCTTTATGCCATAAACAGCGTCTTTTTAGGTGTTTTCTGGTTGTGCACTGCACCACGACGATGCTATACTTTTAAGTCGGTCGAAACAGAGCACAGCTTTCATAAATTCACCTTGGTCACAAGTGGGTGTTTATACAGGCGAGAACGCCACAAAAACCGATCAAAAATTTTTTGATCAAAATTTTTTTTCTAATCTCCAAGGGAAGTTGAAATGAACAAGTCTATCTTAGCTGTTGCAATCGTTGCTGTTGGCCTTGCTGCCTGTGGCAAACAAGAAGCCCCTAAAGTTGAAGCGCCTAAAGCCGCTGCTCCAGTTGCCGCACCAGTTGCTGCTGCTGTCGACGCTGCTAAAGACGCTGCCACTGCTGCTGGTACAGCCGCTACTGCCGCTGGTACTGCAGCAACTGCTGCTGGTACAGCAGTTGCTGCTGGTGCCGCTGCTTCTGGCGCTGCCGCTGCTGATGCTGCTAAAGACGCAGCCGGCAAAGCAGTTGATGCTGCTAAAGATGCAAAAGACGCTGCTGCTAAAGCAGTTGAAGCGGCTAAAGCGGCTGTTAAGCCAGCTGACGCGCCAAAGAAGTAATTCTTTCGCATCGCTGCAATAAAAAAACGCCAGTCGAAAGACTGGCGTTTTTGTTTGCGGGTCGATTTTTACGTTACAAACTACGCAAATTCTCGCCATGCAAATCCATCATCTTGGCGGGCAATCCCTATCCAGTCGCTGGCACAATTAAGTGCTTGCCCAAAGGCTTGACGGGCTAATGTTTCAGTGTTGTTTTGTTTCGACAAATGCGCGGCTAGCACGTGTTGCAATTTCGGCGATTTAACTCGCGCGAGCAGGTCAGCGGCAGTGGAATTATCCAAATGTCCGAATCGCCCGGCGACGCGCTGCTTTAAGCTCGCCGGATACGATCCCACGCGCAACATCTCGATATCGTGATTAGCCTCCAGCACCAGCGCATCACAATTTGCAAGATTTGTTTCAATATGGGGCGTGGTTATACCAACGTCGGTCAATACGCCCAATCGAAAACCCCCATCGCTAAACACATACTGCACTGGCTCGTTTGCATCATGCGGCACCGTGAAGGGCGTAACCAAAATGTCGCCCACACAAAAGTTGTCATGCGGGTCAACATAATGAATTAGCACCTGTGGAAGCGCTCGCTCACTTAAAAGCCTAGCCGTACCGTGGGTGAGCCATACCGGTATTGCGTGTTTACGGGCAAATCGTGCCACACCACCAAGGTGATCAGAATGCTCATGCGTAACGACAATGGCGTCAAGGCTATTCGGCGACAACCCTGCACGTGCAAGGCGGTTTTCTGTCTCAGCCAAGCCAAAGCCGCAATCCATCATTAGGCGCGAGGTGGTGATACCATTACTGACTTCAACTAAAAGTGCATTACCTTCGCTGCCAGAGCCTAATGAGCAAAATCGCATTGTCATCAAGTAAGCTTGTAAAAATTGGCAAAAAAAGAGCCCGCCTGGAGCGGGCTCTTGAGGGGTAAATTTTTCACTACCGCAGCTGCTCGAACAGTAGCGAAGTAATTCGCTTGGCGGTGGCGGAGGTATCTGGCTTGCCGTCGGTGGTTTGCACCTCAACATCAGTTGCCGCGCCTGCATCGGTCACTTTGATGCGGTATTGCGGACGATCAGCTGGCTTATCAGATCGCCAAAAAGCGAGCTTACTTAGAAAGCTCTTTTTCTCGCCTGTTTGAATTTCGACATCAGGATCAATGTAGCGCACAAAGAACGTACCCTTGGAACGGTCACGATCCTCAACCGTAAAGCCTGAGCGGTCTAGCGCCAATCCCACACGACGCCAAGCACGGTCAAACGGCTCAGCAACTTTAAGTACGCCACCTTTAGCGGTGTCAAAGCTTGCGCGCGGCTGACTGGTCGCAGCCGCCGTTGCACCAGCCACAGCCGTTGTCTTGTCATTCGCAAAGCCAAATTTGACCATCATACGACCGAGCATTTCCGCTTCTAAATCTTTATCGACAGGACGAAATTGCCACCCAGTGCTGTTTTTATCAGGGTTGGTATAAATCTCTTCAACGCCGCGGTGGCTGACAAAAATTTCGGTAGTGCCTGGCTCCGTACCGGCTTCAATTCGGGTGCGAAATTTATCACGCTCACCTGACGAATAAAGGCCATCCAATAAACGACCTACCGAATTACGAATAATGTCTTGTCCAATTTTGGCACGATTCTCAGCCCAATCGGTTTCCATAATGCCAGCCTCTGGCGTTTCGCGCTTGAGCACAAAACCCGACTCCGTCCAAAACTCTTTGAGCACGGGCCAAACATTACTTGGCGTGCCTTTTACCACCAGCCAACGCTGATCACCAGCGCGCAGCATATTGGCATTTTCAAATTTTGGCAGTACTGAAGTATTGCCGCTCGACACTGGCTGACTGCCGCGCTCGCGGCTATATTGTGAAAATGTTGTGGCTTTGCCATCCGGCACGACAAAACGATCATCCGAAATAGGCTTAGTCAAATCAGGCGGCACCTCGAGCGTACGGATTTTTGTAGTTTGCCCCTGCGTACGGTAGTCAGGTCCGCTGGGAAGACCTAACCAGCTACAACCTGAAAACAATATCAAGGTGACAGCGGCCAGTGAGAGATTAAGTCTATTCGACATCATGTAAGCGATTTCCTGAAGTTAAGCGCGGGTTAAACGTATTGGTGTTTTGGTTCAATTTATCTCAAGCGAGAATACCCGCAGCGCGCATAGTAGCAGACAGCGTGGGGTGATACTTGGTTTCAAACGGGGTTAAGGGCAAACGAATGCCGGACTCTATCTTACCCATTTGCTGCAAAGCCCATTTGACCGGGATCGGATTTGCTTCTAAAAATAAATGAGTGTGCAACCCAAGCAATACATTATTGAGCTTGATCGCGTCTTCACGCCGACCTGCCAATGCTGCAGCACACATCTCGTGCATCAACCGTGGCGCCACATTGGCAGTGACCGAAATGCTGCCATGCGCACCTAACAGCATGAGTGCTAATGTTGAAACGTCCTCACCCGAATAGAGGCCAAAGTCTAACGGCGCATGCTTGAGCAACTCAGCACCACGCGCCATATTGGCAGTGGCATCTTTGAGGCCGATGATATTTTGTATTTCAGCTAAACGTAGCACCGTATCAGTGGCAATATCGGCAACAGTACGGCCGGGCACGTTGTACAAAATCATCGGCAACGGACATGCTTCGGCGATCGCTTTGTAGTGCAAATATAAACCTTGCTGCGTCGGCTTATTGTAGTAAGGCACAACAGATAGCGAATAATTCGCGCCTGCCCGCGCGGCCACGTCACTCAAATGAATAGCTTCTTTAGTTGAGTTAGCCCCGGTACCGGCAATTACGGGTATGCGATTATCGGCGTACTCGACACTTGCGGCGATCAACTGAGCATGCTCATCAAAATCAACCGTCGGCGATTCCCCGGTCGTGCCAACGATCACAATGCCATCGGTGCCCTCGGCGACATGCCAATCAATTAGTGACTTAAGGCGTGGAAAATCCAAGTCACCGTTGGGCAACATTGGGGTGACAATGGCCACCATACTTCCCGTTAAGGTCACTTTGCTTTCTTGAGTTTTCACTTTATGTAACGCGCCAACGACTTGATTGAATAGGAATTTATTTTACCGCATCACTCTGGCGCTTTTCCATCGCCATCATCCGCTGCTGTTTCGTCAAGAACGCGACTAACAGCATGTGCGGCATGGTAAGCGCGGCGAGGCCAATAAAAATAAGCTGCGCGACACTTTCGGTAGGGTCTGTCGCATGGCCCAATGGCGTGAAAAACCAAGCAATCGCTGCGGCAAGGATGGCGATAGAGGTCAGCGGCAAAGACAACTTAAAAACGCGCCAATAGGCATCGCTCGGCTTAGCGCTAGGATAAAAATACTGCGCCAACGACAGCATGTGTTGGTTAGCGTGCAAAAACGAGAAAAATATGGCAAAGGCAACGAGTGGTGGCGCAAATATAAATAGCGTAACGATAGCAAGCCATTCGATATAGTCGATCACAGTTTTCTGTCGTGACCGTATGACAATAAACGCGCCAACGACGATAAGCAGCAGTGATATAACTTGCGCTAGCTGAAGTCGCTTCGTTGTCCACTCGACCGATTTTGTATCCGTGAGCCACGCAAAAATTAATGCGACATCATGCGGGTGAAATGTCCAGGGCAACACAATCACAATTGAGCCGAGCGCAGAGGCGAATATGCCCGATGAATTAATGCGCATTAGTCGCATGTCATCACCAAAATGAAATGCCGACACAACGAGAAAAACCAGCAGCGAGACGACCGGCCATTGCCACCACATCACCACCACGAGTGCTGCCAATAGGACGTAGCCAAGCAGAAAAATAGCGATAAATTGACGAACGGAAATAATGTTTGCGTGCTTGTTGGCAGACGACATCCACAATTTTTTCGCCACCAGGTGATCAAGCCCACCGTGCGACAGCCCGAGAATAGCGAGGGAAAATATAACGACGACGAATTGTGTTGCAATAGGCATGCCGATGCCAAAACGGTGCTCCGCAATACCAAAAATCATCGCAAGGAGAATGGCCGCAATTGACCAAATCCAACTGATGCGCGTCGCGGTCACCTTACTTTGCCAACGATATTGGCAACCGCTGAGGTGATAAATAGCCACTTTGGACACGCGGCAATGACATACATCAAATCAACGTAGGTCAACACGCCGCCGAGAAAACGCGCTAGACGATCTGCTGGCACATTACGGAATAAACTTTCAAATATTTGCGGCGCGCGCGCAGCGTATCGCGCCACCATGGTTAAGAAAATACAATTCATCCAATCAAGCAAAGGGGCGCGCCATGGTTCGAAAAATAATGGTTGATTTAAAAATGCGCGACTTGGGTCAGCCCGCAATTGCTCCAATAGCGTTTCCGCAGACGCGATGGTCGCGCGCTGTGTGTCAGAAAATGCATAGCCGCTGGAGGCGCGCGCCATCCCTGCGGCAGCGCCGATGGGAATAACCTGCGGCATGTTGCTGGCAAGATGTGCGACATGCAACCCAGCGACCATTGGTAGCACTGCGGCTTCGCGGTAAGTTACCGTCGTATAGCCGTCGTGACAGCCAAATTTGGCGACTAAATAAGCACGAATATGCGCAGCGTAATCGGGTCTGACGTAATCTGGATCGGCCATCCGTGCGGCGGGCGTGAACCACGTATCTTCTATCAAGGCTTGCGTCGGTGAAGTAGGCAACACATACATAAAATGCACGCCTTCAGTTGCTGTCTGCGTCACTCGAAAATCTATTAGCGTGGCGGTTGACGGTGCAAATACGGGATACGTGACGGTAATTTCCCAGCCTTTAAAGTGCTGTAAAAATGCATTGCCGGGCAATTTAGCCGGGGCTATCTTTACTGGTCGACTGTCGAACACATGCGCAGCACTTACAACAGCATCTGAAGTATCAATCTCTATATTAAACGGACATTTACGGAAACTTTCAACTGAAACACCGCACGACTGCTCGACATTGATAGCTTTATATAACGCCAACTGGGCACTACGAAAAAAAACATCCGACGCAAACATCTCATGTGGGTAGCTCGATTTGAGCCGGTGCATCGCTCGACCACAAACACTAATTTCGACAAACCGATGCTCCGCCGCATTCATCGTCGCCTCGGTCTTCCAATAGCACCAAGTACGGTCGCGAACTAATTGCATCGCACGCGTGCGCACCTCGATCAGCACGATTTGCAAATCGTGAAAAGGGGCGGCGGCTAATCGCGTCGCTACTGACGCGCCAGCGAGGCCTCCGCCGATAATGGCGATAATAAAATTTTTCAGCATTCGCTAGTCTAGCTTCTATGAATCAAAGCAAGAGGGGCGTCGTGAGCGCGCCTTTTTTTGCTTAAGCCATTGATGTTTTTTATCGCATCAATGTCATATCTTACAAACGCATCATATTGGCTTCTAATTCTCGATCTTTTGCCACCACACGCGCTGCCGCAAAAGTCACAGTCGACCAGCGATTTTATTAAAGGTGTCAACAACGTTGCGTAACAAACTTGTTCCAAACTTTATACGGTAAACAATACTAACGACATACGATTGGAAACACCAGCCAGAAGCACCGAAAATTTGACTAACTTAGGAGGCGTTGGGAGCAACCAATCGATACAAGGTAACTCGGTGAAGAAATTTAGTAGTGTTTCAAATGTGTCGTCTAACGAAACGCGTTGCCCTACATAAAAATATATCATTTGTGGCAATATCTAAATAATGAGTTCATACAGACGCCGTATTATGAAGCTCCATAGGAAGTGAATCCCCGTCCATGATCAATAAAGCATTCACGCGCCGAATTCGATGAAGGTAATCGAAGACCAATCTTGTGTGAGTAATGCTAACGCCATAGCGGCTTCCCCTATATCCAAAAATAATTTCAACACAACGCTTGCTGCGCTAATGTGCACGGTACGTCAACTTATCATTTCAACTTTACGTTGTTTAACAATTTTTAACGTTCGTTTGCATATTTTCTGAACAGCGCATTTAAGACCATGTGATTCAGCGAATCCATTTAACTGACCAATTGTTGGTACTAAAAATCGCGCTTCAAGCATTGCTTGAGTCAAACTCATGTGGTTTTTAACCTAGTAACGCAGGCGTGCATTGTAAATCCGAGTCGCCCTCTCGTAGTCGTCGAGGAATTAATGCTCGCCGGTCTTCGCGCGCGAATGGGCAAGGATGCAGAGCTTATCGCCCCTCAAATTAAAGGTGCGCCGAGTGCAGAAGATTTGATTGTGATGATGATGCGGCCACACGATATTTTGACCAAATACTTTGGCGCCGATCAAGCGGAACAATTTGTGAACAAATTTAAGGACGTGATAATTTAGTCACGTCGCAAACTTACCCTAAACAAAAATACAACCCCTCAATCGCCTAATTGGGGCGTTTTTATTTATGCGTGACCTGCGATAATTCGTCCATGACCAATCCGCTTAAGTCTCATCACCGACAATATTATGAAGCGCTAGACGCTGTCGACGCACTAGCGTTTGCACGGCAACGCTTTTCGCTGCCCGCCAATAAAATTTACCTTGATGGTAATTCGCTCGGCGCTTTGCCGGTGGCAACCATGGATGCCATCGCGGCATCAATTAGCCGCGACTGGGGAGAAGATTTAATCGGCGCATGGAATAAAGCGGATTGGATAAATTTACCCGCGACTGTCGGTGCAAAATTAGCGCCACTTTTGGGCGCAGGTGCGAATGAAGTCATCATTGCTGACTCGACCTCGATCAATATTTTTAAGCTGCTTGCTGGGGTATTGATGTTGCCTGACATCGCCAACAACAGCGAACGCAACATCATCATTTCGGAGCGCGATAATTTTCCGACAGACTTGTACATGATCGAGGGCGTAAATGCACTGCTGGGACACCGCTACACGCTTAAATTAGTCGACGCCGATGAACTCACCTCGGCGATTAATCATCAAACTGCCGCCGTCCTCATCACGCAAGTCAATTACCGAACGGGGCACATTCTTGATATGGCAGCACTGAATCTTGCGGCACACGCGTGCGGCGCGCATATTGTTTGGGATTTAAGCCATAGCGCGGGCGCGATTCCACTTCAATTGAATTGCGATGATGCCGAATTTGCCGTTGGCTGCGGCTATAAATATTTGAATGGTGGGCCTGGTGCACCGGGATACTTATACGTGGCGAGCAAATATCAAACCCTATTATCGACGCCGCTTTCAGGATGGTTTGGTCACAAGACGCCCTTCCTATTTAGTGTTTCATATTTACCTGCGGATAATATGCAGCGTTTTTTATGCGGCACGCCATCGGTGCTTGCCACACTTGCGCTGCTTGTAGGAATTGAGACTTTTGATGGCGTTAACTTGCAAGCGGTGCGCGCAAAGTCATTAGCACTAACGGATTTATTTCTTGATTTGATGGACGAGCATTGCGTTGATGCAGGCGTTGATTGCGTTTCACCGAGACAGCATGCATGTCGTGGCTCGCAGTTGTCTTTTTCGCATGATGATGCCCACGCGGTGATGCAAGCGCTAATTGATCGCGGCGTTGTTGGCGATTTTCGTGCGCCGAATCTCATCCGATTTGGTTTCACACCGCTTTATACGCGCTATGTTGATTGCTTTGATGCGGTGATGGTGCTTAAAGAAGTATTGCAGTCAGGCGTCTGGTGCGAGCAACAATATCAAACGCGTAATCGAGTAACCTAGCCGTAAGTAAAAACTTGATAGAGCGAGCAATGACTACCGCTATTAAAATTGATTTTGATTTACCTGTTAAAAATCGCATTACGCTAGGACAAGCGTGGGCCAAAGTGAATGCTGAGCCTTCAGCGCTGGAACGCATTTCGCTTAAAGCCGAAATTACCGCCCTGCTAAAAGCGCAAAATGCCGTGCTTGTCGCACACTATTACGTTCACCCTGACTTGCAAGACTTAGCCGAGGCGACGGGCGGCTGTGTGTCGGATTCATTGGAGATGGCGCGATTTGGCCGCGACCATCCGGCCACAACCGTAGTGGTATGCGGCGTGCGGTTTATGGGCGAAACCGCAAAAATACTGAATCCTGAAAAGCGCGTGCTAATGCCTGAATTAGCAGCCGAATGCTCGCTTGATCTAGGCTGCCCGCCGGATCAATTTTCCGCATTTTGCGATGAACATCTCGACCGCACCGTGGTGGTCTATGCTAATACCAGCGCGGCGGTAAAAGCGCGTGCTGACTGGATGGTAACCTCCTCGATTGGCTTAAAAATCGTCGAACATTTGCATGCAGAGGGCAAGAAAATTATTTGGGCACCAGATAGACATTTAGGCCAGTACATACAATCGGCGACGGGTGCCGATATGCTGCTCTGGCAAGGCTCCTGCATCGTGCATGATGAATTTAGAACCGAAGAGTTAATCGCGTTAAAGAAAATGCACCCCAACGCAAAAGTACTGGTGCACCCTGAAAGCCCTGCGGCGGTGGTGCAATTGGCGGACGTTGTCGGCTCCACCACACAAATCATTAAGGCGGCACAAACGCTTGATGCAACCACCTTTATTGTGGCGACCGATAAAGGCATATTTCATAAAATGAAAGCGGCAGCACCGGGCAAACAATTTATTGAGGCGCCTACCGCCGGCAACTCGGCTACCTGTAAATCGTGCGCACAGTGCCCCTGGATGGCGATGAATGGGCTGGCTAATCTCGCCCATGTATTACGCACAGGAACGAATGAAATCATATTGGATAGTGGAGTGAGTAAACGCGCAAAGCACGCTATTCAGCGCATGCTCGATTTTGCTAAAGGGCGCGATTTAACCACCATCAACTCGCCGGGTGAGAAACGTTCGCTTGGCATAGGGCCTGCATAGCGTTATTGCGCGCTTATTCTGAACACGGCATGATTTTTGCGTTCTTGATGTTATCCACTTTGTACCGTATTCGCGTTATTCACAGAAGTTATCTGGAAATTCTAGTTAGGTAGTGACTAATTACCAATTTAGCGTCAAACTCCCGTGCAAATAAAACAAATAACTAAGTAAAACACCGACTACAGCGTAGTGGCCAGCGCGCAGCACAATCCAAAAATGCCGAACCTCAATAAACCATGCAAATGACAACCAGCAGCATAAATGCCACACTACCTGATGACAGCCTAAATACATTTGACGCTGGGCTGTTGGCCGACCTTACGCGCGCGCTACTGCCGTTTTTGGGTCCTTATTCAATTACGACCGTTAAACGTGCTGCGCGTAGCTCTGAAAATATAAATGAATTACTGCGTCATGTTGCGAATCATATTGACGATATGGCCAAGCGTGAAGTTTTTATGAAGTCAGGCAAACGTATCGTCAACGATTATCAAGATGAAATTAGCCATGCTGCTGAAAGGCCGGCCTCAATTTCACCTGTTCAACACGTCATTGGCACATTGTCTGCAACTGACGCTGATACCGATAGTAAAATACGCCCCGCTACGCCCGTGACCCCTGAATTGGCCCAGCGCGGTGAAGCGGCATTAGCCCCAATCATCGGCCCGTTAGCGGGTGTGCTGGTTTCACGCTATGCGGCTGTTTCAAAAAATTCACGTGAATTTTTTGAACGCTTGGCCGGTCACCTGCGTACTACAGAAGAGCGTGACAGCTTTTTCTTAAGCGTACGGACAGGTAACGGAACATGGCGCGCCCATTAGTTTTTGTTTCATCGATTTTCGTTTCATCCGTTTTTGCTTCATCGACTACATCTTAGGGATATTTGATGGGCTTACGGCTCAAATTTAATTTAATTCTGGTCGCAATTTTTATCGCAGGGTTTGCCACTGTTGCTGTTATCGCGCATCGCTATCTGCAATCTGAAGCGGTAAATGACGCTAAGCGTGTCGCCAATATGGTGCTTGATGCCGCGGCAATCGCGAACATCGACGCACGTATTGCAAGTGGCTTAGGTTCGCGCATTATCGACATGAACGTACGCGAATTTGACGAAGCCGAACCGCAAGCTGGTGTTGAGGGTGACGCCATACGCAAACTACAAAGCTTAAATCGCCAAGGCCAAAATGCCGTCACAGATAAATTTATCAACGCAACAGGTAAGGCCAAACTGGTATTCGTGCGGCAAATCCGCATAGCAGGTGCCGCGCCGCGCGTCCGCACCATCGTCATTGATTACAGCGCGATCACCCTGAGCGCATCCTTAGCGCTCACCACATTTTTAAGCTCGCTTGGCGTGGTATTTTTAGCCGTCTTTATTGTGCTCAATATTTTGCTTGACCGCTTGATCGTACGGCCGGTGGCGGAAATGTCCGCACAAGCAGATGCCGTCTCCGTAGGTGATTTTTCGATACCCGAATTTCGACCATCAAGTAATGATGAAATCAGCGTACTGGGCATCGCCTTCAATCGTTTGCGCCGGAGCACGGAAGAGGCAATTAAATTATTGAAGTTGGGTTGATTTTAAACCCATTTATTGACGGGCGGTTTGGGGCAAAATGCCATCGAACCATCCGCTAATAAACGATGTTTCATTATAGAGGTCGAGTCGCAAGCCAAGCATCCCAGTCGTTTGCTAACCGCAGTTGAAACTCTGCTGAAATTAGTTTATCGGCGCGCACCCGCCGCCAAAATAGGCTCGCCAACTTTAACGCTTCCGGCCAAACACTAAGTGTATCGAGCGTCGGCTGCAATGTGGCAATGTCATATTGCCGATCAATCACTTCCCCGCTCACCGGCGCATAAAACATCGGCAGCATATCGTAGGCAGGTGCCAGCCGCCATTGGCTATCTTGTCTTATCAATGAGACGTTGCAGTAGTGCCGATCAGTATTGGCAATGAGTCGTCCAAAGGCTTCTAGGCATTGTAAATTACGCGCGTCGGTTGTGTTTAATAAGCCGCGACTGAGGGCTCGTTCCGCAGTCCTATCCCAGGTATCTAGTTGGCCGATGTATTCATTATCGAATGCCTCAAGCGAGACCATGCCGATACGCCCGTTGTCGGTTCGATCAAATCGCTCGACTTCTAAATATATGCGATCGTCAAGATGAAGCGTGCTCACCGCCGCAGCGAGTCCATTCTCACGCAGGGTCGTCAGTGCAATGTGTTCACAAATGCTTAAATCACGCCAGCGACTAGCAGCGGGCGAATCATCTAATGGTGAAAATTTCACAATCACTGCCCGACCATCAACCCGTGTCGCGCAAAATTTGGGTTGCTCACCGCCCGCAGATGAACCCGCCGGTGCGCCAGACAGCACGCTTTGGGCAATGGCTGAATAATCACTTTTGGCCACACCATGAGGGCTGGCGCCTCGCATTAATAAAAATTGATCAAACGCCTGATGACCCAGCAGCAAATTGCCGGGCAAATCTTCACCGTGACTAACAAGCGCCCGCACTATATCTTTATCGTGCCACTTCAGCGGATTCAAGTCTAATGTTAGCGCTGGATACTTACGCGAAAAAAGTCTGCCTAAAAAACCTTGCGGACGCATATCACTTAAAAACCACGGCAGCCCGCCGTAAATTTTATGCTTAACTGCATTTAATCCTTGGTTAAACTCAACACAGTAGCGGCCACCTACCAACGGTGTAAGTTGCCCAAATGGTTGAATATCGCCCGCCTCATCGACGCGCATGATGGGCACGAGTATGGCGACGCCTGCATCAGGTGCGGGCAATAAATAAATACTTTGCCGCGCCGCACCCAAGCGCAAAATTTTGCCTTCACGAACCATGGCAGCCAAACTGCGTGACAACGTAGGCTGGCTTAAATTAAGCTCGCGCTGCATATCGAGGCTAGTAGTCGCACCTTGCCTATCGTACATAAAGGTAATGATGCTGCTACTGTGGCTCGTTGCCGCCATAACGAAATGAATATAAAAATGAATAGATATTTATTGTATCACTTAATATATAAATATAATATATTTGAATTGATTTATGAATAGATTTAATTTGACGAAAAACATTGATTTATTGCAGCAAAATTGAAACACCAATATCAAAAGGGTTTCCAGCCAAAATGCCTTTAAAACGCCCGCCGATAAACTAGTTTCTATTTTTTATAAACATTGCTCGATTGATAATTCGTTTGCAAATGCCGTAACCCGACCAATATCGCGGCACTTGCTGGCAGCGCCAGCAATATGCCAAAAAAGCCAAATAATTGGCCGAATGCGAGCAACGCAAAAATGACGATAACGGGATGAAGGCCGATGCGCTCGCCAACAAATTTTGGGGTGACAAAAAAACTCTCGACGACTTGGCCCACCGCAAACACTGCCCAAACCAGCGCAACGCCGGTGATGGAGCCAAATTGGAGAACAGCGGCGATCGTGCCAAGCAACATGCCTAGCCCCACGCCCAAATACGGCACAAAGACGAGTAACCCGGTAATCAGCCCAACGGGCAACGCGAAATTCAGCCCGACCGCCCACAGGCCAATGACATAAAACACAGCCATCAGCAACATCACCGTGATTTGCCCACGCAAAAATTCCGACAGCACAGCATCAATCTCGCGCGTAATGTTAGTGATTGTGGCGTGAAAGCGGCGCGGAATAATCCCATCTATTTGTGCGACCAAACTATCCCAATCGCGCAGCACGTAAAACAACACAATCGGTATCAGCACCAGGTTAACCAATATCGCTACTACGGCCAAGCCGCCTGTGCCGACGGTGGCAAATACGCGCTTGGCGATACCACCAGCATCCCCAATATTTTCCTTCATGAACTGCCGAAACGAGGTCGGGTCGAGATTAATTTCAACGCCTGTTTTAGCGGTAATCCACGGCATCGCGGTCGTTTTAAGATGCTCAACAAAATTTGGAATCATTTGCGTTAATTGCGAAATTTCTTGGTAGAAAAGTGGCAACACAATAACCACCAGCAACATCACCGCAATGATCAATAACAGCACGGCCATTACGGTACCTAACGTTCTCGAAAGTCCACGCGCTTCGCATTTATCGACTAGCGGATCAAAAATATAGGCGAGTATGGCGGCGGCTAAAAACGGCGCCAAAATTGGCGAGAGCAGCCACAGCAAAAGCCCAAATATGGTGAGTACAAACGCGATTGAGGCCATATGCCAATCAAGCCAACGCGGCAATCGAGGCGTTGATTTTGCCCTGAGCTTGGTCAAGAACACAGGTGTTGAGGACTGAGGTCGTCTTGGGTTCATATCCGGTAAAATGGTGGTCTCTTGAATCTGTATCCTAACTGAAATCCGCGGCAATTTGCCGTTTCATTTCACTACACTTATGACCACACAAACTTTTTCACCACTGACTTATAAAGACGCCGGGGTTGATATCGACGCAGGCGACGCGTTGGTTGAAAACATCAAGCCCTTCGCCAAGCGCACCATGCGCCCTGAAGTACTAGGCGGCATCGGCGGTTTCGGCGCACTGGTTGAGGTGTCAAAAAACTATAAAAATCCGGTAATGGTGGCGGGTACGGATGGCGTTGGTACTAAATTGAAGTTGGCCTTTGAGTTAAATAAACACGACACCGTCGGTGAAGATTTAGTCGCCATGAGTGTGAATGATATTTTGGTGCAAGGGGCGGAGCCGATTTTTTTTCTCGATTATTTTGCCTGCGGCAAATTGGATGTGACGGTTGCCACCGACGTGGTGAAAGGTATTGCCCACGGCTGTGAATTAGCAGGTTGCGCGCTCATTGGCGGTGAAACCGCCGAAATGCCCTCCATGTACCCAGAAGGCGAATATGACCTCGCTGGCTTCGCGGTAGGCTTGGTCGAAAAAGAATCTATCATCACGGGCAAAACCATTGCGGCAGGTGACGTAGTGCTTGGCCTTAAATCAACTGGCGCACACTCCAATGGCTTTTCGCTCATTCGTAAAATCATCGCGCGAAGTGGTGTTGATTTACGTGATCAAAACAACCAACAATTAGCACTCGACTTACTCGCCCCTACCCGCATTTACGTGAAGCCATTGTTGTCGCTTATCAAAACGGGCATGGTCAAAGGCATGGCGCATATCACTGGTGGTGGCTTGACGGAAAATATTCCGCGCGTGCTGCCGGATGACGTAACCGCTGTCATTCAACGTGCGTCATGGGTTGCCCCACCGATTTTTGCTTGGCTACAAGATCACGGCAACGTAACGGATCAAGAAATGGCGCGCACCTTTAATTGCGGCATCGGCATGATCGTGGTGGTGACGAAAGAAAACGCTGATGCGGCCACCGTGCACTTGATCGCGGCGGGTGAGACTGTGTTCACAATTGGCGAAATACGCGCGCGTGCAGCTGATGAAGCGCAAACAATTGTTGTTTGATCAACCGGGAACTTCTAGAAACCGTAGCGAGCGGGCGAAATTCGTCTTGAGGAGCGGGATCGTACCTAAGTACGGCGACGAGTTCGGCAAACGCGGAAGAGGCGAAGTTCGTCCACGCCGTAGGTTTATCGAAGTTCCTAATAATAAAACTCGTTTATTGACGGCTGTTTTGGGGCGAAAATTGCTGGAAACGTGCGTCATTTTTGGCGTTTACCAAAGATTCTATCGCCCATGAAATCCATCGTCATCTTGATCTCCGGTCGCGGCTCAAACATGGAGGCGATCATCAAAGCAAACTTGCCGGTTGATATTCGGGCGGTGATAAGCAACAAACAGGATGCAAAAGGTTTGCAATATGCAGCCGCGCATGGCGTTGCGACGCGCGTGGTTGAACATGCCACATTTGCTAGCCGCGAGGCGTTTGATTTATCGCTCGCCAACATTATTGATGAATACGCACCTGACTACATCATCTTGGCAGGATTTATGCGCGTCTTGGGGACAAATTTCATTGCACGTTTTCCAAATCAGATCGTCAATATTCACCCATCATTACTGCCACAATTTCCGGGCCTCCACACCCATCGCGCAGCGCTGGCAGCGGGGGCAACGCTACACGGCGCCACCGTGCATATCGTCACGCCAACGCTTGATTGCGGGCCGATCTTGGGGCAAGTCAGCGTGCGGGTTTTGGCCGATGATACTGAAGATAGCTTAGCAGCACGCGTGCTCATTGAGGAGCATCGCCTCTACCCAAACGTCATCCGCGCCCTCATTTTGGGTAGTGTCACCGAAAACCGCGCATAGTACGTTAAGCGATTGCACGGCTTTTCGTGCCGCTTGGAGTCAACTTAGATGACACTGTTTTTTACACGGCTAAGCCGCTTCATTTTATGTGTAGGCGTCCTTGGCCTAGCCCCAGCTACCTTCGTTACAGCGCTCGCTGCAGAGGCGTCGTTGACGTTACCGCAAAGCGTCAGTGCGACTTACAAAATATCGCGCAACGGCTTACTAATCGGCAATGTGGAAGAAAAATTCACCCGTGTCGGCGCTAATCGCTACAAAATTATTTCCACCACGCGCACTGAGGGTGTGGCCGCGTTCATCACCAAAGACCAGTTAATCGTTTCCTCCGAAGGTCGCATCACAAGCGACGGTTTAGTACCGACGTTATATTCGAGTGCACGACAAAAAGACACGAAACGTAATTTTGTCTCCCGCTTTGATTGGGCAAATAAAACGATTACCCGCGAGCATCAGCAAGATGGTAGTGCGGAAACGGAAACATTCCCCCTAATTCACGGCACGCATGACCGGCTATCGGCGATGTATCAATTTATGCAGTCAAGACCATCCGCCAAATCGATCCCGGTCAAAATGTCACTCGGCAAAGAGGCTGAGCTCTATTTGTATTTGAAACAAGGCGAGCCGATACTTGCCACCCGTGCAGGCGAATTTGAAACCATCCAATATGCGCGTGACATAAAAGCGGGGGAATCGAAAGCCGAAATTTGGCTGGCGAAATCGAAAAACTATTTGCCCGTTAAGATTATTTTTGAAGACAATAAAGGCAACAAACTTGAACAATTGTTGGTTGACTTGGTGGTGGAAGGGTAATGGCCTTGAGCGCCCACTAGCTAGCCTTGCACGCCTTTCACGATGATGGTCAACCACAATCAAACACGTAATGTAGGCGTTGCACTTGCCGCCTCGGCTGTCATTCATGCAGGGATTTATTTCGCCACACCGCGTTGGGTGAATGAATTTCGTGCCGTGAAAGCAGTGCGCTACGATGCATCGCTGATACCAGCAACACCCACTGTGATTAGCACGCCGCCGTTAGCGCGCGCCATAAAACCACGCACCAAAACTGGAAACCCATCAGCGCCTGCCGTCAAATCGGCGGCTAACTTTATTGCCCCTGAAAATGCGATTGCGGTTGCTGCCAATTCAGTTGCGACTGCAGCAGCTGATGAAACCGCGCCCAACACAGCATTAGAGACTCCGTCTACCGACGCTCCGGTCGTGCAGACCAGCGCAGAAGAAAAACCGCAAATGGCTCAGCCCGCACCTGCGTCTGAACCATTGCAAAACGCTGTTGCTGAGGCTAAGGCCACGCCAAGACGTATGCTCCCCGCCTTCGCCGAGCGCATTTCCATCGAGTACAAATTAACCTCCGCCTTGACCGATGGCGTAGCGAATTTTAAGTGGACACGTAAAGGGGCTCAGTATGAAATTCAATCCAGCACTGAGGCCACTGGTTTTTTTGTCTCCGCGTTTGCGGGCGTGATTTATCAGCAAAGTGTTGGCGAAATAACCGAGGAAGGATTACGCCCCGCCACCTTCACAATCAGGCGCGGCGAAGGGGTGACGGAGACGGCGGAGTTTCAACGCGACACTAATTCATTACAATTTAGAGGACGCCGTGAATCGCGCGTGATGCCGCTGCAACGTGACACGCAGGATATGCAAAGCTTTCTATTTCAATTAGCGTTAGACGCGCCGCGCATCGCGGACGCTGGCGGCAATATAGATGTGCTGGTCACCAATGCGCGCAAGGTGTATCGATACCAGTTTAAAAAAATAGGCATTGAAACTGTCGATACCCGCATGGGAAAGATTGAAACGATTCGACTTGTGTCCGACGCCGCCACCCCAGAGGACGCGTATGAAGTGTGGTTAGCACCGCAATACTTCTACCTTCCCGTCAAAATCAAGCTGTATTTGGGCAAATTTCCAGTGGAACAGGTCGCAACACGTATTGGCATGTCAGCAGAACCCAAAAACGCTGATAAATAACCTTGGTTTATGCCCTAAAGCACATTACAAGGGCGCAAAAGCTATTTTTGACTTGGTTTCAGACGCCATCTCTGCGATAATGCGTGCTGCATTTTTGCTTCATGTAACTATATCTTGCACTGGTTGTCCGGCGCTACCGTTGTTCCGGGCGCAAAAAAATTCCAATATCGCTCGCGCTAACCCTTAGCCATTGATTGCCGCCTTGTCCAGCCTACTCATTCCCATGCCGCTTACCCTTGCTTTGTATCACGCACTCGTTGATGCATTGACTGTTATTTTGCCGTTGACCTCGCCGGCAGATATTGGCTTAAAGCGCTATTTCAAAGAGCATCCAAAATTAGGCCTGCGTGATCGTGGTTTTATTGCTGAGACGGTTTATACCGTGCTGCGCCACCGTCGTTTTATTGAGCATGTAGTGACTGACGGCTCACCACGGCGCATGGCGTTAGTGGCACTCACCCGTTTTATGGGCATCAGCGTGCGCGATTTGCACACGGTGTTGCGTGGTGGCGACGAGACTTGGTTAGCCGCATTAAAAGCCAAAAAACTCGACAATTTATCGATTGGCATTGAAGCTGAATTACCCGATTGGGTCATTGCACGGCTACGCGCCTCCGGCATGACGGACGCCAAAATTATCGATTTTGGTCAGACCATGATGAGCCCAGCACCGCTCGATTTGCGGGTCAATTCCACCAAGGCCAAACGCGACGCGGTACTCAAGCAATTGCAGCAAGAAGGTATTAAAGCCGCACTTACGCCGCATTCGCCTTTGGGCATTCGTCTTGAAGATAAACCATCGCTAGCCAAGCATCCCGCGTTCATCGAAGGCTTTATCGAAGTGCAGGATGAAGGCTCACAAATTTTAGGCCTCATCCTTGAGGCTAAACGTGGCGAGATGGTGGTGGATTTTTGTGCGGGCGCAGGCGGTAAGACCTTGCTCATTGCCGCTCAAATGGCGTCGGCTGGCCGCGTTTATGCGTTTGATGTGTCCGAGAAACGCTTAATGAATTTAGCGCCGCGCTTAAAGCGTTCGGGCTTATCCAATATCACGCCGCAGCGTATCGCCAGTGAAAAAGATGCCAAAATTAAACGCCTCGCCGGCAAGATTGACCGCGTACTAGTCGATGCGCCGTGTACCGGTTTAGGCACATTGCGCCGCAACCCTGATTTGAAATTTCGTCAAAACGAAGAAGGCTTGGCAGAATTAACGGTAAAGCAAGCTTCAATATTGGCGGCGTCATCTAAGCTTGTTGCCGCCGGTGGCCGTTTGGTCTACGGAACATGCAGCGTTTTGCCGGAAGAAAACGAGCTAATCGTTGAGGCATTTTTGGCTAAAAATCCTGACTTCACGTTGGTGCCAATCGCCCAAGTGTTGAAGCGACTCAAAATCACGGTAAAGCAAACCGATGATTATTTGCGCTTATCCCCAAAAGTTCACAATACCGATGGCTTTTTTGCTGCCGTGCTCGAACGCGCAGCGAAGTAATTAGCCTCACCCGTCTGACAACTCAAGACGGCACAGCATGATTCAGGACATTACCAAAAGTCTCACGTCGCAAAATAGCTTGATTGAGCTTGGCGTGTTGCTCGCCGCCCTTGCGTTGTCGTGGCTACTGGCCTCGCTGATTCGACGCTATTTGCCGGGCAATCTCACGCCAGGCATCGCCAAACTAAGCGCGGGCGGCGCCCAACGCATTCTCTGGCCGCTATTTTTATTGGTTATCGTTTGGGCTGCCCGCATGGTGCTGATTAAATTTCAGCCCACACCGCTGCTCTATATCGCCATCCCGCTAATTGCCGCCTTTGCCGCGATTCGTTTAGCGGTGTACTTGCTGCGTCACATGATGGCGCCCTCGGCGCTGTTAAAAGCCTCTGAGCGATTTTTAGTGTTGACAATTTGGCTCATCTTTGCGCTGCACATGACAGGAACATTGGCGGATATCACCGCCGCGCTCGACGATATTGTGTTTACGACGGGTAAGCAAAAAGTTTCACTCTTGGTCGTGTTACAGGCGATCATTTCGGCCGCTGTCACAATTTTTCTAGCGCTCGGTGTATCGAGCTTAATTGAAACGCGCGTTATGAAGGCCGACACGGTAGATATTTCATCGCGCGTGGTGATTACTAAATTTGTTCGCGCTTTAGCGTTAGTGCTTGCGGTGCTTATCGCCCTGCCATTGGTTGGCATTGATTTAACACTGCTGTCGGTTTTCGGCGGCGCGCTCGGCGTAGGGTTAGGGTTTGGTTTGCAAAAAATCGCGTCCAACTATGTGTCGGGTTTTATCATTTTGCTCGATAGATCTATTCGCTTAGGCGATTTGGTCACAGTAGACAATAAACACGGCGTGGTGGAAGCGATCAAATCGCGCTACACCGTGATTAAAAGTTTAGACGGCACGGAAGCTATCGTGCCTAACGACACCTTGATCACCAATACGGTGGTGAACCACTCCTACACTGACTCACGCGCATCAATTAAGACCGTGATGACAATTCGCTATGGCAGTGATCTGCAAATCGCTAAAAATATTTTATTCGCGGCAACCCAATCTGAGCCGCGCGTTTTAGCGAACCCCGCACCGTCGGTATTAGTCAAAGCGTTAACGGAACGTGGCGTTGAACTTGAGCTGCAAGTATGGATAGGCGATGCTGAAAACGGCCAGGGTGTACTGCGGTCAGATTTATTGACCAAAATCCTCGGTGAATTTGCGCTGGCGCATGTGGAAATCGCCACTGCTCCGCTGACGTGAACTAGTTCCAGAGCGTAGTTTTGACGAACAGCGTAAAATACTCGTTCTACACAGGAGATCCACTTGGACTTGACATATTTAAACGGCCTCATTGACCTACCGTGGTGGGGTTATATCGTTGTTGGCCTCGCGGTAACGCATGTCACCATCGCGTCGGTGACGATATTTTTGCATCGCGCACAAGCCCATCGCGGCTTAGAGCTGCACGCGATTCCATCGCACTTTTTTCGCTTTTGGTTATGGCTCACCACTGGCATGGTCACCCGCGAGTGGGTAGCGATTCATCGCAAACACCACGCTAAATGTGAGACCGAAGATGATCCACATTCACCGATGGTGTACGGCATTAAAAAAGTGCTGACCGAGGGTGCCGAGCTATATCGCGCCGAGTCAAAAAACCAAGAAACCATCGACAAGTACAGCCACGGCGTGCCTGACGATTGGATGGAGCGGAATGTTTATTCGAAATATTCATGGCAGGGTGCGGGCTTGATGTTGATCATCAACCTTGTTGTATTGGGTCCAATCGGTGCCACCATTTGGGCGGCACAAATGGCGTGGATTCCGTTTCACGCTGCGGGCATCATCAACGGCATTGGTCACTATTGGGGCTATCGTCACTACACCGTATCGGACACGAGTCGTAACATCACGCCCATCGCATTTTGGATCGGTGGCGAGGAATTACACAATAATCATCACGCCTTCCCAACGTCTGCGCGCTTTTCAATGAAATGGTACGAGTTTGACTTGGGCTGGCTCTACATTCGCGCACTCGAAGTTTGTGGCTTGGCAAAGGTGAAAAAAGTGGCTCCACAAGCTAAATTTGATTGGAATAAAGTCAGCTGCGACGTTGAAACATTACACGCTGTAATGGCGCATCGGTTTGAAATCACCACCAAATATGCGAGCACATTGAAAGCCACCTGTCGGACGGAAATACAACGTTTACACGCCGAAGGTGTGGCGTTCAACCCACGCGAGTCGACACGACGTGGTTGGAAAAATTTCCGCACATGGATGCAATCTGATACGGCTACGTTGACCGACGCCAATCGCGCCTCACTAGATTTAGCGCGCAAACAAAGTGACACGCTCGATAAAGTTTATGGCTTCAAACGCGAGCTGATGCAAATGTGGAATCGCTCCACACTGTCTAAAGAAGAATTAGTGGCCAGACTAGAAGATTGGTGTAAACGTGCTGAAGCGTCAGGCATTGAGGCGTTGCAACAATTTTCCAGACGCATTCGCGCCTACGCGTAAATTTCTTTGCGGAATAAAAAACCCGCCCTTGCGGCGGGTTTTTTATTTTCGATATTTTGATAAAGCCGTCTATTGGCGGATGTTTTGGAGCAAAATTGCTCGAAACTGCCTCCCAATAGTAGTGTTTATATAATTTAATATACGTCCCGTCAAATCATGAATCTCGCCCAACTTCTCTTTAGCCAAGGCTTTGGCACGCGCAAAATGTGTGCGATTTTGGTTGCGAACGGGGCGGTGACGATTAATGGTCACGTTGTTGATGATGCGGATGCCGACATTGATGTGTTGTCGATTGATTTTGTATTCACGGTAGATAATAAGGGGTGGCCGTACCGTGAAAAAGCCTATGTGATGCTCAATAAACCAGTCGGTTATGAATGTTCGCAAAAAGCAAAATCGCACCCGAGTGTGTATCGACTATTGGCTGACCCGTTGCGTCTTCGCAATGGCGGCATTCAAGCGGTGGGACGTCTGGATCAAGACACGACAGGCCTGTTACTTTTTTCAGATGACGGCAAATTTATTCATCGCATGGCTTCACCCAAACATCATGTGCCAAAAATTTACGATGTGACGTTGAGTGAAGCGGCGACGCAAACGCAAATCGAAAAATTACTCGCGGGTGTGGTGCTTGATGATGATCCAAAGCATGTTCATGCGCTCGCCTGTACGCTTCTGGACGAGCCGACTAAAATTCAACTGACCTTGGCACAAGGCAAATATCATCAAGTCAAACGCATGATGGCGGCTGTCGGCAATCATGTGACGGCGCTTAATCGCAGCCAAATTGGTGGCTTATGTTTGCCAGACGATTTGCCGCTCGGTGAGTGGCGCTGGTGTAGCGCGGACGATTTGCTCGCGCTAAATATGTAACCCTAGAAACGGCAGTTGACCGCTTTAGTTGCTTGAACGTGTGCACGAATAAACGAGTTTAGCGGTTTAGCACGTTCACCTATTTGGTGACGCACGCTACAGGTGCGATTGCACGTTTTTCGGACTCTCTGGCAGGCCGTTAGGCCGTGTTGCTCCTCCTAGCAGGATGAACCTAGAAACGGCCTCAGTCGTCCGGGTTTGCCAAATGAGGCCTTGTCAGAGAGTCCGGACAACTGACACTTATGACCCCAACGGGGACGGTATTCCTCTGAGACGCACCCGTCTAGCTGCCGTTTCTAAGCTGACAAACAAAATAGTGTTTTGATTAACACCTAAGCAGCGCTAAACTAATTGTCCCGAATTTTTCTGCCCCAAATTCACTCGTGCAAATCGGCAATATCACGCTAAAAAATAACCTCATCTGTGCGCCGATGGCAGGCGTCACCGATAGACCATTTCGCCAGTTGGTGAAACGCCTAGGCGCGGGCATGGCGGTGTCCGAGATGGTGGCATCCAATAGCAAATTATGGGCAACTGAAAAGTCCGTCTTGCGCGGCAACCATGCGGGCGAGGTGGACCCCATCGTGGTGCAAATTGCAGGGGCCGCACCTGACATGATGGCAGACGCCGCGCGCCACAACGTGGATCGCGGCGCACAGATCATTGATATCAACATGGGCTGCCCCGCGAAAAAGGTCTGCAATGTTTATGCAGGCTCGGCACTCATGCAAGATGAGCCGCTGGTGGCGCGCATCTTAGCCGCCGTAGTGAATGCGGTGAATGTGCCGGTGACATTAAAGATTCGCACCGGCTGGAACCAGGCGAACAAAAATGCTATCGCCATCGCGCGTATTGCTGAAGATTGCGGCATTCAGTCCTTAGCCATACACGGTCGCACGCGTCAGGATTTATACAATGGTGAGGCGGAGTACGACACCATCCGCGCCGTTAAAGAAAACGTAAAAATTCCCGTTGTCGCCAACGGCGATATTGATTCCCCTGAAAAAGCCAAGCGGGTACTGGATGCTACTGGCGCTGACGCCATCATGATTGGCCGCGCCGCACAAGGACGACCATGGATATTTCGCGAGATTAGTTGGTACTTAAAAACCGGCACGCATATGTTGCCGCCCACTATTGATGAGGTCAGCAATATCGCCACAACTCATTTACAAAATCTTTATCAGTTTTATGGTGACGCCAAAGGCTATCGCATTGCGCGTAAGCACATCGGCTGGTATTTGGGTGCAGCACCTCGCGGTGAAGTTTTTCGTCAGCAAATGAATCAACTCGAAAGCGCTGATTTGCAACTCGCCGCCGTTCATTTATTTTTACAAAAACTAAAATCCGAAGGTCGTGTATTCTTTGCCTTCGATAAAAAATTAGATCATCTGGGAACAGCTGTCGACCAATTGCAGTCGGCGGCGTAGTTAAAAAAAGGCAATCAAGGAATCGTATGAGCAGCAACGTTCGTAGCCTCACACTTGAGGATGGTAGTGACAGTGAGTTATCGGCCTGTGTACGCAAAATGATGACGCAGTATTTCAAAGATCTTGATGGCGAAGATGCGACCGATATTTACGATATGGTTGTCGCCAATATTGAGCGTCCACTATTAGAAGTCGTGCTGCATCACGCACGCGGCAACCAAACCAGAGCCGCCGATCTACTCGGCCTGAATCGCAATACGCTCAGAAAAAAATTAAGTCAGCACGGGATTGCCTGAAGCTCAGATGCCAGGCATTAGGCGTTGCGCGTTTGACGCGTCCTATCGCCGATGAATTTAGCGCAATCGCACTCCACTAATCACGTATCGCTACGCGCAGTTTTCAGCGCGCAACACTAAACCAACAAAATGATCCCAATCAAACGTGCCCTCATTAGCGTCTCGGACAAAACAGGCATTTTGCCGTTCGCACAATTTTTAGCGTCGATGAATGTGGAGATTTTATCCACGGGCGGCACGGCAAAATTACTCGCCGCTAATGGCATAAAGGTAATCGAAGTCGGCGACTACACCGGCTTTCCTGAAATGATGGACGGCCGTGTGAAGACGTTGCATCCAAAAGTACACGGCGGCATATTGGCGCGGCGTGATTTGGCAACGCATACGGCATCAATGCGCGAACACGATATTCCTGCCATTGATTTGGTGGTGGTCAACCTTTATCCGTTTGCGGCGACTATTGCCAACGCCTCAGTCACGCTCGACGAGGCGATTGAAAATATTGATATTGGCGGGCCGACGATGGTACGCTCCGCGGCAAAAAATCATGCGTTTGTGGCGATTGTGACCGATGCACTTGATTACGATAATGTCGCTGCTGAGATGAAACAAAATAAAGGCGCACTCAGTGCCGTAACGCGTTTTAGTCTCGCTAAAAAGGCGTTTAGCCACACCGCCGAATACGACGGCATGATTTCAACTTATTTAACATCGCTCGATGCCAACAACAAACCACAAACATTTCCGGCGCAATTAAATTTAAGCGTCAACTTAGTCGAGACTATGCGCTATGGTGAAAACCCGCATCAAGATGCCGCATTTTATGTTGAGAGAAATCCAGCCGTCGGCACGCTCGCAAGCTACCAACAACTACAAGGCAAAGCGCTGTCGTACAACAACATCGCCGATGCCGATGCGGCGTGGGAATGTTGTCGATCCTTTGATGTGACGGCCTGCGTCATCGTCAAACACGCCAACCCGTGTGGCGTTGCCATTGCCAATGACACCCATACCGCCTACCTGCGCGCATTGGAGACTGACCCCACATCTGCCTTCGGTGGCATCATCGCGTTTAATCGTGAGTTAGATGGTGATACTGCCGCCGCGGTCGCCAAACAATTTGTTGAAGTGGTCATCGCGCCAAGCTTTACGGTGGAGGCATTGGCCGTATTTGCGACTAAGCAAAATGTTCGCATGATACAAATTGCGCTAGGCGACGGTAAGGGTAACAATAAAGCCAACAATAAATTTGACATGAAACGCGTCGGCGGCGGGCTGCTAGTGCAAACCGTAGATAGGTTTGATGTCGCGCAGCTAAAAGTGGTCACCAAACGCAAGCCGACGAAAGCAGAAATGAATGATCTAATTTTTGCGTTCCGCGTCGCAAAATTTGTGAAATCAAACGCGATTGTATTTTGCCGTTATGGCATGACGCTCGGTGTCGGGGCGGGCCAAATGAGCCGGGTAGACTCCACCAAAATCGCCGCCATCAAAGCCAAACATGCAGGCTTATCATTGCAGGGCGCCGTTGCCGCAAGTGACGCGTTTTTTCCGTTCCGCGACGGGCTCGATGTAATTGCCGACGCGGGTGCAACCGCCGTGATACAACCCGGCGGTTCAATGCGCGACCAAGAAGTCATTAACGCCGCCAATGAGCGCGATGTGGCCATGGTGATGACGGGGATGCGGCATTTTCGGCATTAGGCATCAACATCGCCTCTAAAATTTATGTGGTTCAACCAATCACTTCAGCTAAGGATGTCATTTACGCACTCGCGCCGTGATGCAAATCCACTTCGCGCCTTGTTGTCTGGCGATTAACTAATTTTAGATATTCACTCAATTTTATGAAACTCTTAGTAATAGGTTCAGGCGGCCGTGAACATGCGCTAGCGTGGCGCCTCGTGCAAAACCCTAACGTACAGTGTGTTTATGTCGCACCCGGTAATGCGGGCACAGCGGTTGAAGATGGTTTGATCAATATTGATGCCGCCAGCATTCCAGATTTAATCGCGTTTGCAAAAAAAGAAAATATTTATTTAACCGTAGTCGGGCCTGAGGCATCGCTGGCTGCGGGTGTGGTGGATCAGTTCCAAGTGGCGGGCTTAACCATCTTTGGTCCAACACGTGCCGCCGCACAATTGGAATCGTCAAAAGATTTCGCCAAACAGTTTATGGTGCGGCATGGTATTCCCACCGCAAAATACGCAACCTTCACTGACCTCGCCGCAGCCAAACAATATGTAGCACGCGAAGGCGCGCCGATCGTGATTAAAGCCGATGGCTTGGCGGCGGGCAAAGGCGTGGTAGTAGCGATGTCGTTAGACGAGGCGCTTGATGCGCTCGAGATGATGCTGGGGGTATCGGGGGGGGCAGAGGTCACACTTGGTCAGGTGGTGATTGAGGAATTTATGGCGGGTGAGGAGGCCAGTTTTATTTGTTTGTGCGACGGTAAAAATGCGCTGCCATTCGCTTCAACACAAGATCATAAACGCATTTTCGATAACGATACCGGCCCTAACACCGGCGGCATGGGCGCGTATTCGCCAGCACCTGTGGTAACGCCAGAAATTCATGCGCGCGTGATGCGCGAAATCATTCACCCGACGCTAACAGGCATGCGTGATGAAGGCGCGCCATTCACGGGATTTCTTTACGCAGGCTTGATGATTGATGCGGCAGGCAATCCACGTGTGGTCGAATTTAACGCGCGGATGGGCGACCCGGAAACACAACCCATCATGATGCGATTAAAGACCGACTTTTTATCGCTCATTGAAGCGGGCATCGCCGGTAAGCTAGACACGACTGAAGTCGAATGGGATCGACGCGCCGCCTTAGGCGTAGTGATGGCCGCGGCGAATTATCCTCACACACCAACGACTGGCGACGCCATCACTTGTATCCCCAACGCCACCGAGGACGCAAAAGTATTTCATGCGGGAACCAAGCTAATCGACGGCAATGTTGTCACCAACGGTGGCCGCGTGCTGTGTGTAACGGCATTAGGCGACACCGTCAAAATCGCGCAACAGCGTGCGTATGAAATGCTGGCGCCGATTCATTTTGCAGGCATGCAATATCGACGTGATATCGGTTATCGCGCGATTGGCCGCAAGCCAATAGGCGAATAGGAACACGCCTATTGGCAGGCTCTTTCAGGCAAAAAGCATGAAAAAACCCGTCAGTAGGTGACTTTCATCTAGCCGCCTTCAGCGGCGATCTTGCGAATTGCTTGTTCGAACATCTCAGGCGGTTGTCCACCTTGGATTAAGTGGCGATCGTTGATGATCACCGACGGCACCGCGTTGATGCCGTTCTGTTGCCAAAACTGTTCGGCTTGGCGCACTTCGTTCGTATAGGTATCCGACTCAAGTACGAGGCATGCAGCGTCAACGTCCATGCCGATTTCGGCGACCAGAGCCAATAGCACATCGGTTGCGCCAGGGTTACGACCCTCAGCGTGGTATGCCCGCAAGAGCGCGTGCTTCAACGCGCGCTGCTGGCCCGATGCGCCTGTCTCACCCGCCCAATGCAGCATGCGATGCGCGTCGAACGTATTCCAGACGCGGCTGCGATCACCAAACGCGAATCCAACCGCTGCGCCGCGCTCCCGCAGGTTGTCGCGGTTACCCTGTAGTTGCTCTTGGGACATGCCGTACTTCTTCATCAGGTATTCGCCGGCATCGACACCTTCGGCGACCATGTCCGGGTTCAACTCGAAGGGCTGTATATGCAGCGTGACGGGAATCTCGTCGCCAATTTTTTTCAACGCGGATTCGAGTGCATTCAAGCCGACGGCGCACCACGGGCAAGCGATATCAGAGCCAAAGTCGATTTTCATAGGAAATTTCGTTGGCGGAAGCAGGAGCAACGGGTTTCGAGTGGGGTAGTACCAACAAATTTAGCGGCTTCCGGCCTGACATCGAACTCAACGCTGGCGTCAAGCGGAAATCGACGCCAAAATAGCAACTCCTGTTTTGATTCGAGGTATCCAGTGCGTATGTTAAAGAATCCCTATAAAAACTCTCGCTTGGTTGCCGGCTTGCCACGGAGCGCCATGGCCTTTCTGCTCGCCGTGGTTGCTGGTTGCGAGACTTCGCCATCGCCACAAACCGCTACGAATCCACAAGACCGCATCGTCACCGCACTCGCTGGCAACTGGAACAACGCGGTGCAGTTCGCCACAGCACCGGCAGCGTTGAAAGTGCCGCCCTCGGTCACCGGTGATTGGCTGGACCTACAGCACGCCGCGTTTACGCGTGTTGAGGCAACCGCCATCGGCGAGCGCGTTTTGTACCTTGAGTGGCGCAACGGTGGTCCCGATGGCGCTATTTCTCGTCAGCGTATCTGGTCATTTCGCACCGATGCTGCCGGTGCGATCCGGATGGATTTTTACGCCTTTGTTGACGGCAAGCCGTGGGCGGGCAGGGCGGCCGAGGCTGGTGCGTTTCGCGGCTTAACACTTGATGCCTTGCGCGGCTACGGACCGGCTTGCGGGTTGATGTTTACCGCTACCAACGAAACATTTGCCGGTGCGATCAGCGCCAAAGATTGCACCCTCACCGCCGCCTCGGGTCGCAAGATGGGCATCGACGCTTCGGTTCAACTGACCTCTGATGGTGCGCTTGAGTACCGTGAGTCCGGACAGTTGGAGGACGGCCGTTATGCGTTTCGCGTACCGCCGAGCCAGCCATACCGGTTTGTGCGATTGCGATGAGTTATAAAACCGATGTTGCGTCTGCCAAACCGCCACCGTTCATCGCGTGGCCGCTGATGATTGGCGCGGCAGGGTTTGCCGCCGGATTTTTTGGACCGATGATATTCATCCCTGATTCCAACATCGGACCGTTGCTCGGAATATTGATGACGGGACCGGGTGGCGCATTACTTGGTCTTCTGATGGGCGTGGCGGCGAAGGTGATGGCGCCGGCACCAAGGACGGCATGGAAAGTTCTGCTAGGCACGGCAGTAATCGCTTGGGTGTCAATCCTTGTCTATTGCATTGCTGCACCGACGCCCCGCTTTCACGGGCGGGTGATTGAGGGCGAGATACAGGCGTGTTTGCCCCCCGACGAAATGGCATCGGAGGCGATCGCCTATTGGGACAAGCGTATTGCATCGGCGACCAAGGCAACGCCAAGAGCTGGCTGGCGAGATGATGTTCCGCAGCTGTTACGTGCCGACGCTGGCCAAGTGCTCGAAATCAAATTGACGCGTGAAAATCCGATATACGAGCAACGAAAACTTTGGAATAAGGGCGAACTGCGCACCTCTGGCTGGCAAGCACCGGAAACGCCTACAAAGCGTTTCTATGTACGGCAAGAGGGAGCGAATTGCAGCGACTATCAACTTGGCAGTCGCGTGCAATCCATGCCGATCAACGAAAGCTCGTCAAACTGGCCGCCAAGCACGGCTCCCATTTTTCTCGGCTTGCTGTTGATGAAGCCAGTACCGGCTTTGATCCGAAAGCAGCTTTGACGCGGCAGGCAATCAGCACCGCTTGTGGCGAGCGTTAATCAGTACTCCAGATATTTACTCAAACGGGTCAGGGTGAAATGTTAAGCCAAAAGGTGCAAATACTGGCGTTAATCGCGTCAGTTTTACATCGTACAACCACCTCAAACCTAGTGGACCAATGTTAGCGTTCCGCTTAATATTCGCCTCACGGTAAGCGAGCTGCTCGATTGGCAAGGACTCTCGACCGCGCGGCTCGTAACAGCAGCTTCGAGTAAAGCTTATGAAAGCCAAGCAGCGCGTGAAAAGCGAAACCCATTTTCGGCGTGACCGAAGATGAATTTTGTTCCGGCAACACGGCAGAACCGAAGTACAGTGTCGTCATTTTTCCCGACGTTGAATCGCCAGATGGCGCGACCATCAACCACGACTTTGTTCTTCCTGTGAAGTCGGCGAGCAGCAGTTGGTCGTCCGACCTACTTTCGACTGTCCAAGCAGAAAAAGAAGTGGCGCTTCCGTTGGCCAGACGTGCCGCATCACGGTCTGTGGCCGGCTTGCCCGCAAACCAAGCGAGCAGCTTACGTTCCACTTTGAACAGCGTGCTTGTGTAGAAGGCTTCGACAAATTCGCTTTGGGAAATAGTGCCGCTGATTTCTGTGCAGTAACAGTCTGCGAACGCGCCGCCTTTCGATGCTAATACCGCGCACAGCGATGCGGCGGCGGGGATTTCACACGGTTGAACAATTTGCATAATGTTAAGTAGGAAGCCCAGTGCCGATTTCAAATAAAAGCTTAAATTTTTTGCCAAAGTCGGCTAATTCCATTTACAAACCGATTGTTTGATATCCACCCGCAATTACTGTCATTTCCAACGGTCGCGTTTGACAAGTAAGGCGAGGAATCTTATCCGCGTGATTAGTGAAAAACAAGTGGTTCTTCGAACCAAACGGATAAGATTCCTCGTCGCAAGATAAAGCCTTGCTCTGTCGGAATAACAATGTCTTGCGCGTTAATAACAAAAATAATTGCCGCACCGCTTAATTCGAAGTCGAATTAGTCGAGCAAACTTCTAACTTAACACCCAGGTCATTCCGAACGCTTTTGTGAGGAATCATATCCGCGTTGTATCGCGACACATCCACACGCCAATCCGCGCGCGTTGCTTTCAACCGTGTCCGCGTTGTGCGCGGCGTTAGTCTTGAAGGCTTTTCTATGAGGCGACCCGCAACGTATTTGCGCAGAACGCTTGCAATAAGTGTCTGATAGGGCAATCCTTCTTCAAGGGCGCGCGCCTGAATATCCATTAGGTCTGGCGATGAAAGGCGGATATTGACGCGGCGCTCCTTAATGAACGTCGCCGATGCGGCGGCTTTGAACTTAGCCAAGTCTGCTTTCATCGGTGAGATAGATTTCAGCTTGCCACCCTCATACGTTGCCAATATATCTCGCTCAAATTTATCAAGCTGTTTCATTTTGCGTCCTTACTCAAGAGATAGTCGCGGGTCGCCTTTCGGCTTGTAATGATGGTCTTCAGAAAGTAATACGCTTGCTCTTCGACATACGGTACAAGATGCGCATAGCCGTCAAGCGCTACGATGAACACGAGCTGCTTCGGATATTTTCCGCTGTTAGGATGACGCACAACATCGAACAGCCCGTCAGCTTCCATTGCAAGTACCGCCTCGTCGAACGAAATGCCCGGTTCGACCTTCAGTTCTTCATTTTTTTCGTGACTCCAGCGAAACGGTTTCATCATCGTACAGTAGTACTGTGTGTACCTAATGTCACCAGTGCTTGTGTAAGCCTAACGATAACTTCCTGAGCCTTCACGCACGACTCACCACGAACGGACATAGGGTATCGTGTAATTCATAGTTGTCAAAATCGCCTATTTGCGGGTGCTTTCAGGCAAATAATCTTGAAAAAACCAGCCAGCAGGGCACTTTCAACTAGCCACCTTCAGCGGCGATCTTGCGAATGGCTTCCTCAAACATCTCAGGCGGTTGTCCACCTTGGATTAAGTGGTGATCGTTGATGATCACCGACGGCACCGCGTTGATGCCGTTCTGTTTCCAAAACTGTTCGGCTTCGCGCACGTCGTTCGTATACGCACCCGACTCAAGCACTTCGCGCGCAGCGTCAACGTCCATGCCGATTTCCGCGACCAGCGCTAGCAACACATCGGTTGCGCCAGGGTTGCGACCCTCAGCGTGGTATGCCCGCAACAACGCGTGCTTAAGCGCGCGCTGCTGGCCCGATGCGCCTGTCTCACCCGCCCAGTGCAATAGTCGGTGCGCATCGAAGGTATTCCAGATGCGGCTGCGATCACCAAACGCGAATCCAACCGCTGCGCCGCGTTCGCGCAGATTGTTGCGGTTAGCCTGCAGTTGTTCGGGCGACATGCCGTACTTCTTCATCAGGTATTCGCCAGCATCGACACCCTCGGCGACCATATCTGGATTCAACTCGAAGGGCTGCATGTGTAGGGTCACCGGAATGTCGTCGTCGATATTTTTAAGCGCAGTTTCTAGCGCGTTTAAGCCGACAGCACACCACGGGCAGG